>MDTC01060418.1_pt1 | contig 41193 bp, 46 predicted proteins | sample 811181 | NCBI WGS metagenome assembly MDTC01 (sample SAMN05326644, study PRJNA326480) | marine metagenome | isolation source: seawater | place: Pacific Ocean: North | collected 2011
AAAGATTTTCCATTCCATTCTAAAAGTGGTTTGGGTTCACCCATTCTAGAAGATAAACCAGCGGCTAATAATAACCCGCCAATCTTACTCATTAGATTTTACTTTTTGAAAGAGAATTATTAATTTTAGAAGTAACTTTAGACCAGACATTTTCAGGCATAGTCATTGGAAGTCCTGTTCCACCTTCTTTAATCATTAACATTTCAGCAATAATACTCACAGCAATTTCATCAGGAGATCTACCTCTTAAATCTAAGCCAACAGGAGAACGTATCGCTCTTATTTTTTCTTCAGGAATTCCATTTTTAAGTAAATCTTCAAATATTAATACTGCTTTTCTCATACTTCCTACTATCCCTATATATTTTGCTTTTGTTTGAACAGCAGCTTGAGTAGCAACCAAATCATATCTATGTCCCCTGGTTGCAATAATAATGTAGGTATTTTCTGTAACAGGCAAACTTTTCAAAGCACTCTCAGGAATATCATTAACTATTCTTTCTGCATGTGGAAATCTATTACTATTTGCAAATTCTTTTCTGTCATCAGTAATCCATACATTGAAATTCAGTTTATGGGCAATCGGGGCCAAACTATTTGCAATATGACCACCTCCACAGATTAGTAATGTGGCAGGGGTTGTATAAATCTCAACATACCATTCATTGCCATCTTTAAGTTTAATACATTTACTAGAACGATTTGAAATAGTATTTTCAATATCTTCAGTTTCATTAATTAATTCATCATTCAAGATTTCATCAGTATTTTCAAAATCAAAAGTTTTTTTAATTCCAATAGATAAATCTTTATTTTGAGTATTAACTAAAGTCAAAATACTTTTCCCACTATCTTTTCCATTTAAAGAATTTTGCAAAGATCTTAGATGTTCAATATTTTGATTTTCTGGAATTAATTTATCTAGTAAAAAGTACATAGTACCACCGCAGACCAAGCCTTCTTGCTCTGCCAATTCCTGATTCAAAGTATATTCTCGGAATCTTGTTTCAGAATCTGAATTTTCCTCCAACATAGATTTCGATTCAAACCATATATCTCCTTCTACACACCCTCCTCCTAAAGTTCCTACAGTTGATCCATCATCACGTACAAGTAATTTAGATCCAATTTTTTGAGGAGTAGATCCTTTAGTATTTACAACTGTGGCTAAAACAATATTCTTGCCTTGTTCTAATTCTTTTAATGAATTTGAAATAACTTCATACATAATATTTATTAAATGATATTTGTTTAATTATACCAATATTTAATATTATAAATGTATAATATAGGTATGCAAAAAAAATTAGGTAAAATAACCACAAATAACAACTTAAAAACATCCGATGACCCACCTGGGCAATTTGTTACTGAGAAATTTCCTGTTTTTTCAGTATTCCCTACCCCATCTATAAATTTAGATACATGGAAATTAACAATCACTGCCGATTCAGACCTAATAAGAGAATATAAATGGAATGAAATAATTAAACTTACTGAAGATAATATTGAAGAAGATTTTCATTGTGTTACTCAATGGTCCAGATTAGATACAAAATGGAAAGGATTTCTAGTAAATATTTTGTTTAAAAATTTTGAAATAGACTTAGATTTAAAGTATGTAAATATTATCTGTTATGACGGATATACTACAAACATCCTTAGAACAGATTTACTTTCACCAAAAACAATTCTTGCAACTAAATTTGAAGGCAAAGACTTAGAATCAAATCACGGATGGCCACTAAGGCTTGTAATCCCACACTTATATGGATGGAAAAGTGCAAAATGGATAAAAGAAATTCAATTCACTTCAAGCCCAATGCCAGGTTTTTGGGAAGTGAGAGGTTATCATATGAATGGAGATCCTTGGAAGCAGGAAAGATTTTCATAAAAATCTAGCTTTACCTAAAAACTATCAATGTACTTGACACGCCTTGTATCAACCTATAAAATACATCCTATAACAATATTGGTGATAAAATGGAATGGGATTTTTTCTCAGAACCAAATATTGAAGGCGTTTATGTTATAAGCGTTGCATCTCGAATGCTATCAATGCATCCTCAAACTTTGAGGAAGTATGAAAGAATAGGCTTAGTTAGGCCTAGCAGAACTGGTGGAATGCTTAGGCTTTACTCGCAAGAAGATATTGCTAAATTAAAATTAATAAAATATCTAGTAGATGATTTAGGTCTTAATTTAGCTGGTGTCCAATTAATTTTAAATATATTTAATGATTTGTTAGATTTAAAAAAAGGAAATGAAATTTTAAAAGGTACACAATTAAAAGTGTTTCTAGAAAACAAACTACAAGAATTATTTGAAACATTAGGACTTGAATATGACACAACCTAAAAAAAATACAACTAAAAAAAAAGTAGCAAAATCTAAAGCGAAAAATAAAAATTTAGAAATAAAGGGATACAAAGAAGAAATAAAACAATTGAAAGATGCATCTGTACGCTCACAAGCAGATTTAATAAATTTCAAAAGAAGAACTTTAGATGATATTCAATCTAACAAAACAAAAGTTAAAACAGGAATATTTTCAAGATTTATAACAACTCTTGATGATCTTAAATTAACTTTAAATTCCTTACCAAAAGAAAAGCAATTTAAAGATTGGACGACAGGAATGGAGATAATAATTAAAAATTTTGAAAAAAGTTTAAATAATGAAGGGTTATCAGAAATTAATCCAACTAAAGGAGATGATTTTGACCCATCAAAGCATGAATCACTATCTATTGAAAATACAAATGATTCTAAATTAGATGGAAAAATTTCCCAGACCATTAGGAATGGATATTCTATTGAAAACTCAATAATACGTCCAGCCCAAGTTATTTTATCAAGCTACATAAAAAAGAATTCATAAACAGGAGCATAAAATGCCAAAAATTCTAGGAATTGATTTAGGAACAACAAACTCATGTATGGCAATAGTCGAAGCCTCAGAGGGAGAAGTTTTAGAAAACTCGGAAGGTGGAAGAACTACGCCTTCAGTAATAGCTATAAATCCAAAAAATGACGAAAGATACGCCGGGCTAGTAGCAAAAAGACAAGCTGTTACTAATCCAGAAAACACAATATTTTCAGTAAAAAGATTTATTGGAAAAAAATACAGCGATTCTTCTTTGAAAAAAGATATGGGAATGATTCCTTATAAAGTTAAATCAGGTAAAAATGGGGACATTTCAGTTCAAATGGCCGGCAAAGATTTTACACCCCAGGAAGTATCTTCCATGATATTGGCTAAGCTTAAGTCAGATGCGGAAACAAAATTAGGAGAAAAAATTACTCAAGCTGTAATCACTGTTCCAGCTTATTTCAACGATAGTCAAAGAAAAGCAACAAAAGATGCAGGAACCATAGCAGGATTAGATGTGTTAAGAATAATTAACGAACCAACAGCAGCTGCATTAGCATACGGATTAGACAAAAAAACTGATCAAACTATTGCAGTATATGATTTAGGTGGTGGTACTTTTGATATCACAATTTTACATTTAGGAGACGGCGTTTTCGAAGTTAAATCTACCAATGGGGATACTCATCTTGGTGGCGATGATTTTGATCAAAGAATTGTATCTTGGTTAGTTGAGGACTTCAAAAAAGAACAAGGTATAGATTTAATGCAAGATAACATGGCAATTCAAAGATTACGTGAAGCTGCTGAAAAAGCTAAAATTGAACTTTCAACGGTTATGGAAAGTGAAATAAATCTTCCTTTTATAACAGCTGACGCTTCAGGACCAAAACATTTGGTTAAAACTATTTCAAGATCACAATTAGAAAATCTAATCATGGATTTAGTAGAACAAACTATTGCTCCATGTAAATTAGCTGTAAAAGATGCAAAAATTAAAACTACAGAAATAAATGAAGTAATTCTTGTAGGTGGAATGACTAGAATGCCTGCCATACAAAGCGCAGTAGAAAAATTCTTTGGCAAAGAATCCAACAAAAATGTAAACCCTGATGAAGTCGTAGCTGTAGGAGCTGCCATTCAAGCAGGTGTATTGCAGGGTGATGTTCAGGATGTCTTACTTTTAGATGTAACACCTCTTACACTAGGAATAGAAACTCTTGGTGGTGTGTCTACCCCTCTTATAGAGAGAAATACAACAATACCTACACAAAAAACAGAAACTTTTAGTACAGCTCAGGATAATCAACCTAGTGTAGAAATACATGTTTTACAGGGAGAAAGAAGCATGGCAACCGAAAACAAGACACTGGGTAAATTTATTTTGGATGGGATCCCTCCTGCCCAAAGAGGATTGCCTCAAATTGAAGTTAGCTTTGACATTGATGCAAATGGTATCTTAAACGTTTCAGCAAAAGATAAAGGAACTGGAAAAGAACAAAAGATAACTATTACAGCAAGCTCAGGACTAAGTGATAATGAAATAGAGCAAATGATCACTGATGCTGAAGCACATGCAGATGAAGATGAGAAAAAGAAAAAATTAATTGAACTGAAAAACAATTCTGATTCTTTAATATATCAAGCTGATAAACTTATCTCAGAAAATAAAGATAAGCTTGCTGATGATCTTGTGGAAAAAATAAATACACAAAAAGAATCTTTAAAAACAGCAATAGAATCAGATGATGTGGAAAAAATTGAATCTGAAATGAATTCATTTCAAACTGTATTACAAGAAATAGGACAATCGATGTATTCTCAAGCTCAACCAGGTGAAAACCCTACAGAAAACAATGAAACTGAAAATAATGAATCATCTACTAAAAGAAAAAGTGCAAAACCTAAAAATGCTAAAAAAGCAAAAAAAGATAAGGATGATATAGTTGACGGAGAATCTAAAAAAGAATAATGAAAAATTAATTGCTGAAATAATTGAAAGAGTTTTAGCTGGATATCCAGGTAATATTTATGATATTTCCTACGAATATTGTCATCATTTAGGAGCATGTAATTCACTCCCAAGAAATACTACTTGGGTTTACAAAATTTTAAATCTAAAAAAGAATGATTTGATAGCGTCAGTAATCGAACATCCTAGGCCCAGATGTGGGAGGGAAGTTAATGCAAGTGTTAATGCAAGTAATGCAAGGACGGATTTTCTACAAAAAGTCAAAGAAAATGCAAGAAGAGAAAGAAGAGAAAGAATTGCCATTATTACAAAAAAAGAAATAGAAGATTATTTACATAAAAAACTACAAACCATGAATCTTAATTGAAGTAGATTTACCATACTGCTTATTTATATTTAGTAATAATGGCACCTGGTGTTCAATCAGAATTGACAGATCCAAAGATCCACATTTCACAGGATTCAATCCTTCGATTGTATCTATTAATTCTAGAAATTTAGATTCGGGTTTTTTATCATTAACAAAATATAACAAATCATGATCCATTTTTTTTGAATTCTTTTTAAATCCAAATGGCTGATAGTATGAAATGAAGAGATGATATGAGAATCTGGTAGTAAATTATATAAAAAATGAGATACAGATTCTTGGAGCTCAGATGATCTTTTAAATTTTCCTTTATCTACTGATAAAGGCACAGTGGTATCAATTATATATTTACCCTTGAGTTCATTTTTCAAAAGTATTAACTGATCTTTTACAGCACTGAATGGTAAAGCAACAAATATAATATCTGATTGTAAAACTGTCTGTTTATAATCAGTACATGATATTTCAACATCAGGCAAAATATTCTTTATTTGATTTCCGGATAATTCTGCTTTGCTTATATCGCGTGATCCAATAACAATTGAATGTCCATAAGAACCAAAACGAACTGCCAAAGCCTGCCCTTCTTTACCAGTGCCACTTATAAATCCTATTTTCAAATTCAATTCCTAGAAAAATTACTAATATGGATTCGACCAAATAGTTTCATATCCTTTGCCAGTGATCGCATTCTCAATTTTTGACTTTTCAATAGATTGTAATTCTTTAAAAGCATTTTGAAGCATAACATCCACTTTAGCATTTACAGGATATAAAATATTTTCTAGTAATTTATCCCATACTCCGTCTTCAGTAAGTACTTTAATATAAGAATACCAAGGAATGATGACAAAATTTTTCACTTCCTTTAAATCTGGTCTTAATTTATTTAATATTTTTATACGATCATCAGCAGAACTTGCAATCGGGAAAATTTTTATCAAAACATTACCTTCGGATATCCTTCTGTCTATAACCAAGGAAACATTTAAGTTAAAAAAAACAATTGATACAACATCAGAATCAGAAATACTTTTTAAAAATTTATTTAAATCATTAAACATTAATCACTTTTTTACCAAATCTTTTAAAGTGTCTAAAAATCCTGGCAATATATTTTTCCAATCACCAACTGCACCAAAGGCAGCATCATTAAATATATTCGCTTCAGCATTTTTATCAATTGAAACAATATTTTTTGAATTGCCACATCCTGCCATATGCTGACTTGCCCCAGAAATTGCCACAGTCAAATACAAATTAGGCGATATATCTTTGCCAGTAAGACCTATCTGATAGGAATGATCCATCCAACCTGCATCACAGGCTGCCCTTGATGCTCCGACAGCAGCATTTAGTAGATCAGCAATTTCATTTAAAGTATCAAAAGGTTCAGGTCCACCAAGACCTCTTCCTCCTGCGACTACTATGTCAGCATCTTCTAATCTTATTCCTTCAGATTGCTCGTTTATTCTTTCTATTACTTTAGTTTTAGTTTCCAAATCATCTGTATAATCAATATATTCAATTTCAGGAGATTTTGTTTTATCAGTTAAAGAATCAAATACTTTTGGTCTTACACAATAAATTTCAGTTTGTGTTTTAATATTTATTTTAGACATAAAATTTCCGCCAAAGACTGGTCTAATTCCTGTCCATTCATTATTTTCATTTTTTTCAATTCCTAAACAATCATTCACTAGACCCCAACCAAATTTGAAAGCTAATCTAGGGGCTAAATCCTGTCCTAAATTTGTTTTAGAAATTAAAATTTTATTCGGTTGTAAGTTTACAATCATATTACTTGCTAACTTTAACAAAATATTTGGATTCAGATTATTAGTATCAATACTAGAATGCGCTAAAATTTTAGAACAGGGAATTTGTTTTAAAATCCCGTCTTTGTCTTGCAAATCATCTCCAAATATTCCTACGGTTATTTCATTATCAGAAATATTCAGGCTATTTAATAAAAATAACAGTTCAAATACTCCATTATCTAAATCATTACCATTTAATTCTGCTAAAACTAAAACATTATTCAAAATTTTCTCCAATTAAATTAAATTATTATCCCTGAGTTTAAGTGCCAGATTTCTGCCTATATCATATTCATCTTCTCCTTCGATAAATTCACAATTTGAATTTTTTTCCGGTATATATATATCAGTAATTTCGTTAATATTCTTAATATCATCTGCAGAAATGCCTAAATCATTTAATGTAAGGAATTCTGGCTGAATTTTTCCTGCCGCCATAATACCTCTTAAATTAGGATATCTTGGTTCACCATATTCATTACTTACAGTAACTAATGCAGGCAGCTCAGATTTAACAACTTCTGTACCACCTGAAATAACTCTTTCTATTGTTATATCATTATTATTACACTCAATACTTTTAGCTAAAGTAATACAATCAAGATCTAGCTTTTCAGCTAATCCTATAGGAACTTGTGCATTATCCCAATCAGATGCATGTCTACCACAAAGAATAAGATCAAAAGGACCTATTTTATTTATTGTTTCATAAAGAACACTAACAGTAGTAAACGGATCAGATGTTTCAAGCATTTCATCTTTAACCAAAAATAAATTTTGACATCCCATTGACAATGGTTTTTTAATTACATCCATACTAAAATCTTTCCCTATGGATAAAACTGAAATTTCAACATCTCCTATATTTTCTTTTAACTGCAGTGCAGCTTCTATTGCATTTTCATCAAAACCGTTCAATACAGTAGATACTCCTTGTTTCGGCACGAAATTCCATCCATTAGAATCTATATCAATAGAACTTACTGGAACTTCTGGATCTATAACTTCTTTTACACATACTAAAATTTTCATTTAACACCTAATTAATAGATAAATTAGAAAGGACACATAAAATTATCTCTTCTTATTGATAACAGTGTCAAACATTATTACCTAAAATTAACACAAAAAAAATTCAAAAACAAATGGATAAATATTAAAAATGTACTTGACAAGTTTTAAACAAGTATTAAAATAGTATTAATTGAAGTGGAGATTATTATGCAACAGCCAGCAGAAACTTTAAAAAATAATACAAACTTATCTGAGGTTAAATCTTTAGGTAATCAGGGTAAATTACAATGCCCTAAATGTTCAAGTACTATAGTAAAAACATACTATGAGCCACAATGCTTGCAGTGTGGTTATGTTGATTACTCAAGTGAATTAGAGAAAATAGAATCACCTGGAAGTACTGTAGTTGGATCTGCGACCAGATACATGGTTAGATATAAAGGGCATTCAGAAAATTTCAAAGAGAAACTAACACACGTTAAAGTAATAAGAATAAAAAACAGAATAGTTTTTGATGTTAACTGCCCATTTTGTGATTCGTCAATGGAACAAACCTCATTATCTGGTAAAAGAAAAGATTTAAGAGAAGAAAGGTTCAAATGCGGTCAGGGACACAGAGTTTCTTTAGTACCAGCAAAAAAGAATGGGATAGCCTGGAGATAAATTATCTTATAGTTTAATTATATATTAGATATCTAATATATAATTTAATTATGAAAAAAAAATTTATTGTAACTATACCTGTATATAAAAGTGGAAATACTGAATTATTAAATTACATTTCCAAAATTAATTCTAATACGCTAATTATCCCTCAAATTTCATCAGTTAGAACTGATCCTTCATCATTGGCTTATCATATAAAACAAAAATATAATAAATCAGTAATTATCACTATTAACACTGTAGACACAAATCTAAGATTCATTCAATCAAGAATATTAGGTGCCGAATTATTTAACTTAAATAATTTTTTAATTACAAAAGGTGATGCCACAAGTTTACAAAAAACACCAGAAAAACAATCAAAAGATTCAAAAGCTGTTTACGAACAGAAAACTACAAAAGTAATGAGTTCTATAAATCAAATGAATAAAGGGTATGACTTTATTGGTAATGAACTTGAATCAAAAACAGACTGTATATTTGGAAGTACAGTAGAAATAAATCAAACTGACAATAAATATTTAAACCTAATTGATAAAAAAATTAAATTGGGATCATCTTATTTGATCAGCAATCCAATATACGATGGTAATATGTACAACACTTTTATAACAAATTTTAATAAAAAATTTTCTGATAAAATAAAAATTCCAATTTATGTAAGCATAAGAATGAACTTACCAAACGACAGTTTTTTTGATCAAAATTATCATACTTGCAAACTCAGTTTTGAATCAAATAAATTAAATGCATATATAAAATTGCTTACATCTTTAAGTAATTTTGGTATTACAAATTACAATTTAATACTTTTTGACAATAATAATGCTGATAAAGAAAGTTTAAAAGAACAAGTTTTAATAGCAAATAAATTAATAAATTTTTCAAAATGATAATTTTTTATATTTTAAAATTGTGTTTTGGACAAAAATACATAATAATTAATTTATCTAATAAAACTTAAGGATACAAATGAATATATATAAAGAATTTGGTGCAAGAACAATTCATAATTTGGCAGGAGCTTCTACTAGAGTAGGTGGTCCTATATTAGCTAAAGAGGTTGCAGATGCTATGGTAAACGCATCAACACTATCAGTTGATATGACAGAATTACAAGCCAGTGCATCAGAATACATATCTAAAATTACCGGATCTGAATCTGCTTATGTAACCTCAGGAGCATCTGCTGGACTAACTATGGCTGCAGCAGCTATACTTGCAGGCCTTGACCCATCAAAAATGGAGAACCTTCCAAGTGTTAAAGATAATAAAAACGAATTTATTATTTCAAGAGAACATAGAAATGGATACGACCACGCTTTTAGATTGGCAGGCGGTGAAACAATTGAAGTGGGTATGAATGAAATCTTGTCAGGAGCTGGAGTAAGAAGAACTGAGGCATGGGAGTACGAATCAGTTGTCAATGAAAAAACAGCAGGCATAGTTTACGTAGCTACCCAAGACTCTGAACCTCCTTTTGAAGAAGTGATCAAAGTAGCAAAAAAAAATAACTTGCCTGTCATTGTTGATGCGGCGGGACAATTACCTCCTAGAGAAAATTTAAGGAAATTTATAGAAATGGGTGCAGATTTAGTTGCATTCAGCGGTGGGAAAGCAATTAAAGGACCCCAATCATCAGGAATATTATGTGGTAAAAAAGATTATATAAGTTCAGTTGCTTTGCAATCTTTAGATATGGATGAATATTATGAAATATGGAATCCTCCTTCAAATTTAATTGATAAATCTAAAATCAGTGCTATTCCAAGACATGGCATCGGAAGAGGTTTTAAAGTAGCAAAAGAAGAAATTGCAGGACTGCTTGTTGCTTTAAGATTATTTATTGAAAAAGATATCAATGCAGAAATGGCAAATTGTAAAAAATATCTATCTATTATTGATGATAAAATAAAATCACTCCCAAATATAGAAACTTCAATAAATACTCCTTCTAATAGCGAGGAATATCCTACACTGAATATTCATACGGGAAATATTGATGCCTTTGAATTGTGTAACAGCCTTAAAATTAAAAGTGGTTTATTTCTAAATGAAAAGGGATTAAGTGAAAACTTTATGACAGTTCATCCTATGAATTTATCAGATGACAATATCGAACAAATTTCTGATGTATTGCATAACGATATAAAAGAATATATAAAGTAACAGGAGTAAAAAATGGATATAAAAGTAGGTTCCAGATTAAAATGTTCATTGACCGGATCTGAATTTATGGTAGTTAAAACAGGTGATGGTACTTTATCTAATGCTGGCAAAAATCTCATTGATTCAAAAGAAAATTCTGAAATTTCCTCTGATAATAAAATTGAAGGTCCAGGCAATACATTAGGAAAACGTTATGAATCAAAAAGTGGCATTATTGTTCTTTGTACTAAAGCTGGGCAGGGAATTATTTCATGTGACAACACATCTATGACTGAGGTTAAACCTAAAAGATTACCGTCATCAGATTAATTTTCATAAAAATATATTGCTTAAAATCAACTTATAGGAATTAATCCCTTAGCCTGATAGTATTGTTCATCTGCTTTATAAGAACTTCGGACTAAAGGTCCTGAAACAGCACCTTTAAATCCTAAATCCATCGCTATAGATCTTAATTCAATAAATTCTTCAGGGGTATACCATTTAATAACATCTACATGTTTAGGAGTAGGTTTAATATATTGGCCTATAGTTAAGAGATCACAATCCGCAGCCCTTAAATCTTTTAAAGTATTTATAATTTCATCCCATGTTTCTCCTAATCCGACCATCAATCCAGATTTAGTTACACTATACGAATTTAATTCTTTGGCTTTTAATAGAAGGTCTAAAGATAATCTATAATCACCTTTGGCTCTCACTGATTTAAAAACTCTCTCTACTGTTTCGATATTATGATTTAGAGTTTCAGGATTTGCATCCATTACTGTTTTCAAATCATTCCAATCTCCCTGAAAATCAGGGATTAATACCTCTACTTTACATCCTGGGGAATTTTTATGTATCAAATTAATACATTGTTTAAAAATAAATGAACCTCCATCTGGTAAATCATCTCTATCTACAGAAGTCAAAACAGCATATTTTAAATCTAATTTTTTAACAGCATCTGAAACTCGAAGGGGCTCTTTAATATCAAGTCCTATAGGTTTTCCAGATTTAACAGCGCAATATCGGCAAGCTCGTGTACATATGTCTCCTAATATCATAAAAGTAGCTGTTCTATTATCCCAACATTCTCCAATATTAGGACATTTTGCATCAGCGCATACAGTATTCAGAGAATTTTTATTTATCAAATTTTTGACTTCTATATAATTTTTACTACCAGGCATTTTCGCCTTTAACCATTGAGGTAGTCTTCTGGAAGTTGTCATATAATGGTCTCCATAAAATTATTAATTAAATTATATACTATATAACATCAGAGCTGTAATTCGGTAATGGAAAAAAATTATACAAAAAAATTAATTAAATTAAAATTAGAGAGTATTGAGTCGGATGGCGATACTACTAGTTATTATAATGGAGAAAAAATAAATATATTTGGCGGTATTCCAGGTGAAATTGTTTTAGCTGAACTTGATATTCAAAAAAAAACCAAAAGAAAAAAACAAAGAATATTTGGAATTGTAAAAAAGGTATTAGTTTCATCTCCGAATCGATTAGAGCCGCCTTGTCAATTTTATGGATTTTGCACTGGATGTAATTGGCAACACATTATATATGATTATCAATTAAAACTAAAAGAACAAATTATATTTAAAGAAATCAAATCAAAAATAGATTCTCAAATCAATATAAAAAAAATTATTAAATCTAAAAAACAATTTAAATACAGAAATCATGGCAGATTTACAATTAGGAGAAATGGGCAAATTGGGTTTATAAATAAAGTTACGAAAAAATTTGCTGCTGTGAATCATTGTTTGATTATGAACAATAAAATAAATAAATATATTAAAAAATTAGAAAATTTAACAGGAGAGTCATCGCAGTTATCTATAAGGGCATCAGAGAATACAAACACATTTTTAATTCAACCAAAATTTAAAAATCCAGATATCAAAATCAAAACTGGGCAAAAACATTATACAGAAGAAATTTCAGATTACGAATTTCAAATAAGCTCACCTTCATTTTTCCAGATTAACAGTCATCAAATAGAAAATATGAAAAATACAATTTTATCTTTAATAAAAACTAATAAAAAAAAATTGTTAGTTGATGCTTATTCAGGTGTGGGAACATTTGGGATTTTATTAAGTGAATATTTTGAAAAAGTTATAGGAGTAGAGCAATCTAGTTCAGCTGTGTCTGATGCAAAAATTAATATTACAAATATACCAAATTATAAAATTTTAATAGGTAATTCTGAAGATGTAATAAAAGAAATCAAATCTAAAATTGATGTTGTAATTTTAGACCCATCAAGAAAAGGGTGTGATGAGAAATTGTTAAACAGTTTAACTTCACATCCGGTAGATAATATAATTTACATATCTTGTGAACCTAAAACATTAGCAAGGGATTTGGAAATACTTAATAAAGAAAAGTATAAAATACAGTCTATAACTCCCATTGATTTATTCCCAAATACCCATCACGTTGAGAGCATTACATTATTGAAGGTTAATCAAAAATAATATAACTTTAAAATAAAACAAATGAATCTATTTAATATAGGCAGTATGGAATTAATTTGGGTACTACTTGTAGCCTTAATAATTTTGGGACCTGCAAAACTTGTACAATTTTCAAAATCTATAGGAGATCTTCTTAAATCATCTAGAAGATGGATACACGAATTACAAAATTCAATAGACATAAATTACAAAGAAGAAGATGAAAAAGATGAACAAAACTGAAACAAAAAATACATTTTCAAACCATGTTTTAGAACTCAGAAAAAGAATAATAATTAGTGTTATAACAATATTAATTTCAGGAATAGTAACATTTATCTTTCATAAAGATATTTTAGAATTTTTGATAAATCCACCCAATGGGTTAACTTACTTTCAAACAACCAAGCCAATTTATACAGAACTTACCGAATATATTTCTGTAGCTATCAAGGTATCAATATATACCGGTGTATTAATAGCTTCACCAATAGTATTTTTACAAATCATATTGTTTATTAGTCCAGGGCTAAAAAGAAAAGAGAAATTATTTTTGTATTCAAGCATTCCAATTATATATGTCACGTTTACATTAGGTTTGATTTTTGGGTTATATATTTTATTTCCTCCGGCAATAAAATTTTTAATTACTTTTGGATCAGATATTGCAACGCCGTATATACGAATAGGAAATTATATAGGTATTCTTATCTCTTTACTTTCATGGATGGGATTAATATTCCAAACACCTTTAATAATGTTTATATTAGGAAAATTAAAAATAATTAATTCAAATAAAATTAGAAGATTCAGAAGGTATTTTTGGGTTGTAGCATTTGTATTAGGGGCTATTATTACACCCACATTTGATCCAATTAATCAAACACTTGTTGCAATACCAATTATTCTTTTATATGAAATAGGATTTTTACTAGTTTGGATTATAAATAGAGGGAATAAAGAAATTTGATATAATTATTCTTTTTTATCAGAAGAAGATATAGATTTTTTTTCAGAATTTGAATCATCACTTTGAGTTTTCCTAAATTCTTTAATGGCATTCCCTAATGAGCTTCCTATTTCAGGTAATCTTTTAGCTCCAAATAACAATAAAGCGATACCTAATATAATTATTAATTCTGTTGGGCCTAAACCAAAAGGCATAAAAACTCCTTAATGTAATAATAAATATATAATACTTAATATTACTTTTGAAATCTATACTTTCCTTATAACTCCTACAACTTTACCTTTAATTAATACGTTTTGAGGATCTACTACAATAGGATCATATTTAGGATTTTCAGAGTGTAATTCTACTTTATTATTCCGAAGATAAAATCGTTTTAATGTCACTTCCTCATTTGCTGGAAGCCATGCTGCAATCATTTCTCCGTTACCCGCCTCGTTAGCAGGTTTCATTATTACAATATCATTATTACTTATTAAAGCATCTATCATAGAATCACCCTTAACTCTTAAAGCAAATAATTTTTTTTCTTTAGAAAAATTATTTGGTAATTCAACGTAATCATCATAACTTTCCGGGTCAGAAATTTGTTCTGGATTAACTATTAACGGTTCACCTGCTGCAATTGACGAAAGTATAGGAATTCTGAAGAAATTATCATTTATATTATTCAATTTAATCGCCCTAGATATATCTGGTCGCTTATCTAAATAACCTTTATTTTTAAGTGCTTTCAAGTTGTAATCAACTACAGAAGTTGAAGTGATATTACAGCCATTCTGTATTTCTCTAACAGTAGGAGAAATACCAAACTCATTGTAATAATCCTGAATAAAAGAAATTATTTTACTTTGCTTATCATTTAAATCTGACATACGAGTAATAATAGCACATATGTTCTAAATTTGCAATCTGATGTACTTATTCACTCTTAAGTAAATGATTGATTTGTTTTAACAATCTTGATTTTTTCCTGGCAGAATTATTAGAATGCAATACATTTTTTTGCCTAGCTTTATCTAGTGCAGAAACTGCTTGTTTTCCATATTCTTGCGCTTTTTCTTTATTACCTTCTAAAATAGCCTTCCTTGTTTCAGAAATCAAGTTTTTAACTTTTGTTCTGAAAGGCTGTTTTTCAGCATATCTCCTATTAGAGACTCTTGTTGATTTATTAGATGACAATATTTCCCCTTTATTTTAATCTTTTAACATTTAAAACACTTTTTATATTTTCAATTTTTGTAAAAACTGAATTCAACTGACTCATACTTTTTACATATATATTCAAAGTGATATAACTATTGCCGTCTTTATTTTCGGTCATACTTCCACTTATATTGATTCTTTCATCTGAGAGTAAAGAAGTAATATCCTTAAGTAATCCAACACGATCAATAGCTTCAACATAGATTCTAACAGAATATAAAGTTTCATTTAACCCCCATGAAACACTTATAAATCTATCAATTTCTTTCTCACTTAAAATATTTGTACATTTTTTGTCATGAACAGTTACTCCTCTATTTCGAGTTATATATCCAATTATTTGCGTTCCTTTTATAGGGGTGCAACATTTTGCCAATCGAGTTAACAAATCCCCCACTCCTAAAACATTGATTGAATCAGTTGTGTTATCAACAAATTCGTCTTTAGTTATCTGTTTCGTTTTTATATCTCTAAGTGAAATATTTTTAACCAGATCTGTAATTGAAATTGAACCATTTCCTATATCATTTAACAAATCATCTATAGAAGAATATTTAGTATTTTCTACTAAACCTTCCAATGTCATATCCAAACCTAATTTAGAAATATCTTTATTTACAAGTGATTTACCTCTTTTGATATTTTCTACTTTCTCTGATTTTCTAAACCAAAGCCTGATTTTCTCTTTTGCAGATGATGTGAAAATATATTTTAAATCTGGATTTAACCAATCTAAATTTGGACCTTTTTCGCTAGGACTAGTAACTATATCAACTATATCTCCATTATTAAGCTGTTTATTCAATGCTACCAATTTCTCATTTACTTTAGCACCTATACATGAATGCCCTATATCAGTATGTATTCTATATGCGAAATCTAGAGGGGTAGATCCTGTAGGTAATTCTTTGATTTCTCCTTTTGGTGTAAAAACATATACCTGATCATTGAAAATATCAGTTTTAAATGAATCAATAAATTCTTGATCTCCTGGTACTTCTCGCTGCCAATCCAATAATTGCCTTAGCCAAATCATTTTCTTATCAAAAGTATCATCATCTACAGATCCTTCTTTATATTTCCAGTGAGCTGCTACACCATGCTCAGCATATTCATCCATTTCTGTTGTTCGTATTTGAATTTCTATAGGATAATTATTATCCCCGCGAACAGATGTATGAATAGATCTATACATATTATCTTTAGGCCTTGCAATATAATCATCAAATTCACCTGTCAGAGGAGGCCAAATACTATGTATTGTTCCTAAGGAAATATAACAATCTTTTACATCTTGAACTATTACCCTAATAGCAAACAAATCATAAATTTCATCAATTGTTTTATTTTCTTTTTCATATAATAATATTTTCCTATAAATACTAAATAGATGTTTAGATCTTCCTTTTACTTCTGCTTCAATATCTTCTTCTTTTAATTTACTCTTAAGTAAATTTATTGCATTCAGAATATATTCATCTCTATTTTTTCTTTTAGTATTTACTAATTTCGCAACTCTTTTATACATTGTTGGATCTAAATTCCTAAACGCCAAGTCTTCTAATCTCCATTTAAAATCCCACATACCCAATCTATGTGCTAAGGGTGCATAAATTTCCATAGTTTCCTTAGAAAATTTAATTTTCCTATCATCTGGTAAAGGATCAATAGTTTCCATATTATGTAAACGGTCACTAAGTTTAATTAAAACCACTCTAATATCTTCAGCTACGGTCATAAGCATTTTCCTTAAAGTTTGAGCTTCAAGAATAGAATGTGTTTGAATATTTTCTTCCCATCTTATTTCTGATACATTTTCAACTTCTGTTAATTTTGTTACACCTTCAACTAAAGAAGAGATTTCTTCACCAAATGAATCAATTAAATCGCTTGGAGTTACATCGCAATCTTCTATAACATCATGCAAAAGCCCTGCTGCTAAAGTATTATGATCTAAATGTAATTCAGCTAAATATTTTGCAGTTTCAAGTGGATGGGTAATGAATTTATCACCAGTTAGCCTTTTTTGATTTCCATGCGCATTATTAGCAAAATTATATGCATTTTCAACAATAGTCCATTGTTCAGAATTAAGATATGATTTTGCTATTTTTTTAAAATTATTATATTGGTTATCTAAATTAGTGATTACCATCTATAGAACCAAGTACCACTTGAATAAAAAATATCTTATAACTAACATTTATAATCATAACATTTAAAATAAAAATAGGAACTATATATAGATGTTCAAATCAATAAGAGGAACTAAGGATATACTACCGAACGATCAAAAGTATTGGGAATATTTTAAAAACCATGCATTTGATCTTGCCAATATTTTTGGATTCAAAAGAATTGACACACCAACCTTTGAATCAACAGACTTATTCCTGAGAGGGATTGGGCTAGGAACAGATATAGTGACAAAAGAAACATATTCATTTGTAGATAGAGGAGAAAATAATATTACACTGCAACCCGAAGGGACAGCCTCAGTATGTAGATCATACATTGAAAATGGAATGTTTAATCAACCTCAACCGATCAAATTATATTACTTCACTTCCATTTTCAGATATGAACGCCCCCAATCTGGAAGATTAAGAGAACATCATCAATTTGGTATAGAAACCATAGGAAGTCATGATCCTGAATTAGACGCTGAAATCATATCCTTTGCCTGGACATTATTGAAAAAAATAGGCTTATCAAATATAAATTTATCAATAAATTCAATTGGAGATATTACAGACAGAAAACAATTTATAACTGCACTACAGAAATATTATAAAGATTCTGGTTGGGCTAAAAATAATTGCGCCGATTGTAATAAAAGAATATTAACTAATGCTTTAAGAATTTTAGACTGCAAAAATGTAAATTGTAAAAACCAAATAAATAATTCTCCAAATATAATGGATTTTCTTTCAGAAAAAAATTTGAAACATTTTGAAAATGTAAAAAAGTATCTTGAATTAGCTGAAATTGACTATCATATTAATACTAACCTTGTAAGAGGGTTAGATTATTATACTCATACTGTGTTCGAAATAATTTCAGATAAAGATAAAAGGCAAAATGCAATAGTTGGGGGAGGGAGATATAATGGATTAATTGAAAAAATTGGCGGAAATAAAACCCCAGGAGTAGGTTTTGGGATGGGTGTTGAAAGAGTTATAAATGAAATAATTAACAACGAAATCAGCTTACCGCAAAATGAAAAAAAATCTATATTGTTCACATACTTAACTGATATATCAAAATCGAAAGCCATAAAATTTAATCTCATTGCCAGAAAAAATAATATAAAATCAGAATTGGCATTATCTTCCAGAAGTTTAAAAGCAAATATGAGATACGGAAATAATTTAAAATTTTCAACAATTGTTATTATTGGTGACCCGAAAGAAAAATTAAATTATATTACTTACAAAGAATTAAATACCGGAGCTCAAAAAGATATAACTGAAAAAGAATTTATTGATTTAATGAATCAAAATAAATAATATGAATGAATCAAAAATAAATATAAAAATAAATGAAATTTTAAAAGAATTTAATGCAATAGAGAAGAATATATCTGAGAATGCTTCAAACAATTTTGAACAAAACAAAAACATATATGAAAAATATTCAGAATTAAAAAAAATTGCTGATATATCAAACGAATACAAAAAATATATTTCTCAAAAATCTGAATTAGAGATTATAATAAATGACCCTGAATCAAATGAGCTAAAAGAATTAGCGCAAGAAGAGTTAGTAGAAATCGAACTCAAAGTAAATCAATTGCGAAAACAACTTATGCAAAAACTGTTTGAATCGGACAAAGATGATAAAAGCAATGTAATTATGGAAATTAGAGCAGGGACAGGCGGAGATGAAGCTTCATTATTTGCTCAAAATTTATATAGGATGTATACAAGATTTGCACAAAGAAATTCCTGGAAAACCAATATTTTAAATTCTAATTTGACTGGGTTGGGTGGTGTCAAAGAAATAATATTTGAACTTCTGGGAACAAATGTATATAAAAATCTAAAATTTGAAAGTGGAGTTCATAGAGTCCAGAGAATACCAACTACAGAATCTAGTGGAAGAATACACACTTCAGCAGCAACAGTAGCAGTTTTACCAATTCCTGATGAAATAAATATTACTATAGATAACAATGATTTAGTCATAGATATATTTCATGCTAGTGGTAATGGGGGACAAAATGTACAAAAAGTGGCAACAGCAATTAGAATAACTCATATTCCTACAGGAATTATATCAGTTTGCCAGGATGAAAGATCACAATTAAAGAACAAAGAAAAAGCTATGTCTGTCTTGCAGGCAAGAATATATGATATGGAAAAAAGAAAAAAAGAAGCTGAAAGAGCTCAAGATAGAAAAGATCAAGTTGGATCAGGAGATAGATCAGAAAGAATAAGAACATATAATTTTCCTCAAAAAAGAGTTACAGATCACAGATCTAAATTTACAAACCATGATATTGATAAGGTGTTAGATGGAGAATTTCAGGATATTATAGATTCTTTAAATAATACTTTTGATGATTAATATAATTGAAAATTTTAGAACTAATTAATCAAAATACTCAGGCTTTAAAAAAATCTGGTATTAAAGAATACAACCTGGAATCCGAATTGATTCTAATGCATATTCTAAATTTGGAAAAAGCTGAATTAATATCAAATCTCAATCAAAATTTAAATGTTGAGGAAATCAAAAAAAATAACAAAATCATTGATAAAAGAATAAAAAGAATACCTTTACCTTATATCTTAAAAAAAATACATTTTTTTGGCCTTCCATTTTATATCAATAAAAATGTATTAATTCCCAGGCAAGAAACAGAATTAATAATAGAAATAACAAAAAAATTAGCACTTGATCATAAAAATCCTAATTTCCAAACCCTGGAAATAGGAAGTGGCAGTGGGGTTATCTCTATCGCAATTGCTAATGAATTAAACAATAAAAAAAATAAGTACATTTTAACTGATATATCAGATAAAGCACTCCAAATAAGTTTAACAAATATTAAACAAATAAATAAAAATAAAGACACATTTCATATTGTAAAAACAAATCTATTGAATGGAATAAAAGGTAAATATAAATTTATAATTTCCAATCCTCCTTATTTATCGAAAATACAAATGGAACTTCTTTCGCCAGAGCTACAATTCGAACCCCAAAACGCATTATACGGCGGGAAAAAAGGATATGAGTTATCATTAAAATTATTACTGAAAATAAAACAAAAACAAATTGAATGTGAATACATTATTTTGGAAATTAATTCAGAAACATATATGGAATTTTTCAATCTTACAAATGATATTTTTAATAATCAAAACATATATCTGATCAAAGATTACACACAAAATTACAGATTCATTATAGTATCAACAAAAAATATTGATAATAAATTAAACGAATATTGTTATTTTCGTAATTGAAAAAATTTACCTTCAGTTTTTATAGATGGGGCGACTATCATTTTAGCTTTATGCATATCTTTTATAGAATACGCTCCAACAAAACCCATGCAATTCTTTAACGCGCCCATGAAATTTTGTGTACCGTCACTTGTTGAAGACGGTCCATGCAATAAAGTATCTAAAGCCCATTTTCTTCCAACAGATACTCTTGTACCCCTAGGTAAAGCGGGATCAGGGGTAGCCATTCCCCAATTAAAGCCATTACCTGGAGCTTCTTCTGTTTGAGCTAATGGGGTTCCAATCATAACAGCATCAGCCCCTGAGGCAAATGATTTACAGAAATCTCCTCCAGTTCTTATTCCACCATCAGTAATAATTGAAACATATCTTCCTGTTTCTTTAAAATAAGTATCTCTAGCCATAGAGCAATCGATGGTAGCTGTCACCTGAGGAACACCTAGTCCAGTTACTTCTCTGGTTGTGCATGCAGCACCCGGTCCAACGCCAATTAATATTCCATCAACTCCTGTATTCATAAACTCCAAAGCTACGTTATAGCTAACGCAATTACCTACTATCAATGGAATTTTAATCTGCTTTTTTAAATCAGACATATTTAAACCTGTAATACTTTTAGAAAAATGTCTTGGGGTAGTTACTGTAGATTGAACCACAATTATATCTGCACCGGCTTCAATTGCTATCGGACTTAATTTTTTAGTATTAGCAGGAGTAACAGAGACAGCACAAATAGAACTTCTTTCTTTTATTTCTTTTACTCGTTCAGCAACTAGATTTTCATCAATATCTTTTGAATATATGTTTTGCATAATTGATGTTGATTCATTTTCATTTGCAGAAATAATAGAATTCAAAGGATCAGTATAATCATTATATTTCGTATATATCCCTTCTAAATTTAATACAGAAAGTCCGCCTTTTGAGTTAAAATTCACTGCAAATTCAGGAGATACTACAGCATCCATTGCTGAAGCTAAAACTGGTATATTAAATTCTAATTCCTGAATTTTAAATTTTGTATCAGCTAATTCAGGATTAATCGTGAATTCACCTGGAACAATAGAAACGTCATCGTATCCATATGCATGATCTAAAAATTTTTTTTCAATATCCATAACTAATACTATAGAATTTAAATTATAAGAGAGAGTATCAAAGGTTTAAACTCTGGTCAACTCTGAAATAATACCTAGTTTTGATATATATAGAAAATCATAGAATATTATCTAAACCATATACAAACCCTTGAAGAGTTTGTATTGATCTTATTGATTCTAGAACGCCTGGCATAAATGATTTTCTATCAATAGAATCATGTCTTAACGTTAAAGTTTCTCCTAAACTTCCAAAAACAACCTCATGATGTGCTACATAGCCCGGCATTCTTCTACTATGGATATTAATTCCATCATAATCTGCACCTCTAGCATGTTTAATAGATTCACGTTCTGGAATATTTTGTGAAAATTTACCACTTTTTTTACCTTTGCTAATAGATTCAGCTATCGACATTGCAGTGCCAGAAGGAGAATCTACTTTATTCTCATGATGCATTTCAGTAACATCAACATAATCATAATAATTTGATATATTTTCAACCGCCTTCATTAACAAATTAGCACCTATTGAAAAATTAGGAACTAGAAAAACAGTAATGTGAGAATTGTCTGCTATATTTTCAAGTTCATTTATTTGAGATTGTGTAAAACCTGTAGAACCAATAATTAAATCAACGTTATTATCTTTGCACTTATTTACTATATCCATAGTAACTTCTGAATTAGTAAAATCTACTACTACATCAATACCTTCGTTCAACACCTCATCTATATTGGATACTAAATTAATACCTTTATAATTATTTGTAGCATCAGTAACACTTGGATCAACTCCATGTATAATTTCAATATCATTTGTATCTAATACAGTGTCTAATACATAGCCTCCCATACGACCAAGAGCGCCATTCAATATCATTTTTATTTTCTTATTCTCAGGCATTTAATTCAAAAAACATGTTGTTATAACAAGCAAAACATATTTATTCAGAATCTTCAAGCAAAGCTTTTCTAGATAATGATACTTTGCCATCAGGAGAAACAGATTTAACCAAAACTTCAACGATATCATCAATTTGCACAACATCTTCTACATTTTTTACTCTGTAATTTTCAAGTTCGCTTATATGTACCAAGCCATCTTTACTTGGTGTCAGTTCTACGAAAGCACCAAAATCCCTTATACTTACAACTTTTCCTTTGTAAATTTCACCAGCTTTAATCTCTTTGGTAAGCGCTTTAACTTTATTTAACGCTATATCCAATGCCTCTCCATCTTCAGAAGAGATAGAAACAATACCATCATCATTTATATCGATAACTGCACCACTTTCTTCAGAAATACCTTTTATAGTTTTGCCACCAGGTCCAATTAAAAGTCCTATTTTATCAGGATCAATTTGATATTTAGTTATTCTTGGTGCATCAGGTTTTAATTCTTCTCTTGGATTATCAATAATAGAATTAATTGTATCCAAAATATGTAACCTTCCATTTTTAGCAATATCAAGAGTGGATTTAACTACTTCAAGTGATATAAATTTCAATTTAATATCTAATTGAATAGCTGTAATACCATCTTCAGTGCCGGCTACTTTAAAATCCATATCCCCATAATGATCCTCAACTCCCTGAATATCTAAAAGAACTTCATAATTATCATCATCAGAAATCAATCCTACAGAAATTCCAGCCACAGGTTTTTTTATAGGCACCCCAGCATCCATTAATGCCAAAGTGGCAGAACAAACAGTACCCATCGAAGTGCTTCCATTTGATTCCAACACTTCAGATACAATTCTTATAGCATAAGGAAAATCATCAGAATTAGGCAGGACTTGTTCTATAGCTTTTTCCGCTAAAGCTCCATGACCTATTTCTCTTCTTCCTGGAGATCTCATAGGTCTAGCTTCACCTACAGAATATGGAGGGAAATTATAATGTAACATAAATCTTTTTTCTTCAAGAGGCGTCAAAGTGTCTAATCTCTGATAATCTCTTGCAGAACCTAGTGTAACCAAAGATAAAACTTGAGTTTCTCCTCTAGTAAACATGCCACTTCCATGGACTTTTGGGATAATATCAACTGATCCACTCAAATCTCTGATTTCATCGAATTTCCTTCCGTCTACTCTTGATTTATTTTCGAGTGTTATTTTCCTAAACACATTTGATTTCAACTTATCTAATTCTGATTTGTAACTTTCAGCTTCATCATCAGATTTTTTGTCTTCAAAAAATTTATCAATTTTTTCATTGATAGAAACATCTTTTTCTGATTTGTTTAAATCATTGTTTTTGTAAATATCTAATAATTCAGATTCTAATGCAGTTATCAATTCAGAATATTTAGATTCATCAAATTCATTAGTTACTTGTAATTTATCTTTTCCATTTTTAGCAACAAATGATTTTAAATTATCTATAATTTCATTATTTATTTCCTGTGATTTAACAATTGCTTCATACATTAAATCTTCAGAAATCTCTTTTCCTTCAGATTCAATCATTACCACTCCGTCAGTGCTTCCGGAAACAAGGAGGTTAAATTCACTTTCATCTAATTGTTCATATGTTGGATTTGAAATTAAATCACCATTTAAATATCCAATATTTGTTGCTGAAACAGGACCATTAAATGGAATATCTGAAATAGATAAAGCTAAATTAGCGCCAATTAGTCCCAGCCAATCTAATGGGGTGGTTAAATCAACTGCCAAAGGCAAGATTACAATTGCTACTTCGTGACGAAAACTCTCGGGAAACAAAGGTCTCAAAGTTCTATCAATCAATCTGGCAGATAAAATAGCTGAAGAGCTTGGTCGGCCTTCTCTTCTAAAAAAGCCTCCAGGTATTTTTCCTCTTGCGTATAATTTTTCTTCGAAATCAACAATCAAAGGAAAAAAATCTATTCCTGGTCTGGGATTACTCATGGTGGCAGTAATCAATAATACATTATCTCTATAACGTACTAAAACAGATCCGTTAGCTGCTTTAGCCATATTGCCTATTTCAAATGAAATTTCTTCACCATTAATTAAAAATTTGTGTTTATCTTCTTGCATCATTACTCCTAAGGTAAAACGTGATAAGCATAGATTTGAAAAATAATTTAAAAATAATTATCTTCTAATGCCTAAGGAAGTTAAAATACTTTCATAAATACTTAAATTATCTTTTCGTAAATATGATAAAAATCTGGATCTCTTTCCAACAAGTTTTAACATTCCATGTTTGGAACTATTGTCATTTGGATTTGATCTCAGATGATCCGTAAGTACATTTATACGATTCGTAAGTTGGGAAATTTGAAATTCAACAGACCCTGTGTCTTTATCGTGCTTCTTAAATACTTCTTTTTTATTCACTTTAAATTTATTTTTTTACTAACAAAATAGATCTTATCACAAAAAACAAATAAATTTAGTATTTATAAAGTTTTTATTCTTAAATAAATTAAACAAACTAAATGATACATTAGAAATGTACAATTAATTATATTCTTTGTGTTATACTCTCTCTCGTTGCTTGGTTTTAACCTTCAATATAATGTAATAAGGAGATAATGTTAATGACTATTTCTGAAAATGTCACTAATAATGAAAAAACATTAAAATTAACTGAAATTGGTGTAAAAGAATTATTAGACGCCGGGATTCATTTTGGGCATGAAAAAACAAAATGGAATCCTAAAATGAATACATATATTCATTCTTCAAGAAAAGGTATACATATAATTGATATAACTCAAACGCTATCAATTTTAAATAATGTTTCTAAATATGTTAAAAATTTAAGTGCAAAGGGTGGCACTGTTCTAATGCTTGGAACAAAAAAACAATCTCAACTAACTATTAAATCTGCTGCTGAAAAATCTAATTCTCCTTACATTGTTTCCAGGTGGCTTGGAGGAACATTAACAAATTTTGAAACTATAATTAAAAGAATAAAACACTTAAATGAACTCGAAAATCAACAAAATAGCGAACAATCAACAATTCCAACAAAAAAAGAACAGACACTAATAAACAAAAAAATAAATAAACTCAATAAATTCTTCGAAGGGTTAAAGAAAACAAACAAATTACCAGATTGCCTTTACGTTATTGATGTAAAAAAAGAAAAAATTGCTATAAATGAAGCTAATATCCTTAATATACCTGTAATAGGTTTGGTAGATTCAGACTCAGATCCAGATGGGATAGACTATATTATACCTGGGAATGATGATTCTATAAGATCTATCAAACTAATTTCTAATGTTATAGCCGATGCTATTATCGAGGGTAAAACACTTGTAAAAACTAAATCCAAAACTAATGTACCTGCTACCCAATCAACTAAAAAAACCGGAAAATAAAAATTAAAAAATTTTTAAAATGAATTCTAATTTGATAAAAGAATTAAGGGATAAAACTGGTGCTGGAATTATGGCTTGCAAGTCTGCACTAGAATCGAGTAATGGTGACATTGAAAAAGCAATGTCTATACTTCAAGAACAAGGTATAGCTTTAGCAAGAAAAAAATCAGGAAGAAGTGCTAAAGAAGGAATAATTTCCTCCTACATACATTCTAATAGTAAAATAGGCGTTTTATTAGAGATAAATTGTGAGACTGATTTCGTAGCAAAAACAGAAGATTTTAAAGATTTAGCCCACCAAATTACTATGCAAATAGCTGCCATGGATCCTATATATTTAGATGCAGAATCAGAATCTAATAATAAAGATATTGAACCCACATCAGAAAATTCTTTACTTCAACAAACTTTTATAAAAGATAGTGAAAAAACCATTAAATCACTTATTGAGGAAACATCTGGCAAACTAGGTGAAAATATACAAATTAAAAGATTTCAAAGATTTGCTATTTCAGATTAAAATATAATTTATGGCAAAACCGATATTAAAAAGAATTCTATTAAAAATAAGCGGAGAATCTTTTAAAGGCGATCGAGATAGCGGTATAGATCCTAAAGCAATTAATTATATGGCCAATGAAATTAAAACCATAGTTAAATTAGGGATAGAAATTGGTGTTGTAGTAGGCGGAGGGAATATATGGAGAGGAGCAGAAGCTGAAAAAGATGGAATGGATAGAGCAACCGCAGATTATGCAGGAATGTTAGCAACGATAATTAATGCTGTTGCCCTTCAAGATTCTCTTGAAAGAAAATATTCTATAGATACCAGAACTCAATCAGCAATTACAGTCCAGCAAGTTGCAGAACCATATATAAGAAGAAGATCAATTAGGCACTTAGAAAAAAAACGTGTAGTTGTTTTTGCTGCAGGTACTGGGAACCCTCATATGACTACAGATACAACAGCATCTTTAAGAGCAATAGAAATCAAAGCTGAATTACTATTAATGGCTAAATATGGGGTTGATGGTGTGTATTCCGAAGATCCGAGAATAAATAAAAATGCAACAAAATTTGACAAAATCAGTTACCAAGATGCTTTAACAAAAAAACTTAAAATCATGGATACAACAGCATTAGCTTTATGCATGGACAATGATTTGCCAATAGTTGTATTTGACATGTTTAAAAAAGGTAATTTAAAAGGTATCATTACAGGTAATCAAAATGGTACTTTACTGAGTAATAACAATATATTCTAATAGGAGAATCTTATGGAATTAAATATTGAAAATGTTAAAGAATACACCTCTGGGAAAATGATTAAATCTATGGAGATTTTAAAAAATGAACTATCTTCAATTCGCACAGGAAGAGCAAGCACAAGCATTATTGAATCATTAAAAATTAATGTCTACAATTCTACTCTCCCTTTAAATCAACTGGCATCCATAAATATCATTGACGCAAGTTTAATAAACATTAATGCCTGGGATAAAAATAATGTTGAACAAATAATAAAAAGTATACAATCTTCAGATTTAGGGCTTAATCCAGCGATAGACGGAGATATTATAAAGCTAAGCGTCCCCCCTCTTAGTGAGGAAAGGAGAAAAGAGTTAAGTAAAGTGGCAAAACAAAAGGTTGAGCAATCCTCAATTGCCATAAGAAATATACGCAGAAGCATCATTGATGAAATAAAATCCGATGAAAAAAATTCCTCAATTAGCCAAGACGAATCAAAAAGAATGCAACAAGATGTTCAAAAAGTAACAGATACTTTTATCTCAAATATGAACACTGCAGGAGAAAGTAAACAACAGGATATTTTAAGTTTCTAAAAAAAGTTATAATTACCCATAATGAAAATTAATGATATCAACCATGTCGCTATAATTATGGATGGAAATGGAAGATGGGCTGAACAACACAATCTTCCTAGATTTTCAGGACATAAAAAAGGATTAGATGTAATTCCTGAAGTTGTCAAAGAATTAATAAATAATAAAATAAAATATATAACATTATTTGCTTTTTCAACAGAAAACAATTTTAGACCCAAAGAAGAAAAAGAAAATTTACTCAATTTACTTGAATTTGCGTTAAATAAAGTTGCAAAAGAAATTCGGAAAAATAAAATCAAATTATCATTTATAGGTGAAATAGAATACCTTCCAAAACATATACTAAAAAAAATAGAAAATATCACCAAAAATTATGATTTGCTATATGATGCGGAATTAATCATTGCATGGAATTATGGTGGACGACAAGAAATTATCAATGCAGTCAATAAATTAATCAAACAAAATATAAATAATGTGGATGAAAAACAATTTGAAAAATTACTTTATACTTCAGAGGTCCCAAACCCAGATTTAATTATAAGAACAGGTGGGCAAAAAAGAATTAGTAATTTTATGCTTTGGCAATCAGCATATTCAGAAATGTATTTCACTTCCAAATTATGGCCAGATTTCAATAAAAAAGATGTTATTAAAGCTCTCAACGATTTTAAAAAAAGAAACAGAAATTATGGAAAAACTAATTAAATTTTCAATTTCCAATTTACACTTAAGAATTCTATCAACATTATTTTTAATTGTACCTTTAGTATTCATTACTTGGTACAGCTACTTAGGTTCTATTATTATTCTATTTTTAGTGTCATATATTTCTACAAATGAACTTATAGATAAGAAATTATCTAGATCAAGGATAATATCCTCCATTATCAGTGGCTTTATTGCAATTTCTCCTTTCATTCTTTATCAAATATTCAATACAAATATATATTTTGAAAATTTTACATTTTATTTAATAAGCCTGGTAATAATTATAAATATACTTTTACCTATAATTTTTAATAATGAAAATATTATTTCAAATAATTTATATAAATTCATATTTCCTATTCTATTGCCCTCTATTTTTATGATTTATGGATCAATAATTCTAATTGAAAATAAAAATATTTTTCTATTATTAATTATAATAAGTGCTTTGAATGATTCTAGTGCTTACGCTACAGGGAAAGCATTTGGTAGGCATTCATTATCAAGAAATATAAGTCCCGGCAAAACTGTAGAAGGATCATTAGGAGGTATAATTGTAACTTCTTTTATAAGTTTAGCAATATTAAAATGGGACATAAGTCCATTATACTTAAGTGATACCAACATTTTTTATCTTATGATTAGCATTATATTATTATCAATATTCGGACAAGTTGGGGATTTGTTTTTTTCTAGAATAAAAAGAATTAAAAAAATAAAAGACTTCGGAAATATATTCCCTGGTCACGGAGGAGTTTTAGACAGAATAGACTCATCTTTATTTATTTTTATCTTAGGATATTTTGCTTTATTAAAATGGATAAATTTATGAAAAATATATCAGTACTAGGATCTACAGGCTCTATTGGGGTTCAAACACTTGAAATATGCAGAAAATCAGCTAATTTAAATGTTACAGGATTAACTTGTAACAATAATACAACACTATTGAAAAAACAAATTAATGAATTTCAACCTGATTATTATTGGGCAAACAAAAATATAAAAATTAAAAATTCTAAACTCAATTCACCAATAAATATAGCCACAGATCCCGATCTTGATATTTTAGTTGTCGCAACAGAAGGTTTATCTTCTCTAGAACCAATATTAAAATCTTTAGAAAAATCTAAAACTATAGCTTTAGCAAATAAAGAATCTATACTATGTGGAGCTGATTTAATATTTGAAAAACTGAATAAATACTCAGGAAGATTAATTCCCTTAGATAGTGAACCCGCCAGTGTGAAAGGAATACTATCTCAAGTAAATAAAAATGCAAAAAAAATTATTATTACTGCATCTGGGGGACCATTTAGAGGTACAAAATTCAAGATGCTCAAAAATATCACACCTGAAAACGCGTTAAATCACCCAACATGGAAAATGGGAAAAAAAATAACAATAGATTCGGCTACATTAATGAATAAAGCATTTGAAGTCATAGAATGCAGTATATTATTTAACTTTCCTGTTGATGATATTGAAGTAATTTTAAATCCAACAAGCAATATACATGCTTTGGTTGAATTTGACGATAATTCATTTATAGCTGCATCATATCCTCCAGATATGAAAATACCTATAAATGAAGGTTTAAATTATTCAAATTTTAAAAATGATAAAATTTATAAAAAGTTTGAAAAAGAAAATCTAAATGGATTAGATTTTGAACCATTTAATCCTTCAGATTATCCTGTTTATGAAATAGGATTAAAATATGGAAAGAAAAGAGGAAGTTGGTTAGTTGCATTGTGTGGAGCAGATCAGGCAGCTGTGGAGTTATTTCTTAATAATAAAATCAAATTTACAGATATTCCAATTCTGATAGAATCAGTTTTAGAAGCACATAAAGAAGTAACCGATCTGAATTTAAATAAAATAAATGAAATTTATCAAAATACTATAAACAATACTTACGATCTGGCAAAGGTATAAATGAGCGAAATTTCAGGATACTTACTATTCATCCCCATCATATTCATTATTGTAGTGTTTCATGAATTTGGTCATTTTGTTATGGCAAAAATATTCAAAATAGAAGTAGAAGAATTTGCTATAGGATTCCCACCAAGGCTTTTTGCAAAAAAAATCTCATCCACAATTATAAGCTTAAATGCAATTCCTTTAGGAGGTTACGTAAAATTACCCTCCATAGAAACGCCTGATAAAAAAGAAAAGTTTTCGAAAACATTAAGTCTTAAAAAAATAATAATTTTTTCTATGGGGTCATTTTTTAATTTTTTAATGACATTCCTTATTCTTCTATTTATATTTTTAACTCCTCACAAAGTATGGGGAGGTGAAATATATATAGAAAAAATAGCTCCAGATTCACCTGCTGAAATATCTGGCCTTGTCAGAGGAGACATCATAAAAAAAATAAATAACAACTCAATAGATTCAATTGATAAATTAATTAATAATATATCTGAAAATAAAAATTCTCCTACTAAAATCACAATCGAAAGAAATACAAATTTATCTGTTTTTGGATCTATTGCTCAAGCAGAAATAAAAGAATTAACAATAACTCCCAGAGAATCCTCTGTAAAAAGAAAAGTAGTACAAAACGCACAAAACATTAAAGAGGAAGTATCTTTAGAATCAGCACAAAAATACAACTCAAAACTTGAAATTGGCGATGAAATGAATGAAGGAAAAATGGGTGTTTTAATAAATATTAAAAATCCTAAACAGATTGATACTCAATTAACTTTTAATGAATCTATTAAAAAATCATATATTACTCTAGGATTATTATTTTCAGGTATTAAATATATATTTGTTGACAATGATGATTTGGCAGGAGAATCAAAATTTACCGGCCCTGTCGGAATAGCTCAATTAACTAATCAATCATCAAAACAAGGGCTTCAATCAATTGCAGAACTGGTCGCATTAATAAGTTTTTCACTTGGTATTTTCAATCTCATTCCTTTTCCACCTCTTGATGGAGGGAAATTATTCCTAGAGTTAATCACTATATCTAGAAATGGCTACCCTCTTCCATCAACTTTCACTTATAGGATACAATTAATTGGTGTTTCAATTTTATTTGGATTAATTATCTTTGTAACATTGTCAGACATAATTAATATTTTTAATGGGTAATCCATGATAACAAGAAGAAATACAAAACCTCTTCAAATTGGGAATGCACAAATTGGTGGTAATTCTCCTATATCTATACAATCCATGACAAAAACACCAACTTCAGATATAGATGCAACAGTAAAACAAATAAATTCACTATATGAAAATGGTTGTGAAATAATAAGATGCGCAGTGCCAGACCAGGACTCTGCTATAGCTCTAAAAGATATAGTTAATGAATCCCCTATTCCCGTAGTTGCAGATATACATTTTCATCATGAACTAGCAATTAAATCAATAGCTTCTGGAGTTCACGCGTTAAGATTAAATCCTGGAAATATCAGAGATCATACAAAAGTAAAAGACATAGTATCCAAAGCTAAAGCAGCAGCTATACCTATTAGAATAGGAGTAAATTTCGGTAGTTTACCTCCTGTTGGATCGATAGGTAAAACTAAAGGAATATCAAGGCATAATAAAGGCGTTGAGGATCTTCCAAGATATAATAAAAACAGTAATGTTTACTCACAGGTAGATCACATGGTCAGAACAGCTCTGTGGGAAATAGATATACTTGAATCGCTTCAATTTTATGATATAAAAATTTCTATGAAAGCTTTTGACATAGAAACAACTGTTGAAGCTTACAAATCAATATCACAATTAATACCATATCCTATTCATCTGGGTATAACTGAATCAGGAACTAAAGACTCAGGGTCTATACGGTCAGCTATAGGCATTGGAATGTTACTTTACGAGGGTATTGGAGATACCATACGAGTATCTCTTAGCGATGACCCTGTTGAAGAAGTTCTGGCTGCAAATAATATTCTTAAATCTTTAAATTTAAAAAATACTGGGATAACCCTTGTTTCATGTCCAGGGTGTGCAAGAGCAGACGTAGATATTATTAATCTTGCTAAAAATGTAGACAGTATTACAAAAAAATCTAAATCGAAACTAAAAATAGCTGTTATGGGGTGTGAAGTTAATGGACCAGGAGAAGCAAAAGATGCAGATCTAGGAATAGCTGCAGGTGTAGGTAAAGCTATAATATTCAAAAAAGGAAAAAAAGATAAAGTAGTTAATGCCAATGAAATGTTAACAGTCTTTGCAGAAGAAATAAAAAAAATGGAAAATGATTATGATAAAAATCTTATTGAAAGGTGATAAATAATGTATTTAAGCAAAATACTATTTAAATCCTTAAGAGAATTACCATCAGATATAGAGCTTGAAAGTCACAAAATCATGTTAAAATCATCAATGATCCATCAAGCAGGTTCAGGGATATATAGTTATCTGCCAACAGCTTGGAAATCATTAAAGAAAATTGAAGCTATAATTAGACACGAAATAGATGCAATTGGTGGGCAAGAATTACGCATGCCTGTCATTCAACCAAAAGATATTTGGAGTAAATCTGGCAGATTTGAAGCAATGGGTGATGAACTATTTAAACTTCTAGACAGAAGAAAAAAACCTTTCGTTTTAGCTCCAACACATGAAGAAATATTAACTTTAATAGTCAAAGATATTATTTCATCATATAAATCTCTACCTCAAATACTTTACCAAATACAAACTAAATTACGAGATGAGCCACGACCACGCGGAGGATTATTAAGAGTCAGAGAATTCGTAATGAAAGATGCATATAGTTTTGATATAAACCAGGAAGGCTTAGATGAAAATTATAATAAATTCAGTACTGCCTACCATAATATATATGAAAGATGTGGACTTGAGGTAATTAAAATAGAAGCTGACAGTGGAGCTATAGGAGGTAAAGACTCTCATGAATTCGTAGCTATATCTGAATCCGGAGAAGATACTGTTGTTTTATGTAATAATTGCAACTATGCAGCAAATACCGAAAAAGCAATATTTACAAAAACTGAATTTACTGACAATTCAATTAGTGAAAAAAAGGAAATATCAACTCCTAATATCAGAACAATTCCTGCATTATGCCAATTTTTAAATATTCCTGAATATAAAACAATTAAAGCCATGTTTTATGAAACTAGTGATAAATTTATATGCGTTGTCATTCGAGGGGATTACGAAATTAACGAGATAAAATTAGCAAGAATTTTAGGGACAACAGATTTCAAACCTGCAAGTCAAATTACTCTTGAAAAACATAATATCCCTCCTGGATCCGCATCTCCAATTAATAAAGATATTTATACAATAGCAGACGATTCATTAGAAAAAGGTAATAATTTCGTGGCAGGGGCAAATAAGGAAAATTATCACATCTCAAATATTAATCTTAATACCGACTTTAAAGCAGATATAATAACAGACATTGCAAAATTTCCTGATCAAGCAAAATGCCAAAATTGTAATAATGATTTATATACAAAAAAAGCAATTGAAGTTGGACATATATTCAAACTTGGAACAATTTACTCTGAAAAATTCAATACAAAATTTTTGACTGAATCAGGAACTAGAGAGTCAATAGAAATGGGTTGTTACGGAATTGGCACAGGTAGATTACTTGCTGCAATAATAGAACAAAACCATGATAAAAACGGACCTATTTTCCCTAAATCTATATCTCCTTATGAAATCATAATTACTGCTCTAAATAATGATATCCCTGAAGTTAAAGCTTATTCTGAAGAAATTTATAATTTATTAAATCAATCTGGATTCAGCACTGTTCTTGATGACAGAAAAGAAAGTCCGGGTGTAAAGTTTTCAGATGCTGATTTATTAGGTTTTCCAATAAGAATAACTGTAAGCAAAAGATTAGTAGAAACAAAATCAGCAGAAATAAAGTTGCGAAAAAATAGAGATAGTATCACAATTAATAAAAATGAAATTTTAGATTACTTAAAAAAAAGTGAGGATTGAAATGATAGACTTCAGAAGTGACACAGTTACACTACCTTCCCCAGAAATGAAACAGGCAATTTTTGATGCCAAATTAGGTGATGATGTATATGGAGAAGATCCCACTGTAAACGAATTAGAAAGACTTAGTGCAGAAATATTTGGAAAGGAAGCTGCAGTTTTAGTCACAAGCGGAACGATGGGGAATTTAGTATCTGTATTAGCACATTGCCAAAGAGGAGATCAAATAGTGGTAGGTGATAAATGCCATATTTATCGAGCTGAAGCTGGAGGAATAGCAGCACTCGGAGGGATATTTCCAACTGTACTTCAAAACGATTCTGAAGGTAAATTAGATTTAGATGAAATAGAAGCAAGTATTGAACCACTTAATGTTCATAGAGCCCCAACTAAATTAGTAGCACTTGAAAATACAGCTAATGCTGCTGGTGGAAAAACATTATCAAAGGAATATATAGATTCAGTAAAAAAGATTTGTGATGATAACGATGTAGCACTCCATATAGATGGAGCAAGAATATTCAACGCATCAGTTGCATTGGAAATGCCAGTGTCTGAACTAACCAAAAGTGTTGATTCACTCACATTCTGCCTATCCAAAGGTATTGGCGCTCCTGTTGGGTCAGTAATTGTAGGAAGTAAAGAATATATTCAAGAAGCACGAAAATGGCGAAAAATGGTAGGAGGAGGTATGAGACAGGCTGGGATTATTGCAGCTGCCGGAATAGTTGGAATTGATAATCATTATGCTCAAATATCAAAAGACCATCAAAATGCAACTAAACTAGCTGAAGGTCTTAAGAAATTCTCACAATTAAGTGTCGAAGATGTAGAAACAAATCTGGTGTTTTTCTCAATTAACTTACCATCCCCTCAAAAATTGGCAGACAAATTATCCTCAAAAGGATTGCTGGGTGGGAATGCAGGTTCTAGATGGAGATTTGCTACACACTATGGTATTGAGGCAAATGATATAGATGATGCTTTAAATATTATGGAATTAAGTTTAGAGGAATTATAATTTGCCTAATTCTAATCCATATCAATTTCAAGAAAAAACTCATATCGAACTAAGAGCTGACACATATACTTTACCATCACCTGAAATGCGTAAAGCAATGTATGAAGCAGAAGTTGGGAATGATGGCTTTGGAGAAGATCCTACAGTAAACAAACTAGAAATTTTAACTGCAGAACTTTTTAATAAAGAATCTGCTGTTTTTGTATCTAGCGGAATAATGGGTAACTTCCTCTCAATACTTTCTCACTGCCAAAGAGGAGATCAAATAATAATAGGTAACAAATCTCATATTAACACCAATGAACTTGGAGGGTTTGCTACACTTGGTGGAGTATTTCCATGTATTGTTGAAAATGATTCACGAGGATTATTGAACTTAGATCAAGTAAAAGCAGAAATTTCTCCCTTTCCCGAACCAGAAAACGGTGTTATTGAAGCATGGGAATACGAACATATAGCTCCAACAAAATTAATAGCTATTGAAAATACACACAATAGCTGTGGAGGCAGAGCTCTAAGTATAAGTGATATTAATCAAATAAAACAAATTGCATCAAAAAATAATATTCCTATCCACTTAGATGGTGCCCGGATATTTAATGCAGCAATTGCCTTAGAAAATACTGTGGAAGAATTAACCAAAGATGTTGATTCTGTACAATTTTGCCTTTCCAAAGGCTTAGGCGCACCCGTAGGTTCATTAGTTTTAGGAGAAAAAGATTTCACACAAAAAGTAAGAAAATGGAGAAAAACTATTGGTGGAACAACAAGACAGGCCGGAATTTTAGCTGCTGCTGGTATAGTTGCATTAAATAATTATGAAGAAAGTATAAAAAGAGATCATGATCTTGCAAAATATATGCACGAAAAATTATCCGACATAGAAAACATAACACCCGAGCCTGTTGAAACAAATTTGGTTTTCTTCAATATAAATGCAGATAATCCTGGTGAAATCTCCACAAAATTAAAAGAAAAAGGTATTAATGGAGGAGCTGAAACCAATAGATGGAGATTTGTTCCTCATTATGGGCTCACAAAAGCAGACATTGATTATGTAGCTGAAACTTTAAACGAATTACTAAATTAATTTCAATTCTTCTTCTAGTAACTTAAACACTTCTACATCTTGTTTGTCGAACAATGTTCTGGGGTCAAGAATAAATTTATTATCTTTAACTCTTCCAATTAATGGAGTTGGTTTATTAATCATTTTTTTACTAAATTGGTTAGCGCTAATACTCAAACTATCAAAATTTATTGATAGTGAATAAGAATTTACGTGTTGTTCAGGCATACTTCCACCACCTATCATTGCCTTAGATTCTTCGATAGTTAAAAATTCATAATCTAATTTATTTTTCCAATTTTTAACTATTTTCAACATATCTTCTTTTGATTTTGAAATCATATTCCAGATAGGTATATCTATATAGGATTCAGTAATATACATTTGCAAAGTTGCAATTAATCCGGCCAAAAGTACTTTATCTAATCTCAGAGCTCTAGTAAGCGGATATTTTTCTATTAATTGAACATATTTTTCTTTACCTGCAATTATGCCTGATTGAGGACCACCTATCAATTTATCTCCAGAGAAAAATACTAAATCCACTCCATCTTTAATCGCATCCTGAACTGTAGGTTCATACTGAATGGAAAATTCTTCAGTATTTATCATACTTCCACTACCTAAATCATAAAATACAGGCACTTTATGCTTGTGTGCCATTTGAACAATTTCTTTAATATCGGGTTTATGAGTAAATCCTTCTATCACAAAATTACTTTGGTGAATTAATAAAACAGCTCCAGTATTATCATCTATGTGAGATTCATAATCTGAAACATAAGTTTTATTTGTTGTCCCTACATCTACAAGAATAGCCTGGCTTTCATCAAGAACATCCGGAACACGAAATCCTCCCCCAATTTCTACTGATTCAGATCGTGAAACTAAAACATTTTTATTTTTACATAAAGCTTTTAATCCTAAAAATACTGCAGATGCATTATTATTTACAACAATAGCATCTTCAGCAGAAGTTAAACGATTTATAATATTTTTGAATTTTTTTAATCTTCCTCCTCTTTTATTAGTAGTAAGATCAAATTCTAAATTTGTATAATTTGAACCCGCTTCATTCATAGCTTTTATAGCATTATTGGCAAGAGGTGCTCTGCCAAGATTGGTTTGAAGTATTACTCCTGAAGTATTAATTATTTTCCTGGGTTGAGGAGAAATCAAATCTTGAAGATTTTTATCCAAATTATTTAATATCAAATCTACAGAAATATTATTATTATTATTTGAAATACGAATACTATCAAGAATTAATCTCAGTTCATTAATAGCTATATGCCTTGGGAATGTTTTACATAATTCTATAAAACTTTTACTTTCAGAAATTTTTTGTATACTGGGTATTTTTCGTAAAACATTTTTTTCCATAAGGAATCCATCATTCTTTAAATAGTATAATTGTAAGATAATTATCACATATATTCATTTGATTGGTAACAATATTTATGTTTTGTGACAAATGTGGCGGAAAAACAGACAACAATAAAAATATAAATAATTTATGCCCTAAACCCGATTGCGACAAATATGTTTTTTTAAATCCCAAAATCGCAGTCCTTGCGGTAGTACAAAAAGACAACGGAATTTTATTAGTTAAAAGAAATATTATGCCTTTTTATAATGAATGGAGTTTACCTGCTGGTTATATAAATAAATGGGAAGCTCCAGATAAAGCAATTATAAGAGAAGTTTATGAGGAAACCAATGTTAAAATAAAAGTATCAAAATTACTTGATGCACACCTTAATGAAGATTCAGGAGTGATAGTGTTATCCTACTTAACCAAGCATCTTAAAGGTCCCATTAAAATTGGTGAAGAATGTAAAGATGTAAAATATTTTAATAAAAACAAACTTCCATCTCTTCCATTTAAAAATGATTATAAAATTATAGATTTAAGCTTCAAATAAAAGCATAAAAATTTATTTTTATGTATATGTTTCATGTATACTAGATTGAAATAAAAAAGGTTATTTCATGTCAGAAAAAATTGAATTTGATATTAAAATAGAAAACGAACAACTAGAATGGGTAGAATCTAAGGTGGCTGAATTTGATTTAGATGATTCATCTAAAGCTATAAGAATTTTACTAGATTATGCCATATTAGAATGTAATGTAGAAGATATATTTTCTGATGAAAATATGAGATGTCGTCATTGCTAAAATACCTATGAAACAATTTCAAAATTTAAAAAGAAAAAAAATAAACTCTGAGAATATTTCAGATTTTGCTAAAGCAGAAGCTATAGCATATACCGCTCTTGCAAGTGAATATTATATTAACAGATTAAAAAAACTTGCAACTCCAGATAGAGCAATTGCATTATTTGATGAAAATAAAATAATAGGCACTGCCAACTCATTTGGTGAATCAATTTCATTGCCTTCAAATAAAAAAGCTAAAGTTGCTGCAGTTTCTTATGTTAGTGTTATGCCTACACACAGGAGACAGGGAATTTTATCAGAAATGATGAAAATTCAATTAAATGAAATACACTCTGTTCATAAAGAACCTCTCGCTGTATTATGGCCTTCTGAATCAGCGATATATGGAAGATTTGGATATGCCCCCACTCACGAAAAACATTATTCTATCTCGAAAAACAATACTAAATTCTTACCTCAAATATCATCTGATAATCTAAAAATTAGTTTTTTAAGTAAAAAAGAAGCTATAGAATGTTATGTTCAAGTTAACAATAAATTAATGGAAAGCCGACCAGGTGTAATGGAATTAACAAATGATTGGGCTGAAAGAAGAATTGAAGATCTGATTTCTAATCATATAAGTAATGGGCCATCATATTTTATTGGTATATTTGATAATAAGACACCTGTTGGAATTGTGACTTATTCAATTGAAAATAGTAATGATTATGGAAACATGCCTGCTTCATTACATATCTGGGATATATTATATCTAAATATTGAATCTGCTATTAAACTATGGAATTTTTGTTTAAATATTGATCTGGTAGAAGAAATCCACGCAAAAGGAGTTCCTGAAGATGATGTATTAGAAGCTCTGCTTATATCTCCCGGTGATTTAAATGCAAGATTAACTACAGGATTATGGATTCGAATTGTTGATGTTATCAATGCACTAGAAGCCAGAACCTATGAACACAATGGAGAAATAATTTTAAAAGTAGAGGATTTAATAATTAAAGATAATAATAATACATATCTCTTAAATACAAATGACAAATCTAATCCTAAGTGTGAAGTTACTAGTAAGAATCCAGATGTTGAAATCACTATTCAGGGATTATCTGAAATTTATCTTGGAACATTTGATTTAAATAATCTTATCGCATCAAGTAACATAATTATAAAAAACAAAAAGGTTATTAAAACTATTAAAGAAATATTCAAATCTGAAGCCAAACCTTTTTGCCCAATGCATTTTTAAAGGAAAACATATGCCCACAGCTGAAATATATGCGCTAGGAAGTGAAATTGTCCTTGGACAAACTATTGATACAAATTCTGCATGGATATCATCTAAATTAAATGATTTGGGGATAGAGACTGAAAAACATGTCGCTATAGCAGATGATATTGAAATTATAAAATCTGTATTAAATAATTCTACCAGTGAAATCATTATTATAGGAGGAGGGTTAGGTCCTACTGAAGATGATTTAACCAGAGAGGCAATTGCAGAGGTTACAGGAAAGGCATTATATAAAGACCCTAAATTATTAGAAGAAATAGAAAATCGATTCAGAAAACGTGGATTTATATTAACTAAAAATAATGACAAACAAGCTATGATTCCTGAAACTGCTATTGCAATACATAATCCTAATGGAACAGCACCAGCTTTTTCTCTTAAGTGGCAAAATAAAATTATTTATGCCCTACCAGGTGTGCCTCATGAAATGAAATGGTTATTTAAAAATGTGGTCTTACCGGAATTAATACAATCATTTTCCATCAAAACAAAGATAGAATATGAGACTCTTAAAGTATTAGGAATGGGTGAAAGTACAGTAGATGATAAAATAGGCGATCTTATGAAAATTGATAATCCTGTAGTTGGATTGTTAGCACATCCTGGACAGGTAGATGTTCGAATAACTGCTACCGGAAAAGATGGTGAAAGAAAAATTTTGATAGATAAGACAAAAAAAGAAAT
>MDTC01086518.1_pt1 | contig 41178 bp, 23 predicted proteins | sample 811181 | NCBI WGS metagenome assembly MDTC01 (sample SAMN05326644, study PRJNA326480) | marine metagenome | isolation source: seawater | place: Pacific Ocean: North | collected 2011
CGCTCCACAGTGGAGACGATTGCTCTTGAGATCGACACACCCACGAAAGCAAATGTCCGGTGTCTTCGCAGGGCATGTACCGAGGCATCCTCCTGCAGCACATAGCTGACCACTTTCACAAGCCTTGTCACAACTCCCACAGTGAAGAGGGTGGATATTTGGATCGATACATTCACCGTGACAGGCGATTAAATCGGAAGGACAGGAACATTTCCCTTGTACACACTTTTGTCCCCCGACACAGGCATTACCACACGCACCACAATGTTTGTTGTCACTCTGAAGATCGGCACATCCCCCATAACAGACCGTCTCCGTTGCATTGGGACACTCACTCAAACAATTTCCTCTCGCGCAAACAGCACCATCGGGACAGGCTCTGTCACACTTTCCACAATGTGCGCGTGTGTTATCAGGATTGAAACACTCACCATTGCATTCGATCTGGCCGTAAGGACAGACACATGCTCCCCCAACACAAAGCGCCCCACCGGTACATTCATTGCCACATTTACCACAGTGGCGAGCGTTGCTTTGTGTATCGACACATGCACCAAAGCAGCTCGAAGGGGTCGGATTTGGACATTTTTGCAAACATCTCCCGGAGGCACACAATTGGCTGTCTGTACAGGATTTGTCACAGCCTCCACAGTGTTTATTGTCCGTAAGCAGATCGACACAAGCTCCACCACACAGGACACGTCCAATAGCACATTGACACTTCCCTTGTACACACTCTTGTCCCGGTGTGCAGGCATTGTCACACGCACCACAATGTTGTGTACTGGTCTGCGCATCGAAGCAACCATCACCACAGCGTGTTTGTTCTTTGGGACACTGGGCCTCACAGCTGCCTTTGTTGCAAAGTTGTCCAGTTGAACAGATGTTCCCACAAGCGCCACAGTGTGCAGTGTCTGACGTCGTATCGACACACTTTCCGCCACAGTCGAGTGTACTCATTGGACATTGACAATCTGCCTGTGTACATGTCTTCCCTCCCTCACAGATATTGCCGCAAGCACCACAGTGCTTGCCATCAGTAAGGAGATCAACACAGGTGTTGTCACACAATGTTGAGGAAGGTGGACAGACACAATAACCCTTTGTGCACTGTTGTCCGGTTGGGCAGGTATCATCACTCTCACACATCGCAGGTGGTGTGGAACACGATGTAAAGGAAAGTAAACTCAGGCACACAAACAAAAAACCAAGACGAAATACGCCCCACGTTGTTCGGCGTGGTGGGTTGGCTTCGATTGTGCGGTTCTCTTGTAGGATGTTGGTCTCCACGGCGCTCTCCTCTTCCTTTCAGGGAACTTGGACCGTTATAGGCATGATATGAGGTGGTATGAACCCTATTCACTATAGCACACATGCATTGGGATTTGTGGCAATTTATCCTTTGGGGCTCATGGGCATGTTCAGGAGCAGAATGAAATGTAGGATGATTGGAGCAGAGGGATCACTTGGCCGGACTCACCAGGATGTACGCTGGTACTACAGAGAGGGTACGCTTGCTAGTGGCGTTGTGTGGATGAAATATACGGGTGACTCGAAGCCCTCACCTCAATACATAAACACACACGAAAGTATATCACTCACCAGTTTTGGCTTCTTTCGCGGGCTCATCTGTTGTTGATGCGTCAGAAGAGCTTGGGTTCTCTTGGGGGATGGGGTTGGTCACCACATCACTGCAGCCATAGGCACCAGAGAGCGCGGTTGTCGCAACGAAGCCTGCAACCGCAAGCTTTCGAGAGACTTTGAATGTGAGCGTTTTTTTGGATTGTTCGGACATAGAAAAACCTCCATTACATAAGAAAAGAACACCAGGACAATCATCAAAAGAATGGTCTCACCTCTTCAAGAGGTCGGGTAACGTGTCCTCCAGGCCTCTTCGGGATCCAACCCCAGAGCCTGAAAACGAGGGAACAAGGTGTCTTCGACGGTCGCATAGAAAATAGCGGCATATCCCTCAGAGGGGAGCGTCCCAAGGTTTGAAGCCCCCTCCTCGAAGGTCAACGCAGTATCGACGAGTTGTTCGAAGATCTCTGGACTACCATGGCAAGAGCGCTCAAAACTCCGAAATAGCGTCGGAAGCAGCATTTGGACATCATCTTTTTGAGTGGCATTCATCTGCTGAAGGAAGTAGGTGAGTGCTTCCCAACCAAAGCGAGAGTGGTACTCTTCGTCACCTGCGATGACTGTTGAGATACGCTTCGCGAGTGGATCCGTTGAGACCTCTGCGAGCACACGCAAAACGGGAACAGAGAGTGTTTCTCCAAAACAACAAGCGGTCAAGATGCTCTTCGCACAAGCCATCATCAAAGGCGCTTCGTTGTACAATGAGAGCGTCTCTGGCGCAATGTCAATATCCCCTCCGCCCATAATTTTGGAAAAGTTTGCGCACAGCTCGGCGTGACGACACTCATCAGTCACCAATCTTGTGGCTGCTCCGATCATATCGAGCGGCGCTCCCAACAATGTAAGGCGATAGAGAAGCTGGCTGAATTGCGCTGTCGATTGATACTCCGCGATGGCACGTTGTGCCCATTGACTTTGCGCAATAGCAAGCTGCTGATTCGTATATTGTTCTGGTGTAAACGACCAATCAACACCTCGCCCCTTGTCCATTAACGCGCGATGGAATTGCGTGAGTGTTGGTTGCTTCGCGGAATAGACGATCGGAAACGTATCGACGTGTTCATCAGGCACGTAAAAACTCATCTCTACTCGCCTGATGTCACTTCTTTTACAGGTTCGTCAGTCGTCGACGCATCAGAGACCTGTTCATTGTTTTGTGGGATGGGATTCGTTGTTGCGCAACCATGTGCACCAATCGTCAAAGCGGTTGTTGCGACAAGGCCTGCAACTGCAAGCTTTCGAGAGACTTGAAAGGTAAGTGACTTTTTGGGTGTTTCAGACATATGAACCTCTCTACGGATGACTTTTCGCCTCCCGCCGTCTTAGCCTTTGGAAGGGGCTTCTTGAGAACCGAGTTCCATTCAGAGACCATCGAGTCTCTCAGAAGTCGCTTATCAAAAATGTATATGTTTTTTTGAACATACCTCACTGAATGGACAGTGTCAACATGCTCCAAGGAAGCGAGAGAGAAAGCTTGAAGCATCCGGCATCCTTGACTTTTATGATCGGAGTTGATATGTCCAAACCATTGTTTACAATGTCCATTTCAACACGAGAGGTAGTGATATGTGGCAACGATGTATGCTCGTGATGTACCTGATGACCATTGGTCACAGTGCCCTGGCCGCAGATTTTTACATAGATCCGGCATCTGGTAACGATAACAATTCAGGCTCCAAATCCAAACCTTGGAAGTCGCTGCAGGCCGTTTTTGATGGCAAAAAGATACAGACACAAGGGTGGCCAGCTCTGCCTTACAAAGCGGGTATGACACTTGTTGACAAACATCCAGGTGGTGTTGTCAAACCAGGGGACACGCTCTGGCTCCTCTCTGGATACTACGGAGCCATCACCATAAGTGGCCACTACAACAAGGGCGTTATTACCATCGCAGCAGTGCCAGGACACACACCACAATTGAAGACTTTGTTGGTTCGCGCGAGCAGTCACTGGAAGGTCAAAGGCATCCATGTCAGTCCCTCTTTTGCCCCTTCATACGAGAGAAAGACAGCCGTTGTGATCCAATCACATGGCTACAATGGCCCTGTTCGGGATATCACCCTCGAAGACGCCAAAATCTTCTCCGTCAAAGACATCAAGCCATGGACCGCGAGTGATTGGAACAACAAAGCGGTGAATGGCGTTCAGGCTTCAGGCTCACGTATCACGATCAAAAACAACGTCGTCAAAAACATCAACTTTGGCATCTCCGTGACAGCGAAAGATTCAATGATTGAAGGCAACTTGGTCGAGAACTTTTCAGGGGATGGACTTCGAGGACTTGGGGACAATTGTGTTTTTCAGTACAACACAGTCATGAATTGTTACGATGTCAATGACAACCATGATGATGGGTTCCAGTCGTGGTCCGTCGGAGCAGACGGCAAAGTTGGAACGGGTGTCGTCAAAAATGTGACGTTACGTGGCAACACTATCATCAATTACACTGATCCCAATCAGCCTCTACGAGGGCCCCTTCAAGGGATTGGGATGTTTGATGGCACCTTTGATGGATGGGTCATCGAAAACAACGTCATCATCGTCGATCATTGGCATGGAATTTCTTTGTACGGTGTCAAAAACTCACGCGTTGTCAACAACACGTTGATGGACCCCAATAGCACGAGGCCAGGTCCTCCCTGGATCAAGATGACCAAACACAAGAATGGGACGGCTGCCTCAAACTGTCTCGTTCGCAACAACCTGACACCATCCCTCAGTAATGACAAGGCCGGTGTGAAAGAAGACAACAACATTGTGTACAAAGATCCTACAAGCTTGTTTGTCTCTCCAGGCACATACGATTTACATCTGCTTCCAAACAGCGCAGCTATCGATAAAGGGAGCAGTGACAAAGCACCTGCATTGGATAGAGATGCCTATCCACGCCCCTTTGGAAATGCCATTGATATTGGAGCTTATGAATGGCACACCAAAACCAATCCTCCCACAGAACCACATATAGACGCAGGTCCAGCCGATGACCCTCCCCACGAGGTGAAGCCGCAAGAACCGACTTCACCAGAACAGCTCCAGACAGAGAGCGACCAACAGGACACAGCGCCGGTGGAGTTGATACCAACGGAGAAAAGCATTCATCCAAAAGACGCAAGTGTTCCAGAGCATCCACACACAGTAGAGGCACCTCACACGAAAGAAGAGACGAAGCAAGACAACGAACCACTTCCAACACCGAAAGGACAAGGTTGTAATTGTAATGTGCAATCAAGTTCATCTGACTCGCTCTGGCTTTTTTTGTTGGTGCTGATGGTTTTTGTGGTACGCCCTCGACAATAACTGGGGACGAATTCCCACATACTGCTGGAGCTAGGGCAAGTTTCCACTTGCCCCTTGCAGCTGCCGCGCTTCGCTTGCCTTACAACTGCCGCGCTTCGCTTGCCTTGCAACTGTCGCGCTTCGCTTGCCTTGCAACTGTCGCGCTTCGCTTGCCCTCTACAACTGCCGCGCTTCGCTTGGCATAGTGGGTTTGCCACCCACACCCGCTCGGGGGCGCTGCCCCCGAACCCCACGATACTACGTATCGTTTGTGTTCCGCCTTCGGCGGGGAGGTCATATTTGGGCGATGCTGTGTTTCGTCAGGAAGACTTCGGACCAACGTCGCAAGACAATATCGCCTTCATCGCGTTGTCCTCCCGTAATCCGAAGAAATACCCCCTCTTCCAGAGCAAATGATACACCAGGAAAATCTTTTGCGTATACAACAGCACAATCCTCTCCGTTTACAAGTTTTCCTGTAAAACCATATCCTCCTCGCAAGGCTTGAACTTGCACCTCTACGTCCTTGCTCTCTTTTGTCGAGGAGATATCCATCCAGTACGTGTCACAATATTGGCGAACGTCACACCAAGAACACATATCATTTTTCAAAGAGAGTGCGGGAACAGAACTCACGACTTCGAGGTAATGTGCTACTTTGATAGAGATCTCATCTTCCATGGTTATCAGTGTTTCAACATCGACTCCCCAACATCTCGTTTCATTGAGATAGTAGATTTCTGCACGGGCGGGTACAACGCCAGTACAACTCCACCACAACAAACAGTAAAGCATCACCTGTTCTTTGTGGGTATCATGCACCTTTCCAGTTTTGTAATCCGCAATGACAACCTCCTCTCCTTCCTTATAGATGACATCTACATATCCACAAATAGGTATGTTCGGATGTTCCAGGTACACCTCCGAGAGCGAACGCTCTCGCTGTAATCGGTGTACCAAACTCGAAGCTCTGTCTCTTCTTGGATTCTGTTCTTTTGTTGTGTTCTTTTGTAAAGCACGATGAGCTTGCGAGGACAGACTTCTCAACTCAGCATGTTGATAGTGTTCTTGGAACAAACGAGCGCACTCGCGAAACACCTCATGGGGTGTTTTACGTATCACAACCCCTCTCCCCCGAGGGTGATTTTGCAACGTTGTTTGCAAATGAGTGAGTTTTTTCTCAATGAATGTCAAAGGCTTTAATGTTTTGAGAACCTCACGAAACGCTGGACTCCTCCTCTTTGGAAAACCCACCTCCTTGAGCGCTTTAAACAACACCTCCAATACCTCATGGACAATTGTGCCAACCTCTGTGGCTTCGCTTGGCTTTGAAGGAAAACGCTCAAAATCTCCATATCTAGAACGCTCTAGCTGCCACTGTAGAGGGCAACGTTCGAGTACTTTTAGTGAGGAGTAACTGAGCACGGATCGGTTGGTTCTCCACTCCGTAGGACCTTGCAATGTGTACATATCGCTCATCTTGAAGAACCATTGTCAATGAACTTCTCGAGCTTCCCACTGGCAGTTGGTAAATCAAACTCCAACTCGTAGGCATTCAAGCACTCTGCAAGCTCCATATCAAGCAGCGAAGCATCCAATACATCTGAAATACCGCTCTCAAGCGCGAGGAAAGGATGAATGACATCTAACCATAAATCCACCCCTTCCTTGATGTGGACAACCACAGGTATCTCAAGCTGCTCTTCCTCAATCAACATGTTTCGAGTGTATCGTACATTCTTCAGCTTCAACATGTCACATAACCGCTCTGTGAGATAAGCAGTACGTGTAGCATCTTGCACAGGAAGTATTCCACTCCGCACGTACTGAACCAGTGAAAGTCCAAGATGACGGTGTAATGCTCCATGGTAGTGTTTATTTTGATAGCTACTCAAACAGTCATAACAAGAAGAATCGCAAGAACATCCTGACAAAATCGACTCTGCGACGGCAAAGATCTCCTCAAGAACACTAGGTTGACCAATACTGCGTGCATATCCCGCGCCGCCTGCGAGCTTATCATACAAGTAAATATCGGCGCAGTGACCATTCATGTCCTCGACAGGGCTCCAGTTTCCTAACAACTCACCTTCTTCGACTTGCAAGACACGACACGCAGCCAAACACAGCACTTCGACCAACGTCGTCAACGCTGAACGCCCCTCAGCAGATGTCACTTCGCACTTGAAAGGACGTGTAAACTTCAACCTCATCAAAATCACATCAGTGAGAAAACGATGGCCAAGGAAAAATGGTCCCACAGGGTGTCCATTACATACAACCCCTTCCTGCGTAGGATGCTTGTGTGGACGAACTTTTCCTTTCTTGTCAAACAAAACAGACTTTGTGAAATCTTTCCCGTATTTCGGTTCAGCTCGACCACAATCAGGACAAATCATGAACCCTCGATCTCCAAGACCTTTATTCACGACCACAAGAAAGTCGGGCCTCGCAACAGCCTGTAGTCGTTCATCAAAGCAGTGAAAATCCCAGTCTTGGATATGCTTGACCTCCATCCTCGCTTTTGAAGCAGAGCCCGCCCAATCCATCGACCCTCCGTCTGCTTTTTTGTCTTCGAGGTTGACATCAACAGCAAACCCCGGCGGGACCAAAAATGGCAAGCGAAACAACTCAACCTCCCCACATACAGGACAACAATCCCTGGGAATTGGCTTGGGAGCAACTTCGACATACCCACAATGGTCACACGCCAGATAGTGGGATGCCTCCTCAAGGAGTGTACTCAGTGAAGAGATATAGGGTGAATACAACGCCGCCGAACGAAAACGTTTTTTGTCAATGACCAGCTCACGACCTGGTGCATACTCACTGAGCGCGATCTGCAAGTCTCGGCTCGGAGAATACCGAAACTCAGGGCGGTGTGGAGACTTCCACGCCTGGCGTCCTTTCAAAACGTACAAGGAGACAATATCTGAAGGGAACGCATAGCGTGGAAAAATCCCTCTCTCAATGAAGGTCTGTAAAAGATTTTCCTTGAGACGATGTTCCAACACACCAATCTCAGCGACAGTGAGTTCATCCTCCTCTTTTTCGTACAGCTCGAGAGGAAGTTCTTTTCGCAACAACACCAGAAGCTGCTCAACACATGTTGTTACGACATCCTCTGTGTCAATCTCTTCACCCAAAGCATGACTGCAAGCAGGAGCCCATCGTCGAATCTCGTCCATCAGCTTTTGTTTATGAATAGCCAACCATTTCGAAAGTTTGACAAAAGAGCAGTCTTTTTTTTCGTCTAAGAAGTCCTCTACAGAACCAAGCGCCTCAAACAACTGAGAACGTTTCGTGCTGCCCTCAACCGCCTCGTGAAAAAACCTTTGAACGAGATACGCATACGCATGACGCCTCAGGATCTCTTGGTTCTCAACATACACAACGGGAGGACGCACATCTCCAGAGATGATCTTCTCGGGATTGTCGAAATAATACGAATCATGTGTCCAGCCATGAGCGTACGTCATAACAGAGGCGATCGAAGAACCTCGACGACCAGCACGACCAGCACGTTGCTGATAGTTGGAGACATGTGGAGGCACATTCCTGAGCGCCACCGCACTCAGTTGACCAATGTCGATCCCAACCTCCATCGTCGTGGTACAGCTTAAGACATCAATCGAGGGTCCTTCTCCCACTGCGATATCTTGAAAGCGCAACTCATACTCTTCAGTCAGCGCGTAGGCTTCGCTATCATCGACATTTGACAGCTGCGCCGAGTGCTCCATCGCGACCAGACCGAAGGGCTCGGCGTTGCTCTCCGCGATTGCGCGCTTCACCTTGTCCCGGTAAAAGCCGGAGCGCGCATCCAACAGCAAAGGTGCGTGGTGAACAGAGATAAGTTGTCCACAACAATTGGGACACACATGCCTTATATGATCGACATAGAGGCGGTTACACGTCTCACACTGAAACCATTCGTCATCCAATCGCATCTTCAACAGCAAAGAAGCAGGGTTGAGATATCGACCTCGATCGAATGTTCGCGTAAGTGTGCTCTTTCTCGCCAACTCGAAGAGCCAATTCGACACCTCTGTGTATGTAGCCTGCTCAGGTAGCAGCTTCTCCAAATATTCACGAAAGCGTCTTGGAATGATAGTGCTGTCCCTAAAGATCCCCATCGGCTTATCATAGCTTGCATCCGCAAGTGCATGTCTCGATGCACCCGGAGGCATAAAGCAATTACGCTCCAGTTGTACTCTGATCCAATGACGCAATAGGATACGCGCTTCTTCATGGGATAATTTTGTAGGCAATGTACTCTGCATCGACTTCCAGATCTTTGAATTCACCTGGACTGTCGCCATCCCCAAAGACCACAGAGAGTAGAACTTAAAAGTAAACTCTGCGTAAAGCATCTTTGCATACGGCAATTTAGGGCTGATATAACCCTGTTGTGCAAGATTGAGCACCTCGACGAGCGTCTCCCCCGCAGCCAAACGCAAGTCATGATGAAAGTCATCAGGTTTGGCCTCTGGGAACAAATCAATGTTGTACTCATTACACACCCACAATACAGCTGGATACAGACGATCAAGTCGCGGCTCTTGGCTCAGCCCCTCAAGCGCACGCGCAGCCAACACCAGCACTTGGCGAAAAGCATCTTTTGAATGGCTGGACTCCAACGCAGGCGCAAGACGAGCTGCTTTTTGACGACCATCACTAAACACCAACACTTTTCGTCCTCTGTTTGGCAACACGATAGGCGAGTGTTGACTTCTTTTGATCTCTTGTAGTGACTTGATCTGTGGTGGTTGCTCCGCAAATTGGGTCTCGATGAGCGATGTAAAGGGAGGCTCACCGAGCGTTCGAAATGTCTGGAGCTTTCGTTTCTCTCCGGCCTCATAGGACTGACATTCAGGACAACAAGTAAACTCGGCTTTTCTGCTGCCTTGCTGATGATCTCGAGGTAGCCAAATAGAACGAGACTCCTTCTCGTCAAACTGCATCTTTGGATCCAAAAAGCCCGTCTTCAAGTGGACGCGGACCTCTTCACAGATGGGACTTTGCTGGGGGGATGGCAAGAACTCTATCTTGTCAACACTTCCTTCTGGCTCGCCCCACAAGTAGTCCAGCTCTGCAAATGTCTGTTCCTTTCGTTTGTACGCAACCATATACGCCAACCCACAGCTACGGCAGGACGCCAACTCAAACACGCGACTCTCACAAACATCACAGCGTTGTCGTGGTCCAGCAAACATCTTTCCAACAGGACTTGGTGCGCCTTCGTTTGCTGGACAATGGCGATTGATGCACGCAAACAACCCATTCAAACCCCGAAACATCATATGCAATCGCGTAGGGATCAAACCAGGCTCATCACTCTTGGGTTTCGCGAGCGTTCCCAATGTCAGCAAAACCTCTGTCGCACGACGACGTTCATCACTCTCAGGAAAGATTTTGTGTGCAAGTTCATCGAGTGAACACGCACTTCCCGATGTCTCAGCGAGGACCATATTGACAACAGGCAGCCGCAATAGCCAACGATATAAGTTTCGAAACACTTCCTCTTCGGATTGAACAGACTCATGCTCTGCACCAAAGTACGCAAAAAGAGGCTGTAAAGCCCCCTGTAGTGCATCCACACTCGAAGCTTCATGTAAACCTTCCAAGTCAACATCGACCAGCGCTGATGCGAAGTCACCTTTCCCAACGCCAACAGGTTGAGGGACCTCTCTCTCACTTGTGATCACCTGGAATTGTTCAGGTTTTTTCCCCGTCAAATCAGCAGAAAAACGACGCACGACCTCTTGCGCCTCCTCGCCAGAGCCCAAAGACGCACTTGTGCAGATGACCCGAAACTTTGAGGCGTCTCCAGAGATCCCCAAACGAGCAAGTAGACGACGTATTAACAACGCGACCTCAGCGCCTTGCGCCCCTCTGTACATGTGCGCCTCATCGATGACGAGCACAAACTCACTGCCATCCTCAGCCAACCACTCCCTCGTCTGCTCAAACAACGGGCGCTCAAACGGTCTCATCAACATATACTCTAACATTGAGTAGTTGGTTACGAGAATATCGGGCGCTCCACCCTCACCCGTCGCAGGGTTGTGGATCATCTCATGCCTTGTAAATAACTCACTATCCTCTGGACCTGTGAGGAGTCTCTTGTCCCAATTTGGATCAGGTGCAAGTTGACCTTTTCTCTTCCCTCTCGTGATACGTCTCTCGCCGATATGCTCCTCTCCCAAGAATCGACGAAGGTCTTTGGCTGGATAGCGTCCTCTTGCACGTAATTCAGACTCCAACTCAGGTGCAAGATCCAAGTAATACCGAAGCAAAGGCTCAACACGTCCACCATCTTTTTGTCCCTTACGTGGACCAGGATAGCGTGTGCGACTCGTGTACATTCCAAACAGTGGGTGGCGTTGGTTATTGGGCAACGCATGAAATATATCCCTCAGCTCAGCGTTCCCAAACAACAGACGCAAACGAGACAGTTGATCGTTGACAAGCGCGTTCATAGGATACAGAATCAACGCCCGTACCGCGCGCTTTTGATAGCTCTGAGGCCGCGTCGATACCTCCTGGTACAGTTGACCCAGCAGCGGAATCAAAAAGCACTCCGTCTTCCCTGATCCCGTACCTGTCGCAACGATGAGATCTTTCCGGTTGGAGAAAAAATGTTGATATGCATCCCCTTGATGCTTGTAAAACTGCGGATACAGTAAAGTCTTTCCACCTCCCCCCTCGACATGAACCTCCGTCAACTCCGACAAAAATTGCCCAAGCTGTTTGTCACAACCTAATGACGTATACGTTTTGGATGAAAAGGGATACTTTGGTGTCGTCTCGATAAACGGCTCTTGTGCGATGAGTTTGCGATTCTCTGATGAACTCAACAACGATCGACGAGCCCGAATCAATGAAGGGTTCTTAAGAGGATATGCGCTCTCAATGTACGACTGTAACTGCTTTCTCAAACGTGCAAAGAGACGGGTGGGTGTGTACTTGGAGTGTGTATGATCTTCGAAGAGACCATCTCCCTCCTGTATCATCTGAGGGCCATCTTTCCAAGGCTTTGTATGCTCATCAGAAGCAGGTCCAACGTCAGAAACGGGCTCCTGCTGCTTCATCCACGCCGCGAGTGTCGACGCGACTGCGTCATTTAATGCTGTATCATCAATACGTTCGATGAGATCATCAAAGTCTACCTCTTCCTTGAACAACTCATTCAAGAACGCAATGGTCACCTCTTTGATCCCCTCGAATGAAAACATCGCCCCTGGCTTGATCTTTCTGTCGCGAACCCACTCGGCGATCTCCAAGTCGGCGAGTACACCATCTACAGAAAAAGGCTCTAATACGATCTTCATTTGATCTCCCCCATCACTTCCCAATCATCTGTGTCCAAACGTTCCAAAGCAGGATTATCTGTTTCATTCGGGTATATGACCATGAGTCCACGCATCGCACGGGTCATCCCGACAAATATCAACTTATTATAATCTCGACTCCGTTCTTCGAATTCAGCTTCTGTGAGCGTCTCCTTTGAAGGAAATGTCCCCTCACCTAACCCACATATCACAACAGCGGGGAACTCCAACCCTTTCGCAGAGTGAAGCGTCAACACCTTCACTTCGGGTGTAGAGATATCCAACTCTCGCCCCTTGAAGAAACGAGCTGGCACACCCTGCTCTGTGAGTGCTTTGGCGACAAGCTCCCCCACGTCGGATTTAGGAACCAGCACACCACATGCACCGACCTTCAAGCGAAGGTGCTTGGACATTTGACGGACGAAACGAGCTGCCCAAACAGCCTCTTCCTTGCCAGCATCACAACGAATGAGCAAAGGCATCGGTCCATGATGTATACAATCCGATCGACCTAAGTCTTCGGATTCTTCTGACTGTTGTAATGGGAGCGCAGCTTGTTCAATTTCGAACGTCGAACGGTAATTGTGCTTGAGATAACGTGTGCGCCCCTTAAACTGAAGTGCGGGATGGATCGAGTGGAGTGATTGACCTTTTGTGTGGATGGATTGCTTCACATCAGCCGCAAAGAAGATCCCATCAGGTTCCTTTGCAAGCTCCGCCAACAAGGCGAGCGCAACAGGAGAAAAGTCTTGCGCTTCGTCGACGATGACAAAGTCAAAACGCTTGGCATACATGCCTTCCTTGACCGCATCAAGCGCTTTTTGTCGAAGCGTCTCCCAAGAGACATACTCTCCCTGCTCCAGTTCTTTGGTATACACTTCGTACAGTGACCACACAGCCTCACGCATACTCTTGTTGAATCCAACTTTTCGACCCGCTCGACTTGCAACGAGGTAAGCGTCCAAACTCTCAACTTGTTGCCCCTCGATCACCCAGCGAAACTCATCGAGGAGATAAGAGAGGGTCAGCTTTTTGATCCGCCGAAGACGTTTATTCTGTTCGAACTCATTGCGTCCAGGTGGCAACCATGTGCGAAGTATCCTCTCAAGTACATTCTTGTTGTACCCAGGAGGCATCGTTTGGAAAGAGAAACCACTCTCCTTGATCACCTCGTAGACGAGCTGATCAATCGTTCGAACCTCCACCCTCCTGGCTTGCTGTTTGCTCAGCAAGCTATCGATGAGCTGTCCATTGAAGTGGGACAGTGAGCGCGTATATGTCGTAAATAATGCGGTCTCTTTCCCTGTGGACTTGGGCATCGTTAACAGTGAACGAATGCGGTATAGCGCCACAGTGCTCTTTCCCGTCCCAGGGCCTCCCTTGACCATCGTCGGCCCCTTTAATGCCCAATCACATAATTTGAGCTGCCGCGGATCTAAGCGCAGCAAGAAATCTTGTAATTCGCCTTGCTTCAGCTTCACCAAATCTTGTGGCGCTTGGAGCACAAGGTCCGGTTGTTGCAGGACTTGATCGACAGGACGAGGAAACAGATTGTCCATCACACGACTGAGTACCTTCTCAGGTACATTTGCGTTGAGCAAGGCCTCCTCACTTTCACAGTGGAGGAGATCTGGGATATAATCGTTGGGGATTTTGAGTTCTTCGAGCCATTCAACCTCTATCGAACGAGGCAAAGGTGTTGCATCGGGTACTTTTTTTGTCGCTTGTTCTTTAAAGGACCACAGCTTCTGCTTTTTGTGCTCGTTAAGTTGTGCTTCGTCGAGTAAGTCTTCCTCTTCATCAGGAAGAAACACAGGCTCCTCATAGTCAACTCTCCCCGTCGTATATGTCTTTTCCGAGCGACGTCGAATCGTCAAGAGGCGTATCCACTCATCACCAAATGTATAGAGAATACGAAAATTCCCCATCCTCAAGCGATAGATATCATGTTGTCCTTTGAGCTTCTTCTTCAGCTTTCCATCGGGAAATGGATCTTTGACAAGTTTATCAATTTTTTCCCACAACATCTTCATATCAGCGCTGGGAAACCCCATTACTTCACTTGAAAAACTCGGCTTCATGTTGAGCTCTCGAACTTTCATCAAGATACCTCCGCTTCAGATACAAACAACACACCCAATCTTCTCTCAAACAACCTCTGAAGCGCCTCAAAAGACGACCTCTTCAAAAGAAACTTCATAGGAAAAGTGTCTCTCATGACATCCTTGATCACAGATAAAAGATATCGATACTCCGGTACTGGGAGCATATTTTCGAGATACAGTAGGACATCCTCTTCAGATCGACCCTCCACATGAATCTTTGTCGGCACATCGTTCAATCGATCAAAAGCATAACATAAGCGGGCGACATCTTCTGGCATACATTCGAGAAAACGAATCCCTTCCCCTCCAGGCTTGGCCAATACATGCCGATACCCACGATCAGCTCGAACACGCAGCAAAGAGAAGGTGCACAGTTCATCGACCCCCTCCCAGCAACGATATTGAAGCCTATCTTTCGTAGGTTGGTAACATTGAGGACGCAGCTCACCAAAGATCTCCCCTAACGATGCGACCTCCTCCGCAAGTTCAACACGGGCTTCCCACGAAGACAACCACTTGTCATCTACAACATCAGCATCGTCGAGTCCAAGCCAATCAGCCAATGTGATCACTCCTCCACCAAGCTGCTCGATCTTCTCGGTGCAAAGAGCAAGCTCACGTGAAACTCGACAGTGTCCTGCGCTCTCAAGAGAGAGACCCAACAACTCCTCCAACATCGAGGTAGGAAGCGCACACAATACACGAATGTGTTCGTCAGGAAAAACAACACCTCGCAAAGGCGCACCCGCAAGAATACCATATCCTCCAGTGAGAATGTCTCCTTGAAGAAGCAATTGGTTGAGCAGCTCGTTTGCGTGCTCTTCTGTGATAGAGAAGAAAGGATCTGCAAACGCCAAAACACGCTTGAGCAAGACACGACGTGTGAGGCTTTTGTGCGCCGCAAGTTCGTGAAGGAGTAATTCAACAACACACCGTTCATCAGACCATGTACGCTTGAAGCCGTAATATGACCTCGACTTTTCAGCCATGTCCGTTGATGTAAGAGCCTTTATCATCGCAACCTCACGCCATGAAATCGTTGAGAAATTCTTCAAATAGCAGAGAGTGTGCCTCAAACATCATCTCATCGAAATCGTTGGGTCTTCGACGCAAACGCTGTCTAGACTTGTACATCGTCCACACCTTTCCATCTGTCACAAAGATACGTTTATACGACGCTCTTCTGGCGATCAAACCGAGCGTATGAAGCAACGAGTGCCCCTTCTCAATGCTGACGAGATCCTGTCCCTGCGCCACAACAAAGAGCAGCGCAGAACACTCAAACCGCCCTCTTTTTCCATGATATTGGAAAGCATGAAGTTCTCGCTGAAATAACACACGTTCATCTTCAACATCTAACGCGACATGAACGCTTCGATACCCCAACATATACGTCACTTCATCGATCCACGTGCCCAAGTGATACCGATCGTGAAGAGACTCTCTTGTCACAGCCCAACTACCTTCCAGCCGGACCTTCGCAGAGGACAAAAATCCACTCGTGAGTTCTTTCTCGTGTTCAAGCACCAACGTGTGACCTTCTCCGCACGTGATCGAGAGTTGACCGCGCAAAAGATGCTCCAACTCTCTCGCAAATGAACCCAACCATGCAATCACATCAAGAGAACCTTCGGCTCCACACCTTCCCAAACTGAATGGACGTGTCTCTAGACCATACCACTCACCCTTCGCACTCCAGTAAGGCGGCAGTGTGAGCATCCATGTCTGTCCATCCCGCGTAAGCCGAGAGAGGTCCATTCGTATACGACATTCTCCTCGGAACTCCGTCGTCTGAAGTGCTTCCTTCGCCCCAAAGATCATCGCGAAACGATAAGGGATGAGAGCTGGCTCGTATTGCTCGACGAGCTCGACAAAGAGACGCTCTGATGACCATTCACCATCTCCTGAGCAGGCTTCGATACCGTACATCCCCTGCTCCAAACCCCCCAATGCAAAGTGACTGCCTTGTCTCAAATCGACGTCGTGCAGTTCGACTTCCTTTCCAGAGGCCACAATCACAGTGACACCGCCTACAGCAGAAGGTTCATGACAGTTCAATGAAACATAGAGGGGATCGTCCACAGCATAACGTTGTAAAAGCTGCCCCTTCGAAGACATACGATACGACCGAGCCGAGAAAGTAGGTCGCAACGTCAACATCTCTTGCTTGGCGAAAAGTCCAAGTGATTCGAGTCGCTCAGACCACGCCTGATCGCGCTGTTCAGGGAGCAACCAAGATAAAACACACCAATCGCCCTCCCACCAAGCCACCTCTTCTTCATCAAGTTGTCCTACCAGCGCAGGAGGTACCAACACAAAGTATTGTTGCCCCACAGACAATACGTTTGACCGCACAATGCGACCCATACCACTCGCATCTTCCTTGAATACAGTCACAACCTCTTGAGAGAGCCCCTCCAAGCGGAGTGTAGAGAGCGCTTCTTGCACATCCTCATCATCCTCAAAACCATCTGCTGTAACGATGTACGACTCCACATCAGGTGGAACACTCTCAAACCAACAACCATTTCGCAGGTTTGACGCCAACATTCGTATCGTCATCTCCCCAGCAGTCACCGTGAGCACACGGATAAAACCCAAGAGACCCTGTAACGGAGAAAACTCGATCGACAATCCACCTCTATCAGCAGCCCTCATCACAAAGGCGCTTGTCCAATCCACGTCACGGCGTTGGGTCTCTGGTGCGACTTCAGAGGTTACCCGTTCATCGAAAAAACCAACGAGTGCACGAGACAAAAACATCCCTTTGCGTTCGCGCTTTTCACCAGGCGTCAGAGACTTTCGCTCCAGAGAAGACCTCGTCTGAACGCGGATATACGGACGCTCTAAGGTGTCCAAAAAGGACGCAAGAACAGTGACTTCATCATCCTCTGAGAGAGAGATGTCTGGATAACGCGTCTTATCCTTGTTGAGAGAGCAAAGGGTCGCACCTTCGCGGCCTCTCTTGCTCAAACGCTTGACGGCGTAGTGACCGAATTCAGGATCGAGACCTGCTCCACGAAGCAAGACGATCGGCTCATCACCGCCACGACTCGGACCAAACTCAAAGACGACGTAGGCTCCATCTTTGAGCCCAGACCTGCCATCATCCATACTGTGGCCAACGATCTGCGCAACAAACATTTTGTTTGTGAGAGACCAGCGTTCGGAGTGGAGCTTCACCCAACCGAGAGGCTCAACATACTGTGAAGGTGCTTTGTCTCCCCACTCACCACCAGGTACAGAAGCCGCGACAGCCTTCAGCGAATACACAGGTAGATGTGTCTTATATTGCTCTTCCTCCGAAGGCTCGTCTTCCAAGACGAGTTCTTCTAAATCAATATCTTCCTTGACGTCCTCCTTTTGGTTGCGTTGGTCAGGCTGCTCTGTAGGGACAGCTTGTCCACGAAATTGATTCAAAAAGGTCTGTGTTTGGGGGAAGTCCAGCAGGAAAGAGCCTATAAACTCCATTGATTGGGCTTTGGGCAAGACCTTCTGGAATTTGCTCAGGCGATAATCAGGGAGACGACTCATATACTTATCAAGCAGCCGATCATCACGCCAAAATGACGGTGAGATAAGAGTCTTTAGCACCTGTTTGATACGCTCACGTTGAGCGAGTCCTGCTTTGATCTCGAGCTTGAAGTTATCCGCTCGTACAGTCCAACCCCCTTCAATGTTGATGGCATATCGCAAGGTCTGATTGACCTTTCCTCCGGCAAACGTCCACCACGTTGTCGAATCTTCTGTAAACGCAAGCGCTGGACCTGTTGTCTCAAGAACAGCCTGCAGATCAGCACGGAACTCTTTGAGGACATCGAGCGCGTTGGACTTCACGTACTTGAAGGCTTCGTTTGAGAGGATGATATCGCGTATCTTTTGGCAGATCTCATAGCCTAACAATTGAGGGATAAAACTCGTCCATTTTGGTTGTGTCCCGAATGTACCGGGCTTCACATACACAGCTCTCTCTGCATGGTCGATACGGATGACATCCCAAGGCCTCCCACTCAATAAAAAAGAACTACTGTCTTCGTAGAGTTGATCCACAAAGGATTGTTCGAGTGAGCCGACTTTATGGCGTGCAGTGTTCTTCACCTCATAGAGGAGTGGCGTTGAGAAGACAGCATACATATCCATAAAATTCTTGCGCCCGAAGAGTTTTTCGGCTTTTTCACCCATCACTAATAAACCGGAGACTCGATCCAAAGACCCATCCTGGATCATCCACTTGATGAGCTCCTTGAACTCGTCCTTTTGGATGCCTGAAAAATCGGGAACACTCGACAGATGCTCCCAAAGTGCAGAGGCCCCAATGCCTTTGGAGGCCAGACACATCGCGAGGACTTGGTGTACGAGTACAGGCCAATGACGCGTGTCGATCTTGACATGCTCAACCCACTTCGACTTGGCGAGCTCGATCAGCGCGATGGCTTGGAGAACAGACTCCTTGGAGGTGCAAAAGAAAAACGTGTTCGCGGCCTTCCCCTCTCGTCGCCCCGTGCGTCCCATCCTCTGCAAAAACGAATTGACAGAGCTTGGTGCGTCAACTTGCAAAACTTTGTCGAGGTCACCAATATCGATCCCCAACTCCAACGTCGAAGTACACACAATACAGGCCGCGCCCCCTTCCTGAAAGTGGGCTTCAGCCTCTTGTCTCTCCTCTTTCGAGATAGAGCCGTGGTGCACATACATATCCACATGGCGAGAGGCCAATCGACGACCGATGTTCTCAGCGAGGCTGCGACTTTGGCAAAAAAGCAAGGACTTCACTTCGCGGGCAGACGCCGCAGCAGACAAAGCAAGCTCAGGTTCAGTCTCTCTATACACAATGGACAGTTGTCGTCTAGAAGGCTTAGCGGGTGGGTCGATGACGATCCCCTCACGACTTGAATCACTCCCTATCCAATCGAGGATGTCATCGGGGTTGCCAACTGTCGCGCTCAAACCAATCCTCTGCACATCAAAACGAGAGAGGCGCATAATCCGCGCCAACACACTCCGTAGATGTGCCCCCCTATCCGAACCTGCGAGTGCGTGAATCTCATCGATGATCGCAAAACGCAGATTCGAGAAGATCTTTGTTTCGTCTGTTTTCTCAGAGATACACATCACCTCCAAGGACTCAGGTGTCGTCATCAATACAGTCGTAGGTCCTCGTAGGAACTTCTTTTTTTGGCTGGCTTTTGTGTCACCATGCCAGACAAAACGGTCCAATCCAACCATCCCAGTGTAGGTCGCGAGTCGGTCCGCTTGGTTGTTCAACAACGCCTTGATCGGCGCGATGTACAGAATCTGCACCCCCTCTTCTTGTCTCGATAACACCTCGGATAAGGCAGGAAAGAACGCCGCTTCTGTCTTTCCGCCTGCGGTAGGAGCGAGGATAATTGCATCTTTCCCGTCGAGCAGTGCCTCACCAGACAACTCCTGCACAGGACGCAATGAGCTCCAACCCAATGTCCTGACAATCGCCTCTTGAAGCAGCTCGTGAAAACGGGAAAAAACGCTCACCACACATCCTCCTCAGGGACCAAATCGTCTTCTACATCCTCAGTCGTCTCTGGCACCTTCTCTTCAAGTCGTTCCCGCTCTGTGTCTGTCATCGACGAAGGAGAGAAATTATACTCTTCATTAGGGACATACTCTTCGTGCTCATCGACGAGATCCATGACCCCTACAAACTCGCGTAAGAATTGCCTTGGGACGATCCCAACATCCCCCTTAAAGCCCTTGGTGACTTGTCCAACCAATTGCTCGATAAAAGAATCCGTGACCTTTTCTTCGAGGATAGCCCGTTTGGCAGACGGATAAATGGAACGCAATCTCACCGCGACATTCCGCAATCGCTCCTCATTGAAGGGCGATAACTCGAGCTGTGGCTGCCGCATACTTGCAAATGCACCCTGTTTTTTAAACTCAATTCGTTGGTGAAGTGGTTCCAAGCCTGCGACACCCTTTTTGGTGTCAAAGAACTCTTTTGTACCTGTGAAAATCCATAACAACCCAGGAAAATCGGAGGTCGCGTCGTGGATCTGGCGTAGACCATTTAGCGACTTTTTGCGAACATCCCTCCTCATTCGTAGGATGGTTTCAACCTCATCGACGACGATCAAGAGCCCTTTGTATCCTGCGGCTTTTACAATGGCGAGGACACCACGTAGATAATCGAGCGCGTCGCGGCTTGAGATGTCTCCCTTGATCCGGGCGAGTCTCTTGGCCGACGCCGAGACATTCTGAGAGCCTCCAAGCCACGATAACAACGCCCCTGCATCCGCGAAGTTATTCTCTTGCTTGAGACGGAAGATCGTTTGTACAGCGCGCACAAAGTCCTCGGAGGCTTTCCCGCCTGTCAACGACAACAACTCTTGGTTGAGTCGATCGTGTACTTTATCATCAAAGTCGTCGGCCTCTTCATCTTCACCGACCTCGATCAATCCATCTTCAATTCGACCGATCCACTGGTCCAAAATGTCACCAAACGCGCCTCGACCACATGTCTTTGTGGATAACTCTTGCATGACCTTTCTGTAGACGTCGTTGAACCTATGAAAATGTAGGTCGTTATCAGAGACGACGACAAAACTCGTCGCAAAACCTCGTTCACGGGCGTCGAGAGTCGCCATTTTAGACATAAATGTCTTTCCACATCCATACCCACCACGTAGAAACTTGATCGCGCCTTCACTCGACTCTGCAAGTTCTATTTGACGATGAATTTCCTCTCTGACTTTTTCAACACCAACAGCAAAGTGCTCAAGGCCTTTATCGGGGACAGCTCCTTGACGAAGGCGCTCAAAAATATGCTCAGTTTCTCGGCTCATAACATCTCCTTCTCTAACAAGGTTCTTCTTCTATCAGCATTCTCTTGTGCGTTTGCGATCCTCTTGTCCGAACCATGTGGGCTCTCCCCCTCCCAGCATAACACCGCCCCTTCGATGTTATCTTGGTATTGAGTTGCGTCTATAGGCTTCTTCTTGGTCACAAACAAGATGATCTTGTTGTCCTTTTTTGGTGTGATGACCCCTCTGTACAGTGCGTGTGCAGAAGCATAGCCCCAAAGCTCCGCGAGGGTGTTTCGATTGTACAATTCACGAACGACCAGTTCTTCAAAAGAGACGGGCATACCATCCTCCTTTCTTACCCCTGAGATATCTTAAAAGACTTCTCCTTTTTTCTCACGGATATATTTGAGTTTACCCTTCGCGCTACGAACACGGACACGAAAGGGTAGATGCTCCTGTAAGCTCTCAAGATCATTGCGAAGGCGACGCACCTTTCTTGCATTCCCTAGGATGATTGCAGCATCCTCTTCAGCCAAAGATCCACGTTCATCAAGTGTCTGAAAGAAACGCTTGTACTTTTTTGGGATATGCTTGAGCCAAGAAAGTCCTTTGTCACTCCTGACATCGACGTCATTAAGCAGCTCAGAAGAACCATTATGATCGTCTTTTATGAGAACCCCAAGAGCCTTTTCCCCTGCTTGAATAAAAGTATCTCTCCACTCTTCAACAAGGGACTTTGGAACTTTGTACAGGTGATTTGCCGTTTCAAAGTCAATCTCTCCCTTAAGGAGCGCCATCACCAACCACGCTTTCTCTTGTGCTGTCCAAATAGAGGAGGTTTGTGATGGGATAGAGCGAATCCTTTTACCAAACTCTCCCCAACGCATGATGACATCGAGTTGTGGATAGTTCTCAACCCCTAGTGTAAAATTGCTCAACAAAATCTCTCCACCATTACAAAAGAATCGCGTTGCGATGGTATTTTTCCGAGGACTCAAGATAAGGTACTCAATGTCATCCTCGTGAAACACTTCATGATAGCAGTATATCCCGTAAGTAAAGCTGTCGAACCTGGACTTAGAAAAACTATTGGTTTCAGGTACATAATCGACAAGCTGGCAACCTTTTGTGTTCCTGGTATTTGTCATTGTAAAGTCGATTTGTGTCTGACCAAACCAACATAATACGACAAAATCCTCCCCCCACAACACGTTGTGAAAGTCGGAAGGCAATAATGCGGGAGGAAACATCAGAATACGACCAGCGTTCGCAAGAAACGTGTCCAGTTCACGTTTACATGTTTTTTTCTCGAAGACATCGAAGGTCTCTCGATCATGAAAGGCGAGTCTCGGAGGAAAAATCAAAAACTGAAACTCACCAAACCCACCCGCGGCTTTTGTGGCGATGTTCGTCGCATCGATCATCTCATAGGAGATCTCACGTTGGCGAAAATACACTTGGAGGTCAAAATCAAGTCCTTGTCCAATCACACCAATTCGGGCCATCTCGTAGACTCACTCCTTCTCAAAAAGTACGCAACACAACTTCGCGCGTATCATACCCGAATCCTGTACAGGATACCAGCACACACATCTCCAAAGTAGGTTTTTTTACACCAGACATCAGCACAACTCTTTCGGTAACTGATAGATTTGCCGATTCACACCAAGGCAATGAGCACACAACGACTCGACACAATCAGAAGAAAATCATGTCTATTGGATCAATGGGAAACAATTTGCTATGGTGTATGTGTTTGTTGAGAAATGTACCTAACACAATGAGGAGACATTGTCTTGCGAGAGAAAACCTTGCCTGTTGGTTTGTATGAGTCACTTATGACAAACGCTCTTCGCGAACAAGTCGAACGATACGCAGATGAAGAAAGACAAATTGAAGAACTTGATTCTTCGGCCTCCGCACAAGTATTGAGTCAGTGGTTTCAGGAACGGCTTGAGCGAGCTCTTGAGACCTTGCCTAAAGACCAAGTCGCGGATCGCATTGCTATCACCAATCAACTCTTTTCCACTCTTACTGAGCTCATCCCGAAAAGTGGAGTCGATGAAAAAGATCATGTTGACCCCTCAGGTCGACAATTGTATGCGATACACGAAACGCAGAAGCTCCCCCTCCCCATCAAAACACTCATGCGACCTAGTATTCCACTCAACAACAGCGATCTCTTGGTGAATGGAAGGCACGACCTCAGCCTTGGACCAGAGTTACAAAGAGAGCTTGCGTCTTCTGATAGGGTCGATTTGCTTTGCTCTTTTCTCAAATGGAGTGGGGTTCGGTTACTGCTTCCATCCATAAAAGACTTCGTTCAGCGAAAGGGAAGAGGTGCCTTTCGGGTACTTACAACAACGTATATGGGTGTGACAGAGCAGCGTGCGCTTGATGAGCTAAAAACGTTCGGTGGAGATATTCAAATATCATACGACACACAACACACCCGCTTACACGCAAAGGCCTGGCTCTTTCATAGAGAGAGTGGATATTCAACTGCATACGTAGGCTCCTCAAACCTCTCCCGCCAAGCGATGTTAGATGGATTAGAATGGAACGTCAGACTCTCCAACACAGACAACCACGCGATCCTCGAAAAAATCAGGGGAACCTTCGAACAATACTGGAATAGTCATGATTTTCGCTCTTACGATGCAAAAGAATTTTCAGACCGCCTACAGCTCGCCAAACCACAGCAAATTGAAGGACTGAAAGTCTCCATAGATATCCACCCCTTCCCACACCAAGAAGAGATGCTAGAGGCGCTGCGACTGGAAAGACAACAAGGACATACAAAAAACCTTGTCGTTGCGGCGACAGGGACAGGGAAGACGATCGTTGCGGCACTTGACTATAGAGAGCTTAGAAAGCAAGGGTATGAAACACTCCTGTTTGTCGCACACAGACAAGAAATCCTTCGCCAAAGTCAACAAACATTCCAATTAACACTCAAAGAAGGCACTTTTGGCGAACTGTTGACCGCAAATTACAAACCAAATAGATGGCAACACGTCTTCGCAAGTGTTCAATCCCTTCATGAAGACACACTCCAACAAATCGCGAGTGAACACTTTGACATCGTGATTGTAGATGAATTCCATCACGCAGCCGCTCCAACCTATGAGAGAATACTCCAGCACTTTTCACCCAAGTTCCTACTTGGCCTGACTGCCACACCAGAACGCGCTGACGGCAAGAGCATCTTAGAGTGGTTCGATGAGCGCGTAGCAGCTGAGTTACGACTCTGGAAGGCCCTCGATCAAGGTTTACTGTGTCCTTTTCAATACTTTGGGATAGGTGGGGCTCCGGACCTCGCAAGTCAAAAGTGGACTCGCGGTCGATACGATGCAAAAGACGTAAGTCAATTGTACTCAACAGATCACATGTTTATCAAACGCATACTACAAGAAGTCTCGAAAAAAGTTGCAGACCCCCTCAAGATGAGAGCGTTAGGGTTTTGTGTTGATGTAACCCACGCGACTTTGATGGCAGAACGATTCACACATGCTGGTATCCCAGCAAAAGCTGTCTCTGCTCACACATCAATGACCGACCGAAACCAAATACTACGCGAGCTATCAAGTGGCCAGATTAATTGTATTTTCTCCGTTGATTTATTCAACGAAGGAGTTGACCTTCCAGATGTAGACACGGTGCTCTTCTTGCGTCCGACAGAGAGCGCGACGATATTTTTGCAACAGCTCGGACGAGGATTGAGGCGTTCTCCAAATAAGGATTGTTTGACTGTTTTAGATTTCATCGGAAATGCTCACAAAAAATTCCGTTTTGACAAGCGTTTCCGAGCCATTTTGGGAGGGACACGGAAAGAGATTCTGTCCCACATCCAAAGAGATTTCCCAAAGCTCCCTCCAGGGTGCTCGATCCAACTCGATGAAGTCGCACAAAAAGATATCATCAAAAATATCAAGAGCGCGTTGAGACTTGGGTACAAAGGACTCATCGAAGATCTTCGAGAACTACGGAGGAATGGAGATGAACCAACACTCGCTCAGTTTTTACACAAGACAGAGAGCGAGCTCGAAGATATTTATTCTGGCCAAGGAAAAAGCTGGACAGCCTTACAAAGGGACGCAGGTGTAGGACATAGAGTCTTATCGAAAGATGAACAAAAAATGGAGAAAGCACTTGTCCGCATGCTTCACCTTGATGACTTCTCAAGATTGCGGGCATATCAGGATTTTCTCTCGACATCAACTCCTATCAAAGCAAATGACAAAGACACCAAACAACGCATGCTCTTTGCGCTCTTAGGACACATGGATATCGAACTATCATCAATGCAAGATGTCTGGGATCGACTCTGGTTATGTAAACCACTGAAAGAGGAACTCTTGTCCCTATTCGACATTCTAGAGGACAAATTGCGCCACCCAACCATCCCGCTCCCAAGCGCGCTGGCTCCTCTCTCCTTTGAAATACACGGAACGTACAGCCTAGACGAAATCACAGCAGCGGTAGATCTCCGCTCAAAGAAGGGGACTCTGCGACGAATACGTGAAGGTGTCCTCTACATACCTTCTCTACGGACGGATCTGCTTTTCGTTACGCTCGAAAAAAGTGACAAGGACTACTCTCCAACGACAAGATACCAAGATTACCCACTCTCCAACCTTCGCTTTCACTGGGAGTCACAAAGCAATTGCCGTCCAGGCTCTCCCACAGGTCAAAGATATCAATCCATCAAGAAAAATGGAAACCAACACGCCTTGATGTTTGTCCGACAACGAAAAAAGGACGCTCGTGGTATCACGATGCCCTACACCTTGCTCGGTCGTTGTTTTTACGAAACCCACCAAGGAAGTCGACCCATGCAAATTATTTGGCACCTAGAGCATCCTATGCCACCAGGACTTTACCAAGAGACGAAGCTCGCTGCAGGTTAACATCATGAAATTCATATACATAATCACCATCCCCCTCCTCTTTTGGGTTGTCACTTGCACACATCCCCAAACAACCCCTCCAAAAGAACAACTCCATATAGACGGTTTAGTTGCAGAAAACCTCCCACACGAACCTATCAAGGACGCGACAACACACGACCCCAGCCCAACCGAAGTATCACCCGAGCTTTCCCCAACCCCCGATACAAACACCACTGAAACACATCACGAACACACACAAGAGCTCCCCACGCCAACAGACACCAACCCAGATACATCCATCCCCGAACCTATAGAAGTCCCCACCCCTGAACAACAAATAGAGGGTACTCCCAGCACAGAGTACGTCACTGATAATGTCTCGATCCCCGAACGCATACCACCTGCAAAACCCCCCTTCTCTGGGACGATCTTTGTCGAAAAAAACATCATCCAAGACACAGATCCCACCACTTTTGTCTCGCTCACACCAAAAGGCACAGGGACACGTCGAATGTACGATCGACGAATCGCACGATTCCAGAACTTCAACGCCATCCTCTTCCTCGCCACGTTCTCTGATGGCCTGTCCATCGAAGTCCAGGTCAACCCCGAATTCACACAGGCTGACGCCCTCACAGAAGCCAAACGTTATCTCCCCGTTATCGGCCAACTCCCTTACGCTCTTCGTGTTGATGTCAAAACAGTATGGATTCACAAAGGTGTCCAACCCTTTGGTGGTGGAAATAACAACCTCCTCATTCACACAGGACAAGGACTCCAGTATATCCAAAAAGGTATCCTCGCCGAGACATTCGTACATGAGAGCGCACACACATCGCTCGATGCCAAACACGCCAAACATCCAGACTGGCTCGCCGCACAGAAAAAAGATGGACAGTTCATCTCCACCTACGCCCGCGACTATCCAACACGCGAAGACATCGCTGAGACCTTCCTCATGTATCTCGCCCTCAAATACAAACCCAATCGCATCTCAAACACACTCAAGCAAACCCTCACACGAACCATCCCCCAACGCATCCAATACTTCGAAGCACTATCACTCAACATGCAGCCCATCAAATAAGACCACAACAAAACAACACAGCCCGCCAAGCGAAGCGCGGCAGCACCGCCCGCAGGCGGAACACAAACGATGCGTAAGCATCGTGGGGTCTGGGGGCAACGACCCCAGGCGGGTGTGGGCAGCCAGCCCACAATGCCAAGCGGAGCGCGCCAGCCAGGGGCAAGCGGAGCGCGCCAGCCAGGGGCAAGCGGAGCGCGCCAGTAAGGGCAAGTGGCAACTTGCCCAACTCCCAGCTCTCAGAGAGTGGCAAGTTGCCCAACTCCCAGCTCTCAGAGAGTGGCAACTTGCCCCCATCCCAGACAACTTGCCCCCATCCTAGACAACTCAAACCCAAAAAAAGACCTCAATGACCTGCCAGGGAAAACATATCCTTGATGAAAGAACGATACGTGTGCTTGCTGGGTCTCCTCCTGTAATCATCCCTCACAGCACGACGCATACGAACTCCCACCAACTTATGCGTTGTGTCAATCACGAGATATTGACCAAGCCATCCTTGTGCAGCGAACATCAAGTGACTCTTCGGAGACATCGCACCAAACTTCGCACCTCTTTGAAGAGCCATCTTGATCTGTTTGTTTGCAGTCTTATTCCCACCGAGTGCTGTGTTGATAGCCTTTCGGTACGCAACGAGTCCCATACGTTTGTGGAGCAATGGCTTCAACTTCGCCAAAAAGACCTTATCAACTCCACGTACACGCCATTGTTTGAGGATATTCTCTGTCAAGATGTAATCGTACAACCTCGCCCTTCTCCACCAAAGCAAACCACAGTGTGAGCTCTTCTTGCTCGCTCTCCATGAACGCTTTACCCACGACGTAGGCACGATCTGCTGACCTCTCCATACTCCCTTTTGTAACATCAACAACCCAATCTTTGCCAAATCAACGGGGAGAATCGACATCTCTCCAGCTCCACGGGGCACACCTGCAGCGTCCTTCATCCACGATACAGAGCGGATCCCCAACTTCGAAAACAGGTGCTCTTGCAGATACACATCCAAAGACTTTCCACTGATACGCCCCACAAAGAGCGCCAACAAATCAATCGCCCTGTTATTATACCGAAACACATCACCTGGTTTGCTCACGAGGCGACCTTTGAGACCATCTGAGATATGTCCTAAAACCCACTTCCCCTTGACTCTTTTCCCTAATGTCCTCGCGTGATGCAAGCCAGATGTGTGTGTCAGCATCTGGTACAGTGTAATGTCCTTTTTTGGCGTCCCTCTCCACTCCTTAAAGACATCAGACATCTTCATATCAAGTGACTTGATCTTACCTTGCTTCCACAATAAACCTATCGCCAAACTCACGAATGACTTACTCACGGACATCGCCATGATCGGCGTAGCTTTTTTCCCAAAATACTCCTCCACGACTAACTTCCCGTCCTTGATAAGCACAAGGGCTGATGAAGACTCACTGCGAGCCTTCTCAACCATCCGACGGACAGCATCCACTCGAAGCCCAACAGAGTCAGGTGTTCCAACAGGCAACCCATGTGAAGAGTTTTTTGTCAACCTCACAGGTTTGTCTTGCGTCTTTCTATACCCACCGGGCTTGGAAGTAGGCTGACTTGCAGGTTGCTGAATACGCACCACCGAGATCAGTCGTATCCTCTTTCCAGATTTTTGTTGTCTCTTGATGAATGTTACCACATGCTCAGCTGAAGAAAATCGCTGATGCCACGTCTTCTCTCCATTTTGAAACACCGCCAACATATGAGTTTGTGTTCGACACACTGATAAAACATTCTTTTCAGCATATGCAGACCAAGAAACTCCGACCACAAGGACGGTTGAGACGAAAACAATTCCAAGATAAACGAACGGTACACGACGACACAACTTTATCATGACAACTCCTTTAGGTCGCTAAATGCAAATAACGGATGAAGCCTTATGCTTTGCTTGAGGCCTATTCGACCGCTATCTTACGGATGTCTATCTCTATCGAACAGTACTCAACAAAGCAGCCAAAGCATACGCTGACAACCAACGCATACTGCAACATGAAACCAGAGCAAACAAAGAGAACATTCCTATCGGGATCGCTGATCAAATGTAATATTTCGAATGGGTTTTCGACTCGCATTGTACAGGTACTTTCTCCAGGACGTTCCTGTCAAAGGCACACGACGGGACACAACCTCCAACACAAAATCATCACACCATACAATCCCCTTCCCCTTAAGACCGCAGCCGAAAGACAGTCGGTCTGCAGACCGTGGGATATCCAGGACAATCTGAGTTCGAACCCAACCAGTCCTTGTTGCAGCTCTGTCTGGTATCAGCCGTTTATACAATAAGGTCTTTTTTCGCCTGGAACTTCCCATCACGAGCCAGGGTGTTGTTGCATCCTTCGACTTGATATAACCAGTCAAACGTACACGCTTTCCACGATAATATCTGGCTGATACAAATTGTAACAGTTGTGCAAAACCGCCTGCCTTCATCTTCTTCTTCAGTCTCACAAAGGCACCCGCCGGATATGTCCGGTATACCTTGCGAGAGACCCCAACGAGATAGTCCTTCGGATACATCCCCCAACGCTCCCAATACATAGGAAATACACCCTTTCTGCTCCTATGAACCCCTTTGGAAAAGCTCATATTTTGAGGACGTTCAGAGTATGCCACTGTAGATGACGGAGTACCAACTCCTGGAGAGTGGACCCACTGTAGAAATGGGTGTCCAAAGATAGGATGCCTCCAATCTGCGGACGTTTTCTCCCCCTGATGTCTGGACTCTCCAATGATCTTCACAGAGACATGATCACAGTACAACGGACCGACCCCATTCAATTGACACCCCACCCGTATAGACGCAGCCCGCAGAGGGACATCCAGTTGAAGAGAGACCTTTGTCCAACGGTGGGGAGCTTGTAAAGGACGACTTGATTGTCTCACAAGAAGACGATGACGCCGACTCCTGACATTGCCCCAAAGGCTCGACTTTCCTTGCCCTTTATTGTATACAAATGCCTGTATTTGGATGCGCTTTCCAAGGTATCGACGTGCCGAAAATTGCTGACAAAGAGCTACACGACCGCGCGCTCTCTTGTTGTTTGGCTTAATATACGCGCTTGCTCTCCCATGATAACGGATACGTTCTGTGATACCAATAGAGAACGTCTTCCGAGAGGCACCCACTAGCCACCAAGAAGAGAGGTGATCGAGTTGGTGTGTAGAGGTCTCAAAGCTTGGACTACGTAAGCTCGACATGTTTCCTTCAAAACCCTTCAGCCATCCGTTATTGACAGGAATCCCTTTATCGACAATCTCAATCCGAAACGCATCACACCACAACGTCCCTCTACCGTCAAATGTAAAACAGGTCAACATCATATTTGTCGCATGTTTGGGAACATCCAAGATGATCTCGTGCCTCTTCCATCCTTTTTTCCCAACAACACCAGAATGATACTTTGCGCCTTTTCGAAGCACTGTAAATTCAGTATTCCCGAACGTAAGTCTTTTATGATCATCATTCACACGAAGCGTCACAAAGGCATGACTGTTAGGATGAGAGGTCTTGAGATATCCGGAGAGACGAATACGTTTCCCACGATAGGGAGCTGCTCGAAAATGTTGCCGCAAGCCAAGAAATCCTCTGTGTCCTTTTGTGGCAGCTTGTATGCGCTTGATATATGCGCTTGCGTGACCGTCGTAGTATGTTTTCCTATCAATTCCAATCTCAAACCCCTTGGGATTGCCCACAACAGACCATCCCTCAGGAACACGCTTCACTCTTGTTGGATAGGGTGCTTGAGCCGCCTCTAGATGCCAGGGAAACAAACCCGCTGTCGCGATAAGAGCGAATAAGAGAAACAATGTGCTGTGTTTTTGTGTCGATATTTCATCGTAGTGCTTCATCGCAGCGATCCGGCTGCGCAACATTGTGAAGGTTCGAAAAGCCCCAAAGGTCGCAAAGACACGCTCCGTCCTCTTCTGAAGCTGGGCAAACTCCAACAACAAATGACCATACAAAGAAAGACCATCAGAGCACTCCTTCAATGCTCTCTCATCTGCACGCAGCTCCTGATGAAGCATCCATGAACGATTGGCCAGATACGCAAGCGGATGGAAGAAAAAGCAGCTCTGTACGATCCCTGGAAGCCATTGCCAGAGCAAATCACCATGAGCATGATGTGCCAACTCATGTGCAAATATGAGCCTCCACTCCTCCACATTGCAATCACTGACAACGCTCATCGGGAGCAAAATAACAGGACTCCACACACCTGTTATCAATGGACTCTCCAACTCCTCCACGAGTGCGACTTTTGGAGGACGCCCCACCTTCATTTGCTCACACAGTTGCGCAAAAACAGTGAACACACTTTCATCCTTCAGTGGTATGGAGCGTCTGCGAAGATTGCGTATATTACGCAAAAGTAGACACTGCATCGCGATCTGATAAAGCACAACAGCTCCCCATATAAGAAATAAAAAAGTGGAGAGATGCCACCACAACCAACCACCAAGAGCGATATTCTCTCGTTGGAGTCGGTTGGACAATGCCCCAGACACCTTCGCCTCTCGACGTCTCTTCCCATGCTCTGCATACTCAACGCCTTTTTTTACAGGCGTTCTTGTGCTTGTCATGCGCTTGTGATTCACGCTACTCTGTGTCGGATAATCCGTCTTTTGAGTTGTATTTGAAGGTGTATTGGGTGATGATAGGATAGGAATCCCAATAGAAGGAACCCCCAACACAAGAATGACAACTTTTAAATACCCAAGACGCCAACACCAACCAGCCCATTGAGGGCTTGTCTTCCGCAGGAACCAGACAAGTACAAACACCACGGAGAGCACGATTGTCACGTATAAAGAGAGCTTCACCATGTTGTGAAGCCAAATGTCTGTAAAGTGATGAAACCAATGTACACTTTTCATGGTTTACTCTTTCGACTTCTGGCGCTTTTCTAACGAATTGACCATCTCCTTAAGCTCCTGGATCTCTTCGTCACTGTATTCACGCTCTTGGGACAAATACGTGACCAACGGAGAAATCGATCCGCCAAGGGTCTTCTGAAAAAATGTATTCATCGATTTTTTCAGGATCTGATACAGTGGGACCTTGAGCTCATACATGTAAAACTTGTCTTTTTTTGAACGCGTAAGGACACTCTTCTTGCACAACCGATCCAACATCGTCACAACTGTCGCCCGTGCAAGCCCTCTCTCCTCACCAAATTCACTCACAGCCTCACGAACCCTCACCGGTCCATTCTCCGCAATGTAATTGACCAACTCCATCTCCAAATCACCAATCCCTGCCTTCTTGACCATCTTCACACTCCTGCTTGTATCGCACAGTTTTTATCTACACATGTCAACAGTTTTTATCTACACACGTAAACAAAAACTGTCAAGGAAAAAATTTACAACTGTAAACAAAATGCTCACAGCTCGAAGTGCAAAAAGTTCATTTTATCTGATGAGAACGGCTTTTTGGAGGTGTGAAAAGCGGAGTGTTTTACGTCTTATCTGTGGAAGTCAGCAGGAACAAAGAAGATAGGGGGGAGGTCTTTGCCTTTGTCAACGACGAGCACAAGGGCAGTTGCGACCCATTCAGCCATGTAGATGAGACGAGCTTCTTCGGAGTCGATCCCCAAAAAGTCGGATTGTGCCATCGCATCCCAGATATCCACACAGAACGCGGAGCCACCGTCTTCGACAAGTTTATTGGTGTCGAGAGTGTAGCCACTCGCATCGTTGAACACGATGGCGTACTCTTCGTGTGCACCTTCGAGCATGAGGATTGAGGAGTCTTTTTCTTCCAGTGTCGAGATCAACTGCTCACCTGTCGGTGTAAATGCAGCTCCACCTTGCGCCTTTGCGATCGCTTTGTAAGCGTTGAGGACGCCATTCCAAAGATCTCTGTTGTTGTCGTTGATCGCGTCCTTGAAGACGGAGTTGATCACAGCATCAAAGCCTTCGGTGTTGGCGATGCGGTTGACGATCGCGGTGCGGTTATCTGCATATCCACATCCACTTGATGTTTCGTGTCCGTGACTGTGGTCATCTCTGTGTCCACCAAGGTCAAACTTTTTGGCCAACACATCAAGAGCTTCGTTGACCGCATCTTTGTATGAGACTTCTTCACCTTGTCGCCACTTGCTCACAAAGTAGACAGTCGCAGCGCCCAAAGAACCACCAAAGTTTTTAATGAAGACTGTGCCGTTGTGGGCTCTCCGACCATCACCACAGCTACGTTCTGTTTTGACGATGTCAGCGGACACCATATACTCACTGATCGCTTTGTTTTGCTCTTCGTAAGAGAGTCCACCAAAGACTTCGGGTTTCATGTTCTCTGCCATATTTTGTCTCCTCTGTCAGACAATGTGGATGGAAATCACACCTGCGCTTCCAAATGGTGTTGTCATAGCAACGCGAAAGTCATTTTCGTCCAACACCCTATTCACAGAACCATCATTTGTAAAGACCGCTTCATCAAAACACACAAGAAAGAATTTGACGACAAGACGGACTTGTGGTTTCTATGCCACCAGGAAGGAGAACAGATGAAGACACTTACACTCTTTTATGTTGGGTTGTTTCTCACGATATTCTCGGGATCTGCGCACGCATCCTGTCCAAGCAAAGTGAAGCTCCCCATTCACCTAAAGACCTATGGACACTGCCAACACCAGGCGATCATTTACCTCCATGGCGGTCCTGGTGACCACACACAGGTCTTTACACACACAACTGCAAAAGCCATCGCCCAAAAAGGCTTCTTCGTCGTAACATACGATCGCCGAGGCACAGGACGTAGCTCCAGGCAGACAAAACCAACAGATTTCACGTTCAAACGGGCTATTGAGGATTTACATCAAATCATCACACAGCTGAAGCTGAAGTCTGGCGTCATCTTGTTAGGACATTCATTTGGTGGTGTTCTCGGACTCAAATATCTAGAATCGCACCCTGACACCCACGCGAAACTCGTACTTGTCAGTGCACCACTCGATTACCCCAAGCTGTTCAAGCAGCTTCTTGATCGTTTCCTGAAGATGTATCCAGCCTTTATCCAACGCGCCACCCAACAAAAACGTCACAACATGGCTTCCGCGATGAAGCGAGCGATGGGCACATGTCAAATGCTCAGGACATTTATGTTCCCCAAAAAGGGCCCACTCTCGCCACTGTGGTACTCCACAAGACAGATCGGCTTTATCTTTTCACTGGCGATGCAATTTGGACTCTACACCCCCAAAAACATCTCGCAAGCCGCAAAAGCCCGTTACGCAAAGCTCTCCAAAAAAGGTCACATCCGCATGGCATACAAACCTTTTGCCGGATTCATCCGCAATGAACAATATGCAATGAAGGACTACACACCACTCGCTCAAACGCTGAAACAACATATCTACGGTGTGTACGGACAACAGGATGGGCTGTTCAACAAAACGCGCCTTGCACATATCCAACGTGTATTGGGCAAACAAAGGATGACAATCCTGCAACGTGCAGGACATGCCCCCTTCGTAGACAGACAACAAGCCTTTCTTCAGGCACTCAAACGTATCTCTTCCAACCCCACATCAAAACCAACCTCACAACCTTCTTCGCAACCTTCTTCGCAACCTTCCTCCAACCCCTGACGCTTTTTTGGGTCTGCTTTTTCTGGGCAAGTTGCCACTCTTTTTGGAGCGAGTTGCCACTCTTTTTTGGGCGAGTTACCACTCGCCCTTACTTGCTTTGGGCGAGTTACCACTCGCCCTTACTTGCTGCCGCGCTTCGCTTGCCCCTGCTGCCTTTTTTGGGGCGAGTTGCCACTCGCCCTTACTTTACTTGCTTACTGCCGCGCTTTGCTTGACACTGGCTGCCTTTTTTGGGCGAGTTGCCACTCGCCCTTACTGACTGCCGCGCTTCGCTTGGCATAGTGGGTTTGCCACCCACACCCGCCTGGGGTTTGTTCAACCCCAGACCCCACGATACTCCGTATCGTTTGTGTTTAGCGTTTTTTATGGAAGAGTCGATATATCCGTACGTTTTTGTCATGATAGGCCAGCTTCGCGTATGGGCTGCGTTCCAGTTGGAGTGCGAGCCGGAAGTTTTGTCTACGCCCCATCAAAAAGACAAACTTCGAATCAAAATGATGTTGGATCAACTTCGCAGGTTGGCGACTCATACCTCTGCCGATCTTCATGTATGTCTTGTAGAGTTTTGGATTCCAGCTGTATAGGAAGTGAGGATTGAGGCCGGAAATGTAGCGATTGTGTGTGTTGTGAAAGAACAAGAACGAAAACGTCACCCAATGTGTGTGAAATACAATACTGTCCTTAGGGGTATGCTTTTTGAGCCATAAAGCCGCTTTTTGTGCGCGCTGTGGGTGGATATCAAATGCGTGTTTGTGAATGTCGATATGATAAACCACTCCCATCCCCACAAACGCGATAACAAATGCTGCGACAGCTGGTCTCATCAAGCGCGCTTGCATCAACGGCGCAGGACCATCTTCATCAGGTGTATCCAAGGGGGTGATGGTATCAGCTCGGCGCCACAATAAGCTGTCAAAGATACGCGCACCGAACAACACACAAAACGGAACTGCATACTCAAGCATCCGAATGGAGCGAAGTGAGGCCAACAACAACACAAACGCACCACACCCAATCATTCCGACACTCTTAGGCCAGCGACGCCACGCTCCAATGCCTACAATCGGCACAAGTACACCCATCACGACCGCCGGAAAACACCGATACACCAGATCGTACAAAGCGAGCGCATGCCACTCCTCTCCAATCACGACCTTCGTATCCATATGACCTGATATCAAATGAAAAAACAGGAAGTCAAAACTGTGAGGTACAAAAGGATTGAGCGTCAAGCCAAGCAAGATCCCCGCAAACGCATACAAAACAGGCTTGATATCGAGCTTGCGTTCAAGCACCCCAAACCAAACCACCGCACAACACGCCATCGGGATCAAGACAACTGCCGTCTGATACGACCAAATAAACACAACACCCAATGGCAAGAGCCACCTATCACGTCGCGTCTCCAACAACCAAAGACCCACAAGCAATAAGATCAAGGAGAGCCCCATCGCCCGTGGCATCGAGATCCGGAACAAAAAATAATCCGATGACATGAGCAAGACGAGACCATACACCCATGCATGACGAATGCGGTGTGCGTAAAGATACGCGACACATGCTGTCAAAGCGAGCGCACCAAAGACAACCGCCGAAGCCCTCATTCCTTCGAACAGATCACCAAGCGTAAAGGGGATCAACAGCAAGTGGTAGAGGAAGTGATGATCCGCCCAATAATCCCGCGCGACTGAAAAGTACATCCACGGAAAATCCGTAAACAAACCCCGCTCCCAGTACAAACGAGCTAGCCGGATGTGAAACAAACTATCGACAGAGTTCGTCGCGCTGTGGCTGTATACATGAATCCCCATCACAACCGTATACAAGACAAACATCAAGCCAAGGATACGCCACGGAATATCCACAGCTCGTTCCTTCGCGTTGTCGTTTGTGGTCCCGACAGAATCGTCCTTGTCGACAACTGTCTCTAGTACGTCTCCCTCAACTTTCTCACTCACTTTCGGCTCCTGCTTCCTTTGGTAATCTATCCTCGCCAGACAGGCGTCTCCAACATACAAACGCAAACATACACAAAAACGCGACCAAACTCAGCAACGAAATCCACTTCATCCCCTCCCAATAAATCGGTCGAAAACGCAACTCCAAACGCCCTCCTCCCGCCGGAACCCACACTCCCATCAGGGCAATATCAGCCCGATACAAACGAATGGGTCGACCATTGAAAGTCGCTCGCCAACCGGGATGCCAGACCTCGCTGATACGCAAGAACCGACGTGTGTCAGTCTTGAGTAACAGGAGCAATTCTCCTGGCCTTTTACGCGACAAGTGTATGCTTCCAGAGGGTTGCTTTATTGTCTTCATAGGTTTTGGGATGGCTCGACGACCTGTCAACACAACGGTCGTGTTTTGGATCGAGTGGCCGAGCACACCTCTCATCATGTCCCTTGCATCTTTGGCCTCAATCACACGATACATCCACACAGCACGCCCTTGGGATGATTTGTTCCTGTATACACTCAGGTGGGTCTTCACCCAACCTCGATAAAACAAAAATGTCCGTTGGCCAGGATATGAACCGATCTTTTCGAGCTGTTTGGGTAACTTGAGTGGCGCAGCAGAGAGCAGATGTGTCGTGTTGAGCGCGTTGAACAGATCCCATCGCTTGATACCATTCAGATCGGTCCACACTCTCGCTCCCATCCTTACGGGACGTCCATGCTGCATCAAGGAAAAATATTTTTGGTAGTGACGTAGATTGTAAGGTTCATAACCAGAGATAAGCTCGACCTTTAACGGCCCTGACCAGCCATAATTCAGGCTAAAACGTCCAACTGTTGCGAGTCGCCCACGCTCTTTGGCGCTGCCCAGCTTTGTACGCCAAGCAGGTGTGGGGATGATGTCTTTGTGTTTGCGCATCGTAATGTACGACCTCGCATATGACATCCCTTCGACACTGATCACGGCGAGGCAGAGTGTGACAGCGATGACGCCCCCCCAACGAAAACGCTCGGACCACCGAAGTAACAGCTCGACACCGACACCAGCCAGGATGATCCCAAAGTACATCGCGATAAATGACATCCTCGCGGGACAACGGAAGAGTTTGAATCCTGGCACCCATTTATACACGATCCACAACAAAGGTGTATCCGCTGCTAGGAAGAAAAGCCCCACAAAGCTGACCGTCAAAAACCGCACATAAGGACGCTTCCATCCACCGAAGCTCCCCACACAAGCTAACAACAGAGGCAGCAAACCAAAGTAGGCGACATCTTCCCACAGCTCGGCGCCTGGATACGTCCCTAGCAATGGACTCCCAAGTGCTTCTGGTGCGAAGAGCGTCAGGAGATGACGCCATTCAAACGCGTGGCCACTTAAAAAGAAGGCATACGACGTCCCCGTCCTCGACGCAAGCGAAGCCTCAAACAGCAACGGGAACCACAGATATGCAGAGACCCCAACAGCCAGTGCCACGGCAAAGAATAACCATCCTCCCATCTTCAAAAATGGCAACGCAGCGTGGACGACACGTCCTTTGTTGTTATCATCACCATGTTCCGCCAGCGCCTTCTTGCCGAGTGAGACACCTTTTGCAGCCCATAACCCAACGGCCAGCAGACCTGAGTAGAAGATCAGCTGGATGTAACCAACGTGGAGACACCACATCCCGACAAAGGCAAGCGCGAGTGAGCGAACGAGAGAAGGCTTTTCAAAAAAGGCGAGCAAGGCAGCCCACAACCAAGGCAGCAGAACAATCGCAGAGAGAGGCACGAGCCACCCTGCGTAGACAGCGATCAGTAGCTTGAAGGCGAAGAGACCAGCTGCCGCCATCACCAATCGTGCACCTGTCCGCAATTTGAGGACCATTCCCAAGACATAGCAGCCGAGAGATGAACACAGCAACAACAACCAAAAAACCGGCCCCATTGCTTGTTCGGGAGGGAGAAACCAAAAAGGAAGATGGAGAGGAAAAAAGTACAGAGCTTGCGGGTTGTTTAGGACAGGCATCCCTGAGAGTTGGTCTGCGCGCCAAAAGGGAGGCATGTGTCCTTGGGAGATGGACTGGTAGAGGGTGCTCTTCATGCTCAGGTGGTAAGTCAAAACATCCGAATGTACCGAGTACGGAAGCATCCCTCCTTGCCACAGATACCCCAACCCCAAACACGCGAGCAAGACGATGAAGATGATGTGCATCCATGTCTTGTCCAACAAAGTAACGTGGTCACTCTCTCCCACCTTCGACTCCTTCAGGTCTCATATCCAATTGATGTGGAGGCCATAGAACAACGGAGAGCAAAGGTATCAAGAGGCGATGTGTGGGTCAAGACAAAACGATAGGAGGACAGAAATGACACCAAACCCAAGTCAGATCAAAGTATTTGCCTAGGAAAAGAAGTCACCAACAAAACCCTCAATGCCCCCTCAAAACGTTCATCTCACAGAATCAATGACCAACGTCGTCCAGGGAAGAGACTTCCTTTTAGGTCGCCGGATGGAAAAAAGGAAACGGAAAATGAGACAAAGACAGAAGGTTGTTGCTGAAATCACAGGCTTTGTGATTCGTTGTCGACATCGGCAAGATCATATAGATCGACCAATAACGAGGTCGCTTTGTCATACTTTTTGGATTGTTTCGTTTGAATCAGTTCGTCAATTTCCTCCCATATCTCGTTTTCTTTTTTTGAGAGGTTGAGCAGATAGGTTTGGCGTTTTTTCTCTTGCACCAAGCTCGCTTGGATTTTTTCTTGCTCTTCGATCTCGTCCGCGATTTGTTCCAAGTCTCTGGTAGATCGATTGCTTTCTGGAACTTGGATGGGAGCGGTAGATTGTCCTGATAGTTTTCGTAACCGATCATTCAGTTTAAATGCCAGTCCAGGTTCTTGACGGCTCAAACGCTCAAGGAAATCAAGCTTTTCTTCGTCGGGGAGTTGGGGAAGATACTTGGTGAGTTGCTGCCCTGTTGGTTTGGTGAGGCGGGGGCTTTGTAAGGCAGCAGCTTTGATGAGGTAAGGGTCGATGTCGAGAAATTGCACCAATGTGTTTTGCGCGGGCGATAAAGTTTGCAATCCTGGTGGAACAAAGGGTTCTATCCTTTCTTCTCCATCTTCGTCGCTCTCTTGGTGATATCGCCAGGGTATTTCCATTTCGGCGAACTTGAGCCAAAACAGGTAGAGACATCTGAAGTCTCCTTCTAGTAATTCTCTACGTAGATCGACAAGTTGATCAAGCCAGCCTTCACCTTCGATCCAGCTGTAGTGACCCTCATCATCAATCAAGAGGTTAAGAATCAAGTGTGTGTCTGTTTGGTCAAGTTCAATAACATCTTCTATTGTGAACAAAGACGTGATGTTTTGATCGAGTGTTCCGAGTGGGAACCGGAAGATGAGCTGTCGTGTCCCATGACTGGCCATGAACAGCATGGCATCAAAGCATTCGGCTACAAGGGCATAAGGATCGCCTGGAAAGCTACTGTAGTTATACTCGTAAGAAGCCGTAGTTGAGGTGACATGCGCTCGACTGGAAAGTGCAGAGAGTTCTTCTCTTTGCTCATAGGTCAAGCGTGCGTCGATAGCTCGAAATTCGTGGTATTCACAAAAACTCATGGAGTATTTTCCGTTCTCTGTTTGGTGTTTGTTGGTGCCATTCTGGCAGATGTTGGTGGAGGAAGCAAGTTGGTGTGAATCGTCTGTGTTGGGCGTCTGTTCTGGGTTGTGGTGTTCCGCCTCTTTTGGTATCATCACCTCCACAACAAACCTCTACTCAAACATACCAGCTCGGAAGAGGTGAAAATGGACATCGCATATCCGCAGTCCGAAGCCCGACAGCTTCTGGGCTCAGAACAGCTGCAACTTTTCCACGACCATGTCATCTGAAAACCCGAACTCCACGATGGAAAAGTTCGTTCAGATTCTGGCAAAACAATAATGTAGGGCTTGATGCCTCTCATATACTACTGGCGTAGCGACAACTACTACCGCGACCTTGATGAAGGGGCGAGTTACCACCTGAACCAGCGAAACTCAACTCTTCACGAGCTCGAACTGGGAGACAGTCTTTGGGCGTTTACACGACGTTCTGATGGGACTTATGTTCTAGCTGCAGAACTGATCGTCAAAACCAAAACATTCAATCCCCCGAGCTTCGAATATGGCCCGTATCGAATCTGGGGAGACCTCGAAAAAAGTCGATATTTCAGATTGGAAGGGCAAAAAAGTATCGAGCCGATTATCCGATCTTTGTCTCTCAAACCCACAGCTAGATACCTGGGGCAGGCCTTTCAAGGTAATGCTGCTGTCAGACGAATAGACTCCGAAGCTCACCTTATTCTCGCAGAAGCCGCAAGAAACCTCACTTTGGAACCTCGAGCTCACCTCCTACCAGAGTAACAACTAGTGTACCGGAACATTAGTCTTTTTCATAATTTAGCGTTGTAGAACTCAAGAGTTCGGTGGCAAAAACGAGCGACTTTTCCCAAGATCTGATCAGC
>MDTC01000133.1_pt1 | contig 41149 bp, 38 predicted proteins | sample 811181 | NCBI WGS metagenome assembly MDTC01 (sample SAMN05326644, study PRJNA326480) | marine metagenome | isolation source: seawater | place: Pacific Ocean: North | collected 2011
GGCAAGGAAATCCAATATGTAATAATACTAATCCTCCAAACGAAATTTATGGATGTAATTGTATTCCTGATAAGTCATTTGGATATAATCAATTATTATTAGCAAAAAAAAATTATATGTTTAGAAATAAAAATACAAATGTTACAAGTGGTCCAATTACAAATAAAGGTAACATTAATTTTATATCAGCAGTATCATTAGGTGGTTATTCAGGACAAGGATTAACTAGAAATCAAATGTTAGCTAATGCTGGAAAAGGTTTTACTCCAGCTGGAACTAAATCTACTAGATTTGGTATTCAGACGCAAACCTTAAGTATTCCAAATATATTCGATTATCAAAATAATAAAAATAGACAAACAGTAATAGTGAATAATAGACCAACCTTTATTGAAAGATGTTAATATGTATATATTAATATAATAATTTATATTAATATATTAATGAATACTATTTCTAATAGTTCAAATGTTAACTCACAAAGTGTATCACAAAAATTAAAATCTTTAGCAAGTACAATTCAACCAATATCTAATGATAATTTATTAATAAAAGATAATATAACTACTAATAATACTAGCAATAAAGAGAAAATTAAAGAATTAATTATAAATATTATAAAATACTTACTATTAATATATATTATTATATATCTTATTATGGTATTATTAAATTACTATAATTTACTATCTCATGATGTTATTAATAAATTTAAACCATTTGATTTATTTAATGTAATTAATAAAAAAGCTATTAAAAAGAAACAAGATGATCTAGATAATCAAAAACAATTAGTAACTAATTATGAAAAAGAGGAAGTTAGTAAATCAAATACTGTAAGATCAGAAACTATTCCACCAACGCCATTACCTCAGCAAGATAATCCAATGCCAAAACCAGTACAAAGTATAGATAATAGTAGAAGTAAGTTTGCTGAGAATGATGGATTTTGTTTTATAGGACAAGATAGGGGATTTAGAAGTTGTGTTAAAATAAATAAAGGGGATAAATGTATGTCAGGAGATATATTTCCAACTCAAGCAGTTTGTATTGATCCAAATTTAAGGGCTTAAAAAATATTATTAATTTTTTCTAATTTTTCAATAGTTTTTTCAGTATTAGTTTTTTCCAAATTATTAAATAAATAGTCAGTTGATGGTGTTATTTCGTTTTTTTTAATTTGTTTATATATTATATCAATATTCTCTTTTATAGTTTTAATAATATTAATATTATTAATTAATGGAATATTAAAATCAATTTCTTCAGTTAAAAAAGAGCTAGCTGCATATAATATATATTTTTTTCTTCCTAATTGTGTAGGTTTAAATTTTAAACAATATAATTCTAATAAAGAATTAATAATTTTTTCATATATATTACTTCTTTTTTTGGCAGTTAATATTAAGGCTTCCCATAATATCCATATTATAGAGAGCTGATATTTATGATCAACTGGAATAAATTCTCTTCTATCACTTAAACATTCTTCCTTTCTCTGTTTTTTAATATAATCAAATTTTATAATCCATTCTATCCAATAACATGCTGATATTAAATCTTTAGAATCTAAAGATATTGAATATAAAAATTCATTAATAGCTATAAAAATTTCTCTAGGATCATTTTTTCTTATAATATCTTCCGCATAAGTAGTTGATATAGCTTTTAATTTTGAAGTAATATTGGTAATATTAAAATCATCTGTATTTTTAATTGTATAGTTTTCAAATGTATGTTTTTTTTTAGATAAAGTAACTATGCCAATAATTTCTGCAAATAAACATCTTATTTTATTATTATTTCGTAAATTAATTTCATTATCAATATATCCATTTCTTATAATTTCACAAAAATTATTTAATCTTTTACAAAGATATATTTGTAATTTAGGATTTCCAATATGAATAAATTTACTTACATAATTTATAATAATATTCCATATCTCCAAAAAATGACCAGCACATATTAATTCTGCACTCCAATAACATGCTGGTTCTATATTTCCCCCATGAATTGATTTTATTAATTCTTTTCTTACATGACTTTTAGAAAATTCAGAAAAGCTTATATTTTTAAAATCAGATTGTTTTCTTTTATCATTAATAATTAGTTCATTCATATATAGTTTAATATATAAAAAAAATAACAATAATACATATAAGAATGAATATATTTAAAAATATTAAAAAAATATCATATTTAGAAATCATACTTATTATTTTATTATTTTCATTATTATTTATTTTATTAACTCAAAATCCTAAAGAAAATTTTGTTTCTAATAATAAAGAGTTTATAAGAGTTACAGACCAAGATATATATGATAAATTTTATAGTAATATATATGATGAACTTTTATATGATCCAAATAAAAATAACTTTGAAATAGATATAATTTTCAAAAAAACTAATAAAAACTATAATGTTTTAGATGTTGGTTGTGGCACTGGTCATCATGTTAATTTAATTAATGATTTAAATATTTCTGTTATTGGTTTAGATAATTCAAAATATATGATTGAAAAAGCTAAACAAAATTATCCTAAATGTAAATTTCTTGTAGGATGTATGTTAAATAGTATGTTATTTCCTAGTAATAGTTTTACTCATATAACATGTTTATATTTTACTATATATTATATTAAAAATAAAAAACAATTTTTTGAAAATTGTTTTAAATGGCTTGAAGGAGGAGGAATACTAATTTTACATCTTGTTGATATTCAACAATTTGATCCAATTTTACCAAATGCTCTATATATGAAAAAAAGTGATATTTCATATAAAAATAGTGAAAGTTTTATAGAATTTGATGAATTAAATTATAAATCAGATTTTCAATTAGATAATAATATAAATTCCAAAGATTTACCAAATGCTACATTTAAAGAAACATTTAAATATAATAATAATAATAAAACAAGAATAAATGAACATAATCTTTTTATGAATTCTCAAAAAAATATTTTATCTATTGCGAGAGAATTAGGTTTTATTATGCAGTCTGTGCAAGAATTAAAAAATATTAAATATGATTATAATTATATTTATACTCTACAAAAACCATATTAATATATATAAATTTTTATATAGATTTATATATTTTATATAATAAAATATGATACAATATATTGTATTAATATTAATAGTTTTAATATTATTATTTAAATTATATGTTAAAATAACTTATAAATTCTGGTCTTATCAACCGGTATTTCATTATCATAATATATTATATTGGTTGTCTAAACCAGGAATTATTATGAAAGAATTACCAAAAATAAATAAATTTTGTAATTTTACTAATATAAAAGTCAATGACTATCATAATTATTGTGATAGTGATAAAAATGATATTATTAAATTAATTCAAAATAATTATTCTAATAATAAAGAGTATTTTCCTAATATTCAGTTATTAGATGCACATTTTTCAGGTCATATTAATAAGAATTATGTAACTGTTTATCGCAAAGATTTACATATAGCTCAAGATAATATTATTAATAAAATAATAGCAGTTATTACATCTCGTCCTGTATATATTCAATTAAATAATAACATAAAATTTGATGCCTATTATGTTGATTGGTTATGTGTTGATAAAGAATATAGAAAGATGAATATTGCTCCTCAAATGATACAGACTCATGAATATTATCAAAGGCATGATAATCATAACAATTTTATATCATTATTTAAGAAAGAAGGAAAATTAACTGGAATAGTTCCTCTTACAGCTTATAATGCATATCAATATGATCCCACCACCTTAAAAAAGGAACCATTAGATGATAATTATCTAATTGAAATAAATGACAAAAACTATAATGATATAGATATTATGTATAAAAACCAAGAATTTGATTGTTTTATAATAACAAGTAAAAGTAATATAATAAATTTAATAAAAAATAATATTTTAAGAATTTTTGTACTTAAAAACAAAGATACAATTTTGGCAATATATTATTTTAAAAATAGTTATACAACATTTAAAATAAATCAATTATATCAAAAAGATCCTAAAGTATGTTATTCTATAGATATTATCGGATCTATTAAATTTTGTGATAAATTATTATTTATAAAGGGATTTATTAATGCTATTTTAGAATTAAAAAAAAAAAGATTTATTAATAACTATTGAAAATATAAGTAATAATGATGATCTAATTGATTTTTTAACAAAAAAACAGCTGATAACAAGATTTAAAATACCAATAGCTTATTTTTATTATAATTATATTAGTAAACCTATAATCTCAAATAAGGTATTTATATTAATCTAGCGAACATATTTTCCCGCTCTTACAAATGAATCTAATACATAAATAATAAATATACCTAAAAATATATATAATATAAGTTCTTCTGTAATTAAATGAGTCTGTTCTTCTTTTTGTTCTTCTAAAAGATGTAATATATTATCTAATTTTTTGAGTAATTCATTATTTGGCATAGGATTTACTTGTTGTGGATATGAATATGTATTTTTATAATTATTAATATGTTCTTGATAATAATCATTATTAAAATTACTTTCTAAATTTTGATATTCTCCTTGTTGTACTGGGGTATCATTTTTATTTAAATTTTTTTTAAATTCTGGCTCAGGTTGTGTATATGTATTATAGTGCATGTTGGATTGAACAGGTTTATAGTCAGCTAATTCAGATTCAGAATCTGAATCATTATACATACTTTCTAGAATATTTTTATTAATTTTAACAGAATCCTTATTCTTATAGGTTTGGGTTTTATTTTTAGGTTTGATTTTATTATTGTTTAAATCCTCATCATTATTAATTGGGGCAGCAGTAATTACTAAATTGCTCATACTTATTAAAAAAGGAGATTATATTATTTTAAAAAGTTCAACATATTTATTAAAACTATCTGTATGTAATTAAATATTATTAATATATATAAATGGCTAGAACAAAAGTATCAAATAATTTGATGGTTAGATTTTATCATTCTATTAATGGTAGTAAATTATTTTTAGGTTTAGCAATGATAATATTGAATTTATTTTCTAAATATGTTGTAGTAGATCTAAGTAAAAGTCAAGAAGCTTTTTTAAGAAATACTTTAACTAGAGAAATTTTAATATTTATTATGGCATTTGTAGGAACTCGAGATCTAATTGTAGCTTTATCTATTACTGCAACATTTATTATTTTATCTAGTACTGCGTTTAACGAACAAAGTAAATTTTGTATAATTCCTGAAAAATATAAGCAGTTACACGGTGAAGTTGATACAAATAAAGATGGTTATATATCAGATAAAGAAATTGAAAGAGCAAAATCTATACTTAAAAAAGCTAATATTTATAATATATAATAATGCTAATTTTTTTTAGTAATATTATATAATATGACTACTACTACTAATATTGAACCATTAACTGAATTAAATATACAGATTATATTTCCCAAACAAGAAAAAAATGAACTGACTGGTGAAGTAGAAAAGCAATCTTCATTAACTTATCAAATGGCAAAGAAAATTAAATTTAATTTAGAAAATAATAATAATGAACCAATCAATATTGACATATTACTTGATAAAAGTGAAATTAATAATTTTATATATAAAAATACCCTTGAGATTTTAGCTAAAACTATTAAAAGTGAAAAAACATCATTTAGTGAATTTTTAAGTTTACCACTATTTGATTTATCTGATAAAAATAAATCTGATGCTATTATTAAATTTTCAGATATTACTAATAATAGTCAAGGGTTTGATATTTATAATTATGAAATAACTACTTCTGAATTTAATAATATTGTTAATTTAATAAATAAAATTAATAAAGTTATCAATAAAAGTTTACAAATTATTAATTGGAATAGTCCTTATTCACAAAATAATCCAAGTAAACTATTTGTTCCGAAATACACTTCTTTATATAATTCTAGTGGTACTTATAAAAATAGTTTTCATAAATATATAGGTGAACATCAACGGGGTGTCTTGAGTCAAAAATATATAAAACAAAATACTATAAAATTAGTTACAAGTAAAGAAAATATGTTAACTTATTTAAAAAATCCTATATCAAATGATGTTAAAATTCCACCATTAGTTGAAGAAGAATTAAAAAAAAATGAATTATTAAAAGAAAATCAAGTATTTGTAGAACAAAATGCTAAAAAATTATTGCGTCATTTATTAACTACTAATCTTCCTATTTTATTTAATAATAAACTATATCAATTTAAAAATCCTGAAACAGCATTAATTCAAATTGTAAAAAAAAATTTACCTTCTAAAATTTATAATGATGAATTTAATAAATATATTGAAAAAGAAAGAGAGAAAATAAAACAATTTACAGAAAAAGAAAATAAAAAATATTCTGGTTCATCAATTCCGCAATCTGTTACCGAAGAAATAAATCGTCAACAGTTTACCTTAGATCTTGTTGATGAAATATATAAATTAATTAAACAATATAGAAAAACTAATTTATTTAATTGGTTAAAAAATATTGGCGATCATCGAATTTCTAAAATTAAAAATGACATTGAAACACTATATTTTAAACCACAAACTAATCAAAAAGATGAAAAACTTTATAAGAAAATAAGAGAAATTATTGATAAAAAAAATGAGAGTATTAAAAGAAATAAATATTATAAAACAAATACTTCTGTTCCTGATATTGAAGATCTAAAAATTATTGAAGGTTTAGCTAATTTATTTAAAACATTATATATTCAAATAAATAAACAAAAAGAAGATAATAATTTATTTCCTACTGGATTTAATATTATTTTTCAACAACATCCTATAATTTTTGTTAAACCAATGACATTAAAAGAATTACAAAAGAAAGGTGTAAAAGGTATTGCTAAAGATATTAAGGATAATACAATAAAAAATTTTAACAGTCTTAAAGAATCTTGTAATAAAACTAATAAATTATATTCTAAACGCGAAGAGCGATTACGAAAAAGTTGTAAAAATTTATGTAAAAAAGATGGAGAAAAAGGTCGACCAAAATATGAAAAATCATGTAATGCTTGCTATAGTTTATTAAAATGTTTATATAATGAAGATTATGTTAGTGATATTGAAAAAGAAAGAAAAACTTGGGCAAAACTATCTATTATAGATAAACAAAAAGAATGGTTAGAAATTAAAAAAAAATATGAAGAACTTATGAAAAAACATCCTAAAACTTTATTATATATAAATAGTCTTCCTAAAAAGCCTCCTAAACATTTTCTTACTATTAAAAGAGTTCCAATTAAAGGTGGAAAAACAAAGAAAAAAAAACAAAAATTTAAATCTTACTATATTGCATAAAATAATATATATTTTATAGTAAACTAATTAAATTGAATAATTTAATAAAAATTCTGTTGCTATATCTTCTGGTATTTCATTAAAATCAATTAATTTTTTATTTATCATATAACTGTTATATGCATTTTCTAATTTAAGTTGTTTATTAAACAATTCTTCATCTTCATAATATTTTATTGCTGTTTTAATACCACATTTTTTAAATATTCCAGGAATATCATCACTTTTATCTCCAATTATAATTTTACAAAATAAATCTTGCTTTGCATTACCGGACCATTTTTTACTATCTTTTAAATAATTATATTTTAAGTTAATTATATTTATATTATTGGATAATAATTGAAGATAATCCATATCATTAGCTATTATATAAATTTTATTATTGTTATTTTGTTCATATAAATATTTTGTAAATAATGCATTACAATCATCGGCTTCTAATAATGGATGTTTTAGTATAGGTATATTTAATTCTTTTAATATTTCTTTTCCTAATTCAAAGAATGGTCCACCCATAAATTTATCATCATATATTCGATTTTCTTTATATTTATTATATAAAGAATTTCTCCATATTTTATCTCTTGGACAATCTAAAGCTGCATATATTTTATAATTTTTAATCTTAAGTTTTTTTGGTATTTCTATTAGTTTTTCTTTAAATGTTTTAATAAATTTTTCTACAAATTCTTTGTTTTCATATGGAATATCTAATTTAATATCTGGTTTAGCTAATTTCCACCAACTTAATAATGCATAATATCTATAAAATATATAATAACTTGTATCAATAAGAACATGATTTAATATTTCCATTATATTTACTATATAATATTATAAGTTGTCAATTTTTTATATTTTTCAAATTATATTATATATTATATATAATGGCCAGTTCATCAACAATAAAACCTGCTGAATTTTATAATAATTTATTAGAAAATCCAGTACATCAAGTAGGAAAACAAGATGGAACGCCTTTACCTTATATAGCAGGAACTACCCCTGAAGATAAAGATATATTTACTATGGCAAATATAAATCTATCTGAGTACAATGATTCATTTGATAAATATTTTCCAAAGTTAAATATGTTATCTGACTATTTTCGTGGAATAACACATAAAGTTAGAACTAGTGATACTAGAACTTTATTAACAGATTCTATATTTCATAAAATATTAAATGATGAAGTTCCAGATTTTGGTTCATATACAACAGAAGCTGAGATTACTGCTGAGGGTCTGAGGCAAGCTACACCTGATATGTACGCATTTTTAGAGAAATTTTATGGTACAATATTAAAAAGCGAAACTATAACTTTAGATTTTCATAATGAAGAAAATATTAAAAAAATTAATAAAATTTTTTGTACAGTATATAAAAGGATTAAAGATATATATCCCGAGAGTACAGAGTATGCAGTACTAGATGCTTCTGGCCTCATAAACAGTGTAGATTCTGAAATGTTATCAGGAAGTGATGATGAAGCTTTAGAAGATAATGCTGATGATGATAATTATGATGTTATTGATGCTGAGGATGATGATGATGATGATGATAGTAGGAAATCAGATCCCATGAATGGAGGAGCGGATTTACTTAATAACATACCTCTAAAAGACAAACAAACTATTATTGATAAAATAACAGAATATGTAGATATAATAGATCCCGCTCTACCTAATAAACAGGAATACATTAAGTGGATATATCTTAAGGTTATTGCTGGGATAAGAAGATCATATGGTGACTTGCAAGATAATAATTCTCAGCATGTACAGCAGTTTCAAAGAGCAATAAATAATAATGATTTTCTTTTAACATTAAAAAAAAACATTAAGGACAATGATAAAGCAATCTGGTCGCCACAAAAGTGGAAAGACGCTACCACAGCTGGACCTAGCACACCTGGGCCTTCAAGAAGACAGCCGAGGTCGAGCGAGCCCCGTCGCAAACCATATGACAAATCAGATGCATCGCAGTCACAAGCAACACAAGCAGCATCTGCTCCAGGAAGACTACCTAGAAGTCGTACTATTAAAAATTCTATTATATTTTCTAGTTATCCAAATTTAGCTGTAAATATTAGTCCTGGTGTGATACTTGACTGGATATTATCAGAACTAGTACCAAATGATGAAGAAAGGCGCAGCGCGCGCGACACAATTGGTAAAAAAATAGCCCTTGAAAACTGTGATTGGTATGATAGTAGTGCTAAACCTAATAGTAGATTAATAGGTGATACTCCAGATAATTGTTATCCCGCTCCTAATAGAAGTAGAATTTCCCCTTGGATAAAACATGACTTTCCAAACATTGGAACAAGATATGTATTAACTTGTATGTGTTGTGGAATGCCAATGTTTCCATCATCAGGAGATGGCATTTCTAATACAGCAAAAGAATGTGTTCCTATTTCAGCAACTACCAATGAAATAGATAAATATACTTCAACAAACTTATTTTTTCCAAATTCTACATCAAAAGGTCCTATTAATAGTAAAACAGAATTAAAAAAATATGCAGGTACTACACAGTGTGATCACGTGTGTCCAATGGGAATGATGTTTATTGGATTAAAAAGAACAGCTGATCAACCATTATCTAATATTGGTATTGGATCAAATTTTGTACCTATACATGCATCTTGTAATCGAGTAAAAACAAATATTACACCTCGTGTATTTTGGGAAAAAAATATACCACCTGGTAATGATTTTAACTTAAAACAATGGAATGATAAATGGTCTGAAAAAAAATCAGATGCAACTACTGAAACACCATCTTTCTATCCCGATGGATGGAGATCAACAGTGGCTGATATTAACTCTTGGTGTGAAAGTACTAACTGGACTCCATATAAATATGCTAGAGAATTACAAATTAAATATTTTTCAGCACTTGAACCTTTAGTAGCTCTATCACACATTAGTACAAAAGAAGAGCTACTTTTAACTCAATATATTAATTTATTAGATCAGATTAATCGTTTAGAAGAAAACACAATAAGCGATGAAAATGACAGTGAAATTCGTAAAAAAAATATAGAATTACTAGGTATTATTGAGAAGCTTAAAAAAGGTTTATTTATTAATAAAGGCCATTCTATTGTTAAAGCTCAGCGCGCTTTAACATCTCAAAAGGACGCAACAAAAGGTGCCTTAGCTTTAGCTCATCTCCAGCAACAGGATGTAAAGGATCTTAGTACTATTCCAACCGAAGCTGCTTTTACATTAGGCCAGGCGAGGCTTCGTGAGCAGGCGACTGCATCGGAGGCGGCGAGGGTGGCGGCCGAGACGAAGCTAGCGGCGGCCGAGGCGGAGAAGGCGCGGTGGGAGACGCTGGCGAGGGCGCTGATGGCGCAGCAGCAGCAGGCGGTGACGCTGCAGCAGCAGCTACCGGTGCAGGCGGCTGACGAACTTTTGGCTGCGGAGGCGATGGCCCAACTTAATCCAAATCGAATGGAAGAAGGGGGGAATTTTAAAAAAAGTAATAAAAAAAGAAAAAAAAATAAAAAAAAAACTATTAAAAAATATAAAAAAATTCATTTAAAAGTTCATAAAAAATTAAAAACAATTAAATTAAATAAAAAATTTAAAAATAAAACAAATAGACATACTTTTAAAGTTAAAAAATAATTTATATTAATAAAAAATTTAATATAAATTATCTTCTTTTAATTATTTTATGTTTTTTACTTTTTTTACGTTTATTTTTTTTTACTTTTTTTTTGGTTTTTTTAAAATTTCCACCTGTCATTATTCTTGACCATAATATTGGATTAGTTTTTAAATTATTCACAGTATCTAGTTTAATAGAATTATCTGCATTATGAAATAAAAAAGTATGACCATTATTATATAATAGTGTAGTACTATTTTCATAAGGATATATTATATCACCTTCAAGATTAAAAAAATCAGCATAACAAGGAAAAAAAAGTAAATTATATCTATCTTCTACTTTCTTTGCATTTGGATCATTAATTAACATTAAATAATTACGATTAACTGCATATGGTATAAAATTTAATAACTCTACAGGTGTATTTCCTAAATTAGATAACGGTTGTAATCGTTCTATCATTTCTGGAATATTTGTAATAGTATCTTTATTTACAAATAAAATATCATCTGGACCAATTTGAATTAATATATCATCATTCATTATTCTGGGTGGTTTAATTCCTTCATTTATTAAACTATCTCTAACTTGAAAATATTTTTGCATCCCTTGTATTATTAATAAAATTAGCTCATCTTTACCTGATGGTACTACTAATCCTTGATCAATAAATGCTGCGTAAATTGTACAAAATCCATCACCAACAGGATCAATAACATCCCAATTATTTTTACCAAAAATTTTTAAAAGTTTCTCTCTTTGATGATTACGTCTAGCAACACATTGAGGATCTTCTTTAAAAGTAGAATTACATTTAAAATTTGCATTTATCCAATCTATAAAAGAGTATACTTGAGCATGTTCTTTTGTTACTGATAATTTAGAATCTTCTAATGCTGTTATTAATTGTTCTTGTTCATCTAATTTAGTTAATTCATCATTTGTAAGTGTTTCTAAAGATGATGGTCCAGCTAATGAAGATTCTTGAGATATTGGGGTTGCATATGACATCGCATAACTAAATGCAACATCATCAATTATATTACCTGAAGAAAGTAAAGCATTTTTAGCAACATCATTAGTTATGTCAAAACCAATAGATCTTAATGCTATTTTTAATTCATTTATTTTTGTCATTTTAATTTAATATATATTGTTATAATAAATTAATCCACCTCTTCAATTTTAGGACCATTATTAGTAATTTCTTCTTCAACCATACCTTCTGGCATATCTCCTGGCATATCTCCTGGCATACCTCCTGGCATACCTCCTGGCATACCTCCTGGCATACCTCCTGACATACCAGCACTTAATTTGCTAACTACTTCTTTACAAATTTCTTCTACTTCATTTTTTTTATTATCATATTCCTCTTTTGTAGCTAATTGGTTCTTTTCTAACCATGATAGCGCTTCATCAATTGTAAGTTTAACTTTATCACGATCAGTGTCTTCTATCATATTTTTAGTTTTTTCATCATCAACCATACTCTTCATCTGAAAAAGATATCCTTCTAGATTATTTTTAGAAGCTATACATTCTCTAAATTCTTCATCTTCTTTAGAATATGATTCAGCATCTTGTGTCATTTTCTCAATTTCTTCTTTAGAAAGTCTTGATTTATCATTAGTGATCTCTACCTTATTACTTTTACCAGTAGATTTTTCAAGAGCAGTAACATTAAGAATACCATTTGAATCAATATCAAAAGAAACTTCAATTTGAGGAACACCTCTAGGCATTGGTGGAATATCAGTTAATGTAAATTCGCCTAGTTTATTATTATCCTTAGTACGAGCACGCTCGCCTTCAAATACTTGAATAGTTACTGCAGGTTGATTATCCGCATATGTAGAAAATGTTTGAGATTTCTTTGTAGGTACTGTACTATTTCTTGGAATTAGAACTGTCATTACTTCACCAGATGTTTCAAGACCAAGTGAAAGTGGTGTTACATCTAGTAATAATAAATCATCTATTTTAGAACTTTTATTACCTGATAAAATAGATGCCTGAACAGCTGCACCATATGCAACAGCTTCATCAGGATTAATAGATTTTGATGGTTCTTTACCATTAAAATAATCGCTTAATAATGATTGTACCTTTGGAATACGGGTTGAGCCACCAACAAGAACTACCTCATCAATCTGGCTTTTAGACATCTTTGCATCTTTTAATACTTTTTCTACTGGATCCATTGTAGCTCTAAATAAATCCATACATAATTCTTCAAATCTAGCTCTTGTTATAGATGAAAAGAAATCTTTTCCTTCAGCTAGAGAATCAATTTCAATTGAGGTTTGTGTAGTAGATGATAATGATCTTTTAGCTCTCTCACATGCCGTTCTTAAACGTCTCATCGCTCTAGCATTATCAGTAATATCAATCTTTCCTTGGCGTTTAAATTCTTTTACAAAATGTGATACTAATCTATTATCAAAATCTTCTCCTCCCAGATGAGTATCTCCTGCTGTAGCTTTTACTTCAAAAATTCCATCTTCAAGAGTTAAAAGTGAAACATCAAATGTTCCTCCTCCTAAATCAAAAATTAAAATATTTTTTTCTTTATCTGACATTTTATCAAGACCATATGCAATTGCTGCAGCGGTTGGTTCATTTATTATTCTTAAAACATTTAATCCAGCAATGCTTCCAGCATCTTTAGTAGCAGTTCTTTGTGCATCATTAAAATATGCGGGTACAGTTATAACTGCATCAGTTACAGTTTCACCTAAATATGCTTCTGCAACTTCTTTCATTTTAACTAAAACCATAGATGAAATCTCTTCTGGTAAAAATTGTTTAGATTCATTTTTGTAGTCTACTTCAATAATTGGCTTATCGCCATCTTTTGGTAATACCTTAAAAGGGAAGTGTTTTAAATCTGACTGCGTAGAAGGTTCGGAAAATTTTCTTCCAATAAGACGTTTAGCATCAAAGACTGTATTTTTAGGATTAATAGCAGCTTGATTTTTTGCTGAATCTCCAATCATACGTTCAGTATCTGAAAAAGCAACGTATGATGGAGTTGTTCGATTGCCCTGATCATTAGCAATAATTTCTACTCGATCATTTTGCCATATTCCTACACATGAATATGTGGTCCCTAAATCTATTCCTATTGCTGTTCTTTTCTTTTCTTCTGTCATATTATTTTTTTAAATATAAATAGCTTTAAATATATTTAATAAATATTATTAATAAATAAAAATATAATAATAATAATATTTATTATGAATGGGTTATTTATATTTCATAGAGATTTTAGAATAATTGATAATTTAACATTAATAAAATTAAATGAATTATGTGATAATATATATACAGTTTTTATCTTTACTCCTGAACAAGTAACAAAAAAAAATATATTTAAAAGTGATAATGCTATTCAATTTATGATTCAATCTCTCCAAGAATTAGAAAATGATATTAAATTAAAAGGTGGCAAACTATTAATAATATATGGTAATAGCAAAAATGAAATCAGAAAATTAATTGAAAAACTAGATATTAAAGTTATAGGTACAAATAAAGATTTTACCCCTTTTGCAAAAAAGAGAGATAAAGACTATTTAGATTTGTGTAATCATATGAAAATTGATTATATCTCATTAAATGATTATTACTTATATGAACCAGGAACAATAAATGTAATATCAACTGGTAAAGCATATACAAAATATACCCCTTTTTATAATAAAGTATCTAAAATTGGCTTTCCAAAACCTAAAAATTATATTAAAATAAATTTTAGTAAAAGTAATCATAGTAATTATTCTCTAGAAACTGCTAAAAAAGAATTAATTGATATTAATGAAGATATATTAGTATATGGATCTAGAAAAATAGCATTAAAAATATTATCAAATATTAAACATTTTAATAATTATGGAAAAGATAGAAATAGTCTAGATTATAATACTACAACTTTATCAGCATATATTAAATTTGGATGTGTTTCAGTAAGAGAAGTTGCTGAAAAATTTGAAAATAATGAACCACTATTTAAACAATTAATATGGCGCGAATTTTATATGCAAATTTTAAATGATTATCCATATGTGTTATCAGGTCCACTTAAACCTCAGTATAAAGGAATAAGTTGGTCTAGATCTAAAAAAAATTTAGATGCTTGGAAAAATGCAGAAACAGGTTTTCCTATTGTAGATGCTTGCATGAGAGAAATGAATACAACTGGATATATGCATAATAGAGGTAGATTAATTGTAGCTTCTTTTTTAATTAAAACTTTATTAATAAATTGGAGTGAAGGAGAATTATATTTTGCAACAATGTTAACTGATTATGATCCAGCATCTAATAATGGTAATTGGCAATGGGTTGCATCTACTGGTGCAGATAGTCAACCCTATTTTAGAATTTTTAATCCTTGGTCACAATCTGAAGAACATGATCCAGAATGTATTTTTATAAAAAAATGGATACCTGAATTAAAAAATGTTGATAATAAAGTTATACATAAATGGTACGAATATTATAAAGAATATCTAGATAATGGTGTTAATTATTTTAAACCAATTGTAGATTATAAATTACAAAGAGAAAAAGCATTAGAAATGTATAAAAAAGCTTTATAAATAATTATTATAAATTTATATTAATTATTTATTTTTCTTTTTAGTTTTCTTTTTTTTAGTTTTCTTTTTTTTAGTTTTCTTTTTCTTTTTAATGTATCCACCGCCTACTTCTTGTAGTCTTATTTCTTTTAATTTTTTTTCTAATTCATCATCTATATCTGCTATATTTGCAATATCTTCTTGATTACTATTTTCAGTAAATATTGTATCCGTATCATCAACTAGATCTTCACTTATACATGTAAATTTAGAACCTTTTGGATTAATAGTTAAATCATCAAATAGAATTTCAGCATTAGATATATTTTTTGGACTCAATTCAACATAAACTATTGCACCGCCATGTATTTTTATATATTCTTGTGCTTTTTGATATGTAGTTTGTGAATCAAATTCCTTTTCTATCTTATTTGTAGCACTATTATAAACCTGAGCATTATAGTATTTTGCCAATAAGTATAAAGAAATAGGATTTATTGCATTTGATTTTATAGCTTGAATTTTATCATCAATATTTTTAGCTATTATAATAGCTATTGCACGCAATAATCTATTTATCTTAAGTCCTTCATATGCACTTTTTGTATTTGAATCAATTGCTAAAACTGTTCCATATATACTGTCATCATTTTCTATAGTTAACTGTATTTGAGATATACAATTATTTTTATTAAAATAGCATAATAATAATTGGTAAGGAAAAGTTATACCAACTACAGTATCTATTTTTGATACATCAAATGCTTTTAGGATATAGTTTGGATTTTCAATATTAAATAATGTATTTAATGAAATAGTATTTTTTTGTTTATTAGTACAATATTTATGTAGTTTTAAATTAAGTCTTTCAATAGTATTAATAGCTTTATCTAAATTAATAAAATTTATACAATTTAAATTTGTTATAAATTCAAACTCTTCAATTCTATGGTTAATTCTATTTTTAATTTCCAATAGTTTTAATGATAAATCAAATGAGGATGTTGATTTTAAATATTCCATAATATATTTTTCAAATTCAGGTTTTAATTCTTTAATTTGATATGCAATTTCTTCAGGTATATTATCATTGCCATCTTCTAAATTAAAAATATGTATATTGTTTTTATAATATATTCCTATATATTGAGAAGATGGTATAAAATATATATAACATCCATCTAATTTTATTTGAAAAATTAAACTATCATCTACTATATGTTTTAATCTTATATCAAAATTTTCTTTTTTATCAAATACTATTTTATCAAGTTTAGACATATATATATAATGCTATTAAATATATTAGTAATTATTTATTAATAACATCCATTGCATATACTATAATTTTTTCTTGATCTGTTAATTTTTGAAATATTAAATTTTCATCAAGATTAATTTGAAAAAATCTATTCATATTATTTTTCATAACTAAAGATATATATTCATCTATTTTAATTTCACATAAAATACCTCCATTTGTTAATTTAATTTTATCTGGATAAGTTAAATTAATCCATCTAATATATCGACCTTCTACTAAATCAGGATATTCATCAATATATCTATAGTCATTTAATAATCTTAAAAGCTTATTATTTTCTTTTTTATTAACTAATAAATTTTTAATAACATTCTCTTTTTGATTATTTATTCTCTCAAAAGTTAAATTAGATATATTACTATTATTATTATTATTTAATGATTTTTCAAGAAAAACAATTTCTTCATCATTCATATTTATATAAGTTATATTTTTTTAAATTATATAAATTATTTTTTTGATGATTTTTTCTTTTTTTTTGTTTTATTATACTTTTTATGCTTTTTTAATTTTTTTTTACTTTTACCACCACTTTGATTAGAATTAATATTACTACTTATAAATTGTTTTAGACTATCATAATCATTATCTCCTTTATACATAGAAAATTTTTTACCTTTTTTTGAAAATAAAGTTGGTACACCATCTACTTTATTAAATTCTCTAAATGTTGTTTTTAATACAGGCAAATTATCACTATGAACATTCATAAGAGTAGCATTTTTAGTATCTAAATCATTGCATGCTTTGCTATAAACAGGTTTAAACATGTCACAATGATGACAATTTGGATTAATAAAAGCTATAAATACAATAGGATTATCTTTTAAAATAGATAAAACTTCTTTTTCAGTATTTCTTGGAAAATCCTTAATTTCTTTCATATATATTCTATTAATATATTAATTATATATATAATGTATGTACTTATTAAATTATTAATACTTTTTATAATTATTATTGTTGCAACAGTAATTTATTCCAATACTAAAGTAAGTGAAGGATTTCAAAATACAAAATGTCCTGATATTTTAATTCAAAAAGGTAAACATATTTTTCTATATAAGTCTAATGACCCTGAAGTACCAGGTATTAATCCTATTAAATTTAATAATTTAGAAGAATATGTAGAATATTTTGAATGGCAACGTTCTCGAGGAAAAACTTGTCCAGTTTTATATTTAGAACATTCTTATAATGCTCAAGGTAAATTAGAATATGTAAATAGACCATCTCCATTTGAAAAAGATGGTGGACTACCATTGATATCCGGTTTAAATTTATTTAATACAAATAGACATTCATTATTATTTGATGCTACAAGAAATAATCTTCCATGGAATAAAAATTTATATCCTGGTTTTGATCCTTATAATCAAAACATTGGATTAAAAACTCCTTTAGATAAAATGGAACACCAAAATCCAGATAGTATAAGCCCTAGTCCAATGGATGATAATTGGGGAGGGGGAGAATATACTGAAAGTAGAGTTGAAGCTGGAGATTATAAAGATAATGAGGTTAAAATATATGTTCCTAATTAATAAATTATAATAATACTTGTAATTTATTAATTATAAAAACTTTAAAAATTACCAATCACTGTCACTATCTGAATCACTATCACTACCGCTACTACTACTACTACTATCATCATCATCATCGCCCCATCCCCAACTGCCATCGCCTCCGCCATCAGATTTTAAAGCAGCATTTAATGCAGTGTCTACCGATGTTAATTGTTTAATTTGACTCATTGCTCCAGAAACATCATCTGTAGATGATAAATTTTTAATTGTTTTTTTAAGTTGTTTATCATTATCATGCATATATTTTTTAATGTATTTAGTTCCATCATTTCCTTCTTGAAGTTTACACCCATTATATAATGAAATTAGACTAATGCTTAATAATATAAAACACAAAAATAATATACTTTTACTATTAGTTTTCATATATATATAAATTATGAAAAAAATTATAATAAATATTCTTTTAGAATAGGAATAATATTTTTATTTAATTTTCGTTCTCCATTTTTAGTTTTAACTTTAATGTTTTCTAAAGTAGGACTATTTTCTTTAAGCAATAATATTAGATTATTTAAATTATTAAATTTTTCCATTAATGTTTGAGCAGTATTTATACTAATACCAGGTATTTGAGAAATCATAATTTCGCCTATATTATTTTTTGTTATATTTGACTTCTTATTTGTTTTAATTACACTACTATATTGAATTATATCTTCTTTATTATCTTCATTATTTTCTAATTTGTTTAAATCATTTGTATTTTTATCATTATAAAATTTTTCAGTAAATCTACTAATAAATTCACTTGTTTCTATTGAATTATTTGTCAAAATAACAGTAAATTTTTTTTTTAAATATTAAAGACCAAATAGCTGAATATATCATTTTTTGTGTTACTTCATTATTTTTATTAGAAAAATTCATTATATTGCCTTCGATAATATAGATAATATATTTATTATCTATTTCATATTCATTTAATCGTAAAGATTGCTCACTGTATCTACCATCTTTAATACTTGCTATTAGATCAGATAGTGTTTTTCGTTCAATTATACTTATTACTGAATTATTTTTTTTAATAATATAATCACCTATATCTAAAGTAGATATTGTAGTATTATGTTTACTAGATACAATAGATATTATATCTTTTGGTTCTCGATTATCAATTATAATTTCCATGCCTAATTATAATTATTAATTTGGTTTAAGTTTTATTAATAGTTTTATTATTTTTATTATTTTCATTATTATTTTTTGTCATATGTTCAATTTCTCGAATTTCATCAATTATACTAACTGGTAATGATGATGCGCATCCCATATGTATTATTAAAATAGAATATTTTATACAAAAAAATTGAGTTAAAAATATTAATAATAATTAAATTATATTATGAAACAATGGCAATTTAAATTATTTGAATATGATATAAGAGAAGATCCTAATTTATTGGAACGTGTAGAATATAAGCCTGGAATTGATCAAAAAAAATTTATTGTTCAAATGTATGGAATTGATGAACAAGGAAAAACCGCATGTATTTTTGTTAAAGGCTTTTGTCCATTCTTTTATGTAAAAGTACATGAAGATTGGGATAAAAGTATTGTTACACAATTTCAAAGTGAAATTAAAGAAAAGATGGGAGAATATTTTGAAAATTCATTATTAAAATGTAAATTAGAAAAACATAAAAAATTATATTTATATGATAATGGAAAACAGTATAATTTTGTAAAATTAAAATTTTCAAGTTTAGGTGCATTTAATAAAGCAAAAAATTTATGGTATGAAAATACTTATAAAAATGGAACTTCTTCTAGAAAATTAAAAGAAGGAGGCTATACTTTTATGAATTATAAAAATATTGAATTATATGAAGCACAAATACCACCTTTATTAAGATTATTTCATATTCAAAATATTAATCCTTCTGGCTGGATTATATTAAGAGATGGATGTTTTACTGAAAATTTAAATAAAAAGTCTACTTGTGATTATGAATTTATTGTTCATGATTATACTAGATTAGAACCTTTAAAAGATAGTAATAAAGAAATGGCGGTTATTCCTTATAAAATTTTAAGTTTAGATATTGAGGCATCAAGTAGTCATGGTGATTTTCCATTAGCACGAAAAGATTATCTTAAATTATCAACTAATATTATTGATTATTTAATTAAAAATAATATTAATAATTGTACTCATGATATTTTAAAAGATTTAATTAAAACAGGTTTTGGTTATAAAAATCTTAAAAATATTGAAAAAGTATATTTAAAAAATAATATTACAGAAGATGAATGTGATAAATTAATTAATCAATTATTAAATATGAAACCAGCAAATGAAGAAACATTTATTAATATTAATGAAGAAGAGGAAGAAGAAGAGGAAGAAGAAGAACCACAAGAATTTTATATAGAGAAAAAACAAAAAAAAGAAATATATAAAAATAAAGAAAATTTTGTTTTAGATATTATTAATGATTATAGTTGCTCAAGAAATTTAAGAATTATTGAATTAGCAAAATGTTTTGGACAACATAATCCAAAACATGATAATATATGGGATGGTATATTTCCAGAGATAGAAGGAGATAAGGTAACATTTATTGGATCAACATTAAGAAGAAATGGAGAAGATACTCCATATTTAAAGCATTGTATTGTAGTTAATTCATGTAATAATATAGAAGATATAGTTGTTGAATCTTATAATACTGAAAAAGAAGCACTAATTGCTTGGACAAAATTAATTCAAAAAGAAAATCCAGATATTATAATTGGTTATAATCATCATGGATGGGATCAAGGGTTTATGTTTGATAGAAGTAAAATATTAAATTGTCAGACAGAATTTAGTAAACTTTCTAGAATGAAAAATGAAGTTTGTATTAAAGAAATATGGGATTATAAAACAAAACAAAAACGAAAAACTATAGAAGAAAGTAGTATTAAAATTGCTAGTGGACAATTTGACCTAAGATATTTTAATATGTCAGGTAGATTACAGATTGATTTCTTAAATGTTTTCAGACGAGAAGAACAATTATCTAGTTATAAATTAGATTATGTATCTGGATATTTTATTGGAGATAATATAAATGATATTCAATATGATGAAGGATTTACTATATTAACTAGTAAAAATATTACAGGATTGAATAAAAATGATTATATTATGATAGAAGAAATTGGCCATTCAACTGATTTATTTCAAAATGGTAAAAAATTTAAAGTAATAGAAATTGATAGAGATAATGGTATAATTATTTTAAATGAAATAGTTAAACCTAATAAGAATAAAATTCTAAGATGGTGTCTAGGAAAAGATGATATTGGTCCACAAGATATATTTAAATTAACAAATGAGGGACCTGAAGGTAGAGCTATTGTTGGTAAATACTGTATTAAAGATTGTGATTTAGTTCATGATTTAATGAGAAAAAATGATACTTTAACTAGTTTTACAGAAATGTCAAATTTAACATGGGTACCTAAGAGTTTCTTAGTTTTTAGAGGTCAAGGTATTAAATTAACTTCTTATGTTGCACAAAAATGTAGGGAAAAAAATACATTAATGCCTGTTTTAGATAAAGAAGAAAATAATGAAGGTTATGAAGGAGCGATTGTATTAGAGCCAAAATGTAATTTATATTTAAAAAAACCAGTTGCTTGTGTAGATTATAGTTCGCTATATCCATCATCAATTATAAGTGAAAATATATCTCATGATAGTAAAGTATGGACAAAAGAATATGATTTAGATGATAATCTATTAAAAGAAACAGGAGAAAAAGATGAAAATGATGAATATTTATATGATAATATAGAAGGTATTGAATATGTAAATATTACATATGATACATTTAAATGGGAAAGAAAAACTCCTAAGGCGGCTGCTACTAAAATAAAATGTGGTTATAAAATTTGTAGATTTGTTCAGCCAAAAGATGGAGATATGGCAATTATGCCTTCTATTCTAGATGAATTACTTGGAGCAAGAAAATCAACAAAAAAACAAATGAAAAATGAAAAAGATCCATTTATGAAAAATGTTTATGATAAAAGACAATTATCTATTAAAATTTGTGCAAATTCTTTATATGGTCAAGCAGGAGCACAAACAAGTACTTTTTATGATAAAGATGTAGCTGCTTCTACAACTGCTACTGGAAGAAAGCTATTAATATATGCAAAAAGTATTGTAGAAGTATGTTTTGATAATGTTACTATGGATACTAAAAATTATGGAAAAGTAAAAGTTAAAGGTGAATATATATATGGTGATACAGATTCAGTATTCTTTACATTAAATTTATGTGATCTAGATGGAAATGAAATTATTGGTCATAAAGCATTAGAAATAACAATAGAATTAGCTCCTAAGGTTGGTGAACTAGCAACAATGATGCTTAAAAATCCACATGATTTAGAATATGAAAAAACATTTCTACCATTTTGTTTATTATCAAAAAAACGCTATGTTGGTATATTATATGAAGATAATCCAAATAAAGGTAAACGAAAATCAATGGGAATAGTATTAAAACGAAGAGATAATGCAGGTATAGTAAAAGATATATATGGAGGTGTGATTGATATTTTAATGAAAGATAAAAGTATTCCAAAAGCTGTTGATTTTGTTAAAAATAGTTTACAAGAAGTTATTGATAAAAAGTATCCACAACAAAAATTTATTATTACAAAATCTTTAAGATCATTTTATAAAAATCCTATGCAAATTGCTCATAATGTCCTTGCACAAAGAATTGGTGATAGAGATCCTGGAAATAAACCTAAACCCGGTGATAGAATTCCATTTGTATATATTAAAAATTCCGATAAAAAGGCATTACAAGGAGATAAAATTGAACTACCTACATTTGTAAATGCAAATAATATTCCAATGGATTATGGATTCTATATTACTAATCAAATTATGAAACCAGTACAACAAGTATTTGCATTGGTATTAGAACAGATGAATGATTTTATTATAAAACGAGGAAAAACTATGAGAACATGGCATAGTGATGTTGAAAAATTACATGAAAAATGGAAAGACCCAGAAAAATTTAATAAAAAATATGAAGAATTACGTTGTAAAGAAGTTAAAAATATATTATTTGATCCATTTATTAAGTTAGTTAAATAGTAATATAAAGATAATTATATTTTAAATTAATAATATGAATATTATATTATTAATTCTATCTTTTTTACTTAATAAAATAAATAGTTTTAATATTTGTGTAGTAGGAGGCAATAGTGGTCTTGGTAGAGAATTAATTTATCAAGCATTAAATAAAGATAAACAGGTATTAGCATTATCTAATTCTTCTAAAAATATAGAATATCCTTTTAGAGGTTATGGATTATCAAAAAAAAATTCAAATAATGGAATTATTAAAAATCGAAAATTAAAAGTGGATAATTATTGTAATAGTAATAATTATAAATTTGATAATATAATTTTTACCTTAGGAGGTCAACCATTTATTGATGATTATTCTGATATTGTAACTAATTATATTATTAATAATATTAATCACAATGTTAAAAATATAATTTTAATTAGTGCATATGGCGTTGGTAATACTTTACCTGATTCAAATTTAGGTATTAAAATTATGAATAATATATATTTAAAAGATGTTTATAGAGCGAAAAATAAACAAGAACAAGTTATTACTGAATATGGAGAAAAAAATAAAATCAATACATTAATTTTACGACCAAAAGCACTATCATATGGTCCAAATTTATTATCTGTTCAATCTCGAGAAAATTTAGCTAATGAAATATTAGATTTTATTAATTAATTTTTAAAAAATAATTTATAATTCAATTTTTATATATATATTTAGTCATAATTTATAATTTTAAAAATTTGTAATAATATAATTTTATATTTATATATTATATATGAATAACTTTCAAAAAAGATGCGCTAAAAACAAAACCCGCTGTGTTAAAGAAAGATGTGCTGCGGCAAAATTTTGTGGTAATTGTGATAAATTTTGTGATGTTGAACAATATGGAAAAACATGGAAAAAACGTTGGGCAAAGAATAAAACACATAAAAAAAAAAGATCAAAAACACATAAAAGACGATCTCATAAAAGATAAAAATTAAATTTTTTTAATAAAAGAGGCTTTACAAAATTGTAAGAGAACCAAAAACATAAAAAATTATAAATAATTAAAAAGATTAGTTATTATATAATAATACATAAATTACAGTATTTTTTACTATTCTTATTTGATTTTTTAATATAATTATTTAAATTATCAATAGAATCTTGTAATAGAAAACTATTACTAGTTTGTATATTATAAACTAGTTCTGAATTATTATTATTTAATTGATTGTTATCTAATGTAAGTGAATTAAAAGAATAAGAATATTCTCTTTGTATGTTATTATTTTCTGAAATGGTAGAAGTATTTTCTATAATATTTAAAATTAATTGTTTTTTTTTATTTTGTTTATCTCTAAAAAATAATAAGTTTTTATTTTTATTAACTCCAATCTGAAAATTATCTCTTTTAACTGGAAAAATTTTATTAATATTTTTATAATAAAAATCTTTTAATATATTTATTTTATCTTGAGAAATTTTATATGGATCTTCATGAAATTCATCTAAATATGATATAATATTAATTGTCATTATTATTATTATTATAAATAATTTTTAATCTATTTTAATTTATAAATTATAGATTTATAATAATATTTATTTTATTTTTTTATAAGTTTTTTGTTTATGTGATTTATGTTTTCTAGTTTTAAATTTTTTGCCTCCCTTTTTTTGCAATTCTTCAAAATGTTGTTTTGTTTCTAAATATTTTTCTCCATCAGGAGCATAATCGTGTTCAGCTTGTTTAATTTCTCTCTTTAATTTTATTTTATCTGCTATTTTTTTAAACTCTGGATTATAATAATCGGCTCTATATCCTTCCTGTTCAACACTATTTATTATAAATAAATCTTCTAAAATTGTTAGAGCCTCTGTATAATCATCTAATGCAAGTGCCTTCCATTTTTTTTTATATGCAATATTTGCAAACTGTAATTTTGTTGTAAAGTCACTCCACATTGAATCAACGCGAATACCATGATAATCAGGATTATAATATTGTGTTAGCTCTTCAATCTCTGCCTTAATATTTTTAATTTCGTTATCTAATATAGGTTTAACTGTTTTTTGTGTATATATCTTGTTTGTTTTAGGATTTGTACCTAACGAAGCTATTATTGTTTTTGTTAAATCTTTATTGTCTTTTGATATTTGGAAATCATTCTTATAAGTTCTATGTTTGTTAGTTAACTCTTTTCCAAATTTTGAAACCCCAGTTGATATTTTTTTAAGTGAATACATATATATATATTAGGTTTATTTAAATTTATAAATTATAGATTCATAATAATATTCAATATTATTAACTAAATTTTTTTCTTCATTATTTAAATTAATATAATTTATTTTTTTATCATTAATTAGATTTGATATTTTATTAATTTTTCTTAACCACCAATCTTTATCTTCTTTTCCAGATAAAATCTTATTGCAATAACATAAACAACTTAATGTTTCATAATTAAATTTAAATGGACTAGATAATTTTGATATTAGTGATATTGCAGTTATCTTATAATTGATATAATTATACCAGTTTTTAATAATAATATTTACTGAATTATCTAAATAACATTTATATATTTTAACTGACAACTCATCAGGTAATAACGGAAATCGAGGAATCATTTCACTTTCCTTTATAATAAAATTTAATTTTCAATTTTATATTCTATCAATATCTAATTCTATCTGGATATTACCTGACAAATCTCCATCATTTTGAATTCGATTACTTATAATATTTGCTAATTGTTGGGAAAATGTATTTGATATAGTTGGATTACTAATTATATTTCTAAAATTTAACAAAGAATTATTTGGTATTCTAGGATTTATAATATTACTTGTATTTTCTTCAATATTATTATTTATAGTTGTATTTGTATTACTTTCTATATTATCACTAGTATTATCACTAATATTATTTGTATTATTACTAGTATTATTGGTTTCTCTTGATATAATTGGTCCTCTACACATAGGACAATTGTGATTTCGTGCAAACCATTGCATAATAGCTTGCGGTTCAAATATATGTCCACAATTATTAATTTTAATAACAATATCATTATCATTAAAATCATGTTGAGTAATTGGACATGTAGTATTTGCACTTGCATCACAATCACTATATAATAGATAAGATATTGATCCTATTAAATTTCTAATAGGTTCTTCTGTAGATGAATTATATCTTGAAAAGTTTCTTAAAATAGGAATAGTAAAACTAGATGTTTCCCATCTTGGTATATTAAAATTTCTATTATTTCTATTTGATCTCATATTTCTGTAATTAAAATATTCATTATAATTCATAATATTATTAAAATTTTGATTTTGATCACTTAATAATGTAATAGTATTATTAACTGTAGTTAAAGTATTATTCATATGTAACATATAGTTTGCAATAATAGTGCGTCGAAATTGTGAATCATCTGTATTATCTTCTTCATCATTATTCATTTAATATGTATGTATAAAATATGTTTAAATATATAGTTTAATAAATATATATTAATGTATCAGCAATATGCAAATAAAGGCTTAACGGGATTAGCAAATATAGGAAATACATGTTATATTAATTCATGTATGCAATTATTATCTCATACATATGAGTTAAATGATCTATTAAATAAAAATAAAACAAAATTAAATAATAATATAGAAAGTAATATCTATCAAGAATGGAATAATTTAAGAGAGATGATGTGGAGTGAAAATTGTACTGTTGCACCATATGGATTTATTAAATGTATTCAAATGATATCTCAAAAAAAAGATTTAGATATTTTTTCTAATTTTTCCCAACAAGATGTTAGTGAGTTTCTTGTTTTTATAATTAATTCTTTACATGATTCTATTAAACGTCCAGTTAATATGACAATTACAGGTATAGTTCAAAATTCTAAAGATATTTTAGCAAAAAAATCTTATGAAATGATGCAACAAATGTATACTAAAGAATATTCTGAAATAATTAATATATTTTATGGTATAACAGTTACTAGAATAATTTCATTAAAAGATAATGAATTATTAAGTGCGAAATGTGAACCATTTTCAACATTATCTTTGGAAATTCCAAGTTTAAAAGGATGTAACATAGAGGATTGTATTGATGCTTATTGTAAAGTAGAATTGATGTGTGATGAAAATGCTTGGTATAATGAAAAAACTAATCAGAAAGAAAATATTAATAAAGATATTAAATTCTGGACGCTTCCTAATATATTAATTATAACATTAAAACGTTTTAAAAATAATAATACAAAAATTCAAACATTTGTTAATTGTCCTTTAATTAATTTAAATTTATCTAAATATATTGTTGGTTATTTGCCAGATTCATATATTTATGATCTTTTTGGAACTGCAAATCATTCAGGAAATGTATTTGGTGGACATTATACTGCATGTATAAAAAATGCTAATGATAATTGGTATTCTTTTAATGATACATTAATAAATAAAATATCAGAAAATGATATAATCACTCCTCACACATATTGCTTATTTTATAGAAAAAAAAATAAGGCATAAGTATATATAAATGGATATTGAAATGAATTCAGTAACAGGATTACCTACATTTGGAAATTATTTTAATTTTCTCCCAATTAATCCAGTATTTATTGCTATTATAATAATCGTTATTTTAGGATATATATTACTATTTAGTTCTTTAGGAACATCAAGTAATCAATCAGACGCGTTATCTAGTAAAAGTGGAAATTTGTTTGGTATTATATTAGCAAGTATATTTTTACTACTATTAATAATTAATGGGTTCACATACCTCTTTAATATTGATATTGTTACAACAATTAAAAATTTATTTACTAATAAACCAGAAATAGATATAAATGTTAATACTCCAGTAGTTGAAGATCCAAGTCAAAATGTTATTCCTATACCAGAAATAACAGAATACGAACAAGTTTATCATATTCCTGGAAATCATTATACATATAATGATGCAAAAGCTATATGTTCTGCATATGGTGGTAATATTGCTAATATCCAACAATTACAAAAAGCTCATAATAAAGGGGGGGAATGGTGTAGTTATGGTTGGTCAGATGATCAAATGGCATTATTTCCAACACAATATAAAACATGGGAATCATTAAGAAAAGTAAAAGGTCATGAAAATGACTGTGGTCGTCCTGGTATAAATGGTGGATTTATTGATAATCCAAATATAAGATTTGGTGTTAATTGTTATGGATTTAAACCAAAAATAACACCTTTAGAAGCTGAAATAATGGAGAATGCCCCCTCGTATCCTATTACTAGAAAACAACAAAAATTTGAAGAAAAAGTTGAATATTGGAGAGAAAGATTAGATGATATTTTAGTTTCACCATTTAATACAACAATATGGAGTCAAAATGACTAAGTATATTAATAATATTATCAATATACTTATTTTTTTTTAGTAAATTTTTTTCTTTTTCTTTTATTTCTTGTTAATCTAGAATTATTTTTAATTATCTGATTATTGTCATTAATAATATTTCTCTCAACTAAAGAAATTAATTCATCATATATTTTTGGATCTATACAGCTTCCTTCCTCTTTTTTAATATCACAACTTTTAAATATTTTATTACAAGATAATCCATATGGGATAGCTAAATCTGTATATAATTTATTATTTAAATAAGGATAGTTATTTTTTGTTAATTCATTATTTATATTTTTTTGATATGGGTGATATTCCATTATATATTTCTTTTATTATTTTATTATTTTATTAACTAGATATTCCATATCTTTTTATTTCTTGAACTGTTTTAATTGTTCGTCTTGATTTAATATATATCATTAATTCTTTTACAAGTTCCTCATCATCTTCAAAATATTCACATAAAGATTCACATATTAATTTATATGTTAATGGTTGAGGATAATTAGTCTCTATAAATCTTAATTTTCCATCACCAATTTTAATTGTTGCATTAGCTAAATTATTTTCTTTTATATATTCTAAAATATTTTCATTATATTTCTCTCTTTCAATTCTCAAATGTTTTATATTATTTTGTTTCTCTTTTATTTCATTATCTGTTTTAATCCAATTTCTAATATTTTCTTCAAATGACATTAAATTAATATTATTAATTAATAATATTAATTTAAGTAATTTTCAACGATATTTAAGCAAATGGTTTAGATTTTGTACCTTTTGCATTTTTGCGTTGACGGCGGCTACGACGATTATAACGTTTATCTCCTTTATGTGTAATAAAATCTAATCTTCCTTTTCTTGTACGTGATCGCATACCTTTGCGAGGATAGTGACGGGTTCCTTTTTTGCTAGAACTTAATACACCAGCTGTTAAAATCCATGGAACAAATTGTCTTGATACCCCTCCTTTTTTACGGTGTCTTCCACATGAAGATCCGCCACGGGTACGGCGACCACCACGGGTACGACGACCACCACGTCTGCGACTACCGCCATCTTTACCCATGCATTCTCTGAAACATTTTGCATATTCTTCTCCAGTATAGGACTGACATGTTGTCATACAAGTAGCAGGATCTTCACCACCGCGTCGTGTTCTACGACTTCTACGTCTACGACCGCCAGCAAATGGAGAAGGTGAGCCATCATTAGCAACTACTAAAGGATTAAATCCTTTAGTAGCCATGTTACCAGTACCAAAAGATCCAGCATTAGCAACTAATGAACTTGGTGAATCAGCAGGACCAACCTGTCCAGTTTGATTACCAATATTAGATTGGTAATGAGATCTTGCGTGCGGAAGATACGCAGCTCCAATACCATTTAATTGTTGCATACCTGTACCTCCTCTATATTTACGTTTTCCACCTTGTTGCATTAAACTACAACCAGCCATTTATATAATAACTATAGAAAATTATAATCAATTTAGTAATATCTATTATTACGAATCAATAAAATAAAAATTCCTAAATGTAATAAAAAACTAATAAAAACAAATACAAGTGATAAATATATATATGGATTTATCTCTTTTAGAAGTATTGAAACAATTGGTTGAACTAAAGGGTTAATCATTGTTTTAAGATTATTTTTAATATCTTCTCTCTCAAATAAAGATATACAATCTTGAATAAATTTTTCTTTCATTTAAAGTTACTAGTTATAATTATTTAAATAATTTTGCGTGTTAATAGATAGTATATTTTTCTATAATATGCTATACATGGATAATATAATTATACCAGATATGAATTTTGAGTTTTCACAACTTTCTTTAGATAATCCTATGCCACTACAAGGTGGAGCATTTTTTACTAAAATTAATTATAAAAATGATATACCACTTTATATTCAATTACCTAAATGTGTCAGTAAAAATGGTATAGTTAAAAATACTTCTACTAAAAAACCATATATTGATTTACAATTTAATTTTTTTGAAAAAGATTTATTAACGTGGTTTGAAAATTTAGAAGAAAAATGTCGAGAGTTAATAAACATTAAAAAAGATATATGGTTTCAGAACGAATTATCATATGAAGATATTGAAAATATGTTTATTAGTCCTACTAAACCATATAAATCTGGTAAATTTTTAATAGTAAGAACACATATACCTGTTACTAAAACTATAAAACAACAAAATTGTCTAATATATGATGAAAATGAACGAATTTTAGACAGTGATAGTATTAATGATTTAACACAATTTATACCATTAGTTCATATAGAAGGTATTAAATTCTCTTCAAAAAGTTTTAGTTTAGAGATTAATATTAGACAGATTATGGTATTATCTATTGAAGAAAATATTAAAAAAAATTGTTTAATAAAACATCAAAATATTAATACTACTAATGAAATAGTAAAACAAGAAGTTACAGAAGAAATTAAAAATAATAAAGAAGAAGATTATATTTTAAAATCAGAAAATACTTTAGAAAAAATAAATGAGCAAAAAATAAATGAAGAAAATATAGAGGGAGATACTTTAGAAATATCAAATACAAATATTAAAGATATAAGTGATATAAAAAATGATTCTAAAGATTGCAATGAAAATAATACAGATTTAACTGGCAATGAATTAATGGAAGTTAATTTAGAAGTTAAAGAATTAGATGATACAATTTCTTTAAAAAATCCCAAAGAGGTATATTATGATATATATAAATCGGCATATCAAAAGGCTAGACAAATTAAACAGTCAGCTATTGAAGCATATTTAGAAGCAAGAAATATTAAATTAAAATATAATTTGGAAGATATAGAATTATCGGATGATGAAGATAATAATTTTGCTATTTTTGAAAAATAAGCATTATGAATTTAGGAAAATATTTTTATAATATTATAAAAATATTTTATTATTCTTTTTATATATATGAGTTTTACAACTGAGATTAAGAGATTGCTTAAAAATAAGCGATTATGTATGATTTTAGCTATAGTTGTTTTCCTAGGGATTAGTGTTTATATATATAATAGCCAAAAAGGGACAGTTGCCTCAGGAATGACTAACCATTCTCATGCTTCTAATCATGATCAAGATGATCAATATCCAGGTGAAACTGCTCCTGCTGCACCTGGAAGTGCCGCTGTTATGCCAGCTATGCCTGCTGGAATGAACTCTGGTCCTGGATCAGCAAATGGTATTAATACTGTTACTAATGGTGTTCCTAAATCTTGTTTAGATCAACAAGTTGCTATTCCATCTGACTTACTTCCCAATGATCCAAATACACAATTTGCAAGTTCCGCGCCAGTCAATGGCCAAGGTGAATTAGCAAATATTAATTTATTAAAAGCTGGTCAATTATCAGGCATTGATACTGTTGGTGGAACCTTAAGAAATGCAAATCTTCAATTAAGATCTGAGCCAGCAAATCCAAGAAGCCAAGTAAGTCCTTGGATGAATAGCACAATTGAACCCGATTTAATGAGAGTACCTCTTGAATTAGGATGTGGATCACAATAGTTTAATTATTAAGTATATATATTATATTTAATAATTATATATGAATACTGATATACTAACTTTTATCTTAATTGCACTTATAATTATTATATCTTATAGAATGTATCGAAATTCTGATATATTTCAACTAACTTGTATAATATCATCAGTTGATGGTAATAAATACTGTGTGAGAGAACGTAAAAAAATACAGGCCGCATCAGATCGTTTAGCCACTGTTAATAGCAGATTAATTAATTTAGTAAAATATTTAGATAATAATAATCCAACTGATGAGAGAGTTATAAGATTAAAAGAAAATTTTAATCCAAAAAAAGTAGTAGAAACTTTACCTACAAGTGAATTTACTGCATATAGTGAAAATAAAGGTGAAAAGTTAGCATTTTGTTTAGATAAAGAATCTAAGAAAAATACTGATAATTTAATAGATATAAATACATTAACATTTGTAGCTTTACATGAATTAGCCCATGTTGCTACTAAAAGTGTAGGGCATACACCTGAATTTTGGGATAATTTTAAATTTTTACTAGTAAAAGCAAAAGAAGGAGGATTTTATAATCCTGTTGATTATAAAGATAATCCTACTGAATATTGTGGAATGGAAATAACCGATAACCCTTATTATGATCATAAATAATATATAAGAATACAAATATTATTAAATCTAATAATACTTTTAATAAAACAATTAAACTTAATATTAATAATTAATAATTAATTTTAAAATTGAACAAATTTATATCATTAAATAAGTAATTAATATGCTTACTTCTATTGAAGAACAATATGTTAAAAATGTTTATGAAAAGATAGCTATTAGATTTATGCATACGAGAGCCTATCAATGGAAATGGGTAACTGATTTTTTAGAAAAACTTAATAAAAATATGCTTGTTTATGATATTGGATGTGGCAGTGGAAGAAATATGAATTTTGAAGGATTACAATTTATTGGTATAGATAATTGTGATAATTTTATAAAAATTTGTAAATCTAAAAATTTAGATGTTATTAATTCAAATATTATTAAAATTCCATTAGAAAATAATACTGCTGATGCAATTATTTGTATTGCAATGTTCCATCAATTATCAAATTTAGAAAATAGAATTAAAGCATTATTAGAAATAAAAAGACTTATTAAACCAGGAGGAAAAATATTATTATCGGTTTGGTCAATAAATCAACCAAAAAAAACCAAAAAAACTTTTAACAAATATGGTAATAATATAGTCACATGGAATAATTATGGTGAGATATATGAACGTTACTATTATATTTTCAAAATAGATGAAATTAAAAATCTTTTTAAAAAAGCTAATCTTTTATTAATAGATCATTTTTATGATTGTGGCAATGAAATATTTATATTAACTAAGTAATTTTTCATATATACAGTATGATATATTTATATTATTAACAATTTTATCTTCTTTACTTATTACTTTCCATTTATCTAATATAGGAAAAAAACAATCACAATCATATTTTTTATGAATTAATGTTACATAAATATTAGTTATTTTATTATCATTTATAAATAAATTATATATCTCCGAACCTCCAATTATCCATACTTTTTCATATTCTTGATTTTTACAAAAAATTTCTAATTCATCTATACTATTAAAACTTTTTATATAATCATTTTTTGGATTATTTTCTTCTATATTTAATGTTCGTGATAATATTAAATTATCACGACCTTTAAGTAGTTTCATTGGTAAACTATTCCAAGTATTTTTTCCCATTATAACTGCATTTTTTCTATTCCCTCGTGTTAATTTAGAAAAATATTTTAAATCTTCAGGAATATACCAAGGCAATTTATTATCTTTACCTATCCCACGTTTAATATCAAATGCTACTATTATATTATAATTTATCATAATAGAAATATATCATAAAATATTTTTATTTTTTTTTAAAATTGAATATATTAATTTTACAATTTGATTTAATATAATGAATCAATCAGATGGAACAGTCAATATTAGTATTCAAAATCCTTCAACTACTAATAATACAGAAATATATTCACAATTTAAAGAATATATTATCATTAATAATATAGCATTACAAGAGGAAACTAAAGATCTAAGAGGAGAAGTTAGTAAACTTTTAAATGATTTAAATACTAAAGAAGAAGAATGTGATAAATATGATACAACCACACGATATTTGCGTAGTCTTGTAAATAATTTAAATGAATTAAAAAATAACTATAAATTTATTTCTAAAACTAGAAAAGATTTAGTAAATGAAGTTATCCAAATAAAGAAAAATAATCTTAATAATCTAATTAAAATTTCTTCAACTTTATTCTCGAGTGTTATTTTACTATTTATTCTTGAAATTATTTTTATAAGAAATAATATTTTTAGTCAATATATTAATCTGTCATTATATATTGTCACAATAATTCCCATTTTATATAAAATTAAGGTAACAACTAAAGAATTTTTACCATATTTTAAAAATAAAATTCCATTAAGTTCTCAATATACTCAACTTAATGAAATTATTAAAGACCAAGAAAAAAAAACAGAAAAATTAGATGAAGAAACTTTATCCTTAGAAAACTGGATATATGAAGTTTAAAAAATATAAAATAATATAACTTTAGTTTATATATGGCCACTGAAATATTTAAAATATGTCATTTAAAAAACAATATAATAGATATTATTGATGTATTTAATAATAGTAAAGAACTTAAACAATTTACTTATAATGACATTCAAACTACGCCTGAAGTATTTGATGGTATATTTGATACAGAAGAGAGAGAGAATATTATCAAAAATAATATACAAATAAGATTTCAACCTTTTTTTATTCATATAGATGATACTATTGAAATAATTAAAAAAAAAATTATTGCCACATCCAATATGGCATTTGAAGAAATTTATTTGTTTGCTAGTTATCTTAGTAAAATAAATTTAAAAAATATTTATGAAAGATTAACCTTAAATGAAAAAGAAATAAATAAGGAAATTATGATTAATTTTTTATTAAATAGTAATCAAGAAGAATTAATTGATAAATTACCTAAAAAAGATTTTTTTACATACACTGATCTATTAGAATTAGATATAGATAATAAAGAAGTTTTAATTAATATGTCAATTGGCCAAACTATATCTGATACATTTGAGTTTTTAGTAAATCCATATAATACAATTTCATTTGTATATTCAGATTATTTACAAGATATGATTAAAACTACAAATAAATCTATTCTTTTATCTAATTTTATAAATAGCAATAAAATATATAAAAATTCGATTTATTTATGTCCTATTATAAATTTATCATCTTTTTTAGAAAAAATATCAGATGTCATAGACAATAATATCATTAAGTTATATTATCCATATTTATCTCAAAAAGGTATATCTTCTATTGCTGAAGTTATTCAACAGCAACCAATTTTAAAATCACAATCTTTAGAATTGATTGATTCTAACTTTGAAAGAAATATTGATAATGTTAATTTATTTTATAATTTATTTAATACTAGAAAAGAAGAATTAAATTATTCATCAAAAGGAATATTAAACTTTAATATTTTAATAGAACCTGATATATTTTATTCACTACCATTAGATACTATTTTTAAAATAATACATGCATCCAAAGAGATTCCATTTATTAAATATAATCCATCAAAAAGAATGGAAAATATATATAGACTCTATACAAATAATATAAGCACTACTGGTAAAAAAATACCGTTTTTAAATAAATCTTTAATTTTTAAATTAATTAAACAAATTGGAAAAACAAAATCTGTATCTCTTTATATTGATAAAACATTTAATGGTGAAAATATTCCAATTACTTGTACATTTAATCCTAATGCATCTATTAATATTTCAGCTAATTTTACAAAACCATTCTCTATATCTGAAATAAATGAATTAATAATTAATAATGTAAATCCAGTTATTTCTATTGTAAAATCACATATGGAACAAACTGGCTATTCGGTTCCATTATTTAAAGATTTATATGATGAAAATACACAAGTTAATGATATAGATTATGGATTAAGTATTAATATTGAACAAACAATAGATATTCCTAAAATAATTGGATGTTTATCTTCTATATTTACTATTGAACAAGGTAATCTTAAAAAAGGAATTAAAATGCGATTTAAAAAAGTATCTAATTTTTCAGAAATGGATAGTATTGAAATTTTTGTTTTAGATTTATATAAAGAAGAAGCTTCTCCATTAGAAATAATCAATGCTCTTATTAGTAATTTTTCTATTACAGAAGCTGAAGCTAAAGAAAAAGTATCCGAAATCTTAAGATCAGCTGAAGTAGTTAAAACATTATATAGAAGTAAACAAATTAAAAGTGATAAAAATCCAGGATTTTTAACCTCTATTAATCTTGAAGGTTTCTCAAATATAGCCCAATTTCTTGTATCAGGAATTAATAATATTTACTATCTTTCTACAATACCTATTTATTTAGATTCATTTTTAAGACTTACTCAAAATCCGAATTCTAGTGATGTTAGTATTGATGAAATTAATAAACTATGTTTAAAAACTAAAATTGATGAAGTAAAGATTATTGAAGAAATTATACCTGAGCCTATTTCACAAAAAGCTACACTACTTGGTGATGATAAAGAAGATGAAGATAAATTTAAATCTTTTTTTGATTCAGATGAAGAAACCGATTATGAAACTGATGATGAAAGTGATATGGAAGGAGGAGCTGATAGTGATAATGAATCTAATAGCCCTTCAATCAAATTAGGTTCTTCTATTGGTTCCTCGAATAATTCTATTATTTCATCTAAACAGTCTTCTATAAATTCTACTATATCCTCAAATCAATCTGATAAAATTGAATTGGGATCTTCCGTTGGATCTAATGAATCTAAAAAAGAAAAAACACCTGAAATATCATTAGGATCTTCTGTTGATAATTCACCATCCTCACTTGATGCAGTGAATGCAGAAAAATTAAATGCAGAAGCAAAATTATCGCTAGCAAAAGCTACATTATTAGATTCGCAAAATAAATTAAAACAATTAGAAGAAGAAGTTTCTACTATGGAAGATGATAAAAAAAGTATAGAAAAGAAATATAAATCCCCTGAAATATCTATTATTCCATCTGCAAGTAAAAAAGAGGACACATCTAAAGAAACTAAAAAACAAGATGAATTATCACCTTCTATTTCAAAAAAATCTATATTAAGTGATGATGATATTGATGATCTTGCTAAAATAACACAGCGTATTACTGATGATAAAACTAAAGAAAGTAAACAAAAAGAATTAGAAAAAGCTATAACTGATGAAATCGATAGAACAAAATCAATTGAAGAATCTGAACCATCTTCAGAATTTAAAGAACAAGCTGAAGAAATTTTAAAAAAAGAAGAATCTATTTTAGCAAAAGAAACTAATGATAATGATAGTGACGGTAAAGAAAGTGATAAAGAAGAAAGTGATAAAGAAGAAAGTGATAAAGAAGAAAGTGATAAAGAAGAAAGTGATGGAGAAGAAAGTGATAGTGAAGAAAGTGATAGTGAAGAAAAAGTTGTTAAAAAAACAGGTAGTCAAGAAAGTGATATTAAAGATAAAAGTGAAAAAACTATTAAGAAAAGTTCTTTATTGAAAGATACAGTAAAACAAATTATTCCAAAAGAGACTACTGAAAAAAGTAGTACTAATCAATCAGAAGGAATAAAGCCAACAATATCAGGTAAACCAATTAAATTAAATATTGCTAAGAAAGTTATGATTAAAACACCTGATGAAAAATCAAATCTATTTACTAAAATTGCTACTTCAAAACCAAATCCTACACCAATTAAAATTTCTAGTAAAACATTAAGTTCTTCAACTGAAGGTATAAAATTAGAAAGAGATATTACAGGTATGTCTTTATCAAATCCCAATCCTTTTGAAGCTAGATTAAAGAAACGAGCACCTAAACTTTTTTCATATGATCTAGGTGGAAAATATACTGGTTATAATAGAATATGTCCATCTAATGTTAGAAGACAACCTGTTATTTTAACTGATGAAGAAAAAGAAAAAATAGATAAAGAACATCCTGGTTCATACAAACATGCAATTAAATATGGGATTGATAAAAATAATCAATTTTGGTATATTTGTCCTAGATATTGGAGTTTAAAATATAATACTAGTCTAACTGAAGAACAGGTTAAATCTGGTAAATATGGAAATATAATTCCTTTTAAAGGAAGTGATGGCAAACCAGTTAAAAGTGTTCCTGCTAATGCATCAATATTTGAGTTTAATGCTCCACAAGAACATGTTGGTAAAAAAGGAGAATATATAGAACACTATCCAGGATTTATTAAATCTGATAGTCATCCTGATGGATACTGTTTACCTTGTTGTTTCAAACAATGGGATAGTAAAGAACAAAAATTAAGACGTGAACAGTGTTTAGAAACAGAAGAAAAAATACCAGTAAATAAACCATTAAAAGAAGGCATTGATGATTATATTAAAGGTCCAGATAAATTTCCAATACAACAAAAACGCTTAGGATTTTTACCATTAATTATTCAACAATTTTTTAAAACCGATAACCAAAAATGTCAAATTAGTGTAACTAATACAAATTTAAAACAAAATACATTATGTTTATTACGACAAGGTGTAGAATTTAGTAGAACACATTCTTTTGTAGCATGTCTAGCAGATATTTATATAGAAGTTGATCCTACAAAACCGATTTCAATTAAAGAAATGCAAACTATATTAGCAAAATCAGTAGATTTAGATTTATTTATTCAATTACAAAATGGTTCTCTCATTTCAAGTTTTTCAAAATTAGATATAGAAATAGATATTAATGATTATAAAGATACAAAATTATATAAAAGTACAGATTTAGAAGATATTAATAAAAAAGAAGTATTAGAAAATACTATTAAATCATATAAAAATTTCATTGAATTTATGTTATCTGATACAAATATTATTGATTATACATATTTATGGGATTTAGTTTGTAAACCAAATGAAAAGTTATTTCCAAAAGGTCTTAATTTAGTTATATTAGAAATTATAAATAATGATATAACAGATAATGTAAATATTATTTGTCCAACTAATCATTTTGGATCAAGCTTTTTTGATATAAACAAAAAAGCATTAATAATTATTAAAAATGGCGATTATTATGAACCACTATATGTTTTTAATGATAAAGGTTCTGTATTAGAAATCAATCGCTTATTTAATATTAATAGTGCTGCTATATTACCATACATTAAAAATACATTAATTCTTACAAAAGATCTTTTAAATATTAATTGTAGACCAATGCCAAGTATGCCAGATGTATATAAATTTAAACAAAATATAACATTAAATCAAACAATTAAAATTTGTACAGATTATAATATTATAATTGAAAAACAAGTCATTAATTATAAAGCTAATTGTATAGGTATTATAGCAAATATTAATTCAGTATCTGGATTTATTCCATGTTATCCATCCAGTATAATAACTGATTACTCGGATATAATATGGATGGATGATATTCCACTATTAAAATATACTACAACTGTCAACTTTTTACAAGATATAAACGAAAGAAGTGAGAGAAAAATTTTATGTTTACCAAAAATTAAAATTATTGAAGAAGAATTAATTGTTGGTGTATTAACTGAAACAAATCAATTTATTGGTATAGATCCTGAAATAGATATATATGATGACAATTTAGAAAAGATTAATGATTCAAATTATTATCAAGTAGATATAGATTCAACAATTAATAATAATTTTGACACAGAACGAGTAAAAGTTATTGATAATATTAGAATTGAAAAAGGATTTTTTGAAGCATTTAGAAATACAGTTCGAATTTTATTAAGTAAACCATTAAATAGTGAAATCAGACAAGAAATTGAAAATATTATAAATAAAAAATATGAGTTGTATCAAAATAAATTTGTACAAATAAGTAATTTAATTGATTCTCTTATTGCAAATTCTGTAAGTTTTATAGAAAATTCTATTTTATTAAGTAAAAAAATAGGTGATATTAAAACATGTTTAGTAAATGATAGTTGTAGTGAAATTAATTATTGTTTATTAAGTGAAGGAGATATATGTATGTTACTAATACCAAAAATAAATTTAATAAATGGATCAGATAATAGTAAAGAATACATTGGTAAAATAACTGATGAATTAATAAGATACTATAAAATTAGAAATTTTTTATTTGAACCTCAAAGTATATTAAGTTTATCAAAATTAAATTATAATTTAAAAGAAGATGAAATAATAATTTTACAATCTTTATTAACCCAAGAATATTTTTTAAATTTAGTACCTGCAAATGATAGTAATTTTGTAACAATAACTACATATGATAATATAAATCCTCAAATATCTATTAATTATGCGCCAGTTTATGAAATAACACAACCTTCTACAATGATTAAAGAAGACCAAGTAGTAACTCAACCTGTAGTTATTAGTAAAAAAATACCAATTAAAAAAGGCAGTATTAAAATTAAAAAACCATTAACAGAAATTAAAGAACCATTAACAGAAATTAAAGAACCATTAACAGAAATTAAAGAACCATTAACAGAAATTAA
>MDTC01009899.1_pt1 | contig 41145 bp, 38 predicted proteins | sample 811181 | NCBI WGS metagenome assembly MDTC01 (sample SAMN05326644, study PRJNA326480) | marine metagenome | isolation source: seawater | place: Pacific Ocean: North | collected 2011
AGGTCGGTAAATTTCCTCAACTCTTTTTTTAAAATTTTCCTTATCTTCCTCTGAATAATTTTTTTGATAATCTACTGTTCCTAATCCTTGATAAGCAGCCTTAGAAAAGGTATCTGTATCTTCAAATGAACCATTTAGGTGACCGCAATTTTTACAAATTGAGTAATCTATACCCTGCTTAATAAAGTCTGAACTGTTTATAGGAAATAAACAGTTTTTACAATGTGTCCTTCTAGGCTGCTTAATATAGATTTCATTTATTTTTTTATCACCATCAATAAGCTCATCATTTTCCTCTATCAAAAAATTTTTTATTCTGGAAATAGAAACAGAATTTTTGCCATATTTAATTTTTCTTTTATCAGTATTTTTCTTCATATTTTATTAGGGAAAACCTTTGCCAACTGTTAAATACATACTACTTTGTTTGTATTCTAGTCTGCTGTTGATTTTAAATTCAAAGTTCTTCACCTTATTTCTTTTTCCATCTTTTTTTATTTTAGAGCTGAGCCCTCTGAATGACCATTTTCTTGAATCTCTTTTCTTCCAGTAATTTTTATTTCTATGTTGATCCATAATGAAATTGAGAGATTGCTCACTGATACCAAGCCAATCACAGAAAAGATCAATATAATCAGGCTCTACAAGTTCGTATTTTTTTACTAAATCTAATGCTTCATCTCTAGTGATTCTTCCAAACCTAATTTCCCTACAAGCGTGATCGGTAACTTTTGAGTAACCATGTTTATATAATTTTAGGACATCATGCAAATTCATGTAGTTGAAACAATCTACATAGTCATAACAGTCAAATGTTCTTTTAAACTTACTTGTTAAGTAATTATATTTCTCAATCATTTCCTCATGTTGAGCTTTTGGATCCCACCTGACGTAATTTCCAAGATAGATTCCTCTTATAGAATTTTTATTAAGTGAACTGTCATCAGGATATCTAAATTGCCAAAGATCATCTTTGGTAAGAGAATCAAATATTGTAGGTAGTTGATCTGCTTCAACTCCAAATAGATCGTGATCTTTCCTATATCTACGTGTCATTTCTACTTCGTGTTTATGAGAGAACATTCCAACTTGTTCCATACCTTGATGAGCTCCCCATATGATCAATGGAATTTTAAATCTAACTGCACACTGAACAGGAAAAGATGTTTGTCCAGCTAAAATAGGCCAATAAATGCTGCCAAATCTTCTTAGAGTAGACTTTGTAATCTCCTTAGTAATTTTTGGGTTAACATTTTGTTGAATTAAATCAACATTAAATGTTGATCGGAAGTTTGCAAGGTTTTTAATTCCTAGTGGTGTATTGAAGTATTTATTAAAACTCACAGCAAGCGGATTAAGTTTCAATTTTTTTTTGACAATATGCATTATAAAATAAGAATCTTGAGAGCCCGTTATAGGAACAATACAGTCATATTTGGTCTTATTTCTATAAGGCTTTAAAATGCTTTCTAATTTATTCCAACGCTTATTCCAATCTAGACTATCTTTTTCTTCATGTATTCTGCAGCCTGAGCAAATTCCTTCTTCATCAAAAGTAATTCCTAGTGGATGATCTGAAGAATAAAGGCAATTTTTACAGAATCTAACATCAGACATTTATCTTTCCTTCTTTCTTATATATTGGATCTCGAAATTTATAACTTTTAATATTTTTCTTTAAATACTGTAGTTTGCTTTCCTTGTAGTTTAGTGAATTACCAATGCAAACTGCATTGATATTCTTTTTTTTGATGATTTTATCTATCTGAATAGATTCAGAAATACCACCTAACAATAGTAATGGAGTTTTTTCTAACTCGAGAAAGGATAGTAAAGTCTCGTTGAAAGAATTTTTATAGCCATCAGATTTAAAATCAATAATTATTAACTCTGATATAGAGGATGCATTTATTACTTCGTTTAAATTTTTGAAATAAGTTAATTTTTTTGTAAGGTAATTATACTGAAATAAACCTTTATCATTTATGCCTACTGGCAATGCTCCTATAACTCCTTGGAGTCCAATTAATTCAGATAATTTGACTACTGTATTAGGATTTTCATGTAAAAGCTTAGTGACACATATCCTATCCGCACCAGTTTGTATAACATCTTTTCCATCTTTGACGCTACTTATGCCTCCGGAATATATAAGTGGCGTTTCTATTCCTAGATTAGCAACCTTTTCTAAAAGAGCTAAGTCAGGCCCAAGGCCTTTGCTTGACAAGTCCATTACGTTCAATAATATTTCATCAGCACCCCAGCGATCTAGATTTTCGACAAAACATTCAGGTTTGCCTAAAGGTAAGTATTTATTAAAGCCGAATGATTGGACGGCTATACCATCTTTCACATTTACCACACCTATTATTCTTTTCTTAAGCACCAAGAGCACCATTAATTATCTTACCAATTAAGCTTTTACCAGCTTGCTGACTTTTTTCTGGATGGAATTGCAATCCATAAACTAAACCTTTTTTAATTATTGCTGAACATGAATAAGGTTCTCCAGAACGCGCAACTTCATATCTTGAGTTACCAACATACTCAAAAGAGTGATTAAAATAAAAATCTTTATTATTAAATTCCTTTAAACTTTTACATTTATTTCTAATTTTTATTTTATTCCAGCCAATATGCCATTTACTATTTCCAATTTTTTGGATCTTGCCAGGAATAATTCCTAAACCTAAAGTTTCCTTAAGTTCTGATGAACTTTCAGCAAGAAGTTGCATTCCAAGGCATATACCAATTAAAGGTTTAGAATTATTAAGCTGAAGAAGGTAATCTGTAAACCCACTTTTATTTAAATTTTTCATAGCTTGAGGGAAAGCACCTACACCAGGCAGGACAATTAAATCTTTATCATTTATTTGTTCAGGTATTCTTACCAGAGAAACTTTGTAGTCCATAGACCTTAAAGCATTGACTATAGAACCTTGATTTCCCATTCCATAATCTATAACTGCTATTTTTACCATCATTTATCTCAATCCAACACCCACTTCAAATTTTGGAACTATATCTCCATTTTTTTTCACTTCAAACAGCTTAGAATTAACAGAATTTCTGACGTGTTCCCAAAATTCATCTACAGAAATTTCTATATAGTCACAGAAACTTTTTATGTATTTTTTATCGCAAGCATCATCGTATTTTTCAATCAAAGTTTTTGCTTCGTCTTTTTTTAATCTTCCCAATCTTATTTCTTCGTTACAATAATCAGAGACTTTCCCAAAACCAAATTTATAATACTTAATCATTTGATTTAAAATTACCCAATCATCATCTAGTGCTGAAACTCCCAGTAAATCGCCAGTTTTTTCAACCCCATCAGATCTTATATTCAAACCATCAGTTACTGAATAAAGAGCGTTATTTATAAGAGACCAGTCACCTAAAAACCAACCTAAATAAACAATTTGTAAATCATTAATTTTGAATTGTTTTTCAGATGGGTATAAATAAGGATTAAGTTCTTTTTTTGGAATATCATTAAAAATCCATTTAGGTTTACCTCCTGAAAGGGTATTCATATTTCTTAAATTATTTCCATCGTAACCCGATTTTCCTAGAGTTTTTAAATCTCCAAGTTGTAGGCCAGGATTTTCACCCCACAAAATTAAAGGAATTTTATAAGCTATCGCAATCTGAGGAACCGTCGAAAATAAAGCTAATTCAGTTGATTTTGCCCAATTAGAAAATCTTAGAAATCCCTCTTTTAATAAATTTCGCCAATGCCCAGGAGATGGGTAAGAGACTAGTACATCGAAACCAAGCTCAATAAGGTTTGATAAATTACTTGTTCCTAAATTAGTGACTTGCTCAGGCGGATAGCTCAAACAAACTAACAAGGGATTAAGCTTAAGCTTATCTCTGATCCACAAAGCTTGTCTTGTACTATCTTTTCCTCCGCTAACTCCAATAATACAATCAAACGCTCCATCTTTTTTTTTATTTCTATATCCAGAAACAATATTTTCAAGAATGTCATATCTTTCTTGCCAATCAACATTTTTCAATTCTTCTGCATATATGCAAGCCGGACAAACACCTTTTTTAAAAGAAATGTTTGGCCTTGTATCTGGTTGAAGACATTTTGAACAATATTTCATGTGAAAGTATATAAATAAATAAGAATTATAATTATTATAGTATTTAGTTTAAGGATATGAAGAAGGGCAAGCAAAAAATATTAATTTTAGGAGGGAATGGATTATTAGGCTCTCATTGTCACTCAGCATTCTCAAAAGATTATGAAATATTGTCTACATACAATTCAATCAGAATTGATAGGAAAGATTATCTGAAATTTTCTTTCAATAGCTTTGAATCAAATTTTTTAGAAATTTTAGGTGAATTTAAGCCCGATTGTGTAATAAACACAGCTGGCCTCGTTAGTGTAGACGGATGTGAAAAAGATGAGTTAAAAGCTATGCAGTTAAATTCATTTTTCTTAAAAAGATTAATTCATGATCTTAATATTTTGAAACTCAATAAAACTCATTTAATTCAATTATCAACTCCTGGAGTATATGGAAATTCTTCTACTGGTGAACCTTGGAAAGAAACTGACTCCACCAACCCGATATCTGTTTATGCCGAAACCAAATTATTAAGTGAATTTATTGTTGAGGATTATCAAGGCCCTTTCACAATTATCCGTTCTGATTTTTATGGAATTAATCCTTATTCTGAAAAAAGTTTATTGTGGTGGATAATCAAAAATGCAAAAAAGGGAATTGAAATGAATGGTTGGCAAAACATATATTTCAATCCAATATCTGCTGGGAAATTAGCAAGAGCAATAAGAAATATTTTTGAGCAAGCAGTTTTTGGAACTTTTAACATAGGATGTTCAAATAGTTGTAATAAATATGATTTTGTTGAAAATTCTTGCAAGTTTTTAAATTTAAAAGCGAAGGTTAAAAAAGTCGATCTTGTAAATGACAAAATTAGACCGAATTATTCAATAACAGACTGTTCAAAATTTTTTAATAAGACAGGCTGTAACTTTTCTTGGGAAGAAGATCTTAAAGAATACATGACAAATTTACCTGAATTTCCACTAAAATTAATGAATTCTTAATAGAAATTCACATGAAAGACATTAAAGTCGACAAAAAGAAAATTGGTTTAAATCATCCAACTTATTTCATTGCAGACATTGCGGCAAACCATAATGGAGATTTAAATAAAGCTATAGATTTAATTTACTTATCTGCAGAAGCAGGTGCAGACGCAGTAAAATTCCAACATTTTCAAGCAGAGAATATAGTCTCAGATTATGGTTTTAAAAATTTAGATACTAAATCTTCACATCAATCAAATTGGAAAAAAAGTGTTTTCGAGACTTATAAACAGGCTTCATTACCAAGAGAATGGACAGAAGAACTTCAAAGCTACAGTAATAAAGCAGGGGTCCATTTTTTTTCAGCACCTTATGATTTTGAGGCAGTTGATTTACTAGATAATTTAAATGTTCCTGCGCATAAAGTTGGTTCAGGTGATATTACTTGGATAGAAATCATTCAAAGGATGTGTAAAAGAAAAGTTCCAATTTTCCTTGCTACTGGAGCTTCAAATATTAATGATGTTGAAAGGGCAATGAAAATTATCCAAAACGAAGAAGTTCCTGTCTGTCTAATGCAATGTAATACAAATTACACTGGAAAAAATGAAAATTTTGAACATATAAATTTAAATGTTCTAAAGCAATATTCTCAAATATGGCCAGAGGCTGTTCTTGGTCTCTCTGATCATACGTCTGGCCATGCAACAGTTCTTGGCGCAGTAGCACTTGGCGCCAGAGCAATAGAAAAGCATTTCACTGATGATAAGTCTCAAGAAGGTCCTGATCATGGATTTTCTATGGACCCCATAGATTGGAAAGAAATGGTTGATAGAACAAGAGAACTTGAACTGGCATTAGGAGAAGAAGAGAAAAATATATGTGAAAATGAAATTGAAACTGTTGTCTTACAAAGAAGATGCTGGAGATTAAAAGATAACTTATCAACTGGAACTGAGATAAAAGAAAATCACTTGGAAGTCTTAAGGCCTTCTCCTTTAGATTCTATAAAGCCTTATGAAATAAAGGATATTCTTGGAAAAAAAATAAATAAAAATATGGTTAAGGGCCAACATATTTCAATTAAAGATTTTGAATAATAAAGAAATTTTAGTATTCATACCTGCTTACAACGAAGAAAAAAATCTAAAAAAAGTTTTAGATGACCTTATAAGTCATAGTTATTCCATTTTGGTTATCGATGACGGCTCAACAGATGAAACCTATAATATCGTAAGTAAATTGCCTGTCTCTGTAATTAGACATTCTAACAACAAAGGTTATGAGAAGGCCTTATCTTCTGGATTAGATTACGCAATAGAACATGATTATATCTATGCTCTATCTTTCGATGCAGATGGACAAATGTTTGTTGAAGACATAGAAAAATTTTTCACTCTTGCTAAAGAAAGAGATGCTGATATCGTTATTGGCAAAAGAAAAACTAAAAACAGGATTTTTGAATATTTCGTCGGAGGTCTAACAAGATTTTATTATTCTATTTCTGACCCCCTATGTGGCTTGAAACTTTATAAAATTTCTTCAATTACTAAGCTTTTACCATTTGATACAAAAAATCTCGCTGGTACAGAATTAGTGATAAAAGCTTTGCAAAGAAAAGGTATTAGAATTTTAGAGAAGAAAATAGACACTAAGAGAAGAATAGATAAAGCAAAATTTGGTAATTTCTTTACAGGAGAAATCAAAATACTAAGAGTTTTCTTTATAATTGTTTTTTTAATTTTAACAAGCAGATATGAAAAAAAATAAAATTGCATTATTGGGAGGTCAACCTGTTCAGGTTTCACCTCTAAAGCCTTATAACACTATTTCAAATGTAGAAATAAAAAAAGCAAATGAAGTTCTAAATACAGGCCAACTTTCAGGATATATAGCTGCTCCTGGAGAAAATTTTCTTGGTGGAAAATGGACTAAAAAACTAGAGGAAGATTTTTGCAGAAAATTTGAAATTAAATATTCTGTTACTGTAAATTCTGCTACCTCAGCTTTACATGCCGCATTGATAGCTGCTGGTGTTGGTGAAGATGATGAAGTTATTACTTCGCCTTATACTATGGCAGCTTCCGCAACAACAGCTGTGATGTGCGGGGCTAAGCCGATATTTGTAGATATAGAACCTGATTATTTTTGTTTAGATGTTGAAATGGTTAAAAAAGCCATCTCTCCAAAAACAAAGGCAATTATGGCAGTAAATATATTTGGGCAGGCAGCTAATCTAAAAAAATTAAGGAAAATTGCAGACGAAAAAAACATAATCTTGATTGAAGATAATGCCCAAGCACCCGGGGCAAAATTTCATAATTCCTATACTGGAACGATAGGACATATGGGAATTTTTAGTCTAAATAGACATAAAACTATTCAGACAGGTGAAGGGGGTGTAATTGTTACTAATAGTCAGTGTCTTGCAAATAGATGTAGATTAGTTCGTAACCATGGAGAGGCTGTAATTCCAGAGACAAGTGAATTCAATGGACACGAAGATATAATTGGTTACAACTATAGATTAACCGAACTTCAATCAGCCATTGCCATTCCTCAATTGAAACGACTTGAAAAATTAAATAAGCGAAGACAAGAACTGGCTTCCTTTTTGTTTGAAGAAATTTCAAAATTTAATTTTCTTGAGCCTCCAAAGATCAGGAAAAAATGTACCCATGTATATTACTTATTTCCCATGAAGTATGACTCTTCTATCTTAAAAGTATCAAGGGATAAATTTGTCGAAGCTTTAAACGCTGAAGGTTTTCCAGTAGCAAATTATGTTAGGCCTTTGATGGAAATTCCCCTATTTAAAAGAAAATTCGGAAGCACAAAAAATTTAAATCTTGAAAATTTCCCAATTACAAAAAATCTTTGGGAAGATTCCATGATTATAACTTCGATTTGCAGACCTCCTTTGACTATAAATGACATGAAAAATTTTGTTAAGGCTATTGATAAGGTAGCTAATTCTGCAAATCTTCTAAGAAATCTGTGAAACGCGTTCTTCTTCATTCTTCTGAAGCCGGAATGGCAGCGCAAATTTATGCGATAAAAAATTTAGTAAAAAATAAATCATTTATCTTAGATTTTTCTATCTTTGATGACGCACAATTGTTGATTAAAGAACCTTCTTGCTCGTTAACAAAAAATCATGAACTTTTTATATGTGGATTTGATAATTTAGAAAAAGATATTTCTTCAAAATTTATAGCTAAAGCATCATCAATGAAGGTACCTTCCTTGGGAATATTAGATTCTTGGAAAGGAATAGATAGATTTTTTAAGAATGGGAAATTATCAAGAAAATTAACAGATTATGTTTTAGTTCCAGATGAATCTTGTAAAAAATATTTAGAAAAGAGAGATTTTGAAAAAAAAATTTTAGTCTTTGAAGATTTCGCTAAGAAATATTTTGTAGATAAACTTTCAAAAAATACTTCTTTTGTAACTGAATCAAAAAAAAAGGCTAAGTTGAGTGAAAATAATAAAATTGCTTTAATACTTTCTGAACCAATAATAACATCAGAAGGAACTAGGTCATTAATTGAATTGATAGAAAAACAAAGTAACTATAAAGCTAAAAATTTTTTTGATGAATTAATTCCAAATTCTTATACTAAAATATTTAGGTTTCATCCTAAAGAAAATATAAATAAAAATTTTTATACCAAAAATAATCTAACAATATATGAAGCACTCTCAATAGCAGATCTAGTTATAGGCCTTTCAAGTACTCCATTATTTTATGCAGCTAGTGGAGGAAAAAAAATAATTTCGCTTGAAAATTATTTATCAGAATGGATGCCAGAGCAGAGTAATATTCCCGAAGAAATTTGGGAGTCAGTCAAAGGAAAATTGAAAAACGATTTTAAAGAAGGAAATAAAAATACAATAAATGTTGATAATTTGTTCAAAATTCACGAATCAATTTCGATCGATAACTAATAAATGACTTCAAAGCTTTTTGGTTATGAAATTCTTTGGATTTCTTTATTAACAATTATTTTTGCATATCTCTCTTTCACATTTTCAGAACATTTCTTTTTATTATTCTCAATGTTCTCACTCATCACTATAGGTCTAGTTTTTCTTTTTTATTTAATCCGCATAGAAGGAAGGCTTGAGGTTTTTGACGCAGGAGCAATCTTAATTGCAATAACTATTCTTTACTCATTCTTTCCATTGCTGAGTTTTGCTGTAAATGGATTTGAAGTTAATATTTTTACAGAAGGCAGACTGCGAAGTTACAGAATATCTAGTCAGGAGATGGCAGCGCACTCTGTTAACCATTTGATTTATATTTTTGCTTTAACTCTCTCATATATGTATTTTAGACCCCAAAAAAATTTAATTTCATTTGAAAACCAAAGCTTCGAACCGATAAATTCTTCTGAAATATTTATTGGAATATTATTTTATATTGCTTTAAATGTTGCCTTGACCTTATTACTTTATGCTTTTCCAGAAGATCCACCTTATTTTGTTAGACAAATTTTAAATAATTTTTCTGCTTTAACATTTGTGATGTCTATTTGGTTTTTTGCTTTGACATTAATCAACAGAAAAAATAAATTTTTCGCTTCCTTGTTATTTATTTATCTGTTTTATGAATTTGCAAAAGTAATTTTAGGACTTTCTGGCCGTAGTTGGTTCTTTATTCATATGTTAGGTTTGTTTTTTTTATATCATAGAATCGTTAAGCCTTTTTCTGGAAGTCAAATTTTTTATATATTTTTAATTGCCTTATCAAGCTTTTTATTGTTTGGTTATATAAGGACGGGTCAGGCTGCAATTTTAAGTGTCGCAGGATTTTTTACTGGAAATGAGGAGTTTTCTTCTTTATTTGCTACCTCTTATGACTTGAAAATTAGATTACAAGAGTTCTCTATCAATGAAACAGTACCATTTTCCGTTACAAATTTTGACTATATTGCTTTGATACCTAGTCAGTTTTTACCCTTTGAAAAAATTGATGGCCCATCCTGGTATATTAGATTAATTGGATTGCAGGGAACCGGCTACGGCGCAGGATTTGGAGTCATCTCTCAATCAATTGTTGGATTTGGGAAGTTGGAGTTAATAATAAGAGGAATTTTAATAGGTTTTATATTTTCATTTTTACACAGATTCGTAACTCGAAGGAAAATTTCAATTTGGCGACTAGTTATTTACACCTACTTTGCAATTCAAAGCTACCATATTATGAGAAACGGAACTGGTTATTTACTCTATTTTTTTGTTTATTTTATTTTACCTTGTTTCTTTATTTTGAAATTCTTTTCATTCTCTTCTAGAAGATTTTCTAAAGTAGATAATTAGGAATTTTTTAAAACTTCAAAAATTAATTCAGCTCTTTTCCAGTCGTCTTCAGTATCTATATCTTGGACTCTCCAAATTGGTAGCTTGAATGCGTTGGTATTTTCATTAAAACTCATTGACTCTTCTGCAAGCCAGCTTTCAATTTTACCCCAGTAAAATTGCCCAGCATCATGCATCCATTCTGGAAAATCTTGGGATCTAGTCTTGTAGTGTTCAGGAAACAGCATTTCCAGACCTTTTCCAGTATCTTTTTTTTTGAAGCCTCTCTGAATTGGATGAGGAAAATCAGTAGCAGAAAAAATAAATTTATATTCATCATTTAAAATTAATTTATATGATTCTTTAAGATCATCAATTTTCAGTAATGGAGATGTAGCGAAAATACAACAAGCGTAATTATAATTTTCCGTATCAATATTTTTTAGAGCATGACTAATAACAGGGTTGATGCCAGTGAAATCATCAGCAAGATTTTTTGGTCTTATGAACGGAATTTCAGCTCCAAAACTTTCAGCTACTTTAGCGATTTCTTGATCGTCAGTACTAACTATAACCTTATCAAATAAATTTGTACCCAGAGCTTTTTCAATGGAGTAACCAATTATTGGTTTACCATTAAATTCTTTTATATTCTTTTGCGGAATTCTCTTGCTCCCGCCTCTAGCGGGTATTATCGCTATGTTCATTTCAGATACTTTAATTCTAATATATCAAATAGTAGTATTTTTTTTATATAATCCTATTAAATACTAAATTGTCAAAGAAACTAAAAACAGCACTCATAAGAGTAGAATCAAATTTTTTAATAGGTTCGGGCCATGCTATGAGGATGTTAGCTCTCACGGAGATGATTTCTAGCAAATTTAATTTATATGTTGCTTCAAGAGAGTTATCCAAAAATTTAATTAACGCTTTCGAGCTTAAGGGCGTGAAATATATACCTTTAAGGGAAATCAGCCAAGATAATGAATTAATGCACCTGGTGGCTCAAATTCGCGAGGTTGATCTTTTTATAATTGATGGTTACGAGGAGCTAGATAATTTCAAATCTCAGTGCCTTGACACTAAAAAAAAGGTACTTTTGGTTCAAGATGAAAAGGCAATCAAATTTGAAGCTGATATGATATTAAATCATTGTCCTGTCATAGAAAAAAAATTTCCTAAAAAATACTCGAATAGAATGTGTTTTGGACTTGAATATTCAATTTTACAAGACTGTTTTCTCAGAGAAGCAAGAAATCAGATTCATTATCCAAAAAAAAGGAATGGGATTTTTATAAATTTAGGGGGCTCTGATCCTGAAAACTTAACTTCAGAAATTTTACAAGTAGTCCTAGAAGAGACTGAGGAAAATATCCTGTGTGTTCTTGGTCCAATGAATAAGAATGAAGACTCAATCAAAGATCGTTTTAAAGGATATTTTCATAGACTTGAGATATTTCATGATCTCACTTCATTCCAAATTAAGGACCTTTTAATTTCTGCAGAATTGGGTATTTGTCCATCAAGTACAATTGCACTTGAGGCAATTGCCTGTAGACTACCTTTAGTTATTGGATGGTCAGTAAAAAATCAGGTGGAAATTTATAAAGGTTTAACTGAACTTGGTTTAGCTAAAGGAATAGGGAATATTGAAACTGGTCTTAAAGAATTATCTGAAATCGTTAACGAATTTATTTCAAATCAATCACTCAAAAATGATATTATTAATTTGCAATCCCAACATTTAGACGGTAAATCTTCTGACAGAATCAAAGAGTCAATAGATTTATTATTTACCTAGACATGGAGATCGATAATAAATGAATTCTAAACTTAAATTTCAGTTCATAGCAAATGCTTGTGGAATTTTTATTGGAAAAGAAGGTTCAAAAGTCTTGTGCGACCCATGGATCGAGGATGGAGTATTTGAAGGTAGCTGGTGCCATTACCCGAGGCTTGCTACTAATTTTTATGATTTTGAAAAAATAGACGCTATCTATGTCTCTCATCTCCATCCTGATCACTTTGATGAAAGATATTTTAATTTTTCAAAGAACATCAAAATTATTGCATTAGATCATGGACCAAACTATCTAATTAAAAAGCTGGAAAGCCTTGGATTTGATAATATTTTAAGAGTTAAGGACTCCGAGACCATTCAATTTAAGGAATTTAAGATCAGTCTTTTTGCCCCATTTGCAAAGCACAATTTTCACGATTCTATAATAGGCAATCTAATTGACTCAGCAATGCTTATTGAATGTGATGGAATAAGAGCTTTCAACACTAATGACAATACCCCCACAATAGAAACTTGTAAGAAAATCAAACAAAAATTCGGTCATATCAACTTAGCTATGTTTAATTACAACGCTGCTGGACCTTATCCTAGTTGTTTTAATAACCTAACTGAGGATGAAAAAATTTCAGAGCATCATAGAATAATTACAAGAAACTATGAAAATGTAAGGGACCTGACCCAAAGTCTAGAACCAAGTTTTGTTTTACCTTTTGCAGGGTCCTATGTGTTAGGAGGAAAGCAATATTTTAAAAATACTTATTTAGGTACATCAACTTGGGACGAATGTAAAAGCTATTTAGATAAAGAGAATATTGGAGAGACTAAGGTAATAGTTTTGAACGAAAAGCAAGTTTTGGATATAGAAAAAGGAAAAGCAGATGGTACTTATAAGCGGATAGATAAAAAGCATATGTCAGAATATATTGAAAATGAGTTATCCAACATTGTTTATCCGCACGAGAAAGATGAATATCCTGAAAAAGATCATTTGTTGAATATGATAGAAAAGGCATCTGAGGAAATGCTTATTCGTATGCAAAGATTCAATATCCAATCTTCCTTCGAAGTGGTTTTAAAAGTTTTTGATGTCTACGCAAGAATATATCCATGTTTTGAAACCTATAGCAAATTTGATTATCGAGAGAACATGCTTTTGTGTGATTTAGACGAAAGATTACTTTTAAGAATTATTAAAAGAAATGCTCACTGGAATAATGCAGAGATAGGTGCACATATCGACTTTGTTAGGAGACCCAATACTTATGAGCCTGATTTACATACTGGCTTACAATTTTTTCATTTGTGAAAATAAAAATTAGAAATGCAGTATATGATGATTTGCTAGATACTTGGTGTTGGTATACAGATATATCAACTAGAAAGATGTCAGGTAATAAAGATTCTATCGATTTTGATAAGCATAAATCTTGGTTTTACGAATCTTTAAATAGTCCGGAGCGTCTTCTATTTATCGGAGTTGATCATAATAATAACAATATAGGTTTATCTCGTTTTGACCTTTTAGACCCAGGTGTTGCAAAAGTTTCTATTACTCTGAATCCTGAAATGAGAGGAAAAAAATTGTCATCTCCTTTTCTACAAGAATCCATCAATGAATTTAGCTTGAATGACACTCATAAATTTATAGCAACTATTAGAAAAGAAAATATCTCGAGTATTAGGTGTTTTGAAAAAGTTGGATTTGTTTTTTCGCATAAGGATAACGAATTTAATTATTATGAGCTTAAATCAGATGAAAGATAAAAATTTGAAAACTAAAATATTAGATAAAGCTTTAATGACAGAATATTTAGATGAAATTCTCAAGATTGAATTTGATACAAGTACTCGTTTAGGAGTCGATTCTTACGGCTCTCCTTGGACAGAAGAGAATTTCCTTTCTGAAAGAGAAGGTAAGTGGGAATTTAGTACAGCAGTCATTTCAGAAGGTAAACTTCTTTCTTACTTAATTAGCTCTAAATGGCTTAATAATCTACATGGTCATAGAATGGCCATGGTAATTGATCTAAAAACTGATTTAAAAATTTTTTTGCAAAAACAACTCTATGTTAAGCAACAAGAAGTAGTTTTATCGAAGGGTATATACATGACAACAGCTATGGTTCCTGAAAAGAATCTATCTACAATTAAATACTATCTTAAGGAAGGTTGGAAGGAGCTTAACAAGGAAGAGTTAGGAGAATTTATTTCTGGAAGAGAAATGGACTGCCATGTTGAAGACTCTAATATACTTGTAGATAACCAACCTGAACCGGGACATCCTAGTCGAGCTAAAGTTCTTAAATTCCTTTCAAAAGCCCATTAAAACATTATGACTTACGTTATCGCAGAAATTGGAAATAATCATAATGGGTCTATTAAGAAGGCTAAACAACTTGTAAAAGAAGCAGTAAATTCTGGAGTAGATGCCATCAAAACTCAATCATTTCGAGGTTTAGATATTGTCTCCCCGAAAGTTCTTATGTCTGACTTGCCTGATTGGGATGATGGAAAATTTAAATATTGGTATCAGTTTGCTGAAGATCTAGCCTTACCTTTAGAGAATCATCAAGAACTTATAGATTTTACCAATTCTTTGAGTGTTGATTTTATAACAACACCTGTGTCTGTAGAAATATTAGAAGAATTAGAAAGCTTGACAGGTATTAGGGCTTATAAAGTTGCTTCGATGGACTTAACCAACACTAACTTGCTTATTGAGATGTCTAAAACTAATAAACCTATTATCCTGTCAACAGGAATGGGCTCAGAGAAAGAAATTGAAAGAGCTGTTAGTATTTTTAAGAATTCAGATTTAACACTTCTCCATTGTGTCAGTGATTATCCTCTTAACCCTCAAAATGCTTTTCTAGGAAACATAAAGATTCTCAAAGAAACTTACAATGATCTAAAAATTGGCTTCTCAGATCATTCATTAAGTCATGAGCTCTCTATTGCAGCTGTTTCTTTAGGTGCAGAAGTTATTGAAAAACATTTCACCCTAAATAGGAATGACGAGGATCGCGCTGAACATCATATGTCAATGGAACCTGATGAGTTCTCAATACTAACTCAATGGATAAAAGTTTTAGATAATAATATTGCGCAAGAAAATTGGGGCAGAAGTGAGATTGAAGAATCCAATAAAGAGAAATCTCGAAGGAGCTTTCATTACAAAACAAATCTAACAAAGGGCCATAGGATTTCTTTAAATGATTTAGCTTTTGTCAGGCCAGGAAAAGGTATTGGATATGAACACCTAAATAAAATTCTAGATAAAAAGCTTGTTAGGCCTGTTTACTCCTTCAATCCCTGTTTGCTTAGTGACTTTGAAAGTTAAGAAAAAATCTATCCAATCATTTATAATCGCATTCAATTATTTATGGATAATATTTTTTCCAACAAAAAAATTCTTGTAGTTGCCGCACATCCAGATGATGAGATTTTAGGAGCTGGAGGGACTATTCATAAATGTTCTACACACCTTTCTGCAGAAGCAAGCGCAGTTATTTTAAGCAAGGGAGTTGCTTCACGCCTAAAAAAAGATAATAAAAAACTTGAAGAAGAAATAAAAAGAAATGAACGTGATATTGTCAAAGCGACTTCTATTGTGGGATTCAAAAAAGTTGAAGTTTTCGATTTTCCTGACAACGAATTTGATTCTGTAAGTCTTTTATCTGTAATAAAAATCATTGAGGAGCAAATAGATTTTTTTAATCCTGATATTGTGTTAACACATCATAATAATGACTTAAACATTGATCATCGAATCACAAGCCAAGCAGTAATTACTGCCTCTAGGCCAATTAATAGAAATCTTCAGGTAGCTTCTTTTGAAACTCCTTCATCTACTGAGTGGCAATTTCCTGATAATCACTTAAGTTTTAACCCTAACCTATTTATCAAATTAGAAAAAGATAGCATTGAAGCAAAAATGAATGCTATAAATGCTTACTCTGGAGAAGTGAGAGATTATCCACATCCAAGATCACCCCTTGCACTTGAGGTAATAGCTAAGAGATGGGGAACTGTAATAGGATCTCCATTCGCAGAAGCTTTTAGAGTTCATAGGCTTATTTTTTAAAAATGAAAATAAGTGCTCACCAGCCAGCTTATTTACCTTGGGGGGGATTTATTGAAAGAATATCCTTGTCTGATGTTTTTATAATTTTAGATGATGTTCAATTTGAAAAAAATAGTTTTACCAACCGAAATCAAATTAAAACTTCCAATGGCACAACATGGCTAACAGTGCCAGTAAGCTTAAAAGGCCATACATCTAGTTCCATAAAAGATATAGAGATTGTTAACAGTAAACCTTGGCACAAGAAACATTGGAAAACAATTCAACAAAATTATAAGAAATCGCCATTTTTTAAGGAGCATGAAAACTTTTTTGAAGATACTTATAGAAAGAACTGGACATTACTAAACGAATTAAATTCTCATTTACTTTCCTATTTCTTAGATTTTTTGGATATAGATACAAAGATAGTTTATTTAAGTAGCTTAAATATTTTTGGAAAGAAACAGGATCTAATAATTAATCTATGCAAATATTTCTCAGCTTCGGACTTTATATTTGGAGCCTTGGGGAAAAATTATGTGCAAGAAGAAAAATTTCAAATTCACAATATCAATATTCATTTTCATGAATATCAAGACTTGAACTATAAACAATTGTGGGGGGATTATATCCCTAATCTTTCTATACTAGATATGTTAATGAATGTTGAATCTTCTAAACTAAAAGATTTTTATAGATAAATGAAAAACGATAAAGAACCCAGACTGTGGGTCCTTGGGACTAGTTTAAAAGATGAAAGCTTTAATATTCAAACCTCAGACAAGATCTTATTATTCTCTCAATCCTCTATAAAAAACTTAGACTCTTCTTCCATTTCCATAGAAAACTTTTATTCAAGGAAAAATTTTAATAATGAAATAGAGTCTTTTAATAATGGATTAAGGGCATTATTTTTATCTTGCGATCAAATTCTCAAATCAAATGAAATAAGCGGAAGTTTTTATGATAACGGTTTTTGGTTTGTTCATAGACTTACAGACCTTTTTTTTATTCACTCTTTATGTGATCAAATCGAAAATCAATTCTCTAATGTAAAATTGATTGTACCCAAAGATTTCGAAAAACTTTCAATAAGAGATTGTAGTCTAGAAGACTTAAATTTTAATAATTTAGGCAAAGGTTTGGAGCATTCTCTTCAATTTCTTCATTATGGACTACCAAAATCAGAGATCTTATACAGCAATAAAAATGACGAGGAATGGATTCCATTTCTAAGAAAGCTGCAATTTTTAAAACGAAGTCCAGAAATTTTACTTAGAAAGATTAAAGATTTTATAAGTTTTTTAAGGGTTTTTTTTCTTAAATCCTCAACTAAGAAAAAAATCTTAATCGCACAAACAGGTTATGACGCAGACTTCTTATTAAGAAGATTCTCAAAAAAAACTTTCAAAACAATAAGTTTTATTGAAGTTTTAAAAGATTCTCTATCCAAAGAAGATATATCTTTGAATACAATTGAAAAGTTAGAAACAGAAATAAATAACTTTTTACATAAATTTCTACCTAGATTCTCATCACCTCTAAAAGAATTTTTTAATAGCTATATAAAAAATGTGTCTATTTATACTAACTCAATCGAAAAACAACTTAAAAGTACATTACTATCAAATAAAGTTGATGCATTGGTATTTTCTAGTGGAGCTACAAACCTGGTAGATAGAAAAAGTTGCTTGCAGGCTAATGCGCTTAAGATACCAGTAATTTTTATGAGACATCAAGGTATAGAGCTTAATTTCTTTCCAGCTAGCTTTTTAGATGATTTTTGTGAGAACGACCTCACAATTCATAGAACTCAATTTTTGTTAAATAACTTCGAAATAGAGTCTTATCCCATTCAAGAGGGAATTTTATACAAAAGAGCTGGTTTTATAGAATTTTCAAAACCTTTACCTTCAAAAAAAGAGAAAAAGGGGATTCTTTTTTCTGGAGGTCCTCCCGAACATTTTACATTTAAGAATCCGAGGGCTGTCATAACTAACTTAGAAAGATTCAATTTTGCATCGAAATTAATTTCTTTAACTGATAAGTTAAATTTACAACTTGACATAAAAGTTCATCCAGCTGAATGGAAGTTAAGTGCGATTTTTTTTAAGAATTTAATTAAAAAGAATTCTTTAAAAAATAAACCAAAGATCTTAATAGATGGCTCTATTGAGAGAATAATGAAGAATTATGGGTTAATTATTATTGACATAATTTCTTCAAGAGTTCTTAATTTTGCCCTTTATCATGATATGCAAACTATCTTATATGTTCCAAAAGATTACTTATTAAATGAAACTTCTTTTCGAGATCTTGAAAAAAGAATACACATTGTTAGAAGCAACAACGAGTTAGAGCAGGTTCTGCAAAAATATCATGACGGTATGTTAGCAAAGAAAAGTTATCCAACCTTTGATAGGAAATATTTAAGAGACCTCTCCCATGAAGAGTTTATAGAAGAGACCTTTAAGTCAATAGTAAGTTAGCAGTTTATTTAAAAATTTCATTTGTAAGTTTTTCTGAACAATAAAGAATTGTAAATAAATCTTTACCATAAGCTTTTGTAAAGCTTTTATAATGAAACCTGTAAATCTTTATGAATTTCCTATCATCAATTTTGTTAATAAAAAAGCTCCCTAATTATAAATTAGTAATTTTTTTAATACTTTTTTCTGGAATTTGTGAAGCTTTTGGAATTTCCGTTTTGGTTCCAGTTGTTACATCGCTGATAGGAGAGTCTTCAAATATTAGCTTAGAAGCTCCTTTTGACTATTTACCAAAATTTTTAAATTTCATAGGATTGTCCCCCAGTTTAAGCTTGATTCTTCCTTTTGTATTTATTGCAATGATCTTATCTTTTTTCGCGGTTTTTACTCAAGAAAGAGTTTTAGCAATTTCAAGATATAAGTTCTTGGCGAGAATAAGAAATGAAGCTTCACAGAATCTTATAGATTCTAAATGGGAATATTTAAAAAAAATTTCTTCAGGAGAACTAAGTAACAAACTTCTAGTAGAGTCTGAAAGGGCTGCGGAATCTGTTGTGGCAATAGCACTAATGCTCTCCTTCCTGATCCAAATATTTTTTTACCTTGCAATTTCATTATTACTTTCATGGGAGATGACTCTTATTGCAATTTTGACTATTGTTTTTACCGGATTTACATCTTATAGACTAATTAAATTAGTCAATTCATATGGCATGAAAAGTGTTGAACACAATAATTCATATAATAGGCAAATTGTAGATGTTTCAAGAGGAATGAAACTTATCAAAGCTTTTTCAATTGGTGATTATGTAAAAAATAAACTTTTTAAGCTCAATCTCAAAGCAACAGAAGTTCAAGCGAAAATGCTTATTAATCAGTCTTTGATGAAGTTTGAAATTCAGGCTTTGATTAGCCTGGCGCTGATATTCATTTTGATAGTTTCTGTTGAATTTTTATCAATTCAACCTACAGTTTTATTAATTTTTTTGTATATTATTTTGAGAATAACTCCAAAATTCTTTACTTTTCAAGGACAGTTTTATAGTTTTTATGCAAACAAACCTTCCTTGGATATTGTTAATGAGTTAATTGAAAACTCAAAAAAAGAGTTTGAACAAAGCTTAGATGGTAAGAAAATATTTCTTTGCTTAAATAACAAAATAAGTCTCAAAGACATAAACTATAAATTTGATAATGAGGAAAAATTTACATTAACAAATATTAATTTAGATGTTCACAAATCAAAATTTACTTCTATTGTAGGACCAAGTGGAGCAGGCAAGTCAACCTTGATAGATTTAATAATGGGTTTATTGACACCCTCCCGAGGTTCTATTCTTATTGATGAGGAAAATTTAAATAATTTGAACCTAGGCTCATACAAAGAAAAAATTGGATTTGTTCCACAGGAAGATATTTTTTTTGATGGTTCTCTCAAAGAGAATATTTGTTTTGATAAAGATTTTTCTCAAGAAGAAATTAATGAAATACTGAAAATTACTCAGTTAAAATTTTTTGTAGATGGTTTAAAAGAAGGGCTTGATTATCAAGTTGGAGAAGGAGGAAAAAATTTATCTGGAGGACAAAGACAACGTCTTTCAATTGCAAGGGCGCTTCTGAGAAATCCATCCATTTTAATTTTAGATGAAGCAACTAGCTCATTGGATAGTAGGTCTGAAACCCTCTTTCAAGTGGCTTTAGAAGAAATCTCAAAAAAATACACATTGATTGTAATTGCCCACAAATTTGATTCAATAAAGAATTCAGACAATATTGTTGTATTAAGTGATGGCAAGATAATTCAACAAGGAACTTTCAGTGAATTAGTAAATATATCTGGCTTATTTCAAGATTTATATAAAACTCAATCAAAGTTGATCTAAAGTGTGCGGAATTGCAGGAATACATAATTCAAAATTAAATACTGAAGAATTAAAAAACATCGCAAACAATACCATTGAACTGCTTCATCATAGAGGACCTGATGACAATGGTTATAAAATATTAACTCAAAATAATTCAAACAAAACTTTATTTGTGCATACACGTTTAAGCATCGTAGATTTATCAAGTGCAGGTAAGCAACCCATGACAGACACGTCTGGAGATTACTGGATTACATTTAATGGAGAAATTTATAACTTTCTAGAAATTAAAAAGGAACTTCTTGGATTGGGTATAAAATTTAAATCAAATTCTGATACTGAAGTTATTTTAGAATCTTACAAAATTTGGGGATTAAAGGCTTTTGAACAATTTATTGGTATGTGGTCGCTTGCAATTTGGGATAAAAAGAAAGACGAGCTTTTGCTTTCAAGAGATAGATTAGGAATAAAGCCATTATGCTATGCCATTGATAATGAAAGCATTTTCTTTGCTTCAGAGCCAAAAGCCATAATAAATTTACTTCCGGGTAAGAGGCAATTAAATCCTAATGCACTTACAGACTACTTTTCATTTAGACAAGTTTTAGGAGAAGAAACTTTTTTTTCTGATGTCTTTTCTCTAGAACCTGGAAATCATCTAATTATAAAAAATGGAAAGATAAAAAAAATTCAGTATTGGGACTTGCCAGTCATTGATCTTAAAAATGACTTCTCTGAAGGAGAATTAAAAGATGAGCTTAACGAGCTTTTGTCTTCAAGCGTTAGATATAGAATGATTGCTGATGTTCCTTTAGGTTCTTTTTTAAGTGGTGGTTTAGACTCCAGCATACTTGTTTATAACATGTCTAATTTCGCTCAAGAACCAATAAAAACATACACAATCGGTTTTGATGGTGAAGGTTATAACGAATTTAGTTATGCTTCAGAAGTATCTAAATTTCTTGGAACCGATCATAGTCAAGAAATATTATCGGCAGAAGATTATTTAAATCTCTTTTCGAAAATGATCGAATATAAAGATTCCCCTTTAGCAGTTCCAAATGAAATAGCTTTGCATAAACTTTCAAAATCATTGAAAGAAGATATCACTGTTGTTCTTTCTGGAGAGGGAGCAGATGAACTATTTGGTGGTTACGGAAGAATTTTTAGATCTTCTTACGATTATCAAAGACTAGAGTCAGGAAACTTAAATGAGGATCTCTTAAAAAACTTAAATATAAAATATAAATCTTTATCTTTCAAAAGTGACTTAGACCACTTTTTAGATCAATATTCTTATATTTCAGCCTTTGATCAAAAAAAACTTTTTAAAGATGAGGTTTTGAATAAAATTTCTAATGGATTGAATAATAAAGAATTTATCACTCCATTGTGGAAAAGATTAGACAGATTGTCTTATTTAGACAAAATGATATGGTTTTTTCAAAAAGTTCATCTACAAGGTTTATTGAATAGGTTAGATACAGCCTCGATGTCTGCTTCTGTTGAGGCAAGAGTTCCATTTGTTGATCATCGTTTAATAGAATTTTTCAATAAAGTTCCCTCAAAATATAAATTGAAGTGGATTGATAAGGAATCAAAACTAAAAGCTGCTCATCTAAATAGCGATCAGATAAGCGAAAATCTAGATACTACAAAATATATTTTACGAGAAAATTACAAAAAAAACTTGCCAAGCTCAATTAGTTCAAGAAAAAAAGTAGGTTTTCCAGTTCCTTTAAGCGTTTGGTTATCGGGACCCTTAAAGAATTACGCTCAAGAAAAACTTCTTAGCGATAGTTCAAGAACACAAGAAATTTTTAAGAGGTCAGGAGTTGAAAAAGCATTAAAAGATGTAGGACAAGATGTTAAATCAGGCCTGAAGGTTTGGATGATGCTAAACTTGGAAGAGTGGATGAATATATACGACATAAATTCTCCTTAAAAAATGATTATTGGATACACTACAGGTGTTTTTGATCTATTTCACATAGGTCATTTAAAAATCTTAAATCGAGCAAAAAAAAATTGTGACTTTCTTATTGTTGGAGTTACTACAGACGATTTGATGATGGAATATAAGAAAAAGACTTGTGTCATACCATTCAAAGAAAGATCAAAAATTGTGGCTAACATTAAATCTGTTGATAAAGTTGTTGCGCAAGATTCTATGGATAAATTAAAAGCTTGGAAGAAATATAAATTTAATAAAATGTTTGTTGGAGATGATTGGAAGGGAACACAAAAATGGAAAAAAATAGAAAAGGAAATGAAATCTCTTGGCGTCGAAGTAATTTTCTTTCCATATACCAAAGGGACTTCTTCTACGATAATAAACGAAACTCTTGAAAAATTAAGAGAGAAAGAGTTGTTTTAAATCTCTGAGAAATTTATGGAATCAATTCAGAAGCTTAGAGAAATTTGTCAGTCAACAAGACCGTCTATATTCAAGGATCCTTTGTCGAAAATATATTACTTTTTATCTATTTATTTTACCTGGGCCTTTTTAAAATTAAATTTCTCAGCAAATCAAGTAACTATTTTCTCTGCATTTATAGCTTTTTTTGGCGGGATACTTATTTCTTTAGATAATAAGTTTTTTATATTATTTGGAGGCATTTGCTTTCATCTATTTGCAATTTTTGACATGTGTGATGGCGAAGTTGCAAGATATAAAAATCAAAGTGGAGTGGATGGTCACTTTTTAGACTGGTATATGCATTTTCTAGTTCCTAGTTTTTTGGTTATGGGATTATTTATAAGTTCATTCGACAAAATAAATAATTTATTTTTTATTGTTATTTCTACTTTTGCTTTGTTAACTCCAATCTTATTGAAAAGTATACAAAATGCTGGATGGACAGTTATTTCATGGACAATACTAAGAAATAAATTGTTAAATAAAAAAGGTATAACAGCCTCTTATGATGGAAAAGATAAAAAAAGCTCAAGCAAGTTATTTAAAGTCATTAGGTTAATTTTTACCTCGCCATTTGAAGACAGATGGGCATCCCTACTTATATTAATATTACCTTTACTAGATTTATTTTTCTTTTTTTCAAAATTTGATTTTCTTGATTACAGATTTTATTGGCTAATTTACGTTGGAATTTTTGGACCCATTTTAATTTACTTTAAGATTAAAGTAGTTTTAGATAATTCATCACTTCAAAAAGCTCAGTCCAAAATAGAAGATCCTTCTTATCAAGTTAAGTTACCCGAAGATGATTTTATTTAAGCTTTTTTTTTATTTCGTTAAAGCATTAGAACTTAGGCTAAAAATATTTTTTTTTGGCCTCTATAATACTATTTGGTACCCCAAAGATATTAAAAGTTTGGTAAAAAGTACTCTGCAAAATAATCAAAATAATCAATTTAAATTTAAAGGAGATTTTTTAAAAAAAAAATTTATTAATAAATCCTATACCCAAAATGAAATAAATTTTCATAATAAAAAAATCAGTTCAGAGGATTTAATCCAAATATGGAAAGGAAACGATTTAAATTCTTATAACATAGAAACACAAAATCTATTTTTTCGTTTTCACTGGATCTTAGAACTACTAACGAAAAATAACAAAGAAAGTATCAAGTCTCAAATCGAGTTGGTTCATAAATTTATTGATATAGATAATAAAAAAACAATTAAAGTTTTAAATACTCCATATAATATTTCTGAAAGAATAAGTAATTTATCAATTTTTTTTATTTTTTTTGAAAAATTTAATCTTAAAAAAGACGAACTAGACCATAAGTTTAAAAAATATATCTATTCTCAACTTATTTTATTATTAAAAAAACTTGAATATCTGCCTTCTGGAAGAATAAATAATCATATTCTAAATAATGCAAGAGCCTTATATATTGGCGCGATGCTCATCGGGAACAGAGACATATTAGAAATTTCAAAAAAAATAATTAAAAAGCACCTCCCACAAATGCTCTCAGAAAGTGGTTTTTTAAAAGAAAATTCAACTCATTATCATAATTTGGTCACCAAAAATATTTGTGAAATTTATCTAGTATCTAAAGATATTGATGATCAAGCATTTACGCTTTGGTTAGAAAATCTTCTCATCAAGATGATTGCTGTTTCAAAGAAATTTGTTTTCTCTAATGATTTTAAGTTCAACCCACAGCCTAAACTTGGAGATATATCTCCTGACTTTGGTTTGAATTGGTTCGATTTATTCTCTCACTCTCAAAAAAATTGGTCCTCTTTGTGGAATTTGGAAAATTTACCTAAATTACAGAAATTAGAAAAATCACTTATAGAAGAAAACATTTCTATCTTAAATGCCAATAAATGGAAGCTTATTTCATGTACGGATACTAATTCTAGACATTTATCTTCAGGACATGGGCATGAAGATTTCGGCAGCTTTATCATTTACTTCGATGGGATAGAAATCATTTCTGATATTGGCAGGTTTTCATATGACAAAATTTCAAAGGAAAATAAATTGAAAAAAAGGGTTTCAGGAGAAGAGAAATCATCTCATTCAAGATATATTTTTTTTAAGGAACAAGAAAAGGATATAAATAAATTTTTCTCTTTATTTAGAGATTTATCCTTAAAAAGAAAAGTAAAAGTAAAGGAGGATTTAATTACATGGATTGAAAGGGGAAATACTTATAAGTGGAAGCGAAAAATTGAATTAAAAAATAAAGAAATTTTAATCAAAGATTACTTAGATGCTAAATTTTCAAAAGGGTTTTTGTTTTTTTCCCCAAAAATTAATTTAGAAAAAAAGAGTTCAAATATCATTATCTTAAATTACGATGAAATGCCAATCGGAGAAATTAAATTTCAGCCAAATTTAAAATTTCAAATTGATGATTCGCCTTATTTTTCAGAATTCTTAAAAATGACTAAGACTAAAAAAGTCTCTTGGGAGTCTTCGCATGTTGATAAAGTAGAAATAAAAATTTTAATTTATTAAATGAATCTAGTAAGCGTTGTTACGACTTTTAAAAATAGTCAAGAAACTATTTCTGACACAATAAAAAGCGTTCTAAACCAAACTTATAAAAATTTTGAGTACATTTTAGTTGACGATGGGTCTGAAGATCATTCATTAAAAATTTTAAAAAGCTTCGATGATAAAAGAATTAAAATACTTGAACCAGGCGACATTGGAAGGGCCAATGCTTTGAATGAAGCCATCAAAATATCTAAGGGAGAATACATAGCAATTATAGATGCAGATGACATTTGCATTGATAATAGACTCGAAAAGCAAATTAATTTTTGTTTGAAGAATAACAAAGATTTTGTTGCAACAAATTCTATACTTTTGAATTTTCAAGGGGATATTTCTGGCCAAACAGATTTTGTGGCTGATAAATTATTTTTGAGAGAAAAGCTTTTAGAAATGAATCCTTTTTCACATTCTTCAATATTTATAAAAAAAAATGTCCTAAATGAAATAGGTAGATATGATAACTTTTTTCAAAAATCAATTGATTTCAATATGTATTTACAAATGATCATCGCAGGTTATGAGCTTTATTTTATTGAAGAACCATTAATTAAACTTAGAGTTTATGAGGATTCATGGGGAAAATCAGATAACAAATATTCTCAATCTTTTTTTGGTTTTTTTGGCCTTATAAATCTTTACGTTTATGAAAACTATGGGATTAATTTTATGAAAGAAGACCTGAAAAAAAGAGATTTATTATTTAAATTATATGAAAAGTGGTTTTTCAAATTAAAACTTTATAGAAAGCCGCAATCTAAAAAATATCTAAAAAGTTCTCATGAAAGTTTTTTCAATAAAGGTAATATAATCCAAGCCGCTTCCTTATTTGTAAGAGCAATCATACTTTACCCATTCTTTTGGAAACTTTACAAAAGTTCTGTATTTTCTTATGAATTTGATTCTCAAAAATTCATTAAATATGCAAGGGAGAGAAACCAGGAAATTAATCTTTTTTTTGAAAAATTAAATGAAAATAAATAGTTTCTTTTCTTCTTTTTGGGTTTTATATCTTTTTTTAGGATTAGTATTTCCTTTTATATGGTTTGGGATAATAGGTTTCTATGGAGATGATTTTAACCAAATTCTTGGCATTAAAGAATTTGGATTTTTAGGAACTATCTCACAATGGATATATTCTTATGGAATTTTCTATAGGCCTTTAGGGTATTTTATCCTAACTTCAATATATTTTTTTCTTGGGTGGAGTGAAGTCTTAATCTATATTTTTAGTCTCTTTTTGTTTTTTTTGTCTTGTTATTTTACTTTTGTTTTAAGTTATAAACTTTTTTCAAATAAGTTTTTGTCAGTTTTTGTAACTCTTTTCTTTGGATTTTTTCCATTCAATGCATCTGCTTATCTTCAAATATCAAGCTCTTACATGATTATTTGTTACTCATTCGTAGCATTTTTCTTTTTGAAATTAATAAGTTACTTAAATGAGGAAAATAAAAAGTATAAATTATTCCTTTTAAATACTTCTTGGTTTTTAATCTTATTAATATATGAACAAGCAACTGGCTTGATATTAATAATTCTAACTAATATTTTCTATATTAATTTTTTAAAAAATAAAAATATTTGGGTCAAAAAATCTTGTATTCAATCCTTTGGTTTTGTTTTCATAACAATGACATTTGTATTACTTTATTTTGGTTCACCAGGAAACCCAAAAGTAGAAACCTTAATAGAACTGAATAATCAAGAAATTGAAACAATTTCCTCAACAATATCTTCGGAGGAAATTACTCAAAACGAATCTAATAGATTGACTTCATTAGCTTTGAAGATTGTTAATAGTTTCTCCCTCTTCTATATGAATTTTCCATACGTATTTGAAAATTTAGGATCCAATATATTTATATTTATAATTTTTATGACTTTCTTAATGTCTTTTTTAATAACAGATAAGATTTTCTTCCCAAATAAAAAAGAGTTATTAAAAATTTTCTTTATTGGATTATTATGGACAACTTCAACGATGGCTCCATTTTTTCTTTACGATTCTTTTTATATGCCTCCTTATGTATTTTTATTTCCATCTTTTGGAATAGGTCTGTTATTTTTTTCAGTTTTTTTTCTTTTGTTTAAATCAACAAACGAATTTTTAAATAATTTATCCTTTAAGATTTTAGTTTTTTCATTCACTCTATTTTTTGTTGTTCAAAATTATGGGATCTATATAGGAACAAAAGAAGAAATCAATTTTTGGAAAAAACTTTCGAATGAACTTAAGAATACTAGAATATTCGATAATAAAAAAACTTTAATTATTGATAAAAATATATCCTTCAATAACAATCACATTTTTTGGTTAGAGGAGCTTTATGGAATTAGATACTTCAAACATTCTTTAGGAGAAAAATTAGATCAAATAAACATAATACCTAAAGGTAAGGAAATTCATATTGAGCTTTATGATTTTAATCAAAATTAATTTTTTAAATTTTATTTAAGATAGAATAAATTCGTGGATATAGATTACTTTATAAATAATTATCCAAAAACAAGACCTTTTCTGGACCCAGAAATTGAAAAAATATACAACTCAGTATATTTGAATAATAGACAGGGCTCATCAAGCGCAACATCCATAGCACAGAAACTAGAGACATGGATGCATTTAAAGGCTAATAATTTCATAAAAGAAGATAAAGATGTTTTGGAAATAGGGGCTGGAACTTTAAACCATTTAAATTTTGATAAATCCTATAAAACTTATGACGTCATTGAACCTTTTAAAGAACTTTATATAAACTCGAAAAATAAAAATAAAGTTAATAATTTTTATTCTGACATTAGAGATCTTGATAGAAAAAAATATGATTACATTATCTCTTTTGCTACCTTGGAACACCTTGAAAACTTACCTTATATAATTTCTACTTTGGCCAAAAGTCTTAATGAAAGGGGTGAGTTTATTTCTTCAATACCATCTGAAGGGGGTTTTTTGTGGGGGTTGGCTTGGAGAATAGGTACAGGATTGGAATTCAAATTGAGGTATAACTTGGACTATTCTAATCTTATGAGACATGAGCATATAAATTCATGCTTTGAAATTATAAAATTTTTAAGAATAGTTTTTGCAAAAGTTAAGGTTTATAAATTTGGATTAGGAAATCATTTTTCTTTATATCAATGTATAAAGTGTTCAGGCCCAAGGCAACAGATTGTAAATAAATTTATTTAACTTATGAGAATATCAGGAAAAAAAATTTTTATTACAGGTGCCGGTGGATTTATTGGAAGTCACTTAAGCGAGGCTTTGGTTGAAATGGGAGCAGAAGTGACAGCGATGCTTCATTATAACTCTAGAAGCGATTGGTCTAATCTAGATTTCATTCCCTCAGATATTAAAAAGGAATTGAAGGTAGTGAAGGGCAATATAGAAGATTCTAGTTTTATGGATAGTGAAACAAAAAATCATGATATGGTTTTACATTTAGCAGCTCTAATTGGAATACCTTATTCTTATGTTGCTCCATTAAGTTATGTAAGGACAAACGTACAAGGTACAGTCAACGTTTTGGAATCAGTCAGAAAGAACAATATTGAATTAATGATTAATACCTCAACTTCAGAAACTTATGGAACAGCAATTTATAAACCCATAGATGAAAAACATCCTCTTCAAGGTCAGTCTCCTTATTCGGCGACGAAAATTGCTGCAGATAAACTATCAGAGAGTTACCATAATTCATTTGATACTCCAGTAATTACAATCCGTCCATTCAATACATTTGGACCTAGACAATCTTCTAGAGCAGTAATTCCAACCATTATTACTCAACTTCTAACAAACCAAGATCTAAAGTTGGGCGAGTTGAAAGCAACTAGAGATTTTACTTATGTAGGTGATACCGTTAAGGGATATATAAAAGCTATCGAAAGTAAAAAATTATATGGAGAGGTAATAAATTTAGGATATGGAAAGACGATTTCAATATTTGACACAGCCAAGCTAATTATGAAAATGCTAGATAAGGAAGAGGAAATTTTTGTGGATGATAAAAGAGTTAGACCTGAAAACAGCGAGGTATTTGAACTAGTCAGTGATAATTCTAAAGCAAAGAAAGTACTGAATTGGCAGCCCAGACTGACTTTTAATGAGGGTTTATTGGAGACTATTTCTTTCGTAAAAAATAATTTAGATTTTTACAAGTCTAATTTATACAATATATAAAATATGCAAGCTCTAATTTTAGCTGGGGGAAAAGGCTCTAGATTATTACCCTATACCAAAATAATTCCGAAACCATTAATGCCTATTGGAGAAATGCCAATATTGGAAATTATTTTAAGACAATTAAAAAATTCTGGCTTTGATAATGTAATTTTAGCTGTTAATTATTTAAGTCAAATGTTTGAGCTTTTTTTTCAAAATGGTGAAAAAATAGGAATGGCTATCGATTATTCATATGAATCAAAACCTCTCGGTACTGCCGGACCAATTGCTAATGCTTTTAATTTATTAGAAGACGATTTTTTAGTTATGAATGGAGACATCTTGACTAGTTTAGATTTTAAAGTTTTTTTTGAAGAACATCTGCAATCTAAGGCTACTGCATCTATCGCAACAAGCAAAAGAAATGTCGAAGTAGACTTTGGAGTAATCCACTCTAATAAAGATAAAAGCTTAATTAAATATGAAGAAAAACCTAACTTAGAATACATGGTTAGCATGGGTATCAATGTTCTAAAGAAAGATAAAATTTCAAAATATTTAAACAAAGACGTCTATTTAGATATTCCAGATTTGATGAAAATGATTCTACAAGATGAACCTAGTTCAATTAAATGTTTGCCACAAGATTGTGAATGGCTAGATATGGGAAGAATAGATGACTATTCGTCAGCAATAGAAAAATTTGAAGAAAATAAGTCTTTATACTTAAAAGATTAATGAAAATTCTTTTAACAGGGTCAGGAGGCTTTACTGGTACTTTTTTTAAAAATTTCTTAGCTAAAGAGAAAGCTGAAATTTTTACTATGGGAACAAAAAAATTACCTAATGAAAGGCACTTTAAAATTTCTAAAAAATTTAGCATTAAAGAAATAAAAAAAGTTATTTTGGATATTTCTCCGGATTATATTTTTCATTTAGCTGGCTCTCCCCAGGGGAATTCTGAAAATTCTTTAGAGGACTTGAATTTTAAATTTGCAAAAAACATAATTCTTTCTTCTAAAGCTATAGGCAAGGAAGTAAGAATAATATTAATTGGCTCAGCAGCAGAATATGGAGCTGTTAAGCCAAATGATTTGCCAATAAAAGAAACTTTTAAACCAATTCCTTACAATGCTTATGGAAAAGCTAAATTAAAACAAACTGAATTTGCTCTGGAAAATCATACTTCTAATTGCAAGATTCTTATTCTGAGGCCTTTCAATTTATTTGGGCCTGGTATGCCTGATTTTCTTGCATTAGGTAATTTTGCAAATCAAATCATTAAATTCAAAAAAAGTTCTAATCATTCAAAGAACTTTATTTTAAAAACAGGAAATATAGACGTTTCCAGAGATTACATCTTCATAGAAGATTTTGTAGAAATCATGTGGTTACTTTCTCAAAAGAAAAAAAATTATGGAAAAATTTTTAATGTATGCTCAGGAGAGAGTAGAAATATTAAAGAAATTTTAATTAAAATGATTTCTAACTCCAGATTAAAAATTGATTTGATACAAGAAGATTCTAGATTAAGAAATAATGATATTAAAAATCATTATGGGTGTAATAAAAGAATGATATCTTCATTAGGAAGTTATAGTTTTACAGATTTTGAAGATTCTATAAAAAAACTAGTCTAAAAATGAGTAATAAGAAAACAGTTACAATACTTTCTCCTGTTTATAATGAATCAGAGGGAATTGAAAATTTTTATAAGGCGCTAAAAAAAGAAATTAAAAAAATTTCTACTTTGTATGAATTTTCTATTTTATTTGTAGCCGATAAAGGCAGTGATGATACCTTCTCAAAACTTAAAGCAATAGCTGAAGACGATAAGTCAGTAAGTTTAATATTTTTAAGTTCAAGATTTGGCCATCAAATGTCTTTAGTTGCTGGAATTGACCATTCTTATTCTGATGCCATCATAATGATGGACTGTGATATGCAGCATCCTCCTGAATTAATCCATGAACTACTTAGTTCCTTTGATGAGGGTTATGAGATTGTATACACAATTAGAAATTATCCAAAAGACAATAATTTCTTAAAAATTCTTGGATCAAATACCTTTTACAAGCTTATGAGTGTAATTGGAGAGATTCAGTTAGCTCCGGGCGAAGCAGATTTCAGACTTATTTCTAATAAAGTAGCAGAGGTCTTTAGAACAGAAATAAGAGAAAGAAATCAATTCCTAAGAGGTCTTTTTAACTGGGTGGGATTTAAGAGAAAAGCCATTTACTTTGATTCTTCCTCTAGAGAGATAGGTGAAAGTAAATATAACTTTTCTAGAATGATAAGTTTTGCATTTCAGGGAATAGTTTCATTTAGTAAAAAACCTCTTCAGTATGCAATATTCATAGGACTGACTCTGTCGGTATTGTCTGTTATGTTAATTTTATATTTAATTTACTCATATTTTTTCTCAGAAGAAATTGTTTCAGGTTTTACAACCTTAGCAGTCTTAGTATCCTTTTTTGGGGGAATAAATTTACTATTTCTTGGAATAATAGGTGAATATGTGGGTTCAATCTTTGATGAAGTAAAGTCAAGGCCTCTTTATTTAGTAGAAGAATTTGTGAATGTTGGCAAAAAAAAATCTACAGCCAAATAAAAAATTATGTGTGGTATTTCTGGAAAAGTAAATTTTCAAGAAAAAATTGATTCAAGAGATTTATTGGATTCAATTTCTCTTATTCAGTCTAGAGGGCCTGACAAAGAAAGTATTTGGACAGACGGCCCATGTGGACTCGCCCATGCAAGATTATCAATAATAGATTTGAGCGAAACCGGAAATCAACCCATGGTATCTTCCAATGATCAGTTTGTATGTGTTTTTAATGGAGAAATTTATAATTTTCAAAAATTAAAAAGAAAGCTTGAAAATAAAAAAGTAACTTTCAAAGGTTCAAGCGATACAGAAGTTCTTCTAGAGTCTTGGAATATTTGGGGTTCAAAAACTTTAAAATATCTTGATGGCATGTTCGCTTTTGCTATTTGGGATAAATTTAATAAAAAATTGTTCATAGCTAGAGATAGGATTGGAGAAAAACCTTTATATTATTCTTTGGAAAAAAATGGGATAAATTTTGCTTCAAGACCATCATGTATTTACAAGCTTGATAAAAAAATTAAAAAAGACTTTTCTACTCAAGGTATTAGATATTTTTTAGAATCTGGATACTTCCCTTCTGAATTTTCTGTAAATGAGAACATCAAAAAACTTAAAGCAGGACAAATTTTAGAATTTGATGAAAAAGGGTTAATTGTGAAGAACTACTGGAATTCAAACACTATTAAAACTAACTACAGTTTCAAAGAAAAAGACGAAGAAAAAATACTAGATGAATTAGATTCTCTTCTTTACAACTCAGTAAAAGAAAGAATGATAAGCGACGTTCCGCTTGGAGCCTTTTTATCTGGAGGCATAGATAGTTCTATTGTTGTAGCTATGATGTCAAAAATTTCCAAAAATCCCGTCAAAACTTTCACGATTGGCTTCAAAGAGAAAGATTTCGACGAAAGCTCGCATGCTGAGATGGTAGCAAATTATTTGAATACCGAGCATACTTGCAAAATTTTAGAAGTAAGTGACCTGCTTGCTTTACTCCCTGATTTTCTTAAGAATTATGATGAACCTTTCTTTGATACTTCAGCGTTTCCCAGTATGGCCGTCTCAAAATTAGCAAGAGAAAAAGTTAAGGTTTGTCTCACAGGTGATGGTGGAGATGAGCTATTTGGAGGCTATCATTATTATAGGATTATTTATTTTTTAAATATTTTCTTTAAATTACCCAAAAATATAAGAATTTCCTTTGCAAAAGTAATCAGTCTTTTGCCCAATCACAGTTTGAAGTTATTAGGAGCAGCTTTAAAAAAATCTTCAATAGATGAATCATTTGCTTTTAGCAGAAGTATAGCTAAAGATTTTCATAGTTTATTGAATAAAGATGTCCTCAAGTCTACCTTAGGCTTAGAAGGCCTTTTTAAAATAGAATCCAAAAATTTTCCAGAAAATTTACATGCTGTTGAAAGATCTATGAGGTTGGATAGTAAATTTATTTTATGTGATGATTATTTACAAAAAACTGACTTGGCAAGTATGGCTTATTCTTTAGAAACTAGAACTCCCTTCTTAGAGAAAAATTTGATTGAATGGTCCATGGAACTTCCACACCAATTAAAAGTTAACGGAACTAAAAGTAAATATTTGCTTAAAAAACTTCTTTATCGATATGTTCCAAAAAGTCTAGTTGACAGACCTAAACGAGGCTTTGGAGCTCCTATTGGATCATGGCTTAAAAATGAGCTTAAAATTTGGGCAGACGAAAAAATAACCGATAAAGATAATTATAAAAATTTACCTTTAAATCAAGAAGCGCTCACAAAACTTTTCCATTTACATCTTTCTGGTAAGAGAGACGCTCATCCCTTGATTTGGGCATCTCTGATGTTATTAGAATTCAATAGAAACATAATAAGTGAAAAATAAAAAAATTTTAGTAAATACATTTCCTTTAAAGGATGGTGGAGGACAAACCCATATTTTAAAAATAATTGAATATTTTAAAGATGAAAAATTTTTAGAAATAATAATTTTAAAATCTAAGTTTTCAAATTTAAATTTTAAAAAATCTAGAGTAAAACTTCATGAAACAACTTTTCCAGTTAATAATCCAATATTGAGAGTTTTTTACGAAATTTTTTATATTCCAATTTTATTATTTAAAGATGAAGTTAATGTGTTTTTTTGTCCGGGAGGAATTTCAATATCTTGGACTCCCAAAAATTGTAAGAAAGTAACAATGTTTAGAAATATGCAACCATTTGTTAGTGAATTAGCAAGGAGTGAAAAATCCTTTTTAAAAAAAATAAGAATTTTTTTAATTAAATTTTTAATGTTAAGAACTTTTAAAAATTCAGACTTAGTAATTTTTATTTCAAATTATGCTAGAGAGGAATTAAAAAAATATTTAAAAAAACCACTTAAAAAAACAGTTTTAATAAATCATGGCGTAGATATGAGTGCTAGCAAAACTGACGATGAGGTAACGAAATTATACAATTTTAAAGAGCCTTTCATTATTTATCCTTCATCCATTGAATCTTATAAGTCTCAAATCGAAGTAATTAAGGCTTATTCGCTGGCCAAGGAAAAGTTATTAAAAGAATTGCCTAACTTATATTTAGTTGGGTCAATAAATAATAAAAAATATTTCCAAGATTTAAAAAAACTAATAAAAAAACTTAATCTAGATAGTAAAATATTTTTTACAGGTAAAATTAAACATGAATATATGCCTGCAGTATATAAACAATCGTTAATGGTAATTTTCGCATCTAAAATAGAAAATTGTCCGAATATACTTTTAGAGGCGATTGCCATGAACAAATTAATTTTATGCTCAAATATTAGACCCATGCCAGAGTTTGGTAAGGATTCAGTTATTTACTTTAATCCAAATAGTCCAGTTGATCTTTCGGAAAAGTTAATTGAAATTTTATCTGAAAAAACAATATTTAAAACTTATGAAGAAAAAACAAAAAATGTAAAAATTTTTTCTTGGGAAGATTGCGCAAACAAAACATGGAAAGAACTTGGCTCAATTTAATATGACAGACTTAAATAAAATTCTTGTTCTGGGCGCTAAAGGAATGATTGGAAATTCAATATTTAATGTATTGAGTAAAAATAAGGAATTGAATGTATATGGCACAGTCAGAAAAAAAGGGAATTTAGATTATTACCTACATCCTGAAAAAATAATTCCTAATTTGGATGTTACTAAAAAGGAAGAATTTCATAAATTTTTAATAAGTTTTAAGCCAGAAATTGTTATTAATTGTGTTGGTATTACAAAGCATAATGAAAAAAAAAATCATGAATTATTTCTAAATGTAAATTCAACTTTTTCTCATAATTTAAAAAACTTTGGAGATAAATTAAACTTCAAAATCATACATCTAAGCTCTGATTGTGTTTTTTCTGGAAAAAAAGGAAATTATCATGAAAAAGACTATCCTGATTCTAATGAAATTTATGGAGTTTCTAAATTTCTAGGCGAAATTACATCGGATCCTCATTTAACTATTCGTACTTCTATTGTTGGACATGAGTTAGAGACTTCTTTCGGATTACTCGAATGGTTCTTATCTCAAAAAGGAGAGTGTAAGGGATTTAAACAGGCATATTTTTCTGGAGTTACAACTTTATTTTTAGGTAATATCATTAAAAAAATTATTATAGAAAAACCAAACTTATCTGGACTTTTTCATTTGAGTGGAGAAAAAATTTCTAAGTTCGATTTACTTAAGTTATTTTCTAAGTATTATTCAAAAGAAATTAAGATAATACCTGATAAAGATTTTAAAATTGACAGATCTTTAGATTCAAGAAAGATTTATAAGGCATTAAATGTAAAGTCTTTATCATGGGAAGAAATGCTTTCTGAGATGTCATCACACTAAATATACAAATGTTTGCAAATAAAAAACTATTGATTACAGGAGGGACAGGATCTTTTGGTAATGCTGTAGTTGAAAAGTTTTTAAAAGAAGATATTGACGAGATAAGGATTTTTAGTAGGGATGAAAAAAAACAGGATGATATGAGAAAACAAATTAATAGGGATAATGTTAAGTTTTTTCTTGGAGATGTCAGAGATCGAACATCTATAGACAGAGCTATGAAGGGGGTAGATTTTGTATTTCATGCCGCGGCTTTAAAGCAAGTACCGTCATGTGAATTTTTTCCTCTAGAAGCAGTGAAAACAAATATTTTAGGAGCAGAAAACGTTATTAATTCTGCTTTTGAAAATGAAATAGAAAAGATAATTCTTCTAAGTACAGATAAGGCTGTTTACCCAATTAATGCCATGGGTTTATCAAAAGCAATGATGGAGAAACTAATGGTTTCTAAAGCAAGAGTTACTAAAGGCTCAAAAACAAAAATTTGCGCAACCCGTTATGGAAACGTAATGGCATCAAGAGGTTCAGTAATTCCTTTATTTTCTGATCAGATACTATCTGGTAAGCCTATCACCATAACTGATCCTAATATGACTAGATTCTTGATGTCTTTAGAGGAGTCTGTAGATTTAGTAATGCATGCGTTCTCAAATATGGACTATGGAGATATTTTTGTTCAAAAATCTCCATCCTCTACTATATATGACCTAGCTTTAGCCCTAATGAAAATATTCGAAAAGGAAGTTGAATTAAAAATAATTGGTATAAGGCATGGCGAGAAGATATACGAAACACTTCTTGGTTCTGAAGAAAGATTAAATGCTAAGGAACAAGATAAATATTTTAAAGTTCCTATGGACGAGAGAGACTTAAATTATGATCAATTTTTCGAGAAGGGTAATGTAAATTATGATCAATTAGAGGATTATAACTCTCATAATACGACTAGGCTTAATGTCGATGAGGTAGTTGAGTTAGTCTCTAAACTTCCATTTATTCAAGAAAAACTTCATGGTTAAAGTAATGACAATTTTAGGTACTCGGCCTGAAATTATCAGATTATCGAGAATAATCCCTAAGTTAGACAAAAATTTCGATCATACCTTGGTTCACACTGGACAAAATTATGATTATAGTCTTAACAAAGTTTTTTTTGATGACCTCGGATTGAGAGAGCCTGATATTTTTCTCGAGGCAGCATGTGATTCTCCAATTAAAACCATATCTTTAATTTTAGAAAAAATTGACATATCTTTTGATGAAATTAAACCCGATGCAATATTGATTTTAGGAGATACAAATAGTTCTTTAGTAGCTATACCAGCCAAAAGAAGAAAAATTCCTATTTTTCATATGGAAGCTGGTAACAGATGTTTTGACTTTAGAGTGCCAGAAGAAATAAATAGAAGAATTGTTGATGTAATCTCTGATGTTAATCTAACTTATTCTAAAATTGCTCGCCAATACCTCATGGACGAAGGTTTTTCTAAAAACAGAGTAATTACTACTGGAAGTCCGATGAAAGAAGTTTTAGATTTTTATACAAAAAAAATAAAAGATTCAAAAATCTTAAAAACCTTAAATCTTAAAAAAAATAATTACTTTCTAGTAAGTATACATAGAGAAGAAAATTTGGATTATGAAGAAAGATTTGAAAGGATTCCTGAGATTTTAAATGGATTGTCAGAAAGATTTTCGATTCCTGTGATCGTCTCTACACATCCTAGAGCTAGAAAAAAAATAGAATCATCAAATTTAAATTTTGACAAAAATATTCTTTTTTCCGACCCATTTAGTTTTACAGATTATTGTAACTTGCAAATTAATTCTAGGTGCGTTCTTTCTGATAGCGGGACGATCTCAGAAGAAAGTTCTATTCTAAACTTTCCTGCAATAAATTTAAGAATATTCCATGAAAGGCCAGAAGGAACTGAAGAGGCATCAGTTATTTCGGTTGGTTTAAATCTAAATAATATTTTTAATGCAATTCATATCACAGATTCTCAATTAAAAGGAGAAAATAGGAATCTTAAAATTGTAGATGATTATAACGTAGACAATGTCTCCGAAAAAATCTCAAGGATTATCCTCGGAAATATTGATTTAGTTCGACAAGATGTCTGGAGAGAAAACCAATAATATTTTATTGTGAAACAAAAGGATTTAAAAAAACATTCACTTGATATATCTTCAAAAATTGAAAATGCTGTATCAGGAGAAGAATATTTTTCATCTCCATACCAGCATATCATCATAGACAATCTCGTAGAAAATCGATTTATAGAGTCAATATACAAGGCTTTTCCAAAGTTAAATGATCCTGATTGGGAACATACTTATGATGAAGGCATTGAAGTTAAATCTAGAACAAATTGGACATCAGAATTTGATATACCCGATAAAATAATTGACATAGTTAGAATATTTAATTCATCACCAGTCCTCAATGCAATAGGAAGCCGCTTGAAGATTCCAAAGTTGATACCTGATCCATACTTTACTGGAGGAGGTCTGAATATTACTCCTAAAGGCGGACTTTTAGATGTACATGTTGATGGTAATTATCATGATGCAACAGGCTTAAATCGAAGAGTAAATCTCCTTTTGTATCTAAATAAAAATTGGAAGCCAGATTGGGGGGGAGAACTAGGAATTTATAAAAACCAAGGAAAAATACTACATAGTTCAATCGCTCCAATATTTAATAGATGTGTTATTTTTGATACTCATGATAAAAGTTATCATGGATTGCCAAATCCAATAAATTTCCCAAAAAAAGAGATTAGAAAATCTATAATTCTTTATTATTATACTCATGCCCCAAGGCCAAAAAGCCAAATTTTAGTAGATAAACCTCACAGTGCATTGTGGAGATCCAAAAAATTTACTGATAAAAAAGGAAAAAAAGTAAGGAATTTCACGTAGCTATTTTTGATTATAACCTTCATGAAGATAGGAGTTTTCACAGAATTTTTTGAAAGTGAAAAAAATTCGGCTGGAAAACATATGTCGGAACTTGTCGATGAATTGAAAGAGCATTCTGAATTGGTCGATGTTTACACTTTATATAAGAAATCTAATCAATCATTTTTTGAAAACAAAAATGTAAACATTTATTCGCTAAATTATGATACTAGAAGAGGTAATATTTCATTTTTAAAAAGATTTTTTTCTGAACTCTTTACTAGTTTTCGTATATTTTTCCTGATGTTAAAAATGAAAAAAATTAGAAAATATGATGTTTTAATTTGGTATTCTCCAACTATTTTTTGGGGACCTCTAATTGCCATGCTGAGTATCTTTAAAAAGTCATACAGATATTTAATTTTAAGAGATATTTTCCCTCAATGGTCAGTAGATTTGAATATTATACAAAAGGGTAGTTTTTCAAATATGATTCTTAGTTATTTTGAAAATTTGCAATACAAAGTAGCCGATAAAATCGGCGTAAACAGTGAGGGCAATCTTTCGTATTTTGAAAAGAATGAAAATTTTTCAAAAAAAATTGAAGTCCTTAGAACTTGGTACAAAACAGATGTTGAAGAAACCTTACTTCCAACAAATATTCTAACGAAATTACCAGATAATAAAAAAATTCTTTTATACCTTGGTAATATGGGTTTGGCGCAAGATCAAGATTTTTTTATAAAACTTGTTAAAGAAATGAAGCCTGAAGAGAGTTTTGTTTTCCTTGTTGTTGGAACTAAAGAAAAAGATAAAAAAAACCTTGAGGTAGAGAAACAAAAACTCGGTTTGAATAACTTAATAACGTTAGATTCTGTAGAACAATGTTTTGTTGAGGCCATATGTAAAATTTCCTACATAGGAATATTTTCCTTAGATATCAGACACACAACTCATAATATTCCAGGTAAATTTTTACAATACTTAAGTTCAGGATTACCCGTTTTAGGGCTTTGTGGAAAAGGAGACGTTTCAAATTTAGTCATGGATAGAAAATTTGGGAGAGTATATGAGGGAAGAGATCCTTTAGAAGCTTATGAAATAATAAAACTTTTAGAGCATGATATTGAATCAAAAAAAATTAAGCCAGAAAAATTAAAAAGCTATATCAGAGAAAATCTCTCTGTAAAATCTGCTGTAAAACAAATTTTAAAGAATTTAAAAGAATAAAAATTATAGCCTTTAGGTGTAACATGAAAAAATTATTTCTCGGATAAATGAAAAGATTATTATTAGTAGAACTTAATGAAATAAATTTCAACTTAGTTAATAAATATACTAAGAAATATCCAAAAAAATTCCCTAATTTTATAAAGTTAGGCAACTTAAATAATTTTAATACTTTTTCTGAATTTGAATATCATGAGTTAGAGCCATGGATTCAATGGGTAAGTGCTCACACGGGAAAAAAATATAAAGACCACAAAATCTTTCGTTTAGGTGATATTTCAAAGTCTAACCTAGACCAAATTTTTGAAAAAGTTGAAGGTTATGGATTTAATGTTGGTTCTATTTCTTGTATGAATGTTAAAAATTGTTTAAAAAATCCTTCTTACTTTATACCAGACCCTTGGACACAAACTGAAACTGACGGAAGCATTTATAGCAATTTTGTTAAATCTATACTTGTTCAAACAGTAAATGATAACTCCATTTCGAGGATATCATTTAAAAATATTTTTTTTATTATCTTCATTTTTTTAAGATTTATAAGGTTTAAGGACTACTTTTCTTTCATTAAATTAGCTTTTTCTAGCTATAAAAAATCTTGGAGAAAAGCCTTATTTCTTGATTACTTTATTCATAAAATTCATTTAGAACTTTTTAAAGAAAAAAATCCTGATTTCTCATCTGTATTTTTGAACTCTGGAGCGCACATACAACATCATTATTTTTTTAATAGTGAATTCTCAGAAAAATTAAATCCAGATTGGTACTTAGATAAAAAATATGACCCTTTTTTTGAAATG
>MDTC01112698.1_pt1 | contig 41050 bp, 64 predicted proteins | sample 811181 | NCBI WGS metagenome assembly MDTC01 (sample SAMN05326644, study PRJNA326480) | marine metagenome | isolation source: seawater | place: Pacific Ocean: North | collected 2011
CCAGTTATACGCATCTCTCAGAATTACTACATCAATCTGATAGTCAGATTCTCCAATAACTTGTTTGCGATTAATTGGGAAGTCATGAGCTCTTGGCTTTACATACTTATCAAGATCAATGTCTTCATAACTATACATGAGTATGTCTTTGTCCACATCTCTCCAGTAATCGACAACATCCTCATCCTCGTTTTTAAGATTAGGTATCTGCTCAAAGCATACCTGCAAGTCTTCATGATATTTATCGCCACGTGATTTGCCGGTCTTGTAAGGATCATGACCTCTGTTTGACGCACAGTTAAAAAAATGAATCTTCGAGGGCGCTTGATACGCCAACCAATTTATGATTGCATGATTGCCGGATCTTCTAGGCCCAAATACTCGAATCTCTAATTTGTTGTACACCTCTAATTATGTAATAGATTATTGTACGAGTAATGGAAAGCTAAAAAAAAGCTTAACGTGGGATCGGACCACGCTAAACTTTTGTAAGGGTTTAACTACTCAGGTAGAGCAGTCGTATTTGACTCAGTGCAATTATCATCGCACGAGTCGGCGTTTGCTCCTTGACCAGGAATTAGGTCTAGGAAATAAGCAGCGGCGCCTAAGGCTGCCACTGCGATGATGATATATATCGCTTTCATCAAATATATATAACACGTGGTTAAATCGCATTGCGGAAAATGTTGGGGTTGCTAGCCCCAAATAAGCTGACGACCTCCCTATTCTACTACGGGGGAGAGAATCTGAATACATCATAACGCCTCCCCCTTATGGTCGTCAGTACGTTATGATGCAGGTACCATGAAATGCCTGATATAAGATGCCAAATAGCAGTTTTATTCAAAATGCGTATCATTCTGTAAAGTGATTCTACAAAATGCATGATATATCAAGCAATTAAACTATTTCGGCTAAAGCGCCGTTTTCTATAGGTATAAAATTTACATCCTCACACCAGCCTCTAATGATACAGTAGGGCTGAGTTTTTTGATCATGACTTTCGGTAGGTACATTACATATTACTTTGTTCACCGGATAACATGTGTCCTTCCAATGAACTGTTATTACATTACGACCCTGTTTTTTAGATTCAGGTTTATTATAGTGATACCAAAAGCGTCGCTTCTTACTCTTTGTCATTTCCTTTTGTCAGCCTATCTCCCGGATAAGGAAGATTGGGTAACTCAGGTAGACCGCTAGGCCATGTGTTTGCAGAACTGAATTGCTCAAGTGCCGCATGGTAACCTTCTTTATAACCAGCTAGTGCCTTGCCATTCATAAGAGCCAGTCCCATTTGAGTCTTACCAGCTTCAAAGCCACGATTGTATATCTCGCTTTCTTTTAGATCTATCGTGTATACCAACTCCTCAACTTGAGACTTTAATATACGATTAGCTCCTACCTGAGTATCCAGCACACCAGCTAGTGTGGAGCTACGATCAAAACTTACAATTATCAAGTGTGTCATTAGAGTCAGTACACAAATGACGCCTGTTGTTACTATAGTTCTATTCATTTTCTTTTAACTTTCTATCCATGAACTCATGGTCTGATTTTTGATCACTAACTAAAGCCATATTTTTGTCTACATATGTACGCATTTTTAGTTCCTCATTTTGTTTTACTATTTGTTTTAAACTCTGGTCAATGTTTTTCAGTGACTGAGCAATGGTAACCATTGTACCATCAATAAATCTACGTCCGCCTTGTGTCTGATAGAAATCATTCATTAACCATGGCCTCCGGTGGTATAACGTGAAACTGAGACTTGGTATTTGGATCACATCCAAATAGCTTGCCTCCACCATTTCCCTCACTGTCTCTGCTGGGAAATAGAGTTACACCGCTTTCTAATTCGATTACTGGTATGAAGTCGAACTTGTTATTCAAGTCCCAGCCTTCTGCCTGTAACTCCTTAGACGTTATGTTCCTTACTGTTTTTATTTTTTGTCCTGTGATATTATCCATAATTTTATTTCACCCACTCGTCGTATGCCTGCTGAAAAACATCAAACAAACATCTACCTGGGCTTAAGTCTCTAATGTATTTTGCTGTTGTAATAACTTCTTTCTCGAGCCCATGCTCTCTAGCGTCAGTTATTAAATTATATATTTGTTGTCGCTTAGTAGGTACTAGGAAGTTACCGTAATTGGCGTAATACTCCCCAGCAACTTTGTCGTAGTTGTCAGCCTGATATTCAGGATCTGAGATGAAATCAATCTGCTTCATCTGGAGGTCCTGTTGGCCAATCTTTGAACTCATGCTCATCATCGAATACTTTCCAAGTGTCAACTGGAGCATCTGTACAGTATGTGTCAAAGTTACGATCTAAATGAAGTTTAAAGAGTTCACTTCCATCCCCATTCTCCATACCGTATTCAACTCGTGCAATAGCCTCAGCTGCATCCCAAGCATCAACCTCGTAATAGGCGTCATGAATTTCCTTTACGTTCACTAGCCATTTACGTCGGAGTGTATCTTGTTTCATTCCAATGTATATGGACCGAACTTAGTAATCTCATCCGGCTTACGTACGGGTTTGTACCTTTTGTTATTTATAGCGTGTAAATAATCCACAGGTCGCATGTTGAGGATTGCTGCCTCTTTTGCAACTTTGTGTGGATCATACCTACCTTCACTATATGTATCAGGACAGTCCTGCCCATCGAAGATAGGGTAATTGTGTAGTGTCCTTTTTTTAGCTACGTGCTTCTTACAGCTACTAACCATAAGAAATACTAGTAAAAAAGAAACCATTAGTATTGTTTTTGTCATAGTTAAAAAAGAGCCCGAAGGCTCTAAGGTTAGTCGGGTCTGAGACCCGGATGTTTGTTGTAAAAAGCTTCCAACTGTTTAGTGTCCCAGTTCTTCATCTCTTGTATGAGCTTCAAGAACTGTCCCACGCTTGCACTACTATTGAGTGCATAGTTTATAAGATGACTAGGTAGCTGTGTATTAGCGTTCCATGTCGTAGAAGTATTTGTATTATATATATCCATAGCACATATATATAACACTATAGATATATATATTTCTATAGCTCTATCTGTTCTATTCTTAAATGATTAGCTCCTTTATAATGATGCTCACACCAGCTACTCCAAGACCAAGACTGAAAGAACTTACAGCTATGATCTATTTTCATTCTAGGATGTAAGTCTTTATATATGTAATGGAATAAGCTTTGATCTATACCACTATAAGTCTGTGTGCTCATATTTAAGTCTTGCATAGCTCTTAGTATTTTAAGTCTAGGTAAGAACTCTTCTTGTAAGAACTTAGTCTTTGCTATCCAAAGACCACTATTAAGATACATATATGGCGTAGCTTTACTAGCTTCTTTATTAGTTGTGTCAGCCATCCACTTCTTCATGTCTATAGCCTGCTGTGGTCCATTAGGAAAAAACCAAGCATCTGCGTTACACAACATCTCACAGTCAGCCTCACTTTCAAACGTCTCTACTAGTCTTCTTGGTCCTTCTGAGAAATGTATATCATCAGAATCAAAGAACATTGTATATTCCTTCTCTATATTAGGAATATATTTTATAAGCAGTGGAATTTTAACGTCATGGTCATAATGCTTAATACCCTGTCCAAGTACATTTACTTTCATGCCATAATGACGCATCTGTCTAACAGCAGAACCATGCTCGTTATTATTATTAACAGTAAACATATCAACCTTTAGATTAAGTTTGTTACCCTCAATCCCGGTTGGTGTTGGTGCATAGTAACTCTTACGCGCTGGATGGTTAGGATTGTCCTTTATAAACTTAGTTTCTTTTCTAGCCTTAAAGAGCTGATTATCCGTACAGCATGATTCCATCACAAGTCGTTTAAATTCAAACTTGTTAAACTTGGGCGGCATGCATTCTTCCATTTGCATACCAAGGGCAGGTCTACCATGCTGGTGGTAGGCCATAGGTTTTGTATCGAAATACGTGTTAGTTACATCAAATTTATGTTTCATCGCTAAAGTCAAATGCTAGTTGTCCGTTTGTGCAGCGTAGTTCTTCCTTAATGCTTTTCTCCAGTAAATACTCAAATCCGGCTTTGAAGAATAGATGCTCTTGCTCCTCTTCTGACAATCGTCTTTTTGCAAGATCTACAATGTCTCTATACATGATATCACCCACTTCCATATTTATTTTGTAGGAGGGTTCTTCAATCATGTTGAGTATTTTAATAGTCTCTTCCGGATCTATGTATTCATTCATACGGAGATACTGATAATTCGTACAAGAATGGTCAACAACTTAATATGTAGAAAAACTGACTATTCGAATAGCCCAGTCGTTTTTGATAAAATCCCCATCGAGGAAGCTATTGTCGAAGCCTGGCAGTGTGCCAGTATTTTTAGCTAACTAGCTGACTAGCAGATACATAAGAAAAAAGGTACTAAATTTAGTACCTTTTTTCTCTCCTTTTTTTTAGCTATTTTAGCATGAAACATATCATAATATATCAGGCACTGTGTACCTAACATATCACGATATATCACGGTGGCTCGAACTATTTCCTGATGTACGAGAACGTACCGTTCTCATTATACACTAGGTCATACGTGTCCTGAAGGTCATAGAACCTGAGCAGTCTACGCATTAGATCTCCACGCTCTTCACCTACATGCGGAGTGGTGTCATCCATCTCGATCATTAACTCGATACGGTTGGCCATCCACTTCTGTGTTAGCTTGTAAGTGAAGACTGTTGAGGCGAACGCAAACAAGAGCATCGGTATAACTTCAAGCACTCCACCGAAGACACCTCCGACAATGAGTGCTATGAGTACAGCGACTATTGTTATTTCTAAGAATTTCATATTCATATCCATAATCCGTTTTTGTATGGGTTAACATACCCAGTGCCTTTTACAATGTCCTTTTCCAATATACCTTTGAGGGGTATATGATTTACTGCCGTAGCGGCTTTGAATGTATTTGTATTTGTATTCATTTATTTATCTCCTATTGAGGGTTTAGTGTTACAATTATATATAACTCACACATTCATGTAATTGCGTATATATCAGCCTTCGCAATTACTATCCCCGCAGCATGAGTTGGTTTTATCAACTGACTTGAGCTTATGGGCATATTTAATGATTTCTCCAGCTATATTGGATACACCTTTTGGTCCTTCCTTAGCTAGATATTCACTCCACCATTCAAACGTTGTCAGCATGTGATCGTAGCTGGCTATATCACCCTCGTCCATTTCCAATTGATCTGGGATATCAGGAGGGGTAGTTACAGCCTTAGCCTGGTTTATAATCTGTTCATATGTAGGATAGTCATCTCCAATTATTTCTGGTTCTTTCATGCGTGTGTCTTTATTTATTATCTGTATTATATCCTCCAGTGCAGTTTGCATAAGGTGTGGAGGTATTTCTGGATTCTCTTGAATAAAAGTATCAACATAATTATTGACCTTGTTTTCTAAATCAGCTGTCATGAGTGTGTACTCCCATCTGGTTGGATGCCTATTGTCATTTTGGCACCGGTTTCTGTTGATTCGACTATGACTATTGCACAGTCTGGCCATCCCAATTCAGGGTGTGGCTCTGATACTATATCCCATCTCAGTTTCAACTGGTCATAGGATTTCTGTTGTTGTTCGTTTAATTTCATTGTACTGGCCATTTGTATGGTAGGTCGTGTGGTTCATTCCATCCAAACCTACTATAGTATTCTGGGTCTTTATTTAATAAGTTACTTCTATGTGAAGCATGTATCTCAGGATCGCCAATCCAAGGCGGTGATCCGGTATCAGGGAGTTCCGCTATTCTGTCCTGGAAGTAATGAAGCCATCTAAGGCATACTTCGTCAGACCATGAATGTTTGGTTCCTTTACGATGCACCATCTCCTGGGCACCACGGAAACAATACAAGGCTAGAGATTGCTCATAACCTACCCACATCTTTGATGCAGGATGATTAGGCCATTTCCCACCCAGTAATGTCTTACCTTCCCTATATACCTGATTACCTAACCTTACATTGTCCAAACATGCCATTGACTCCACATAAGAAGGGCTAGGTAGGAATGTCTGCATTGTAATCGTCTATAGGTATCCATCTATTGTCGTAATGAAGCCTGAAGGCCCCTACGAAGCATTCGCTGTACGTACACTCGTTAGGGGCAAATAGGCTCATAAAGTATTTGTCTGTTTTGTGGTATAGAAAATATACCTTTCCTATACATGGTTTGAATCTAACTTCAGCATTGAAGATAATATCATTCCATTTTATCTCTTTTGCAAGTTCCTCATATTCCGCTCTGATCTTGTCAAAACGTTCTTGGAAGTTCTTGTTTGCACAGTGTGCTGCACTATGTTTCCAACCAGACAGATTGTCCGGTCTGATTACAGGAGCGCCTAAATTACTGGCGTATGGTAATGAATTAGGATGTAAAGCAATGTTATCAGGAATCGCCTCGTCTCCACTCTGAGCACCACTTGTAGCTTTGGACTCCTGTAACTTGTTCTTTTGCTTTGTCATCTAAATAACTTACAGCTGTTCTAAGATTGGTTTGTAATGTATCTATAAGAACTAGAAGCTCTTGTATTTCTTTCTCTAGGTTATTTATTTTTAATAATAGTTGTCTGTCTTTCATTACCAATGTCTTATTACATTAGCTATAATAAATATACATGTAATAATGTTCAAGACTACAATCATGCTCCTTATAACTAGACTTATCTTAGCGTCTTTTAAAGACAGTATAGGTATCTCTGGTTCATCATCATCTGTTCTACCTACTCTATGATCTAGAGTCCTAGCCCAGATAAGCCATAGTTTCTTGAGCATAGTAATATAACGTGTGAACTATATTCAAAGTTCAATAAATTAAACCGTATATAAGGCAGCATACTTCTAAGTACACTTTGTACACGGCATATAAAAAAAGAGGCGTGCTTAAAATAAACAGCGCCAATTTTTTTCTTTTTGTATTAGTCAGAGTTTGTAAGATACTCATGAGCTTGATCTATAGCAGACATAGGACACATGGCAAGCATTTCTATTGATTTACTAAAAACACAGCCTCCGGGTTCTATCTCTGTATAGTTTACTCTATGCCATACAAACATGTCCATGTCACTTGATGCTGTGTTAGGAGACATTGTACATGCACTAAAATTTACAAATCTACTTTGCTTACTTAAATGTGATTGTTGTGCATTTACAATCTCTTGCAACGCAGCTCCTGAAGCTGTCTCATACTGAGAAGAAGAATGTTCTTCTATAATAGTTTTATCACTCATATTTTCTTATGTTTGTATCCACCAAAAATTGCTCCACCTCTTCCATAGTATCTACCAGATGCCTGGTTCTGTAATCTTGAGGACAATCCTGGTCGGTTTGTTCGAATAGTTCATTTAAAAGCTCTAGGGCTTTATTTAATTGTGTTGGTTCTGCAGTATCTGTCATATCATTATATTTTCTTCTACTAATTTATTTGATACTGATTTGAGTTTTAATAATGTTTCGTCCACATCAAGATGTCCTGACTCTAGCCCAGCTATACTTTCTTTTAATACTTCTAGTAGTATGGCGTGACTCTTTTTTGTTGTTCTTACAATATTTAAAGGACTACGCCTGGAACCAAGAGTTTTCTTTTCTCTAAGCTTAAGTAATAACTCTTTATCGCTTTGATTTACGTTAAACACTTCTATGATTCTGTGGAGAGTTGATAGTCTGGGTGTCGTGTATCCTTTGACCCAATTACATACACATTGCCTCTGATTCTTGTTCGGTTTAAAACCTTTGCCTTTAAGAATTTTTGCGATCTGGTACATTTGTCCCCGACCTGGCTTTACGTTTTGGTTAAAAATTTCTATTAACTTTTTGTGAAATGCCTTATGAGAGGCAATGTAATTTTTTGTTTTATTTATTTTGCATGTACTCATATTTCTATATTGTCTTCCGACCATACATATAACGGTGTCATATCTCCAACATAAGCTCCGCCGATATTGAAGTCGAAGAACTCAATGGCTTCTTCCATGGTCATACCATCACGTTCCATTAGAATAGCTAGTATTCTCTCTATCGAATAAACTACCTTATGCGTATGATACTCCGATCCTATAATGGCGGCGTCTAATCCGTCAGCTGTTAATGGTTTATTTTCTTTCGTCACTTTTTATCCAATCAGGCTTATCAAAATCCACAGGTTGTTCAAATGCCGCCTGTAGAGCTTTTTCATTTTCTTCTTTAGCTATTTTGCGCACCTCATCTACAGAATTAAATCCTGCTGACTGTAGTATGAGTTTTACCATGCTGTCATTCATCGGAGCATCATCACATCCTGATACATTCTTAGCTCCCAACCTTCTACCTTTTTTTAATTTTTGTGTCATTTTTATTTTGTTTTTTTATGTTATAGTTAAAAAAATTGAACAAAAGTTATTCACAATTGTCTATATTTATGTTGTTTGTTTTAGTTTGCGAGACCCCTGCCTATCCGAAGTAAGCAGGGGTCTCTTTGATTTGTTTGATTGTAATAAAAAGAAGCGGAGGTTCGCCTTGATTCCCTGCTGCGTCCAGCAAGTGGTAGTTGCATTGTCCAAGCAGTGGAACGTCTGGTCGAGACTACCAGTTACATCTAACTCGACCTCCTCCTTTTCTTATAAGAAACTGAATACTTCACAACCCCCTGTTAAGCCGGCACAGCTAGATCCTAGGCACATATAGCCAACCTACCCGACAAGCGACTAGAGGCGCTAGAGGAGTCACCGTTGACTCACTGTCGCATTCCTCCTAATAGGTTCAGTAAGGCTTTAATTGGATAGGGTGTGAAGTAAAGTGAATAGAGACAGGGGGCACCGCTGGTATGCGGACTAGAGATGCGTCCACTAGAGGCTCGTAACTTTCGGATCGCGCAAGTGGCTGCAAGCAGCTCCTACTACACTCCTAGGCCATCTGCCAATTCCTTGGTGTCTCTCCCCCCTGTCTCAAAACTATTAAGAGCAGAAGTCTGGACCCATGTCCAGTCTAACATCATCGTAGGGCTTGAGAGCTTCCTCTACGATTGCTCTTGGTGAGATAACCTCACAACGCATGATAGGCTCAATCATTGCAGGAGAGAAGCCGGACGCAACAAGTCCGTAATCATTCTCTTTCATAGCAATGTTGTTTTTCCTATGACTTTCATGTTCTAGTCTACGTTGCAGGTTCCAGTATACCAACTTAGGCATTGGTAGACCTTTTGCGTCAAACTTCTGTTGAATGACTTGGTGATTTGTCGGCAAGGTGAATGTACCATTAGCCGCATGGGCAGGAGCGTCAAACTCTCCGTCAGTCAGAATATAAAGATATTCCGGCATGTCGCTTGCCTCCTCTACAGCATCCAACATTACGTCAAACACCGCCTCCAGGTTTGTTGAGTAACCAGCACCAGGGTGGTTTTTAAGCCAGTTAGATATCTCAACTATGTTGTCACCTTGTATCTTCATTATCTCTGGGTGATCAGAAAATGTAATGAAGTGATCCTTGAACTTACCTGAGCAACGTTGGCTCAAGTACGTACCCAGACCCAAACAAGCTTCAAGAGGAGTGATCTTACTATTTTTTGAAATAGTTTCAAACGTCATGGATGGCGAGACATCCAATACAGCAATAGCATCACCAGTCATACCGTAGTCAGGAAGAGCGTCCCAGATATTTTGCATACCCTGGATGGTAGCAGCATCTGCCTCTTCCATATGCATAGCTCTACTGGTAATCTCATGCGGGTGCAACACAGCTGCATTCACACTAGACTTACCATTAGCCACGTCTTGAATCCACTGCTCGTAACGTTCTTTGTCACGCTTAGTGAAAGCTTTACGGTAGTTCAGCCCGGCCTTACTACAGACTTTACCATAGTCAATAGTTTCAAACTGCCTGGAAGACATTTTAGTCTCAACCACGGCATCTGACAGAGCTTTACGAAGGGACACCAGATATTTCCTGTATTTCTTCTGACCAATACCCAAAGCAGCTATAAGCTTCCTAGCCACATGTTTTGTGGTTTTACTGGAGGCATTATCACTTGGCAACCATTTGGCCAGCAAGGATATCTTCTCTAGTTTACCCTGCTGGAGAGCGTAGATGTCTCTTTTAAGCTGGGCTTGGATAATCCTGACTACCTGTCTGGACAAAGTATCACCTCGTCCATCAACAGAGGTATCTCCAAAATCACCATGCATAAAGACAACCATCAAATCGTCCCAACGACCATACTTGCTGAATAAATGCATGTTGGCCCAGATTGCTAATCTCTTTTCCGGATCTGGAGATTCCGTCAGATATTTGACCAGCACGTCAAACAAAGTGCGTTCTCCCATACCACCACGTGGGTTTCGTAATAGGAACATACACTTCGTAGCAGCTAAAGGATCTTCATCCCAAGCTTCCCTGAAGATAGGGATGATGCTCAAAGGGTCATGCCTAAGACCGCCCATTGCATCATATAGGTCCACTATTTTACTACCACTTGTGGAGTGGGTTGGGGCGCCATTCTCAGTAAGAACGTCGCCGGCGTTATCGAGGATCTCGCCCATAGTTTGTACTAGGCGAGGTGAATCTTCTGTTGTTGTACTCATAGAAATTGTAAAAAAAAAGGATAAGACGGGGCACCCATTTCTGGATGCCCCGAATTTTTATGAATAAAAGAACAGACTCCGTCTATGGTACATTTCGGATGTATTAGATTGCTGCAAGAGTCTGAATGTCAGTCACAAAGTTTGGCTAGTGTTACAACCACCAGAGAGTTGGAATGAATTTTTTTAACAGGTACTTTCAAATGTCCTGTGATCATATTAGAGAATGGTCAGTACTCCACAGTTCTAAACTAGAAAGGTATCAAAAGCGTATCCGCCTCCTCCTTTTGAATCTAGCCAACCTCAGATTGTGAGCAATGAGGTTTCTATGGTTATTTTCATATATGGTTTATATGATTGCTGGTTGTGACTGTAAGTCAGGCGCATGCTCCTTGCGGAGCGGTACATGATTATTGGAATGTAGTATTTGCAGTCTACGCCTGGTGTAAACTAGTATGTCAGTCTACATTATTATATAGCACATTTTAGACTAAAATTTCACTTTGTCTTTTGCTGTATATCGACGTGCTGATCGAGTACAGGATCTTTCTTAAAATTAGACTGAAAGCTTTTAGCTCGTCCAAGTTTACTTTTCTTAGGTTTGTAGTTAGGCATACCAAACTTAATAGAGTTAAGACTACCAGCTATGTGGTAAACAGAACCGGCTCCGCTCTCCTCATCAAGGATAAAAGCTTTTGCTATTTCTGTTGTGCCTCTAGATATCTCATCTAAGAACTCTATTGTTTTACTTTGTTGTTCTGCCTGCATTTTTGCTGAGTCATGTACAACGTCGCACAGACTTTGAAGTACAGCGGTCATTTCATTTATTGCTGTTACTATAGTATCATATTTATTCTGATTAGTTTCAGTCATATTAATTATTCATAATATTTGTTTTAAGTAAACCATCTCCATTTAGTTCAGAGAGGTAATTACACAAGCTGTCTATAAATTTACGAGTAGCTTCTTTAGCTTCAGGTTGATTATCAAATTTAGGATGTGTAGCTATTACTGTTGAGTATAAAGCTCTCAAAGCTTCGATTGTATCATTGTTATTCATAGGGAGAATAATGCCTATACTGCCTTCTGCATATAGCTATGATATACATCTATTTTTACATTGTTTGTACAGGACATAAATATGTCTCGTACATAAGCCGGTAATTTCGTTTGTTAGTACAAAGCAATTTAGATTATAATCACGTTTGTGGTACTAGTATTACAAGCTACTTTATCTGCTCCTCCAAGTTCTGTTCACTGCTTCAGAGATGTTTCTTTGTATGCAACTGTATTTTGTAATTTAGAAGTAATTACGTCATGTGAAGTTGATGCTAAAGATCTTTATTGGGAGTGGCTGAAAAGACATGGAGCTATGGATTTTATAAAAGACATTGTATTAGAAGAAGAGGCACAAGGTTACACTATAGGGGATAGTGACCTTGCTAATTTTAAAATACCTAAACTAGACGAATGTTATCTAAATCCAACAATAGGAAAAATAAATGAGCTGCAAACTTTGTGACATTATTAATAATAAAGACAACTACAACATAGCTTATGAGACTGATAGCTATATAGTAGTTATGTATGACGCTATTAACATACCTGTACTCATATTGAGAGAGCACAAAGAGTTTGTCGACAAAGATACAGAATATAGGTTTTTAATAGAGTTTGGTAATTTTGCCGAATATCATTTCGGCACGAAGCATATAACTATCAATAGGAAACAATCATACCACTATAAACACTTGGTCTGGATTGCTTGTCCAATTGATCATAAGCTAGATACTTACGCAGGTTTTTTAGAGCAGTGGAATGGGTAGGTAGGAGACACAGCCCCTACCTACCTTTTGTTTAACTACAACTAATCTCCGGAAATTGGTGATTTAGTTATAAAAGTTACATATTCCTCTACCTGAGTAAGATAACCTTCTACTGAGAGATATTTCTCAGAGTCGACTTCATTGTCTTTAGCTACCTTTGCCAATATATGATCAGCTGTATTTGAGTTGCCGGGTTTACCAACAGTGTAATCATAAGCACTAGCTATCATTTGATTTACACCATTAGTTAGATCACGCTGAGTCTTACCTGACTTCTCTGTGAAATGATCCAACATTTGTTTGTACCTCTCCTCTTGCTCAGGAGAAAACAAAGCTTCTTTCCTACGTGTCTGTCTTGGCTTTGCAGTCATTTTCTCCAATACAGATGACTGTATATTTGTAACCAGTGCATCATGTGATTTAGTTAACTCGACTACTGCAGACATCAACTCTACTACATTTTTCTCCTGTTCCTCTAATTTACGGAATATCTCAGCAACTACCGGAGTTACTAATTCAGGATTTGAAGTAACGTTTAGATCCTCTGATTTAATTGGAGCTTCAACAGGAGCTTCCATTACAGTATCTGCTTCCCAGCTTTCTGGGGGCGTTTGATCTTCTGTTACTTCGGAAGATACAACTTTAGGCGTGAGATCTATTGCTGGGCTTTCTTTGAATGATTCTGGATTTTGACTCATGATTTGATTTATTTTATCTGTAAGCACACTGTCGACTGTTTGGTCAACTTGCTCTAATTTTTTATTTATTACATTATCTTCCATTATATATTACTATTTTGTGTTTTTATTTGATTAGTTGTAAGTTCCGCTTTTCTTCTAAGTTCATGACCCTGAGTTGAATCGTATGGATATAAAATATTATCCAATCCATTATACTCTGGTAGTATAGAAGAAGAGCGAACATTCGTTCCATATATTGAAACGAAGTTGAATTTATTATGCGGGAGGTCATCCCAGTTATTTATGTACCAGTATCGTCTGCCGAATAAATATGTCAAATACTGAGCATTACCTCTGTGGGCTTTTGCCTTATCGCATTTAGAACAATTTATAGCACGCTTGAATGCGGTAGAGCTGTAGTGAATCAATACGTCACTTTGAGGGAACTGTGTTGTCAAAGATTGTATGTGATTACTGTCAGCTAATCGTGTGTAGTCAAAATATAACAAAGAAGGTCGGGCATTTGGAGTGTTCTCAAAACGCTCTCTAAATAACCTTACACATTCTCTGTTGTCTTCATTATACACAGTTATATTTTCACGTCTGTTGTACAAGATCTCCTGTAGGTCTGTTGCTCGATTTGAATCTTTCTCGAACACCATACCAGTATAGTTAATACCTTCTTGCTCCAAAGCATCGTATATACATATCGGAGAACCTGCACAAATTTCTCCAGTAAACTTATCTGCCCACATGCCTAGCCCTCCGAACATGTCAAGAAACACATAAGGTTCGTCACATTCCTTCCAGGGTTGGCATTGCTGAGTGATAAAGTCACGTAAGAAAGATTGCTTGTATACGCTGTATTGAGATTCAGACCAACGGTGATCTCCAAACTTAGCGCCTCCAAACGTCCTACGGGCACGACCCTGGAAGCCTTTGTATTTACCAAGCTTAGTACGTACCACATCAGCCGCTTCTACTACAGGCACATCTTCTTCTATCCTGCGTCTTAGTTGCGTCATATCTTGTGCCGCATCTAATTCACGTAATTGTATTTCTTCGTCTGTAATCATCCTGTTATTAACTTAGTTGATATTAGTTCCTCCTCATCACCACCCCAGTAAGGGTCTAACGAAGGGTTTGGTATCATATCCCAACTTTTTGCGTGTTCTTTTAGAATCTGAACGCCACCACAATCACTGGCTACTCCTTTTAAATAGACTAGTGCTATCTGTGGTTTGTTGTCTTCGAGAAGGGTATCTAAAACTTTCTTCTCATGCTCTGGGATATTATTTACTCTAAAAAAGGAAGCATGTCTATGTCGGTTCGCATTTGCTCGAACTGAGTATAAAAACATGTCCTGTTTATCGTGATCTTCTAGATCAGAGAAATCCTCCACAGTCTCAGACCAGGAGCTCCAATCTATTCCATGAGCGTCAGCTATACCGGTTAAGGTATAACTGCGCTCAGTTAATACTTCTGTATCGGTCATAGTATATTCATATGGTCTTTCTTACGAGTAACACTAGTATGCAGCTCACCAGGTGTGATTGCATTTATAATATCAGCAGCCATTTTATCTCCATCTGGAGCATAGGCTCGTGCTAATTGATTAGTGTCATCTTTAAGACCTGTGGTTATTCTTTCAAAAGCTTTAATTGTAACAAAGCTAGGATTCTCTACGAATGTGAAATTACGTACATTCATTAGCTTCCTAGTTTTCTTACGCATAGCTGATACGGCACTTTTTTGCTTTTCGTAAAACTCAAATTTGTAACTCAGAGAAGGAGAGAGTCTAAAACCAGATGCTCGTACGAAAATATAATATATAATCTGCGTGTCTCTACTGGACGGTACATTATATATAATAGCCTTACGCCTTTTTGCATATATCTGCAGTAACTCAATTTTATCTAAGTTGCTTTTAGTTTTCTTCTTAAGTAATACGTTCTCGTGTAGCTTTTCTACCGTATATAAATATCTTTTTTTGTGTGGTGTTGCTCCTACGCTATCCATTTTATGAGTGCGCGTCACCAGTCTTCATTATCGTACCGACTGCTCAACATGTCTGCTGCATGCAGAACTATTTGTAATGCAGTCTCTTTGCCTGCTAGAGAGTAACCTGAAACTTCGTACGCACCACCATGATTTACAATGGCAAACTTCTCATCCTCAGTAAGATCATCATACAGAGCTTTTGAGAAGTGGATAACTGTCATGAGGGACAGATGTCCTGAAGGTTTGATTACCGACTGTTCTGCAAAGTAAGACAACACAGGGTCATTGTGCCTGTCTACATATTTTTGAAAGTCTCCATATTCTTCGGAAACTTTGTACGGTTTTTTATCAGACTGTTTACCGCTTTTTAGTAAGTTTATAGTATAGTAAGGATTTGCCTCATGGTCGCAGACTTTGTGTAAATCGTGCAACACAGCAGCTGTGACAAATTCCTGTGGGTTTATTAATTTATTATTAAAACCAAGTCCTATTTTTATGACTTGATGTATATGTGTAATAAGACCTCCTTCAAAACAATGATGATATGATAAAGAGGAACTTGCCGGAGCTTCCAGCAAACCTTTCTTGATCGTATCATGTCCAAGTAAGCCTACAAGTAATTTTAGGCGGGCCGGACTACATGATTCTCTTAGTCGGTTTATTACTTCTATGAATGTTTCTTCTTTTGTCATATTCCGTATTTCTTTTTAAAGTATTTTACGAGTTCTCTTTTATAAGGATACGGTATATCCGTCTCGCGTTGTATATCTTTGATTATTGATGTGGCGCACAACTTGTCTGTCTCAGTCAAATCTTCTTTTGTATCTGTATCCAGATTAGGTGTAGCTTCATCGGCGTTCATAAGTTTGTTATACACATAAATTAGATTAAAAAAAAAGGGCTCATTTCTGAGACCTTTTAACTTAAAACCTAATTTTTGTTTTGGTGTTAGGTAGACAAGTAAGTTTCTTTTATCTACCTCTATCTTTGTTTCTCTCACGATTTCTCGCGTCAAGAGTGTTGCCATATTATATGTCTTCTAGGTTAATTTTAATTTTGATATGTTCTAGGCTAAGTGCAAAAGCCCGCATATCTTTTTTATTTTTAATAAGTAAGATAGATTTACCGTACTTATATTTAAACATCTTTTCCTTCAATTTAAACATTGGTGTAGTCAGACCTTTTGCATCTATTACTATTTCGTTGTCGCCATCTTTTACGAGAAAATCCGCAACGTAATTAATGGCCCGAATAGTTTTGCCCTCAAATTTAAACTTTGGCTGGAGTTCATACTTTGGTTGTAGTGTGAAGTTCTCTTTACCTATTACGGTTTTAAGATACACATAAACCCTAGACTCAAGCCTTGAGGCAAATACGATTCCGTCAACAGTTCTTTTGGCTGAGTCGGAAACTTTATACTTATTTTTATATCCGCGTCTGATAAGTAAAAAGTAACAGACTTAGTGACACACCGTCAATTATATATAGCACACAGGCGTCAATTATTTCACATCCAATGCTGCGTCAATTACGTCTTTGTACTTTTCTAAGAATTGCTGAGCTTCCTCATCAGTAGCATCTAGGTGGATACCATCGACAGTGTTTTCATCATCATCTTCTTCAGTCTTCTTAGATGTAGAATCTTCGCTGTTACCCATTTGCAAGCCTTCCTCATTTACATCCGGTTGTTGAAGTAAGCTCAATGCAATAGCAGTGGCTGCTGCTTGTTTGCTAAAATTATTTTTGTTACAATCTCTGTAAAACTCTCTACTGAAATCGACTAAAGCGTCAGCATCAGCATCTTCCAATAGTGAGGCATTTTTACAGATAGTCGGAGTACTATCAAAAAATTCAGAAGCACTGTAAATTGCTAGAGAATCTTGCATAGCTGGTGTCTGTGCTAATTTTTTAATACTAGCAGTTTTTTGAGACTCACTCACTTGCTCAGAAGAAGCTCCTTTAGCCATATCCATAGCAGTAAATAATCCGTATTCTTTGAAGTTACTAAGTACGTCATCAAAATTACCAATTGCAACCTCATTTACAATGTCTCTCAAACTACTAGATTTAGCCATAGACAATTGCATTAAATTTTGTAGATCTTCTTCAGTAACACCATCAGGGCGCTCATCTACAGGCTCATCTACAGGCGCCTCTTCTTTATTTACTTTCTTTTTCTCAGGGCTCTTTATAACTATCTTCCTCAAGTTATTTTTACCTGGTTTTTTAATCCTAGGATTAGCTTTAGACATAACCCTATTCGTAATCAAAGCACTACCTAAAGCAACTAACAATGGTACTGCCATAGCCCCTGCTCCCATCCTATCTAAATTACTACCTAAAGCTTCTTTTTTCATAGAAGCTTTTTTTTCCTGTTGTAATCTGTCTAGGTAAATATTTTGAGCCTCATCTAATTCCGACTGTAGTCGGGATTGACGTACTTTATTGTAAATAGCATCTACGCCTTTATAACCTAAATATGCTGCAAGTAATCCTCCAAGACCACCAGCAAGTACAGTGGTTGGAGTTGTAGCTTTCTTTTCACTAGCCGATTTAGCATCTTCAGGATCTGGAGCCGTAGTGGTTAAATACAGTGTATCATCATCGTAACTAGTATCTTGTTCTTTCTTACGATTTTCATTTAACCTGTTCATTAATTTGTACAGAGCCACAGCTGCTCCCACGCCACCACCAAGCATAAGTCCTCCAGTCATCATAGGAGCAACCTTATTCCAATCTATTGCTTTTTTCTTCATTTTATTATTTTTTTATACAATATATTTGCAGTGGTAATAAAAACTTTCCAGTTCTCTATATTCTGACAAAACTGTTTTTGTTCGTCAAGTATAACCAAGTTAGGATCAACCTGATCAGCCTTGTTCAAAATAGACGAGTACTCTTTTAAATCCTTAGCTTTAGACATGTCTAAAATGTGACTTTGTATACCCTCTTTCTTCCACATTTCTGGTATAGAGAATAGTCCTTCTACTGGGCATTGCTTTACCCATTCAAATTTCTCACCAGTTGCTGGTTTATCGAACATCTTCTCATATTCACCTAAACCGGTAACAGCTTTGTCGTCTTCTAATCCTAAATCTTCTAAACCTGGAAAGGCAGCTGCTCCCATTTCAGATCGAGAAACACCACGTCCCAAACTATAATTATCTACAGACATTACACAACTTGCTCTGCAGCAGATCCTTCCATACGGCGTCCAATTGAAGATTCCAAGTCTTTTGCCATACTTCTATAGTAGTCTATTTTGTTACGTAAATTCTCATTCGGAGCCGCATCTTGTTCAGCATCTCTTTTCAAAGTCCAATATAGAGCTCCTGCCCCAATACCTGTAGCTGCGCTTAAAGCTAGTAATGATTTCATACCAAGAGCTGCTGTTGGAGCTATCCCGGCTTGTTTTACGTGCTCCAACCTACCCATCAAATCATAAATACCATCAGCTACTGCCTGACATTTGAAGTCCCACTCTCCAGCATCATATTTTTTGGATGCTGCCTTTGTCAGTGTATATGCATCCGTATCAGTAATACCGTAACCATCTAAAATTTGATATATAGATTTAACTACGGCAGCAGCCTGTTTTGTTTGACTACGATCCCACACTTCGTGAAATCCTTGATACTCTCTGAATGTATGATGAGGTATGCCTAATTCAAGACACCCACTGAATATTCCTAATTCTTTTGCATTCATCGTTGCATTCCTGTTTGGTAAAGCTGTCTGAATGTACTGGGGTCTATTGACACAGCTCTATCGGTAGGTAAGTGATCAAAGGTTAAACCCTTTAATGGATTGAAACCTCTGCTTACTCCAGTACCAAACATCGAAGTAGGCTTTGTTGTATTAGAAGAGGTGGCAGGTGCAGGTTGACCTTGTTGTGGTGCCGGGGAAGGAGGTACAGGTTTACCAGGTAAGATTCCAGCAGCCACTTGCTGCTCTGGAGTATTTATCGGTTTGCCAGGCAGTACCTTAGGAGGTTGTGCTGGTATGGGTTTACCAGGTAATACTGGTCCCCCTTGCGGTCGCGGCAGATAACCTCTACCTCCAAAAGGATCGTTAGGGTTATGAGCAAATTTAATTATATAGTATTTTTCCAGATGTTTCATCGGTAGTTATATCCTCCAAGTCCACCTAGGATCATGGACATTAACGTTGTTTTCTTTCCTAGTCCAAGAAGATACTTGGCAATAATAAAAATAGCGGCAGAACCTGCAGCGCCTTGTAAAAGTCTTTGTAATGTAGATTTCTGTCTTGGGTTCAATGCTCTCATCTCAGCAGCCAAAGCTGACTTTTGGGCCTGACTAACTCCGGAGTCATATATGCTAGACATTCTTATGTGCGGTCCCGGGCTAGCTCCAACCATGTAGGCTGACTTAACTGAACCTTCTTTTCTGAAGTTAGATTTATCTCCAATAAAGTCCCTATATTTATTGATAGGATTAACAAAGTCTTTATCTAATCCAAAATCACGATTAGCTGCATAGTTGCCTAAAGCTGATACACCACCTCCACCAATAGCTCCAACTGCTAATCCTTTTAATAGACCAGGAATTGCCCCTGAAAATCCATTTCTAATTAAACCAAGTATGAGTCCTATTGGAGCCCCTGCAAGTCCTCCTAAAGCAGCACCAGACAAAGGATTACCTTGTCGCAACGTATCCATAGCAGGACGTATTAATGGCTTTGCTAGAAACTTCCTGGCGCCACGTCCCATATGGTACATGGGATTACCCATCTTATGACCGTAGGGAGCTTTTTCTATCTGTCTTATAGCGTCATCATAGAATGAGACTTCGTTAGGCTCATCAGCTGTAAAAGGCACCCAAGTTTTAGGAGCATTTTTAGCCTTTTCTTGCTCAGACCGATATTCGTTAATTTTGTGACCGCCATACAAGCCTGCGCCTCCTAAACCGATTGGTAGGAGATATTGTGACAAGTTGGCGAGACCAGCCATTAAAGTTCAGGTCCGTCACCAGTACCAGTTACAGCATCATTAGACTGTGTAGGTACTTTAATTTCTGAAGTATCAGATTCAGCTTCTTTCTCATTGGAGTTATTAGGACGTGCAGGCAATCCTTTTGGATTATCACTAGCATCAGGAGAAGCTTTAGCTTTCTGCTTCTTATCATCCATGGACTCTTTGATTGGCTGTCCAAATAGATCAGTAGCAGCTTTTTCAATCTTATCTCCGGTTACCTCACATGTACCTTCACAACCACACTTAGGATAAGCGCATTTCTCTGATTTCTTTTCTTTGCCTGCAGGCTTAGAAGTACAGTGTCCTGCCTTCTTTACTAATTTAGCGAATTCATCTAATTTCATAATCTATATAATATTTAACAATTCCATTTACGTAAAGCTTTGTTTATGCGGCTGTCTGGATCGTTTTTAGTTTTACTACCAGTCAGTTTTTTCTTCATACCTCCCATGCGGGCACAAAATGATGCTCTGCGTTTCTTGGCCTTACCTTTAGGGTTCTTCTTAGTCACGGGAGCTTTAAGGTCGGAACCTGGATTGGCTTTTTCATAGGACTTGCGTCCTTTCTCATTGAGACCTCCTGAGTCGCTCTTACCTTCAGACTTCTGCCAAGCTTCTGACTTAGCAAACTTAATAAGATCTATTACATATAATTTATCTACGTTATTCATAAACCTCTTTCTCTTATACGTTCTTTCAAAGCATCGTATACTTTCCTATTTGAAAACCCAGGAGCATCCCCAAACGACTCTAAACCTTTCTCGTAAGCCATTGCATCTATCATACCCTGTCTTGCCTCATTAAAACCTAGTCCAGCTCCAAATTGTTTTATTTTTGATATTAAATAACCAAGCAAACCACCTGCGCCTGCACCCATAGCGCCTCCTGCTAGACCACCTTTTAAGCCCCCTCTGCTTGTACCTAGGTAACCTGTCCTAGCCTTAGCCCCTAAACCGGCACCTAAACCACCACCCAATGCAGCGCCTATTAAAGCAGCCTTACCAGGTTCATTTCGAGACACCTCTTGACCTACTTCCATCATGCCTTTTTCTTCTAAAATGCCGCGAGTAAGTATGTCTTTAATTTCGTCTTCAGACAAATGAGAGTATCCTAATTTAACAATTCCGTGTTTTTGGGTGTTATTCATTTTTTAAATTTGTTATCAATCCACACTTTGTAGGTATACAAAGCCATCAAAGTGAGGCACAGCATTATGCCGTCCGTCCATTCAAGATTCCAAAGTTCTGGTATGTCGCTCATTTGAAAAGAAACCCAGGCACATTTTTAGGATTATCCCATGGCGCGCCGCCTTTATAATCGTCTAATTTTTTATCTACGTAACTATAACCTCCATAACCGCCGCCAGCCGCTCCTAAAAGTGACAAAATCGCACCTAGAGGAACAGAACGGGCTCCAAGCCCAGCTGTCGCTCCAGCCATACCTCCAAGAGTTGACCCTACATCAAACCCAAGGCCTCTGCCTGCACCGTGAATCATACCTCCATACGGATCATTAGTACTGCTAAGCCCTCCTGCTAGCAATCCCGCTAGAGTTCCTAATCCAAGCGTTGCTTGTTTAACAATATATACTTTTTCCGAATGTTTCATTTTTTATATTTAGCTGCTATTAATCCTACGATATAAAAATAGAGTAAAATTAATAAAAGTTCAATCATTGACCGCCGCCCTGCATAGATTGATACATTTGCTGTACACCCTGCGAGCCGGCTTGTGATCTCATTTCTTCCATAAACTGCTTAACTGCAGCATGTAATGTAGGATTATTACTCTTAAGAGCCATGAGCTCTTTTCTCCTGGATCCTTCGTCCATAGACAAATACTGCTCAGCCAATTGACGAGCTTGGTCCTGAACGTCCAATGGAGAGGCACCTCCTCCTCCGCCGCCAGCAGGCATACCACCTGGAGGAGATCCACCAGCCTGTGCTTCCTGCTGTGCTGCTGCCTGAGCATCGAGCTGCTGATCGATAGAACCAGCTTCCATTTCTCTCTGCAGCTCTTCGCTCTTGAGTTGTTGGATTTTCTGTATCTCCATATCCTCTTCCAAACGATCTCTCTTCTCTTCCACAGGATCGTCGATACCAAGGAATGCGTATGCTTTCTTGCGGGATATTTCGCCAGCGGAAGAAAGCTGCATGATGATGTTTTGTCGGTCGATATTGTCTGCCAAACTTGGTTTAGACAAAGATACCGATATAAACTCCTCACCTAGGTATCTGGCTATTTTAGAAGAGACCCATTGAGCAAATTGAGTAAATCCTAAATGTATAAACATGAAGCTGTTTTCAAATAAACGTACAGAAGTGGGGACCTGCTGAATAGTAAGAGATCCTTTGAACAACTCAGCAGGATAACCCATGCCGTCGAGCATGGCATTAGTCTGATACTCTACTAAATCTTTAGGAGCCAAAGCCTTGCCGTTTGCACCAAACTCCTCATACTTCACAGGAAACGGCAGAGCATGGATAGCAAACTTGTCCTTACGTCTGTTTTTAATAATCGTAGACACCTGATTCTTCCATTGAGCTAATATCAGATTCTTTACAACAGCACTCTCTGTATTCTGTATCTCAGGACTGAACAGACGGAAAGGCACCATATAGTCAAGACCTACACACTCATCTATCTTCCTATATACCTGAAGTTGGTGTAGGGACCTATAATTAGCTATAGTCTCTGGTAATCCCCACCCATGACTGCTAACTCCAGATATTGTCGGAGATTTGAAGTGAAAAATCTCATCCTCATAAAAAAGAAAATCTTGATCGTGACGCATAGCATCTAACATATCAAGAGGTATGCCGTTCACTACGTGTAGCTTACTATCTTTTACGTCAGATATAACTTCCTTCTCAAATTTGTAAATATATTCATTAGCGCCGGAGATGGTGTTGTGACGTATCACGATAGATCTTGGATTGATCTTACGTAATTTGATCAAATCTCTGTCTAGAGACATCCTATCTCTGAATGGTAAATCTATACGTTTGTTATCTTTACCCTTCGGGTCACGCACATTGTAAGTAAGTTTTTTGAGGTCAAACTTAATATCATTCCCAAACATAGACAATGCATACTCTGCATTGTGTCTCTTATCTACAAGATACCGGTCGAATGGGAAATGGATACGATAAAACGCATTACCATAACAAGCCCACTCGTCTCCCATCTCAGCTAGAGCTTGTGGTAGACGTAACTGATACGTCAAATAATCGTCTAGCTTATCTTTCTCTCCAGCAGCACCATCTCCAGGATACTGGAAATCGGTAATAAAATGTCTTACAACACGAGCAGATGCTCTTCTGTATTGTGGATTGAGATAGTATAGAAATAAACAGAAATCAAGCGAAGACTCCAAGTCCTCTGGCATATGATCACTGGATGGTAACATGAATGGGTCATCGAACTTAGCCTTCGTCCCAAACACTTGTTGTATATCAGAACTATGCATTTTCTTTGTTCTCCTTTGTGTCTGGAGCTTCCTTGCTCCATTTGTCCCAATCCATGTATCCGGCTACCTTGTCAAAGGCGTCTTCGACATCTACCTCCTCTGAAAGAGCTCTGCCTTTTTTAATTACAGTGCTCTTTTTACCTGTTTCCTCACAGGGAGTTTTACCTATCTCTACCTTTCCATTTTTTATCATGGATTGTATTAAATAGAATATCTACGTTTTTTTCAACTAAATCTAACGACTGATTTGGGGAAATCTCATTTATATCAGGAATGTCGAAATATATAATTCGAGATTCAATTGATTCGTACAGCAGCTCCATCATTGGTTTGTGCTCTTTTTCGTACATGCAAATTGCTACGTCGGCTGATTCGACATCACCACTATAAAGCTTCTTAGCCTCTAAAGACATACATTTATTATCAATACCTCGCTCTACCATCCTGTACAGACTATAACTAGAGACAGGCCCTATTTTAGGATCTATTGATATACCAGCGCTTACTGCTCTATGAGGCGATTTATTCCAATCGGCTAAACAATTAAAATACGCCTCTGCATATCGGCTTCTAAAAAAATTAGCAGTACATATAAATAAGACGGTCTTACCATCTTTGTTGCTTTTAGGCATCGGATGTCCAGGTATTGTCATTTTCTTCAGTCTCCAGCATAAATGTTATGCTCCATGATGAATCACTAGGAAAATCAAATAAACCACCTAAGTATACAACGTTATAAGTCTCTCCCATACATTCCAAAGAAAATCTAGAATTAGGCTGTGGTTCAAACCTGAAATCTGTTTTGGGTACTTTGATGGCTAATTGATAATCCGCGACTGAGATGTCTTGCACCTCAAAACTAACCTTATACAAACTATGTGTTAAAGTCAATTTATACCCTCTAGTTGGTTTACTAATTTTTGGAACAGGCTCAGGCTCTATTACCGCAGGGGTCGATACTGACTTTGATACAGAAACTGAAGGTTCCTCTTCTTGATAACCTTCAAGTAATTGTTGTTTCTTTCTGAAGTATTCTTGTACGTCTCGAGGTGTGTTGGTTGGTACAATAGAGTCCATATTACTTAAGATAATTTTCGGTAATTAAAATACTCAGTCTATTCACGTCTACAATTGTAACTTTAGAATTATGTATGTCCCGTTCATTTATGTCTGAGTAGCAACGAATGAACAAATTTGTAGTACCTCCATATATTACAATGTGTAAATCATGTAGACGTGGATCTTTAAAATCAATCTGACCTCTTGTAAGAGGTAACACATCATCAGAACTACCTATTGCAGTCACTGTAAGAGTTACACCTAAGTGTCTAAGTTGATTGTGGACAGCTATGGCTGCAAAACCGATAAGTAATTCGCTACCACTTCTATCGCCCTCCATTTCAGATTTAGCATATAGATGATCTAGATTCGTGAGAGTAAGTAACTTATGTGGACTTGTATCATAGTCTTCCAGAGCCATGAAAGTCATAAAGTCTACGTCACATACCTCACAGATTTTTTTAAGGGCTTCTTTCCTAGGGATTGTTTTACCCTCCATCCAACGATACAGCTGTAAGTAATTAGTACCAACGGCTGCTGCAAAATCTTGTTTAGTAGCTAACTTGGTATTGCTGTAGCAGACGTTCAATAAATTGATTACTTTTTCTTTTAAGCTTTCTGCAGATACATTTAGTGACATAGCACTATAAATGTACATTTATTGAAACGCGTCAAGACATATATCAATTTATATCATGAAAAAATAGACGCAGGATGGTAGCATATCCTACGTCTATTTATAACTGCCTCGTTACCCCCAACGAGGCTAAAAAAATTCTAATTAGGCAGAAGCTTCAGAAGTTTCCATTTCCTTGGCTTGTGCAAGGATGGTTTCTCTGATGCTTGCAAGCTTATCGAGATACTTTTCTGCTTTAGCGTCATTTTTGTCAAAACTAGCCTTAGCTTCTTCAGCAGTAACTCCGCCTCCTACAATCTGCTGGTTCAACCAACCTTGAAGGTGAGCGCGTTTGTAACGTACTTCGATTTCTTGTTCTTCAGTGTTATTTTGTTCTTCAGACATAATATTTAAATTAGGTTAAAGCAGTATTATGATATTCGTATAATACCATGTCAATAAGAAACGATGAAACTAAAGTGCAAATCTTTAGTGCTACAAAGCTTAACTATCTCACGTGAATCAGGACAGGAAAGAAAAAATCCGGTTATTGATTTAAAATAACTGAAATCTTCTAAAATATAAATCTCCTGACCTCTACAGTCTAATAAATAAGAATCTTCTCTTATTGGATTGTCCTCTAACTTTGAAGCTAATTTTAAAAAGTGAGATAAGTTAGACTCTCCAACTTTTTCTAATAATTTTACTTTCCCGGATAAATCAGTGATAACCAGAGTAACTACTGGATTTAATCCCATGCCTTCTATTTTCTCTTCTGTCATAATTTTTGTTGTTGGATATTTAAAAAAAACAACTCCTCCCCCCCTAAAGGGGGAGGAAGTTGTTTTAAACCAAGGCGCTTTCCATTACGTCTCTCTTTACTTTAAAGTAAGTGTAATGGTCGGCATTTTGCATGGCTGCCATAGGCACCCACTTTTTGCTTGGTAAGATAGCGTAGCGGCTACCATTATTAGTAACTTTTACTTTCTTACCAGGGTAAGTACGAGAACACCAGGAACTGGCGTTACAAATGTTCAAGTCCTTGTTTTTCTGCACAAACGAATCCATAGACTCATCAGCAAAAATTGGAAGATCAACCGGTCTGTCGTACTTGCGACTGAATGGTTTTTTCTTGTGGAAGAGTACAGACTCATCTGCATCTCTCCGCATTATTGGTGCGTGGAAAAATAACTCAGTCGGGTCGAGAAAAGCGTCAATTACATCTTTTACCTGTAAAGCCGACTTAGTTACATCACCAGTATTAATGCCGACGCCGTAAGGACGGATTCGGCTCATACTAATATACGATGAAGGGAACGCGAGATAGTTCTCCTGCCACGCTGTCAATTTTTGCACCAGCGCATCAGGATCCTGTGATGGTGATTCCAGCACAAGAGGCTCCTCTGTCTCCTCCAAACGCAATTGTATAGCTGAAGCTTGAGTCCATGACCCAATCTTCACCCTTTCTATATTTATACAGACAGTAGCCACAAAAGCTTTTGTATCGTCATCAACGACGACACTACTGTCTTGTGGTATCTCTGTGCCGCCTTTGTAGACGGACTTATTGTAATAATTTATTTTCATATGCATGTGATTATAGTGTTACATTATTATATAACACCAGGGTACACATTATTGCTTAAACTCAGTATCGATGTAATACGTGATAACATTGTCGCGCTCACGTATTTCTTCAATTCGATACTTGCCTAAAAGATAAGTTCCGCTGTTAACGTTTAAGTCACCAGATAAACTTTCTAATATCTCATCTTCTGTAGGTCTAGAGCAACTAGACGGGGCTCGCATGACACGCAAAGTATCTGTGGGATCTTTTGTAATCTCTAAGAATTTTGTTTCAGCAACCTTTTCGGAGCCTTTGTACTCATTCTCATAATCCTCTTCTGTAAACCCAGCAGGCAGGAACTCTTTTTTAACAGTAGCATTTATATGCTGTACTTTATCGTCCTCGTCTATAAAAACTTCAAAATTATATCGAAACTTCTGAAAAAGTTTTTCTGTAGTAATTTCTTGCCAAATTTTACGTGTGCAGGATTTATGTACTAACTTACCACTAGGTTCTACAAAACTCATTTGGAAGCTCCAGTTACCATCCTGGTCCTGAGTCTCCCCTGGCAATCTTATAGATATAGCGTCATATTTTTTTAATTGCGGACGTTTTTGTACAGTCGCAACACTATCCGTTGTTTTCTTTGCTTTGCTCATCTTTTTTCTCCTTTTCTTCTGTTGGTGCAGTAAACCTAGCCAAGATCCAACTGTACACAGATTTAATTTTATTAATTGTACTGTCGTAATCCGTAATTTTGTATTTGCAAGACAAGAGGCCGGCTAGGAATCCTCCCATAAGCAATATAATTCCTGTTATTGTCATTTGTATTTTTCTTTTATGAATATTTTCTTTTCGACTACCATAGAGGAAGGCTGACCTTCCGCACAGTCCGGGCAAACGTCGACGTGATATGCCCTATTACTTTCGAATGAAAAACCATCCGCATCAGTGTAAGGTTCTATACGAGCTACAACATCTTTGCATCTTACACATACAATAGGACAGCAACCTTCTGCCGTCTTCCTGCATTCTAAGCATGCGCCGTCAGTTGCTACTATGTAACCCGTGTTAACCAGAGTATACTGGTCTTTGTCGTAATCTTTATTACAACACTTACAACGAATTTTATTGTAGTGCTTCAATAAGTTCTCATCCACAGACAAAGGCTTTGATACAGGACCAAGCCCTTGTATGGCTGAAATCATTTTTGCAATTTCATCAGTATTTAGATTCATACTAACTAAAATAATCGTGCAAAAATTGAAGTTTATCTTTGTCAGGAACATCGATAAACGCACTCACATCATCTAATTTTTTACGCTCCATGTCAGCTTTCTTCGCAAGAATATCAAAATTAATCAAGCTTAAATCTGAAAGCATCTTTAAAGGCGTACCTCTAAATGGAGCGACATATATAATATAGCCGTCTTTGTCTAGCTCGCGTAGTTTTGTTTTTAAACTAGCTGGCTTTAAATCTAACATCCCAGCAACCGCATCTATATCAGCTTCATAGAAATTAGTATCCATGTTTAATATCCCAAGATCTTCAATAACCTCAATGACTTTTTGATATTTTTCTAAAATGTGGTCTTTAATTAATTTTACTTTAAATAATTTACTAGACGTACTTTGCTTCTCAATGACTTTAGATTGATCCATGACATTTATGCATGAACTTACAGCCGAAGCATGTACGTTTAAATCTTTACCAATTTCTGAGTGTGTAACGTAGACAAAACCATGCCTATCTTTACGTCCACTAATATATTTATACACTGCATTAAATGTAGATTTCTCAGGGAATTTACAATCAATAAACCAATGTTGTGTATCTATAGATTTACTGTCCAACAGTAATATACATTTAGATTGTTTACCATCTCTCCCAGCGCGTCCAGTTTCTTGAGCGTAGTCCTCTAAAGAAGAAGGGAACCCTTTGTGAAAAACAGCTCTTACATCTTCCTTGTCGATACCCATGCCAAACGCTTTTGTAGCAAACATAACACGGGAATTACCCGCCATAAAAGTAGACTGGTTAGAAACTCGCCTACCTGACGTCATGCCGCCATGATACATCAAAGCACCTCCATTCACTGAGGTCTTTGCTTTATTATAAACATCTTCAGTTTCTTTAACGGTCGGGAAATAAACTATCACCGGACCTCTTACTGAATTAACTTCTCTTACTAACTCAACCAATGAGTATGTTTTTGACTCATAACTTAGATTATCTCTTTTGGGATAGTATTCGATTTTTTGACAATCTACTATCCCTAACTTTGACTTTACGTCTTTCTCTACCTCTTCAGTCCTAGTGGCAGTCATAGCCAGCACAACTGAAGGATTCATAATCTCTACGAACAAACCTATATTTTGATAACTTGTTCTAAACGTATCTCCCCAAGAGGAAATACAATGAGCCTCATCTACCACCACTAAATCGGGTCTAACCTTTGACATAGATCTTACAAATCTGTCGTTCCGTAATTTTTCCGGAGCTGCAAACATGAAGTTCAATGTACCCGTCTCCCAGTCGGTCATAGTCAATCCATTTTCAACCTCTGATTGATTACTGGAGACTTGACCTGCTGAGAATCCTTTGTCTGTAATAGATTCAATTTGATCCTGAATCAAAGACAACAGGGGGCTGAATACAAGTGTCTTCCAACCTAGACACATTGTAGGTATTTGATAAATTGCAGATTTACCAAACGAAGTTGGCATAAAACACAATGTATCTCTTCGGGCTAATATATTATGTACAGCATCTGATTGACCAGGACGTAATTCATCGTAGCCCATCTGCTCTAATATTTCCGGTAGTTTTTTTATTCCTTTTTCATAAGTCTCCTGACATAGTATTCTTTTTCTCATTTTCTTATGCTTGTCTTTTGTGTTGTAAAATAATGAGAACTCAGCGGAGGACTCACGTATCTTCTGTATTTATCTGTACTGCTTTTAATTATCGTAGTATTGCTTATTATCGAGCTTTCTATTTGTTTTATTTCCGGATTATCATGTGATGTAACAAAAAAGTTTCTAGCATGATAAGTACATGAGTAGTCACATAGTACAATCATGTCTAAATTCCTAAACAACTTTTTATTACTATTTACCTTGGTATATATGAAGTCGACAAAACGATCCAGTCTCACAGATAATGGATCCTTACGTGAACAAAACTCGTCCATAGGGAAAGGACCCATCATTGAGTCATATGAGCTTTTGTCGACACTGTGTATAGAACTATTTTTTAGGTGTGTTACGCACGGTAGAAAAAAACCAAATTTAGGGTTCCATTCTTTATGCATGATTTTCTATAAACGAGCTTAGTTTTGATATTACTATTATATCCTGCTCAGAGATATTTCTAGTATATAGGAACATCGAATCAGGACTCATCATACTTAGCCAGCTGGCTGGTATTTGCCTGTCGTTTGTGATAGTGACTAAATGAAGTGCATTCAGTGAGCTCATAACTGAGTCAGCTACAATTGCAACCTCACCACTCCTGTCATACAAAGACTGACATAGTTCTGAATTTTCTTTTAATGTAGCATCTGCGAATATTGGCACTCTATCACTAAAAGCATATGTGTTGCTATAATCACAAGGCGGTTTAAATCCGCTAATTTCCTCGAAGAGGACTTCTAGGGTAGCATCTATGTTCGAACATGTATCAAATTTTTTATTTTTGAATACACGTTTAAATATTTGATTTAGATGATGAGAACCTAGTTTACTCATCAGACTCTTCTTCCTCGTCCAGCACTACGTCAACCTCTACATGGTCTGCGCTAATGTCTGCTACAGGATACCCAAGTATTTGACGTTGTGACCCAAGCAGATTTACTAAGTCAGGCTTTTCGTACAAGGCTTTGCAAAAATCATGGGCAGTCTTTGAAACTATACCTAGATCATCGCAAGTATACCTTTTACGCTCTACCTTTGTATTTAATATACTATTTGCGGCAAACCACTCAGCTGTTGTGTTGTCGAAAAACAACGCAGGCTGTTGGTAGTCTTCAGAGTCATCTAACCAAGGTCTAGAAACGAGTTCATACTTGATTACACCGCCCTCAGGTCCGTAACTATTTTTAGCAATAGTTGCTTTAACCTTTGTGCCTATTTTTTCTCCGTTCTGTATGAGATAACCTTCCCTGGTAAGTATTAACTGAAGTGCAGCATTCTGATTAAATGCATTACCACCAATTTTTGTACGGTTATATGCGTCACTACTAAAACTACCGCCGCCAAAGCCCATGTCGACTTTCTGATTTTGGTGGCTAACAATAACCAATATAACATTATTTTTAGTGAGCCATGAAGGCAAAGTACGACACCATTTCTGGCAGTATTTTGCGTGCTCGAAATTAGTACCTGTACCTAACTCTTCCAAGGTTTTAGACTTACCGGCCTTTGCTCCTTCGTAGAAACCTCTGCCTTCAGCTTCCTTAGGAGCCATTAACTTTGAAAAGGTGTCGATAGCACAGAACAAAGGAACCTCTAAAGGAACCCCCATTTGGTCTCTCTGCACCTCCACCCAATTTTCTAACTCACTAACTGCGTCAAGTATAGACACACATTTAGATATTAAAACACGATCCAGCATCTTCTTAGCAACTTTCCTACTGTCTGATAAACAACGCATAACCCGATTTTTATCCATAGGCTTTGCTTCCGACTCGACTAAAAAGAAAGGTGAGTTTTGCATCATAGCGTAACCAGCAATGGTCCATACTAACGATGTCTTACCTATACCGTCCTGTCCTATTAATTCTATTAAAGTACCATGTGGGAATCCTTTCATACCAATAGCCTCCTGAAATAGAAGGTTGTTTGTAAGTTCCACATGATCCTTGGAGGCGTTCTCATAGAGATCGACCCCACTTATTTTTTTCTTCTTTGAAGCAAGAGTGAGCATAGTCTCTCTTACCTGATCTGCATAGTCATCTGATCCTAGTAAATCAAACGTCTTTGCCTTTGTTTTTGTTTTTGTTCTTGGCATAATAATAAAGATAAAGAGGGACTGGCCATACCCTAAAAGCCAGCCCCTCTAGTGTTTGTTTGTTTCAGTCCGAATTATTCAGTCACTCCGGCTTTTATACGCAGAGTAAAATATTCAGAAAGTTCTTCCGTATTCATATCAGAGCCTCCATTAGAGTTATACTTGGAATGGAGCTCATCAAAACGAGCGCTTTGCTCGCTATCAAGATTTGTGGTTTGTGGAGATTCTACAGCTTTGATGTCTTCTTCCGGCTCTTCTTTGACGGGAGCTGGTTCAGCTTTAGGCGTAATTGTGTTTGTCTCCATAGGAACCTCTTCTTCCAGATCTTTGTCTTTTGGAATAACGGGAGTGACAGTAGTCGTACCCTTAGGTTCGGAAGGTATACCGTTCTCAGCATACCGGGAGCAAGCTCTTACAATTACGTTGTAAGGAACAGCACCATCAGAAACCATAAGTTCCAAAATCTCATCATACGTTTTGATTTTAGTAACCTCATCGGTATCTGAAATGTCATAGCGAGCCGCCAGAATATCGTCACTGACTGGACTCTCTTCTCTACCTTGTAGATAACCATCTTTATCACTAAAGAATATACCTGCAAACTTCATAAGAGGGTTCTCCTCCATATGAGTTTCACGAATTTTAGCAAGTGAACCTGCCTTTGGATCTGTAATATCACCATACAGAAACTCTTTGAAGTCTTCTGAGATGATAGGATCTTCACGACCAGCTCTCAATGACAATCTCTTTTTAAGCTGATTCAAGCAAGCACTTGTAATAATAAGCACACAGTTCTCATCCTCATTAGTCACAGGATTTGTCATGTGGCAATTGAGCAGGCCAAAAGTCCTGACTCTACTAACTGCACTATCGTTCTTGTCCACACGTTGGGTCAAGTTATGTAGTGATTGATCTTCATTTTTGTAGCACATTTTGTACACATCCTGTGCTGGGCATACTCCAGACTTATTTGTGGAGCCTCCAGTCAAAGGACTTAGAAAAGACAACTTACCGTTGCCAAACCAGGTGTAACCTGCGACTGCATAGTAGAAGCTACTGAAACCAGGAGTCTTAGTGTAATAATCCTCTGGTCCACTTCTGTCTCTGTAAGGAGCTACTGAAGTAGCATATCCTTTTGACGTTTTCTTAACGCTTGGATCATACGCTGGAAGTATTCTAACATCCACTTGCTGGCTCATTCTAGCCACATATGATTTTGTACCTTCGTGAAAAAAGCCATGTGTATAGCTTTCACGTATTTCTGATTCTGATCCGCCTCTTAGCATTTCGTTTCCTTTTGTTTTATTGTTAACTTTAACGGCTTGTCGCCTACTTGTTTTATTTTAATTTCCCTATTTTAACGGCTAGGTAAAAATAGGTAATAAATAGGTGTAACATAATTATATAACACATCAAGCATCTTTTTTGTATAAGCTCTCTTTTTCTTCAGGAGTCAATTTAGCACCCCATTTTTTAGAGAAAGCTGAGTCAATTGTGAAGTTTAACTTCCTGCCATGAATGGTCCAAAAAGTCTCTTCACTTAGATGCTTCTTAACTAAATCCTGCACTAACCATCGTTCTTCTTCAGGACAATGAACCACTAGTGCGTCGTATAACATTATCATCGGTCTTGCTTTAAGACCTCTGCTAATACATTCATTTAATAGCGAGACTTGCGCTCGCATCATTGTTGCTGCTACCATTTCTTGCATTGGATAGTTTCTAGACTCCCTAGTCAAGGGAGAAACCAAACTTTTCATACCCCAGGCTGAATTAACATCATCCTTAATAAGGTTTACATGAAAATGACGAACTCGTCCCGATACAGTTCTATAGTAACCAGGGTTCTCTACAGCAAGCTCCTGCTTTTCCAGGAATGCACTAGCTTTAGGGAACTTCTTTTGATACGCATTCATTAATAGCTCACCGCTACCTTCAGGTGGTTTCTTTCCGGTAACAGTTTCTATCTCACGCTCAAGCAACTTTCCTTGTGCCCCATACGGTATGGAGAACATCCCAACTTTACCCGCGCCTCTGTCTAAATCCTCATCCAACAACTCTCTTGGACAATCCTGCATTGCTTCTGCCATCTCCCAATGCATATCCCGCTTTGGATGTCTTATTTCGCCATCTGGCAAAATATTTTTTATCTCGTCATGAATGTCGAGTCTGCTGAGTACAATCTTAGCCTTACCAGCATCTGATATAGGCGTGTACTCATCTATAAATTTAGTACGAACAACATATGTTCCTTTATTACAAAAAGGTTTTATATGTGCTGCTTCTGCTTTCTGTTTGTCTACAACTACAAATTGCAAATCGTCAGATCTGCACATCTCAATCATATTTTCGTCTCCGGATATATAGGCAAGACTTACTACTTCTGCTGTATCCAAATCGGCATCAATAAAACACCAATCTTTTTCAGCTTGTATGCAGGATCTTACGCTATTTGGAGAACCTAGGTTAACTTCGGCAAAAGCATCTTGTATCCATTTAGATACAAACTTCGGGTAATTTAAAACATTAGGTTTCCAGCTACGAGGTCGACCTGTCTCCGTGCATGAGTAATTACAGTGGATACGCCCATCTGTTTGTATCCAATTAATTAATGCATTTGTGGAAGACGAGCCTTTTTCTGCTAGGAATCCCTTAATAAGATTTCCTACTGCATTCAGCTGTAACACACGTTCTACTAGCGGATTTTGAGTAGCTAATATTTGTAGAGTCTGTTTGTCAGCAGCAGGCTTGTATTTAGATTGCTGTTCTTTTGGAAGATCTAAAACCTTGTCCCAAGCTATGGACATACCGGTATCTCCCTTGGTGGTTTTGATAGGCTTTAATTTAAGCACATCGAATAACCAACGAACCATATGTATATTACTTCTAATATTAAAGTCTTTGCTTATCACGTAATGGTCAAACATAGCTTTAGCACTCATAATATTACTAGCACCAACAGCCGCTTTTATTTTGTTCCAGCAAGACTTCTGTAATGTAGGATCCTCTTGAGATGCTACTAACTCATTAAATAACCCAGCAGCGTGCTCTTCACCTGCATTCTCATACAGGTAGTTGAACATAAACTGAGTAGCCTGCTGATGCATTTTATTTTTTATATCTTCAGATAGCACCTGATACACGTGACGAAAGTTCTCGCCTAATTCCAACAGGTATTCCTCGTTTACCGGTAGTCCTGTCTGAATCATGCTTGTAAACGCATCAGATACAAAAGGAAGAAGTATACCATAGAAATAACCTGTGAGATCTAGAGAGTCCAATCGTTCTCGTAGTATAGGATAGGCACGCATCACTGTGTCAACGTCCTTGCAGGCATATGGAATGAGGATGTTGTCGGGTATCCTTAAATAACCCTCATCCTCATTTGTATTAAACAAATCATAATGCTCATCCTCATCATTAGTCATGACAAGATTTTGTATGCGCTTCGATTTGTTCATACGTTTCCAAATACTTAGCTCGACATCATAACGACCTAAATCGGTATACTTGAGTGCGAGCCTTTCCAGTTTCTGATCAGCATACTCATCTATAACACTTTCCGCGTACATTGTATCAAAGTCACACTTACCATGAGTCTCTATACCTAGCACGTGGTTCATCCACACCAAGTCGGCACAGATGTTATGTCCAATCCACCGCATTTTGTTAAATGGTTGGAATAGTGGTTTTATGTCTGCCTCATCACTACCTTCAAAACACCAAGAACCTGTCTCGTCTCTAAACTTTACGTAGGCTGCTTTTCCTGGAGCCCAGCAGAACTGTATAGACCGTAGTTTACCATCTAAATAAGTTCTACCTCCCCACTCGCAGTCGACAGATAAAGTCGTGATTTTTAACATGTCCAAAAGCGCAACAAGGTTTTCTAACTTGGCTTTAGAATCTACAACTAAATAATCCTGAGCTATAGGCGTCACTTCCACGTCGTGTAAACTATCGTAGAATTGCTTAACCTGCTTCAGGTCTAATAAGAAACGCTCAATTTGATGTGGTTGGTATCTAGGATTAGTGACCTTGTCCATGCAGTATAAAACACAGTTGTATTTCCTACACTCAAAGAATCCGCCCACTGCGTCATCGAAATTTACTTTTATTCCAATGCTCTTGTCATTTTTAGTAACAACAAGATCTTGAAAGTAATTAAAAACATGCCTGCCTAAGCAGACTATTAATTTAGGTTTAACTTTACCTAACTCAGCCTCCAGCCATTTCTCACTCCAGTTTATTTCCTCTTTACGCAAAGCACGCTTTTCCCCGTTTGGAATACAATACTTTGAGATTGTCGTATAGTAGCAATTTTTATCAAAATTACTAAATCCTGCTCGTGTAATTAATCTACGGAAGATAGCTCCAACGTCGCCTTTAAGCAGGCTAGGAGGAGAGTCATCAAACTTCTCATCTTCACGTAGAGGAGTGGCTCCTACAAAAACAATATCACTTTTGTTGTCACCAATTCCGGCGAAATGTAATTTGCTCTCAATGTAGGCATTTTTCTGTCTGTAATATGGTGGAGTTTGGTCTAGGAAAAAGAACGGATATTTCGCTACACTCATTCCAATGAATATTTAGTTTTTATGTCAGCAAAGAACGCATCAGCTTCTTCCTGCCGCATATCCCCAAAATCATTAAAATCCTGAGGAGGTGCAATAGGTATGACCGATATGCCTATGTCTCTTAACCGCCTTACGACTGAAGATTTGAAATCCTCGCCTGCGGAGTCATTTTGGTATGCAATTACTGCTGTCTTATATGGGCTGCACAATTCTGCCTGAGCTTCTGAGAAACTCTTACCCAGGGCAGCACAGAATGGAGGACCCAAACGTGCTGCATCCAATGGACCTTCCGTAATGCCTATCCAGGATCTATCAGCAGCTACAGCTGCATCATAACCCATTAGACAGAGATTACGTCTAGTACCAGGACCTGTCATGTATTTAGGGGGATCCCATTTTTCTAAACCATCAACCAGACGCCAGTTGTTTATACCATTTACAGTATCCTCATCCATAACCTTCACAGGTGTCCATTCCGGTTTACTTGTGTTGTAGCACCAGTGATACTTCTTGCCGTCGCTGCCTCGCATTTTCATCTCAAGTATACGAGCTTGCCAGCCTCTCCGTACGCCTTTGATCATAATGTTGAATATAAGTCTGTGTCTGGGAGATTGTTTAAAACCAAGACCAAGATCTCTGTAATAACTATAACCGTCAGTGCTTACGCAAAACGATGCATCAAATTGGTTGACCAACTGCTCAGGAGTAAAGTCTCGTAAGCGTAGGTAATCCATGACTGGATGATCGTCGTCGAGTAAAGATAAAGATACCTCTGAGCCTGGAGCTCTTGGAACATCGTTACCATTACCATCAGGCTCTAAATAACTAACTTTTTCTTGTACGTTTACTTGGTGTCTAGCTGAATGGAATCCTCTTGTCTCTAAATCGCTGTATTCAAGCAATTCAGATATTTTATATATTTCACCTGTCTTCATGCACATAGCTGCATAATCATTAGGTTCCGAATAAGGAGGTCTGCCTAAGTACTTATCTGCATTTACAGCTAAATGCATTTTAGACGGCAGTAACTCGTCAGGTCCAAATTCGGATAAACAAATAGGAGAGGCGATATACAAATGTACACCACCTGACTCCGAAGCTACCCTTACTCTACCATGAAGCCTTGAAAGCTGCTGAGCAAGAGTAAGTATTTCGTCACTTATTTCCGACGGGCATGACGAACCCATAATTATTGTCGATTCTCTTTTTATATTTAATGCCATTAGATCACGTCTTTGAAAACCCTTTCGCAAAGGTTGTTCCATTTAGTGGAGTAGAAGTTGGGGGAAATACCTAAAGCCGACCATTCGAACGACTCAGGTAGTAATTTTTCTAGGACTTTAATTATGTAAGGATTCTTATCAAGCTCTTTTTTGATAGTAGGAGCTATCGAGTCGATAACATCACATCCTATAAAACTATTTTCTACTCCGTACACCAACCGAACCCAGTAAGGATACTGATTGGAATATACATTCTGTAAGTACAGGCTTCTGACAGTATTGTCAAAGTCCTGACTATTCATATTTGTTGTCTGAAACAATTTACCGAAAGAGTCGATCATGGATCGAGCTTGATCAGAAGTTATAACAAGATTGTTGTATTCCATCTGAAGTTGCTTTTCCGTACTGATCTCCGTAAAAAATTTTCGGCCCTCTAATAAATTGTCTCTTATAACTGTTATTATATCTGTATTGGGCGTAACGTTTTCGTTACAAGCTGTAACGTTTTCGTTATAGGAAGTTGTAATTATGTTACGCTTCTTAATCACTTGAGACACAAGTAATCTTTTCTTCTTGTCGAGGCTTTGAAAATCCTCAGACATCATCCATTCATTTAGCTCTACGAAACTATACTTATTCGAGTTTTGAAACTGCTTAGTACGTTGCGTGATAATTAACCCGCATGTGTTTAGTTTATCCAGAGCACGCTTGACTGACATCCTGGACCAATATGGATACTCTTCCTCAAAAGAAGACAACGACTGCCAAGTCCACCATCTTCCATCGTTAAAGTATTTCTTCTTGTTCTGTTTTTTATTCAGCTCACAAAAGAACTTTATACGTTGATACAGCGTAGCAGCAATAGGTCCTGCAGCAGGTATTACAACCTCTTGCATTGTTATTTGAGTTGTCTCAAACTTAGGTTTTGTCATTATGCGTCCCTCCCGAATCTTTGGTATTCAAAATCACGTAGAATCTTAATATTGTCGCCAGCGCCAAAACGCGACTTCGCGACATTCATGAACTGACCTCTGGTAAAAGGAGATCCTTCCTCGTTAGAGGTTTGTATGGAGCTAATATATAGAGCGTTGGCACACTGGTCTGGTAGTGACTTACACTCGTTTAACATTGTATGATCACAGCGTTGTTTGTTCTTAGCCATGGTCTTATTTAACTGAGCAAAAGAGAACACACACAGGTTATGTGAAACTGCGATATGTTTTAACTCCGCTGCTACATTATTGTATAAATGACGTATTCCATCTGAATTTACACCCCGTTCCAGGGAGGCTCCAATCCAGTCGAATATTAATATATCTGGTACCCAATTCTCATATCTAGGGTTCCTTGCTAATTTAGTTATACTGGCCGCTAAATCAGTTACAATAGTCTTCCTGGTACCTGACCAATCAAAGAACACCAAACGGTCGCGTATGGTGTCTCTAAACGTCTGTATGGCATTAAGCCAATTACCATCAGTTGTAACTCTAACAGGTAAGTGTGTATTTGGACACATCTCGTCGCGTTCTGTAAAGAAGTTGTGTGGTATGTTACAGACGTTTGAGTATGCCCTATTCATAAGTTGATTAGGAGGCTGCTCTGTCGTAACAAAGATTACGTTGTGTCCTGCTATCGCCCAGGAAGAAGCCATTTGCATTGCCATAACAGTCTTACCACCACCGGTAGTCGCTGCTAGTAATGTATGCTCTCCTTTTGCAAAACCACCACCTAAGGCAGTACTAAGATTTGGAAATTCTGGAAGCTCAAAAAGATCTCCTCTGTTCGCTGCTCCTTGCACTGCCTGGTCTACACTTACAAATGTCTCATCCTCGTCTTCTTGTGGGATATCTTGCAGTTGGGCATGCCACTCAGATATCTTCTCAGGCGTTAATATACTTGGATCTGCAACTGCGTCTTTACCCCACTCTTGAGAGACACGAACTGCTAGCCATCTAGAGAGCACGCCACGCTCTACGAACTGTACAATATTATCTACACCGGTGCTAAGTAGAGCATATATATTCTCAAGCCCAGCATCTATTAAATCAATTTCCTTATCAAGTATCCTACCTTTATCGGCGGCTTCATTTAAAAAAATGTCTATGTGGGCTCTAGGTACTGCTTCTGTTGTAGTCTCTTCTGTTCTTTCTCCCCAATATAAGCATACGCCCTCATAAACAATGTTCATCCAATTTTGCGAGAAGTCTGTTCTTCTTTTTCGTATCTTTGGACGGATTGGACATACTTTGTAACCATGTTGTAAATAGAAAGACTGACTTCCTATCATCGAACCAAGTATATACGTCTCAAAGATTGCTGGATTTCTATCTATATTTCTTTGTGTTTCTTCAGATAACTGCGTCATATAATTTCCTAATCTCTAAACCTTTTTTTTCTAGTATTTTATCTAATCCTGGTCGTACATATATGCTTCTTTTAACTTCTTCTCCATATCGTACCCAAGCCTCTGCTTCATTCTTTAAAAGAAGAAGTCTTATGTAAGGAGAGAACTTTACTAAAGTATCTAGTAAAGTCTCCCTAAAAGATTTCCCCAATCTACTTTCTCTCCGGATACAAATGTTTAAAGCACATCGAATCTCCTGATCTACGAGTACTTCTAATTTTGTATTGATATCCTTTCCAGAATTTTCTTTAGGGAACTCTATTGAATATTGTTCGTACCAGGAACGCATTGCCTTGCCACTTAACATCGGCGGAAATGGCGCTCCTTCTGGCTTTATGGCAAAAGTAAATGCAGCGTCCAGAAAATCATCTGGAGCTGCATTCAACTCTTTACACAGCCTAGCAATCTTTAGCCACACTTCCATATCTTGATATTTGGAGTGTGGTCGGTACTTCCTGCCTATGGCAACTTCCTTACGTCGTGCAAACCCATCTTTTATTATTTGAGCTAGGTTCTGCAATTCGTTTTCTTCGTAATCCATATTAATCAAATTTTATATCTGTCAGCGAATCTACTATCTTTACTGAGTATCCCAGCTTGTCATATTGTTTAAGACGTAAAAAACTGTCTCTAGCAACCATACGCCATGCATCACTACCTCTTGTATTTACTTCAGGAGGAGGAGGGTCAGTGCATTCAAATATAAAATCAATCAAATAACCTTTTTTCTTATCGTCACGGATTTGTGCAAGCCTACCAGGTTTTTGGGTACTTGATATAGAACCCCCACCGCCGGCTGCATTTACCATTACTTTCAAATCTGGAAATGTAACTCCTTGCGCATAAACATCGGTGCATATACACCTTTTCACATGATCATCTACCATGTCTTTGAATATCTGTTTACGTTCTTTAGTCGTCATTCTTCCTGCAATAACTTTTTGTGAGTCATGCACAAACTTACCTATTAGATCAGCTTGATTTTTCTGATCTATAAATATGATTGTCTGCCACTCTTTTGGAATCACACTGTTAGTA
>MDTC01180632.1_pt1 | contig 41047 bp, 33 predicted proteins | sample 811181 | NCBI WGS metagenome assembly MDTC01 (sample SAMN05326644, study PRJNA326480) | marine metagenome | isolation source: seawater | place: Pacific Ocean: North | collected 2011
CCTGGGCTGATGAGCTTGGATTCCAGCAGGTTGGAATAACAGACACGGAACTCACCCCTCATGGGCAGAACCTCAAGCAGTGGCTTGACCAGGGTTTCCATGGCGAAATGGAATACATGTCACGGAACAGGAACAAGCGCAGCAAGCCTGCTGAGCTTGTTCCTGGAACTACCCGCATAGTCAGTTTGCGTATGGACTACCTGCCAGTAGGCGACAAGGCCAAGGAAGTGCTTGCTGCCAAAAACCTCGGCTACGTTTCCCGATACGCTTTAGGTCGGGACTACCACAAACTCTTGCGCTCCCGCCTCAAGAAGCTGGTCAGCAAAATGACACTATTCCTCCTCGACAATGATATCCAGGGGTTTGCGGCGAGAGTATTTACCGATAGTGCGCCGGTTTTGGAGAAGGCACTGGCGGAAAAAGCGGGTCTTGGGTGGATCGGGAAGAATACATTGTTATTGAATAGAAAGGCTGGCTCCTGGTTCTTTCTGGGGGAAATCTATACCAATATTCCCCTGCCAACTAATCGTGACAAGGTCGTTAATCGGTGTGGATCATGCAATGCCTGCAGAGATATTTGCCCAACCAACGCGATTGTCGCGCCCTATGAACTGGACTCAAAACTGTGTATTTCCTATCAGACGATCGAGAACAGGGGCGAGATTCCTGAAGCGCTTCGTTCACAGATTGGTAACCGAATTTTCGGATGTGATGACTGCCAGGCAGCTTGCCCTTGGAACCGCTATGCAAAGGAAAGCGATGAAACGGATTTTATTCCACGACATCGGCTTGAAAAGACTGAATTGCTGCAGTTATTTAGCTGGAGTGAAGATGAATTTCTGAGTAAAACAGAGGGCTCAGCTATCCGTAGAACCGGCTATGAAGGGTGGTTGCGCAATATCAGCATTGCGCTGGGAAATGCAGATCATGATGCATCGATACAGATCGCACTTGAGAGCAAACTTAAGGTCGTCGGGGATATGGTCGCTTCCCACATAAGGTGGGCAATCAAGCAACAATCGTCACCTTGATTCTCCAGTATTGAAGAAGTGCTCCCGGTAATACTCTAATTCTTCAATCGAATCCCTAATGTCATCGTGGGCTCGATGCATGCCTTTCTTCTTTACTCCAGCAGCGATATCAGGGCGCCACCTGACCGCCAGTTCCTTCACGGTACTCACATCAAGGTTTCGATAGTGTAAATAGTCTTCAAGTGTCGCCATATAGCGGACCAGAAAACGACGATCCTGTGCGATGCTATTGCCGCACAGGGGTGACTTCCCCGGATCAACATATTTCGAAAGAAACTCAATGGTTGCCTGCTCCGCCTCTAGTTCCGTTACCCCCTCACTGCGGGTTCTGGCTATCAGTCCAGAGTCCGTATGATGTTCGGTGTTCCACTCATCCATACTCGCTATCAGTGCATCGCTTTGCTTAATTGCCAGCACTGGTCCTTCCCCGAGGATGATCAGCTTCGAATCTGTAACGATGGTCGCTATCTCCAGGATTCTATCAACGTCTGGATCCAATCCAGTCATTTCCAAGTCCATCCAGACCAGGTTTTGGGGGGGCTTTCCCATAGCGTCCTTTCAAAGACATGATTGAGGCGCCTATGTTAACCGAAAATCACACCAGAGACTCATGCGCGGTGCGATGATTTGTAAACCGATGGTAAGTTCTTCCTGAACCGGCTACTGGCCGCTGTGTATAGTGTACAATTGATTTTCCTAATTTCGCACCCTAAGCTATTCATGCTTCCCCTTATAGTGGAACCCGAAGAACTCGAGCCACACCTCGATGATGAAGACCTGCTGCTCATTGACCTGTGTTCGGCCCAAAGCTATGCAAGTGGACACCTGCCAGGGGCAGTTCATATACCAACCACTGCCTTAGTCTCTGGAGAAAAGCCAGCAACGGGAAAATTGCCAGAAGCTCAGCGGCTAGAATCACTTTTTTCATCCATTGGCTATACGAAAGACAAGCAAATAGTCGCTTATGATGATGAAGGGGGTGGCTGGGCAGGTCGCTTTATTTGGACGCTGGATGTGATCGGTCATTCGAACAACAGCTATGTCAACGGCGGACTATGCGCCTGGAAAGCAGCAAATCTGAAAGTCACAAGGGAACAGCCCCTTGTTACTCCTACCCAGGTTGATCTTGAGCTAGACCCTGCCTGTATTGCCGATAAGGAAGATGTGCTGGCAGCCATCGGGAACCCCGACACCTTGTTGTGGGATGCTCGATCCAGTGAAGAATTTGATGGCAGCAGTGTCTTTGCAAATAGAGGCGGCCACATTCCTGGTGCCATTAACCTGGACTGGCTTGATACTATGGACCGGCAGAATAGCCTCAAATTGGTTGCCGACATGCAGGCACTACTCGACTCACGCGGCATAGCCGCTGACAAGTCTATCATTACCTACTGCCAGACCCATCACAGGTCCGGCCTAACCTACCTGATCGGCAAAATGCTGGGTTACCGCATTCGCGCCTACCACGGATCCTGGTCAGAGTGGGGTAACGATCCCGATACGCCCGTAGAAATCTGATGGGTAAGCTATTCATCTACCTGCAGTACATGATTCCCCATCACGCTCTTTCAAGGCTGGTGGGTTTCTTCGCCGAAACAAAGGTTGTGTGGCTCAAAAATTTCTGTATCAGGGTCTTCGTCAAGATCTACAAGATTGATATGCAGGACTATGCACAAAAAAGTACAACTGATTTCGCAAGCTTCAATGACTTTTTTACACGCGAGTTATCAGCAAAATCCAGGGCCGTTTCCGGCGACATATGCAGTCCGGTCGATGGAACTATTTCGGCAGCAGGGAAAATTGACAATGGCCAGATTTTCCAGGCGAAGGGTAAAACCTACTCCTTGGGAAAGCTACTTTCCTCTGGAGACACCGACGACTTTATCAATGGCAGCTTCATTACAATTTATCTCGCCCCCAACAATTACCATCGGGTGCACTTTCCGGTTGATGCCACCCTCTTGTCTTCAGAATATGTTCCCGGAAAGCTGTTCTCGGTAAACAATGTCAGCGCCAGGCACATACCCGATCTGTTTGCAGTCAATGAACGCCTCATCTGTGACGCGACAACGGAACATGGGCATGTTTCCATTGTCATGATTGGAGCCATGATTGTTGCAGGAATCAAAACCGTCTGGCGTGCAAGTCCCTACCCGTTCAAAGAGTCACATGCCGAAACTTTCAATACCCCCCAGGCGTATAAACAAGGTGATGAACTTGGTCAGTTTCAACTCGGCTCGACCGTTGTCCTGTTGTTTCAAGGAGACGTTGATTGGCAAGTCAAATCGGGGGACAGGATCCATTTTGGGGAACCTCTAGCCTAGTGCTTGCCTGTATTCTAATGCCGAGCAGGCTGGCCAGGGTCTGAATTTTCTAGGCTAAAGCTAATCACATCTGACAACTGGTTTTTGCCGAGTAAAACCATCAAAAGGCGATCGAGGCCCAGGGCGATACCGGAGCACTCCGGCATATAGGACAGAGAAGCCAGAAACTGCTCATCCACTTCGACTGTTTCCAGGCCGCGCACAGCCCGCAATTCGTTATCCCGGTTCATATGCTCCCTGGCTTCACTCGAATCACCTAATTCCAGATAGCCATTTGCCAGCTCCAAACCAGAAACATACACCTCAAATCGTCTTGCTACCTGATCGCCTCCCGCTTCACCCAGTTGCGCGAGCGCCACCTGGCAGGCCGGATAGTTGTAAACGATGGTGTATTCCCCCAGCGCCGGCTCAATGCCGAGGGAAAACATCACTTCCATATATTCTGACAGAGTGCCCTCATCACCCCGATCAATGATGTGGCTGCAGTCAATATTCGCCAGCTCTGCCTGCGTCCTGAGTTCCTCTATGGTTGCGTGGTGAGGGTCTATAGCAAATTTCTGCTGGAACAGTTCCCTATAAGAAACTCTGTTTAGCTGCCGAAAATTTGTTTCCTTCAACGCAAGCCTATGGGTGATGAAACGCAACATCTGCTCGACGTCATCCATCAGCTCGGTTAGGGTATAACCAACCCGATACCATTCCAACATCATGAATTCCATGTTGTGATATCGCCCCTGTTCACCACCGCGATACGCAGAGCAAATCTGATATATGCTGCCGCTTCCGGACGCTAGCAACCGTTTCATCGCAAACTCCGGGGAAGTCTGAAGATAATAGGATTGATTGTTGGAATTGACTTTCAGGTTTTGTATCTGGCTATCGGTTACACCCCGCGATCCAAGCGCTGGTGTTGCCACTTCAAGTACGTCCTGTTCGTGAAAATATAATCGAACGGCTTGCAGCAGTTTCGCCCGGGCCAACAACACCGTTCTGCCTGGACCATTTTCAAACCGCTCCATGCGGTTCAGCTCTTCACCCTGTTCTGGTACTCCCCCGTGCGGGTATCAACCCTGATGACTTCACCCATATTAATAAACAGTGGTACCTTAACAATGGCACCCGTACTTAACGCCGCTGGCTTAGAGCCACCGCTTGCCGTATCTCCCTTAAGGCCCGGATCCGTTTCTGCCACTTCCAGCTCAACAAAATTCTGAGGTGCAACGCTGATCGGATCCTCGTTCCATAGAGTTACTACACATGGGTCCGTCTCCTTTAACCATTGCACACAATCTTCAACCGCAGCCTTGTCCGCCGCAAGTTGCTCATAGCTGCCATCAGTCTTCATGAAATGCCAGTACTCACCATCCGCGTAAAGGTATTCCATATCAAGTTCCATGACGTCGGCCGCCTCTATAGATTCCCCGGACTTGAAAGTTCGCTCCCAGACCCTTCCAGTTTTAAGATTTTTGAGCTTCACGCGATTGAAGGCCTGGCCTTTACCAGGCTTAACAAATTCATTTTCAACGATACTGCAAGGATCACCCTCCAGTAATACTTTGAGACCGGACTTGAATTCACTGGTTGTGTAGGTCGCCATTGACTCTCTCTTTCGCTCTTAAAACCGCAATGATAACGCTATTGGGCAGAATCTGAACAATCTACCTAAAATTGATATCTGCTATAGTACGGCGCTCAAGTTTTGGAATAATTGATGAGCAAGTCAGATCCTGTAAAGCTCTTGATTCTAGAGAAATCTCAGAACAGGGCGGAAGAGCTAATTGTCTTGCTTAGGACGGCAGGACGGGCAACTCGCGCACATCAGATAGACTCTGAGGCAGACCTGGTAGAACGGCTCCACGAGCATCCCTGGGACCTGCTCCTTGCATCCAGCGAAGCAAACGACCTGACTGCTGAGAACGCAATCAAGGTGATCGCCTCCCAGGAAAAAGATGTCCCAGTGATCCTGATTGCCGACAACCGTGATCATGAATCAATTGTCGAGGGTATGAAAATGGGCGCACTTGATGTGGCCCTAGACGACGATGATGAACGCTTGATATTGATCATCGAAAGGGAGCTAAAGAACCTCAACGTCCGACGACAGAGGCGCAGGGCCGAAGTAGATCTGAGAGAAACTGATCGACGCAACCAACTCCTACTGGCGAGCTCAAACGCGGCGATAGCATACGTCCATGAGGGGATGCATATTTATACCAACACTGCATACGCAGCGTTTTTCGGATATGAAGACCCGGACGACTTTGCCGGCATACCAATAATTGACCTCATAGCGACGGAGGATCAGGATAAATTCAAGGAGTACCTCAAGTCATTTTCCGATGATGATAGTGAAGGCGAAGAATTCAACTGTATCAACAGTGAGGATGAAAACATCCTCTGCGACCTGTTCCTGTCCCCAGCTACTTACGACGGAGAGTCCTGCACCCAGGTGATCTTTCGAACAAGGGCTTTGGTCGACGAAAGTGTCCTCGAAGATCGTATCAAGAAGATTTCCAGTCAGGACATCCTCACAGGACTCTTTAACCGACAGTATTTTGTTGATCAGCTCGAAATCGCCATGGATTACGCCAGCAATGGAAAACAAACCTATGTGTTGTTCTACATTTCAGTCGATCATTTTGCCCGCATGAAAAGTGAGGCGGGCATTTCCAATGCCGATCTTATCTTGGGCCAGTTAGCCTCCGTGATAGGGGGGATGATCGATGATCAGCACCTTGTGGCTCGTTTCGGTGGCAACGTTTTCAGTGTGCTCTTTGAGGGTGGCGACAAAGCAAAAGCCACAGAGCTGGCAGAAGGTATCCGCGAGAAAGTTGAAGGGCACTTAATAGAGGTTTCAGGGAAGACATATCAACTCACGGTGCACATTGGTCTTTCTCTCATCTCAGAGAACGCCCCATCAACAGAGGAAGTGATATCCAGGGCACATCAGGCAGCAGAAGCCATTGAAGAAGGCAATGCCGTCAATTTTTATCAAGCCGAACAGGTCACCGTCGGTGAAGATAGCAAGACCGTGGCCACCGAACATATCAAGGATTTGATCCGCACTGGCCTTGAAAACAACACCCTGAAACTCGCGTTTCAGCCCATCATCAATCTGCACGGTGAAAGTAACGGGCAATTCGAGGTTCTGCTCCGACTGCTCGATGAAGAGGAAAACGAACTCTACCCTGGACAATTTCTTGGGCCTGCTGAGGATGCCGGACTGCTCGAGAAAATTGATCGATGGGTAATCCTGCAGTCAATCAAATTCCTTTCAGAACAGAGGGAAAGTGGCGGCAAAGCAAGGCTCTTTATCAATATTACGCACAAATCAATCGCCGATGAGTCCTTCCTGCCCTGGATGGGAGTTGCGCTCAAGGCAGCAAAGTTATCCAGCGATGCTATTGTGTTCCAGTTTCACGAGAATGATGCAACTTCGTATATTAAGCAGGCGGCAGAATTTACCGCCGGGCTGGCTGAAATACACTGCAAGACCTCTATCAATCATTTCGGATGCTCCCTAAACCCACTCAACCTGCTCAAACACCTGACGCCAGACTTTGTAAAACTCGATGCTTCCTTTGCAGAACAGCTTGAAGAAAGTGAGGAAAAACAACAGGAACTGCTGGAAATGGTGAGCTCGCTGCAAACGTCAGGGGTGTTGACGGTAATTTCTGGCGTTGAAATACCCGCTATTTTACCTACCCTCTGGAAGGTCAGGGTCGACTTTATCCAGGGCTACTGCATCTCCCCACCTCTTGATAATCTGGAATATGATTTCTCGGATTAGGACCTGTAGCTCTTATAGATAGTTATCTCAAATCGTTTTCTCTCGATCCCTGATGCCCATCAGGTACAAAATACTATCCAAACCCAAATTGGATATGGAGTGTTTCGCACTTTCTTTGACCATAGGCTTCGCATGAAACGCAATACCCAACCCTGCGACCCCAAGCATAGCAAGATCGTTAGCGCCGTCACCAACAGCAATGGTCTGTTCGAGCGAAATATTTTCTCTAATTGCCAGTTTTTCGAGTAGCTCTGCCTTTCTCTGCGCATCAACGATGGGCTCTTTAACGTTGCCCGTCAATTTACCTTCTGAAATTTCCAATTCATTGGCGAACACATAGTCAATGCCCAGTTTCTCCTTCAATACCTCACCAAAATAGGTGAAGCCTCCTGACAATAGGGCTGTCTTATAGCCCAGCATATTCAGAGTCGAAAACAGCTGTTCAGCACCTTCCATCAAGGGTAATTCTTCAGCGACCTTTTTTAAATATGACTCATCAAGGCCTCTAAGTAGACTGACCCTTTCCCTAAGGCTTGAAGCGAAGTCCAATTCACCGCTCATGGCACGCCTGGTCACGTCCTTTACCTGTTCCCCCACCTGGGCATGATCTGCAAGCTCATCAATAACCTCAGTATCAACCAGTGTTGAATCCATATCGAAGGCTATCAGGCGCCGATTTCGACGGAATATCGTGTCTGCCTGTAGGGCTAAATCAACATCTAATTCAGAGCCAATCGCCATAAGGTCCCGGCGAAAATTCTTGCCTGGTTCTCCTCGCAGGGAAAATTCTACACAGGCTTTGGAATCTGCACCTTCATGCTCGAGGTCGGCACGTCCCGACAAGCGGGTAATGTGATCGATATTCAGATCATTGTCAGCAATTAGCTTTGATACCTTTGCCAGATGCAAAGCTCTGAGCTTCCTCGCCAGCAAAGTCAGAATAAATCGCGACCTGCCCTGTTGATTCACCCACTCCTCATAGCTGGTCGCATCCACTGGAGAAAACCTCACCTTCACACCCAACTCATGGGCGTGAAAAAGTATCTCTTTAAACAAGGACTCTGATGCTTCGGGCAGAGTTGACAAAATACCCAGCGTCAAAAAGTTGTGAATTACGGCCTGCCCGACATCCAGAATATCAACATCAAAGTCGCCCATCAATGAAGTAATAGCTGCCGTCAGCCCGGGTTTATCTTCACCCGTTATGTTGATTAGGACCAGTTCAGGCATATCAATTTCAATCTACATCATTTTCAAGGTGATGAATTGTGATGCAATTAGGCCGGCATATCACCTTTTTCTGAATTTTGTTTGAGAATTCTTACGCTAACCCAAAAGTGCTTCAGCTATAATGCTTCTTTCAGAGATAGAGCTGCCAACTCCAGACATGAAGTCCAGACCAACGAGATTACGGATAATTGGAGCTGTGCTGGCACCGCTGATACTAAGTGCAATTGCTTCCACCTGGATGATCTCTACCTTCTCGCGGAATCTGCTTGACAAACAATCACACCAGTTCGGCCAAGCAATTGCCGATCAATTGGCTAACACATCGATTGACTACCTCGTATCAAATGATGTTCTTTCCCTAAATGTCGTTCTGGACGAACTGTTAGCCAGACACAATTTTGACTTTGCGGCCATCTACAACCCGGACAGCCGGTTGCTGGCTCAATCAGGAAAACACACAACTTCGCGGCAGTCTTTTACCGGGGACATCAATTTTCAAGATACAAACCTTGGACATGTACTTATTGAGCTCAACTCCGGCTCAATAAACGAGAGGCACCAACAAATATGGATCAGCTCGTTACTTCTACATACCCTCATTGCAGTGCTTACCGCACTCTTCATCTGGTACTACGGGGACCTCGCATATCTTTGGATAACCCGCACGGTTGATTTCCGTCAACCTAAGCCAGACAAGAAAAGTATTTATCACCAAGAGGTCTCTACGGATTTCTGCTCTTTGCTCTCTGTAAAAATCAAACCAGCCCGGCTGGTTCCTCTTGAAAATATCAAAATGGCCTGTGAGCTCTATGGAGGTCATTTGGAAGCTGCCAGCAGCGAGGAATGGATGATAACCTTCACTAGCGAAAGTCAGCTATTCCAAAGCATTTGCTGTGGTTTGCTGATTCAGGAAATATTGCCGCAGCATGCTGGCAAAATACTCTTCAAGGCTGGAATTGATTCTGGTCCTATTGAGGACTTGTCCATGTTGCGCAAGCAGGCTAGTTACCTTGCTTCCGTCAGCGACCAGAATCTGCTCATCAGTGAGCGCGTAAACGAAAAGGTTTACGAAACATCGATTGACTCCATTCCCATAAGTATTGAATCGCGCCAGTATCACAGCGCGCTGGTAACCGGTGGGGAGGTTTATGTTGTAGAAACCAATGATCCCATCATGCAGCAGCAAGCAAAGCAGGTTAAGACCTAGCTGACCAGGGCATGACTGGATATGACGGGGGCGAAGGCTTGGCAGGCAGCATGCCCTGCCTCAGTCACCACGGATCAAATCAACCTGATCAACTTTCTGAAACCCTCGAGGCAGCTTCAGGCCTCGGCGGGCACGCTCTCCACGATAGTGTTCAAGGTCGTCTATATTCAGATTGATATGCCGTTTCCCAGAGCGAACCACCAGCATATCAACCTCAGAAAACACCACGATAAATGTCATCATCTCGAGGCGATCAACGAGGCGGGCCTTGGGGATATTCATAATCTTGTTGCCCTTACCCCTGGTCATTTGCGGCAGGTCTTCGACCGCAAAAATCAGCAGCCTGCCTTCATTACTAAAAGCAGCAATAAATTCATGGTTACTGTCTCGAATAGCCGCTGGCTGGATTACCACTCCACCTTTTGGCACCGTAACAAGTGATTTACCTGCCTTGTTCTTGGTCAGCATGTCTCCGATACACGTAATAAAGCCATAGCCCGCGTCACTTGCGACTACAAACTGCTGATCCTTATCACCAATGAGCACACCCGTGAAATAGGCACTCGCAGGTGGGTTCAGTTTCCCGGTCAGGGGTTCTCCCTGTCCACGGGCGGAGGGAAGGGTATGTGCCGCCAGCATGTATGCCCTGCCGGTTGAATCCAGAAATACCGCATCCTGGTTTGATCTGCCGGGCATTGATTGAAGGAATTTGTCACCAGACCTATAGTTCAATTCCTTTGGTTCGATTTCGTGCCCCTTGGCGGCACGGACCCAACCCTTCTCTGATAAAACGATGGTGACCGGCTCCGTTGATATCAGGTCCTTTTCCTGGAAAGCCTGAGCTTCTGGCCTGGAGATGATAGTTGAGAGTCGCTCATCACCATAGGTCTCAGCATCCTCATTGAGCTCCTTCTTGATCAGTGTCTTCAGTCTTGCTTTTGAATTGATCGTCTTTTCGATATTCACCCGCTCAGCGTTCAACTCATTCTGCTCAGTGGTTATTTTCACCTCCTCGAGTTTTGCAAGCTGTCGCAAGCGCAGATCAAGGATTGCGTCCGCCTGAAGCTCAGACAGTTTGAATTTTGCCATGAGGGCTTGCTTTGGCTTATCTTCCGTGCGAACGATCTTTATAACCTCATCGATATTCAGGTATGCAACCATCAACCCTTCAAGGATATGAAGGCGATCTAGGATTTTATCCAGCCTGAATTTCAGCCTCTTTAGAACCGTTTCTGAACGAAACTGCAGCCATTCTTTCAGCATCTCAACCAGTGGTCGGACGCGTGGGCGCCCATCAATTCCAATTACATTGAAATTGACCCGATAGGTCCGCTCGAGGTCAGTTGTTGAGAACAGGTGTCCCATCAACTCTTCGATATTGACGCGGTTGGATTTTGGAACGATGACAATGCGTGTCGGGTTTTCATGGTCTGATTCATCGCGCAAATCAACCACCATCGGCAGCTTCTTCGCCTGCATCTGGGTAGCGATTTGCTCCAGAACTTTGCTGCCAGAAACCTGATAGGGCAATGCGGTAAGCACGATCTCACCAGGCTCCTCCTGGTAGATTGCCCTGGCTCGAATTCCACCACGTCCCGTTTCATATATCTGCAGGATATCTTCCTTGCTGGAAATAATTTCAGCACCCGTGGGAAAGTCTGGCCCCTTTATGTGCTCACAGATATCTGCAAGCGTTGACCGGGGTTTATCGAGCAGCCTGATACAGGCACTTGCCACCTCTACCAGATTGTGTGGAAGAATATCCGTCGCCATTCCAACGGCGATGCCGGTACCGCCGTTCAGTAGAATATTCGGTAACCTGGCCGGCAGATTGACTGGCTCCTCCAGCGTACCGTCAAAATTCGCGGTCCATTCCGCGGTCCCCTGGCCTAGTTCTCTGAGAAGGACTTCTGCATATTTTGTCAAGCGGGATTCCGTGTAACGCATGGCTGCGTAGGATTTAGGATCATCCGGCGAGCCCCAATTACCCTGACCATCGACAAGCGGATATCGATAGCTGAATGATTGCGCCATCAATACCATCGCCTCGTAGCAGGCAGCATCTCCATGGGGATGAAATTTGCCGAGCACGTCCCCTATGGTACGCGCAGACTTAACGAACTTAGCATCAGCACCCAGCCTCAATTCAGACATGGCATAGATGATGCGTCGCTGAACAGGTTTAAGACCATCACCAATATGTGGCAAGGCCCGGTCATTAATGACATACATAGCGTAATTGAGATACGCACCTTCTGTATATTCCTTCAGTGATATTGTTTCTGAAATACCAGAATCAAACGACTCGCTCATAGATAGTTACCGGGTATCAATTAGTTGTTGTTGATTGCTACGCCAGCTCGGCAAGGTCACCCTTTTTCTCGAGCCATTTTTTTCGGTCGGCAGCACGTTTTTTGGAAAGCAGCATATCCAGCAGTTCGTTTACATCCGTGGCCTTGCCCATCTGGAGTTGTACGAGGCGCCTGGTATCTTCAGCCATTGCCGTTTCTCGAAGCTGCATTGGATTCATTTCGCCCAGGCCCTTGAAACGCTGGACCGATACCTTTCCTTTCTTCTTTTCTGCTACTACAAAATCAAGAATACCCTGCCGTTCAGAATCATCCAGCGCATAGAACACCTCCTTGCCAACATCAATTCTATAGAGGGGTGGCATGGCAACGAAAACATGTCCATTTTCAACGAGGGCAGGGAAATGCTTCACAAATAGTGCGATGAGCAGGCTCGAAATATGAAGGCCATCGGAGTCTGCATCGGCTAGAATGCAGATCTTTCCGTAACGCAGTTCTTTTAGATCGCTGGAATCAGGATCTATACCCAGTGCCACGGAAATATCATGAACTTCCTGGGATGCAAGAATTTCAGTTGAGTCTACCTCCCAGGTATTCAATATTTTCCCCCGCAGGGGCATGATTGCCTGAGTCTCCCTGTCACGGGCCTGTTTCGCCGAACCTCCGGCTGAGTCACCTTCCACCAGGAACAGCTCCCCTGCCATGGCATCCTGACATGAGCAATCAGTCAGTTTGCCGGGCAGCGCTGGTCCTGATGCCACCTTTTTGCGGGATACTTTCTTGCCTGCACGAAGCCGGGCCTGCGCACTACTGATGGCAAGTTCAGCAATTTCCTGCGCCTCATCGATATGCTGATTTAGCCACAGGCTAAAACTATCCTTAACAACTGCGGAAATAAATGTCACGGCTTGTCTGGAGTTTAGTCGCTCCTTAGTTTGTCCGGAAAACTGTGGGTCGAGCATTTTCGCTGACAGCACATAACTACACTTGTCCCAAATATCGTCAGCAGTAAGCTTGAGTCCACGTGGTACGAGATTCCTGAATTCACAAAATTCACGCAGGGCTTCAAGCAGGCCGCTCCTCAAGCCACTAACATGAGTACCCCCCTGGGTAGTGGGAATCAGGTTGACATAACTCTCAGCAACCAACTCTCCACCCTCTGGCAACCACTGTACAGCCCAGTCAACGGCAGCATCATTCCCGCCCATGGAGCCAAGGAAAGGTTCTGCAGGCAACACCTCAAACCCTTCAAGTTCAACTCCCAGGTAGTCCTTTAGCCCTTCTTCATAAAACCATTCAAACGACCTCTGATCTTTGTTTGATGTGGTCTCGTCAGTGAAATGAACGCTTAATCCGGAACAGAGGACAGCTTTAGCCCTGAGCAGGTGTTTAAGCCTAGGAACTGAAAATTTTGCCGAATCAAAATACTGTGGATCCGGTTTGAAATTGATTAGGGTCCCGGTATTCCGTTTCCCTATCTTGTCCTTTACGCTCAACGCCTTGGCTTTCTTACCACCCTTAAACGCCATGTGGTGCAGTTTTCCATCACGTTTGATGAATATTTCAAACTGCTCTGAAAGGGCATTCACCACCGACACGCCTACTCCGTGAAGACCGCCTGAAAACTTGTAGTTGTCGCTGTTGAATTTTGCACCGGAATGTAACCTGGTAAGAATCAGCTCTACACCAGACAATTTTTCCTTGCTATGGATATCTACCGGCATGCCACGGCCGTTGTCACTGATTGACACGGACCCATCCTTTCGCAGCGTCACCCTGATCTCGCTGGCAAAGCCCTCGAGGGCTTCATCCACACTATTGTCGATAACTTCCTGGACCAGATGATTTGGCCTGGATGTGTCCGTGTACATTCCCGGTCGTTTTTTAACCGGGTCCAGTCCTTCCAGTACTTCAATGGAATCTGCGCTATAGGTACTTGCCATACTCTTCCGTTTTCATTAATGAATCGACGATTTGCCGGAATCCTGCCGGCAAATTGCTCTGGGTTTTAAGGTGTCACTGGTGGAGTTTCAACAGCCAGCTCGTCCTGACAATTGAAAAAAAATTATAGCGCGAAGCGGACCTGAATTCCTTTGAAATCGCTCCTTTTTGTTTTGATGGAGCATCAATGCACCCAGGAAAACTGGTTCTGATTTCCAGCCACCGGTTGCTAGAAGGTTTAGCTACTCGATCTCGCTGAAGTCCTGCAGGCTCAACACACGCCCCTGGCTCAGACAGAAGGTCAGTAATTCTCCAAAAAATCGATTGATCTGTGACTTCTCATCGGGTTGGAACAGCTTGGGGTTTAGCGTGTAGTACCGGTACTTGAAATTGCGATGTCGCTCAAAGCTAACCACTTCGGCCGAGTTCACATCGTGGTAGACCCGGACCTCAAGTCTGGGCCACTTAATCCAGGGCTGGTGTTCATCACTACTGACATCTATGGCCAACATGGTGGTGAACGGGCAGCGTTCAATAATCTGGATATTGACTATGGCGCCATCTTCCATGATTCCCTGAACGCCGAACTCGAGATCATCCTCAGCATGAATATTGGGGAACAAACGAAGCAGACGAATGTAATTGGCATCACACTCGGCCATATCTGATATCAGATCAGGAACATACCGCCTCCTGGCTGCTGTCTTTTGCTTTTTTTTCCGCTTCATCCTGACGTTCATAAAGCTTGGTAGTGTCATCTAGATTAACACAGAATCAGTAAAATACGCGTCGCAAAATGTCACAAATAGGCCAGGGAGCCTCTGATCAACTACTCAATTCCGCGCGGGCAATACTCTGAACTATCAGGTTTTCAACCTCCTCCAGCGCACCTTGATTTGACTTCAGCACGGCGTTCGCCCTGGCAACCAAGTCCTTTCGTTCCTGCACTGAAGACAGCAAGGCTTCCAGTTGGCGGCCAAGTTCGGCGGCATTTTGAGCGATCAGCATACCGCCCTTTTCCGAAAACATTGATGCTATGTCGTCGATGTGATCCAAATAGGGACCCATGATTATCGGCACATTGGCACAGGCGGCTTCCATCAAATTGTGACCACCAACAGGCACAAAACTACCGCCAATAATCGCTATGTCGGAAATGCCATAAAAGTAGGTTAATTCACCCAGCGTATCTAACAACAGGACTGTGGTGGAATCGACACACTTCATTTCATCACTATGGCGAACAAGCGTTTCTCCCTCCTTCTCTGCCCATGTCGCAACTTCATCACTTCGATGTGGGTGCCTCGGTGCAAGTATCAAAAGCAGTTCCTCATGGGAATCGCGAAGTGGCCGGCAGGCGCTTAGAATTATCTCCTCCTCTCCAGCATGAGTGCTTGCACCAATAATTACCAGGCGATCTCCAACCTTCTCCCTGAGCTGCGCCACATTCTCTTTGAAGTCTTTAGGCAGGCGCTGATCGAATTTGATGCTGCCTGATATCAAAAGTTTTTCTTCCGCCAAACCCAAGTCTAAGAACCGCTGCCCCTGGGCCGCGGTTTGAGCCGATATATAGTCCATGTCCATCAGCATTGATCGGGTTAGGCTCGATATTTTCCGGTAGCCTGCTGCCGATTGAGCAGATAGACGTGCATTAACGAGCATGGTCTTCGTATTCCGTGCGGCGCATTGATGAATGATATTGGGCCAGAGCTCGGTATCAATGATCACCAGGCAGTCGGGTCTTGTGCGTCGCAAGAATCTGGAAACCGCACTAGGCAAATCATAGGGAACATAGCTGTGCAGCACGCTATCACCAAGTAAACTTTGAACTCGCTCTCGACCGGTTGGGGTCATGGTCGTTACCAGAACCGTATACCCCCTCTCTACCAACTTCCGGACCAGGGGCGCCACCGCAATAGTCTCTCCCGCTGAAACAGAATGTACCCAGATTAGCGGTGAACGATTTTCCTTTTCAAAATTGACAAAACCAAATCTTTGTAAAAGATTTTGCCTGTATGTGGGTTCCTTTATGGAGCGCCAGAGAAGCCGGACTAATACGGCAGGCAGTACCAGGTAGAATAGAAAACTGTAGACTAGCCTTAGCAACGCATTTCTCCACAGGCTCCCTGACCTGAATAATTTAGCAAGCTAGCATAACTATCCATAGCATCACTTTCTATAGGTCTATAATGATCACGTATGACAGACACGTTTAAAACAGACATCGCCGTTATCGGGGGCGGCATTTCCGGACTCTGGCTACTCAATGCCTTCAGGCAGCTGGGATTCAAATCTGTGTTACTGGAAAAGGGTGAACTCGGCAGCATGCAAACCATCGCCTCCCAGGGGATGATTCACGGTGGCATAAAGTACGCCCTTAGCGGCTTTACTACACCTGCTTCAGAAGGGATCGCCACCATGCCAGAGGCATGGCGCAGTTGTCTGTCGGGTTCTGGCCCCATAGACCTGAGGTCGGTAAATATTCTCTCTAACGACTATTACCTGTTCTCCGATGGATCACTCAGCTCGAAGATGACGACTTTCCTCGGCAGCAAAGCGATCAGATCACGGATCAGTAAGGTTGACAGAGAGCAGTTTCCAGCACCTTTCTCGAATAGACAATTTAGCGGTTGGCTTTATCGGCTACAGGACCTGGTCGTCGAAACATCTTCATTGCTCACAAACCTGCAGAAACTAGCCGGTATGCTTACCTATCAATGTGATGCACAGATTGTCTGCAAAAAGCCGGGGCAGGTACACTGCCTGTCCCTGGGTGATGGGCTGAACCTTGAAGCCCGCCTCTACGTGCTTGCCGCTGGCGCCGGTAATGCTAGGCTACTGCATGCAAGTGGTAATGATACCATCAGCATGCAACAGCGCCCCCTTCATCAGGTAATGGTCAGCAGCGAGAACCTGCCCGCGGTATTTGCTCATGCCGTAGGACTTGCTTCCGCAGATAAACCAAGGGTAACCATAACTACTCACCACGCCAGGAATGGAAGACCCGTATGGTACATTGGTGGCAATCTCGCCGAGACAGGCGTAGACCGGAGTGAAGGAGAACAGATTGACCAGGCAAGAAGAGAAATGGCTTCCCTGTTTCCCTGGATAGATTTTGTGAATGCGAAGTGGGCAACCCATAGAGTCGACAGAGCCGAACCTGCCAGCCAGGAACATACAAGGCCCGACCACCCCTACTACCGGCTGCAGCAAAACCTGCTGGTATGCTGGCCAACAAAGCTGACCCTGATACCTGCCATGGCGAAAGAAATCTGTGCTGAACTGCCACAATGGATCTCACCAGCGGTTTCAAATCAACGGGAGGATCTGGATTTGTTAGAAGGTCTACCAATTGCCGAAGTATCTGCAGCACCATGGGAAACAGCATTTTGACCAGCTTTTCCCTCTCTGATCGACGCCAGCTGGGGCAATCGGATATTCAGGTTTCCCCCCTTGGCCTTGGTACAACCAAATTCGGCAGAAATACGGATGTGAAGTATCCACAGTCCTTTGACATTCCAGACGAAAAACACCTGGATTCTTTCCTTAAACTTGCTGCGGATCTCGGCATCAACCTTCTGGATACAGCCCCTGCCTATGGGGACAGTGAGGAAAAACTGGGTCGCCTGCTGCGCGGCACCCGGCAGGACTGGATTATTTCCACCAAGGTCGGCGAACGTTATATCGATGGCAAATCCAGCTTCGACTTTTCCACTCACTCAATAAGGCACAGTATTGAGTCGAGCCTGACGAAACTCCGTACGGACTACCTCGATATTGTCCTGATCCATTGCGATAAAGAAGACCACGAGATACTGCAACAGGGTGATGCCGTAGCGGAATTGATGCGGCTTCGTGACATGGGCACAATTCGCTGTATCGGTGCCTCATCCAAGACTAGAGCCGGAGGACTACTGGCACTGGAGGAACTGGACCTGATAATGATCAGCTATAGTCCCGATGACCGATCACAGCAGCAACTGCTCCAAGACGCAGCGGCAAAAAACAAAGGTGTGATTGTTAAAAAGGCTTTGGCCAGCGGCCATGCGGCAAATATCCAGAGTAATCTTGAATTCATTCTAAAGGCGCGCGCTATCAGTTCAGCTGTTGTCGGCACCATCAGTGAGGATCACCTCAGACAAAACGTTCACTACGCCATCTCAGCTATTCGCTAGTTGAAGCAGTCCGGCGAGGTCGCTCTGAACGGGCCAGGCTCTTAATCTAAAAGGGGTCATAACTCCCTGATCTTCTCAACCAATGCACTGGTTGAACAATCTTCGATCAGTTTTAGTACCTTAACCTCCCCGCCATAGGCCTGCACGATCTCACCACCAACCACCTGCGCAACCGAGTAGTCTCCCCCTTTTACGAGCACATCAGGCTTTAGCTTTCGCAATAAGTCTTCAGGGGTATCCTCTTCGAATCCTACGATCCAGTCAACGACCTCCAGGGCCGCTAACATACTCATACGCCTTTCGAGCGAGTTGATCGGGCGCCCCTCTCCTTTGAGCCGATGCACAGAATCATCGTCATTCACGGCGACAACAAGCAAGTCCCCCTCAGACTTCGCTTCCATAAGATACTCAACATGACCAGCATGCATGATGTCAAAGCATCCGTTGGTAAAGACTATTTTCTGACCCCTTGAACGTGCCTCATCAATTGTTATCGTCAGCTGTTCTGCGGACATGATACCCCTGTCGAATCCAAGTTGGCTGGCAACTTCCATCCTGAGCTCGGGGCCGCTGACACTCGTAATTCCAAAATGGCCGACAACCAAGCCGGCCGCCAGATTGGCGAGCCCGGTGGCATCCAGCAGTGTTTCACCGGCAGCCAGGGCCGCGGCCAGTGTTGAAATCACCGTATCTCCTGCACCAGAAACATCGTAGACCTCTCTAGTCCGCGCAGGAAAATGTACTTCTTCTGAATTCCTTCGGATCAGAGTCATTCCTTCAGAAGAGCGCGTTACCAGGATCGCCTCAAGTCCGATATCTGCAATAACCTGCTGGCACTTGCTGACCATTTCAGTTTCAGATGACCAGGAGCCAATGGCATGTTCCAGTTCCAAAAGGTTCGGCTTGACTAGAGTCGCCCCCCGGTAGGCTCTCAACTCCCTGAATTTAGGATCCACCATAACAGGCTTTTTCTGAGAGGTGGCCATTTGAATTATTGGCTGCACATCCGCCAGCACGCCCTTGTCGTAGTCTGAAAGTACGACGCTATCGACATCACCCAGTGAGGTGTCGAGAAGTGGGACAATGGCCTCTTTATCAATAGCAACAACATTCTCAAAATCAGCCCGAATAAGTTGTTGGTTCCTGCTAACAACCCTTAGTTTTGTTGTTGTGCTTAGATTTTCCATCTCAACAAGCTGACAGCTAATACCCGCAGCAGTCAGTTTGGATTTCAAAATTCTGCCGGCTTCATCCCTTCCAATGGCGGCAATAAGAACAGCAGTAGCACCCAGGGAGGAAATATTCAAAGCCACATTTGCCGCGGCACCGGGCCGGTCCTCTATCTCGTCTATATCAACAACCGGAATCGGTGCTTCGGCGGACACCCGCCGCGTATCGCCATGCCAATATCTGTCCAGCATGGCATCTCCTACAACGAGAATGCGTGCATCATCAAATCGGGGAACTTTCATTTAGCCGCCTTTTCCAATTGTGCAAATAGTATCACAACCATCTGACTCTCCGACCTGACTGCGCCAGTGAACGAAGAAGTCTTCGTGCCGGGAAGCAAAAACGATGTAATATTCAGCTCCGTAAGAGATTTTACTACAATGAACGTCGCACCAAGGATTTTCCAACCTCAGTTTCTGTATCCAAAATTCTGGCCTACCTGGCTTGGTATTGGTCTGATTTGGCTGGTAACGTATCTGCCATACCGGGCTCGTACCACTGCTGGTTCTCTTCTCGGCATGCTGGGCTATTACATTGCTACTCAACGCCGGCATGTCGTCGATGTAAATTTCCGCCTCTGCTTTCCTGAAATGAAGGACGCCGCGCGTAACCAGTTGATACGAAAAACCTTTCGCTCCACTGGAATCAGCCTGATTGAAACCGCCGTTGTGTGGCTCCGAGACCCTGCCGAATTCCGCCACCTGGTGACAGTTTCAGGACTCGAGAATCTAAAACGCGCACAGGATGAAGGTCGAGGCGTCATTCTCCTCGGCATGCATCTTGGGACACTGGACTTCTGCGGTGCTGTCCTGTCCACCTACATCGGTTTTGATGTCATGTATCGCAGGAACAAGAATGAATTGCTGGAAATGATCATGACCAGAGGGCGGGTTAAAAACTATCCAAAGGCAATTCAAAGGGACGATGTCCGGGCGGTGGTAAAGCGACTGAAGCAGGGCCAGATAGTTTGGTACGGTCCAGACCAGGACTACGGCAGTAAACATTCTGTATTCGCGCCCTTTTTTGCGACTGAAGCAGCCTCTATTACTGCACTTGGCAGAATAGCACGAATGACAGGTTCACCCCTTGTGCCCTTTTCACACCATCGAAAAGCTGATAGCACCGGATACGAGATTGTCCTGGGCGAACCCCTCGAAAACTATCCAGGCGAAGATAAAGTTGAAAATGCAACGCGTATCAACCAGATTGTCGAGAAAGCCATAGAAAGAAGCCCCGAGCAATACTGGTGGATACACAGGAGATTCAAAACACAGCCCGACGGTAAGAAGAGGCTCTACTAGAAGCATGCAGGAAGCTCCTCAAGCAGGAGAAATAAGCTTCCGCGATGTAAGGACTTCGGTGATCGAGTCAAGCACGGTCGTTGAGGAGTAGAGCTGCAACATACGCCGACGCCCGGCTGAACCAAGGCGCTTCCGCTCACTCTCATTTCCTGAGAGCAATTCTATCGCCTGCAACCAGTCATCAAACGTATCTGCTAGTAGGCCGGTTTCATCTTGCACCACAACTTCTCTGTTAGCGCCAGAATTTGAACTGATCACTGGCAGCCCAGCCGCCATGTACTGGATGACCTTTAAGGCACATTTACCTCTCGTCCATGGATTGTCAGTCATTGGCGCAATGCCAATATGCGCACTGACAAGCTGGTTTGCTTCCGACTCTAAAGACCAGGCAACATTGACTACGCTCATGTTTTCAAGATGAAAATCGAAGTCTGCAATCACCTTAAGAATAATGTTAGGGAGTCGGGCGCCCACTTCCTCAAGAATCTGCCGATGTTGTTCCAGATATTTTCTGGTGGAACTGCTACCAATCCAAACCAGGGTACACCCCGGCTCCTTTTCAATATCCAAATTAAATGGTTCTTCATCAACTGCCGTCGGTACAACTACCTTGTCAACATCACCACATTGCGTAGCAAGATACCCATTGCCGGCTAATACCAGAGAAGAAGACGCGAGCATTCCGCGAAACTTTCTCATTCTGCTGGCGGATGATCCACCGTTGCTTCTACAAAAAATGGCATCATCAAAATCAAAGACAATATTTTTACAGCGGCGCTTTAGGGCCCTGGTGAACCAGGGGGCAAACAACTTTCTCTGAACAAAGAGCAACTGTGCGTCACTCGCCTGTGACAATAGCCGACACTTTGCTGCGATTCCATCTAATTCATCACACAGGCTGGTCTCAATCTTCAGATTCTGAAAATGAGAAAGCACCGGCATCATCCTGTAACGAGCCGCCGGATCTTCTCGGCCCTTGGTAATAAACAGAACTTTCACAGCCTAGGGTTTCCTGCCTATAACCATTATCTGGTGGGCAAAATCGATACCAAGAACCCTAAATAGCGGGTACATCAATACGCGCTTGATCAGCTTTTTGGCAACCGAATCGTTGTAAAGCCGGAAAATGGCGGTCGTCTCATAGCCGCATAGCTGCAGCAGACCACCGAGCTCATCGTAACAAAAGGGGGTGCGATGGGTTGCGTCACGAAGAAAATCAGGGGGGTAATAGATGTTAGGCGTTGTTATCGCGATCTGACCTCCCTTTACATTTGAATCAAAACACTTACAGAGCAGTTGCTGGGCCTCGTCCAGCTCAAGGTGCTCAATCATTTCGAAAGCACAGATAAGATCAAACTCTCCGGTAACCGACTCTATGTCGCTGAAATCATGATCATGATGCGGATCCAGGTCACAGGATGAATATTTGAAGTGACCCCAGTAGCTTTCCATTTTGTTCTTGAGCCGCCGGTCCCCTGCACCGATTTCAAGAACCGAAACAAACTCTTGCCCCAGTGTCCTCAATACCTCATGGTAGCGCCTCGCTATCGGGACCTGCCATATGGTTCCAAAACGTTTAGCAACGTTCCGACGTTGCTCATACAGCCGGCTCCAGTCAATAGTGCTCACTACAGATCTCCATAACCTTCAAAGAGCAAAAGTGCATGAAGTTTTTGCACCATCCGCTCCTCAGTGTATTGATCAAACAGCCTGGATTTAGCCAAAGATTGCAGCTCCTGTCGCTCCCCGGGCTTCATATTTTTCATTACTTTCATTTGCTGCGCCAGCGCCTGCGCATTTTCATCTTCAAATAGTAACCCGGCCGCGCCAACGACTTCCTTGGGACCACTCGCATTCGTGCAAATAACTGGGACCTCCGCAAGCATGGCCTCCAGCAGCACAACGCCGAACGCCTCTCGTGCACTGGACACAAATAGAAAGGTGTCAAAGGCACGAAAAATACGCCAGGCATGGTCCACCTTGCCGGCAAAAATGACACTCCCAGCGATGCCAAGGTCCTGGGAGAGTAATACTAGGCGCGAATACTCTGCTCCTTCACCTACAATCACCAGGCAGTCACCCGGTACAGCTACTTCTGCATAGGCAGAAAGCAAAAGATCATGATTTTTCCATGCAACAAGGCGACCGACGATGCCAAAACAAAAGGTATTTTGGGGTACCCCGAGAGCTTCCCTTGCTTCTTCCCGGCTTAGCAGTTCACTCTCTACTTTTGGATCAATTGCATTCCCCAGTTTGTGTACCCGCTCCTGGTCTGCGAGAGACGGGCAGCAACTCAGGATATCCTGGCGGACGGAATCCGACACCGCCACAAGGTGAATGTTCCGGCGCAAGCGAGTTACGAACAACGCCCGCATTCGACGTTTGAACACACCATGATCATGAGTAACTCCCAACAATACAGCAATGGGGAAAAAGCAGCTCAATATTCCTGTCAGATATATTGCTTTGTATCGGTGGGCAATCACTATGTCGTAGTGATGTTCGCTGAAAAGCCTTGCCATGCGAAACAGCAGGGCCAGCTTTAGCCCCTTCAGTGACCCTGCTCGCTGCTCAAAAAAAAGCACCGCGTCACCTCCTGTTGCCTGGGCTACGGATGGATCTTCAGGGCCTTGCAAATAGAGCGTCGTTACATGTGAATTGGGGAAGGCCTCGCTATATTGATGACAAATACCCTGGAAAGGGCCCTTATAGTCATGACATACCTGCAGAACCCTTAATGTTTTAACCTGATCAGATTTTGACATTGGAGTGGCCTGGCCCATCTCAGGCGGTCTGCTTTGTCACCAGTAGGTCTTCAAGCAACAGGAATTGAAGGTCTGAGCCAAAAAACATATTGAGCGCATCCGTCGGCGAGCAAACCACCGGTTCACCGCGTCGATTCATAGACGTATTCAATACCACCCCATTTCCGGTTAATTTCTCCATTTCTTTTAGTAAAGCATAGTACCTTGGGTTCGTTTCTTCGCTAACTATTTGCACCCGCGAAGTTCCATCCTCATGAATAACCTCTGGTACCCGCTGTTTCCACTCCTCAGATACATTGAATGTGATCGTCATAAAGGGGGCCGCATGGTCCGTCTGAATCATATCCTGCGCAATGGTATCAAGAATACTCGGACAAAACGGTCGCCACCGCTCACGGAACTTGATCTGTTCGTTGATCTTGTCAGCTATACCGCTATGACTGGGACAGCCCAGTATGCTTCTGCCACCAAGCGCGCGCGGGCCAAACTCCATGCGCCCCTGGCACCAGGCCAACGGATTTCCAGCTGCAAGTATCTCTGCTGCGCGGCCAGGAACATCATCTATTCGTTCAAACACCGGTTTGTCCTCGTGCTTGCTGCAGGCTTCAATACATTCCTCGGTTGTGTATTCTGGCCCGAGGTATACATGCTTCATGGTTTCCGGGGGAACTGAACGCCTCCAGCTTGCATAGGAAGCGGCACCAACAGCGGTACCGGCATCACTGGCTGCAGGTTGCACAAAGAGCTCCTCTACATAAGGCAGCTCCAGTATCTTCTGGTTCAGTTTAACGTTGAGCGCGCCTCCACCGGAAAACACTAATTTGCCCGTTTCTTTCAATATATCTCCGAGATAGACATCGATAAGCCGCAACGAAGTATCTTCAAATAACTTCTGAATGGAAGCGGCATAGTGAATATATGGATCATCGGCTATGTCGCCCTCGCGCCTGGGCCCTAACCAATCGATCAATTTCTGACTGAAATAGTACCCCTTTCGGCCTTCCTTATAGCGCCGAAGCCCAACAGTATTCACGAGTTCCGTATTGACCTTGATGTTCCTGCCATCACATTCGATCAGCCGCGACAAATCATAGCGGCTCGGATCTCCGTAGGGCGCCATCCCCATGACCTTGTACTCACCATCAAGCATTTCAAAACCCAGATATTCGGTCACGGAGGCATAGAGCTGGCCAAGGGAGTCAGGATCATAAAACTCCTTTATCTTGTGTATTTCTCCTTTTTCGCCATACCCAAAGAAGGTGGTGGCGTATTCTCCCTTGCCATCTATACCCAGTATTGCAGTTTTTTCCTTGATGCCACTCAGGTGGTAGGCGCTGCTGGCATGGGCAAGGTGGTGCTCAACCGCATCGAACTCGATGCCATTCCAATCAATGCCGATTTCTTCAAGCAGGCCACGAACACGTTTCACATTTCTTCGGTAACGCCGATTACCGTTGAAAATTGCTTCCAGGGACCGCTCGGGTGCATACCAGTAACGCTTGGCAAAATGCCATCGTGCGCCGGACAGGAGGCTCACCTTGGCGTAAGGAAATGCGACTACGTCTATGTCATTTGGCTTCAGACCAGCATACTGAAGACAGAATCTCGCTGCCTCGACTGGCATCTTGTTTTTGGCATGTTTGTCGCGGGTAAAACGTTCTTCCTCGGCAGCTGCGATCAGCTTTCCATCAATATAGATGGCTGCGGAAGGGTCATGGGTCAAGGCACCCGACAAGCCAAGTACTTTCAGTGACAAGTGAACAACTCTATGAATTTACAAAGATCCGTATTCTACCTGATTGAGCGCTGACCATTGTGAAAATCTCTCTACACTTTGCGGATGTTTTGCGGGAGATTGATCCAGTCAGATTGCAGACAAACAACATATAATACAAAAGACATCCATGTGGGAAGTTTCGAAATGCCAAAACTCAGCAGTAGTGAACTCGATCAATTTTTTGTGACAAACGGCGTCATTATGAGAGTTGCCTGTGTACGACCAGATGGCAGTCCCCTTGTAACCCCTATCTGGTTTATTTCGTACAATCAGGCCATTTACTTCACACCGCGTGCGAAATCGGAATGGCTTGCCTGCCTGCGGGACGATCCACGGGTTGCGCTTTGCATTGATGAGCAGGACCTCCCCTACCGCAAGGTTATTCTCGAAGGCAGGGCCGAGCTGCTTCATGACCTAGGTGAGGATGACCAGTGGCGTGACCTATATCGAGCCATCGCCAAACGCTATATCCCAGAAGATGCCGCAGAAGCCTATGTACACAACACAATCGATCAGCCAAGGGCACTATTCCGCTTGAAACTCGCTGATGCGAAGGTCAAAACCTGGCGCATGCCCATTGATGATGAACCGCAGGACGGTATCTGGGCTCAGCGCTACTATGCGCCGGGGAGTAAGTACTCGAGATAGCCAATCCGACCCAGGAGCTAGCTTGGGCCTGAAATTCATTCGACGAATTTCAATTGCCAGGATTGGATAGCCTGGTACCTGATCTGACGTGACTAGCCATACACCAGATCCCTCAATCCTTTCGGTAGGCTCATGTCCCTAAGCCTTGGTAGCAAGATACTTGTAAATAGTCGGCAGCCGCCTTGGCAAGGATTCAATATCGGCGATGACTTCATAGCCGATGTCCCCACAAATTTCCTGAAGATAGTCATGCCCCTGCTTATCAACAGTAATAAGGAAGGGCACGATGCCCTCCTGCTTACTTTCAACCAGGGCCTGCTTGGTATCATGAATTGCATATTCCTGATCGCCGGCATCCTGACCATAGCCCTGATCCTGGGGCCTGCCGTCCGATATGAGCATCAGGATTCTCACCTTCGCGGGGCAGGCCAGCAACTTGGCGTTTGCATGTCTCACCGCGGGCCCCATTCGCGTAGACCGGAGGGGGGTAATCGAATCGATTCGTTTCTTGACCGTGTCATCAAGAACCTGATCGAGTTCCTTAATGACATGGAATGACACATCATTACGGCCATGGCCTGAAAAACCGTATATGCCAAAGTCATCACCAATGGCATCGAGTGCTTCAATTGCCAGTATCATGGACTCCTTTTCCAGATCAATGATCTTCTTGCCTGAATCCTGTGCTGCGGATGCCGTCCCCGGCATGGGAGCGCTTCTACCCGGCGCTCCCTCTTCATCGATTGATTCATCGGTCGACCCTGACATATCCAGCAGGAAGGCAACCGCTACACTGCGTTCAATTTTGTCCCTGCGTGCATAAAAGCGTGCCCGTGGGCCGACCTGAGCCTTCTTGTCCACAAAAAACTGAATGGCTTTATCCAGATCAATCTCGTGCCCGTCATCCAGGTCTTTTAACGCCCGCTGAGATTCGGGACGCATCAGTTCGAACTGGCGGCGAACTTCCATAACCAACCCCGAATACTCGGCAAGGGTCTCCTCATAATATTCAAGCTCACCCGCAGCAACGTTGCGTTCACCCAACTGACACCAGTCATTCAGATAGTCGTTGGCACGAAAGTCCCACTCATCATAGGTTGACCAGCTGATTACTTCTGTCGTATCCAGCGACCCAGGGTACTCAGTGCAATCCTCATCCCCCATTTCTTCTTCCACCAGGACTGGAGAGTCAATCTCGATCTGTTCGGCAACTGAATCCAGGTCAGCATCTTCAACCTCAACTGAGTTTTCAAGCATGGACTGAATCTGCTCTTCCGTTGGCCTATCCAACGAGGATCCACTTCTAAGTGCATTGAGTGTTTGCACGAGTTCTGGCTTGAGATCTCCAAAAAATACCGGTTGAACAGGGTTTTCGTAATCAAGCTCCCGAACCCCGACCATGTCGATTGTTTCCAGCAACGTTTTAACATCCGGCTGCTGAAGCCCTTCGCGGCAATCTTCAATTGCGATCCACTCAGTCTTGATTTTGTGAGCTGGGATATTTGGGATATCCGTTGCAAGACCGTAAAGAAGAGACGCGATTTCTGCCGCATCCTGGACTGTGGCCTCCGGCCTTGCGGCGGTGGCTAAACTCCCAAGGGCAGATTCAAGAATCGGTTTCCAGGGGGCAGGCCAACGCATACTTCCAAGGTGACCAAGGGATGCACGCAGCAGGTTCTCAATAAACACCTGCCGCAGACCAAGGCCAAGCAGCTCAGGGCGCTGAGATACTTCGTGATCCTTTGCCTTGAGTGACCATTTTCTCAGACCCGGGTACTCAGCCTGAACACAACCGTCAATGCGATAATCTTCAACCAGCGAGAATAAGCCTTCAATGAGAAGCCGATCCTGAAACTGATTGAAAAACTTCTGCATGGGCACGATAGTTGGTTCGGTATTTGCGTCTCGTCGCTGGCTAATGCCGGACTTGAGATAGGTCCCATCAACATCGTACTGAAAATCATAGGAACCAAAGGTTAGGCGGCCAGACTGATGGGCAATACAGACCTTGTAGACCTGTAGATTACCCTCGATGTCACCAAACAGGTCGATGTAGGGCGGCACAAAAATCACCCTCCCTTCCGTTGTCGCCCTTGACCCAGACGTCCAGCCAAGGCCACGATTAACGAGATGGGAAACAGGTTGTACCAGAACCTTGTCTCCAGTCAGTGCCTGGCCATAGAAGCGAAAGAGGTTAGCTGATTTCTCGAACTCCACACGTCCGGACAAAAGAGCAAGTGCCTTGTCGGCAGTGACTGACTGAAGTCGAAAGTAAGCGTCAAGTTCTTCAATGGAATTCTGTTCGAGACCCCGATCATCACCTGCTTTTTCGAGTCCCATCTCCAGCCACCGCCACATGAGGACCGGAGTCAGTCGTTCCCTGAGAAATGGAGCTGACAGAAGAAATTCAGCAGCCGCAGCCGGGCTGATATCGACAAGCCGCAGTGCCATCCTCGCCAGCTCACCATGTTCACTTTCATCAAACTGGCTTACGGCGAGAGATATTTCTTCAAACCTTTCGTATGGAGCGCCTTCAGCCGCGATAGGAGAAATCAATGATAGAAAGGTTCCGGTTTCCGATGGCTGAAACCGATTGAGTTTCCCTAGCACCTGTTCGAAATAGAGCCACGCGTCAGCCCAGTTACTTTTGACAATCGCCGCTGCCAGGTCCAGAAACGGGAGATGAACATCATCATTGAGGGAGGCAAATATCTCTACCGCCTGTTTGAGGCAACTGGTTGCAAGCTCGATGGAGTGACGTGACAGCTCGGTTACTACCTGAGCCAGCACCCTAAAGGATTCCAATGATGTGGATTCGAGAAGGCAAGGACTCAGTGCAAAGAAGGTCTTTGCAAGGGCGACAGATTTCCAGCTGTCCGTACGCATTCTCAACCCCATATCAGCCCAGCCCTTCAAACTTGAAGATGGGGCTCGACCTAAAAAGGATGGAGCGGCCTGCAGAAACGCGTTAGCTATTTCAGGTGACCGATGGGCGAGTTCCAGCGCTATATCCGCACACCCGATGAGGGTCGCAAGATCTGACACAGCGAGGATCTCTTCGCTGCTTAGAAGGTAATGGATGCTCACCTCGGGCATATCGGAGAAGGCACGGCTTAAGTGTCTATGCGCACCAAGCCAGGCCGAAAACTCATCCGTACCCAGGTCACCGCCAATGGCATCAGCGAACTGCTCAAAAACTGATACCAGCCCGGCATCCAATTCCACCAACTCGTCAGCATAGCTTGCGGCAAGCTGGCGAATAGTAACGCTATTCATTCCTCAAAGATCGAGCACACAACTTCATTAATCGCCTGCTGAATTTCCTCATCATCTGTCAAGCTCCAGACCACGGAAGTCATGCAGGCGCGCAACGGGTGAATGCCATCCACTATCAGTTTTGCGGCATAAACAAGAAGTCTTGTCGAAACGCCCTCAGCAAGGCCATGGGATTTCAGATGTCGTACCTTTTCCCCCAGTTTGGCAAGGTCCTGCGCGATTTCCCCGTTACAGCCGGATTCCATGCGAATAATCTCGGATTCCTGCACTCTCGTAGGGTAGTCAAACTCTATTGCAATAAATCGCTGTCGGGTTGAATGTTTCAGATCCTTAAGCACAGACTGATAGCCAGGATTAAAGGACATTACCAGCAAAAAGCCATCTGCGGCCTGAAGCAATTCCCCACGTTTTTCTATCGGAAGCTGACGACGATGATCAGCCAGCGGGTGAATCAGGACGGTGGTATCTTTCCGGGCTTCCACTATTTCATCCAGATAACAGATTGCGCCTGTTTTCACCGCCCGGCTGAGGGGCCCTTCAATCCAGCGCGTATGCTCGCCTTCCAGCAGGTATCTGCCTACCAGATCTGATGCGGTCAGGTCCTCGTGACACGCGATGGTTACCAGGGGCACGCCTTCTTCATCCCGATCACCCACGTGGCGATGCAGTCGCCAGGACATATATTCAACGAAGCGTGTTTTTCCACATCCCGTTGGCCCCTTTATCAGGACAGGCAGATGTTGATTGTAGGCCGATTCAAAAAGCGCAACCTCATCCGCGATGGGAAGATAAAAAGGCTCCTCAGTGATTCGAAAGTCCTCGACCTGAATCTGTGTGAAATTCTGACCCATTCAATGTCCCGTTATGTGTATAATTTTGGCTTCTGCCCCCTGTGATTCTCGCTTCTGCGTCAAAATCAAGTAACACTCAGAAGCAACGGTCACCGCTGTGAGATTATTAGGTTAATGCACAAAGGTCAGTTGACTTAGATCAAGTACTGGTAGATTACTATTGGACGTATTGGTTTGACCAAGAGAGAATCAGGTCATGATTTCACCTCATATACAACCAGCAAGGACCCATAAGGGTCATTACTAAAACGGAATAAAGGAAAAACTATGTTTGCTATCTCTCTAAATCTCGACCCTGACAAGCTAAAAAAAGCTGATAAGAAAAACAAAGATAATGAAAAGGATGCCAAGAAAACGACTGATACAGAGTCCAAGAAGGACACTGATGCTGAAAAGAGTGAAGACTCCTAAGCCACAGTAATTCAGCTCTATGACAACAGATGCGGACGGGATGGCACTAAGCCGTCTCGCGCCGGTTGATGCCGGCAAGCGGGTCCAAGACTTGTTGTCTACGCCTTACCAGTACCGAAACTGGGAAGATGTATACCGTGAAGAGTGGACCTGGGATAAGGTCGTACACGTATCCCATCTGCGAACGAACTGCATATCGGCCTGTTCCCTTGATGCCTATGTAAAAGACGGCATCGTCTGGCGTGAAGAACAAAACGCCAACTATCCACAATCCTTTCCTGAAGTTCCTGATTTTAACCCCAGGGGCTGCCCTGCCGGCTGTGCCTATTCGGTGCAGATGTATGATCCAACCAGGATTCGATACCCGCTGAAACGGGTGGGTGAAAGAGGTGGCGGTCAGTGGGAACGCATCTCATGGGATCAGGCAACGGAAGAACTTGCAGACAAGCTACTCGATGTAATTACCGAATACGGAACCGACACGATCCTGTTTGATCAGGGCACCACCAACATCGACAACGGTATCGGATCCACTATTGAAGGACACCTGTTCAACGGTGGACTTGAAGCAACATTTATCGACTCCTGGGCAGGTGTCGGAGACCTCCCGGTTGGGCTGATTCAAAGCTGGGGGACCTATATGAGTGAGGGAACCTCGGATGACTGGTTCCTGTCTGACTATATCCTCATCTGGATTGGTAACCCCAACTATACGCGTGTGACAGATGCTCATTTTATCTGGGAAGCCCGCTACCGAGGAGCCAAGGTAGTAACAATTGCACCTGATTTCAGCCCCTCGGCAATACATGCTGACCGATGGTTGAATGTCCGCGTCGGTACTGATGCCGCTCTCGCCCTGGGTATGGTCAATGTCATTCTCGAGGAAAACCTTGAGGATAGGGCCTACATCAAGGAGCAGACGGACCTGCCATTTCTGGTCCGCGCTGACAATGGTAACTTCCTCAGAGAAAGTGATGTAAAGGAAGGTGGCGCCGATGACGCTTTCTACTACTGGAATGCAGTTAATGGGCGAAAGACATTAGCCAACGGGACCTGGGGATCAGATGTAATGACCCTTGAACTGGGAGATAACGAAGATCCCCAACTTGATGGTTTTCATACGGTTAAGCTGCTGAACGGGAAACAGGTCCGGGTCCGCCCGGTTTTTGAACTGCTCAAGAAACACATAAAGGATTACACCCCGGAAAAAGTAGCCGAGATCACAGGTGTTGCAGCAAAAAATATCCGCCAGGTTGCCCGTGAAATGGCAGGCGTGGAATCAGCCATGATATTTTCCTCCTGGGGCGCCTGTAAACATTACCATTCAGACCTTTTCCAACGCGGCATGGTCTACCTGATGGCACTTACTGGTAATTCCGGCGGCAAACCAGGCTGTGGTGTCAAGGTATCTACCTGGTGGCCAATGCCAGGGCAGACACTGAATACTGGTGGCGCTCGAATGCGCACCGAACCACCGGAGAAGCTGCCGGTTGACCGGGCCCAGATGCAGGACCTATCAAAGATGATGTTTGATATGACTGCTGCGGGTAAACGTACGACGCCGTTAATACCCTTTCTCTATGCCCACGACCCGAAGTGGGCTGAAATTGCTGGCAGAGACGACTATGCGGACCCCTCGCTGCCCCGGCCCGTAAAAGAATACATGAAAGAGATTTTCGAGAATAACTGGCAGCCAATCTCACCAGAACCACACAAGAAGCCCAGGTTCTTCTACTTTTCCGGACCCAACCCTTTGCGTCGCTGGCCGAATGGCAAGACTATCCGCGACAGTCTGTGGAAAGGGATAGATACGATTGTTTGTACCGACTTTCGTATGTCCTCTTCTGGTATGTGGTCTGACTATATCCTGCCGGCATGCGGCTATTATGAAAAGCCAGGCATCAAGTATGTCCAGTCCTACCTGCCCTACGTCATTGTCGGCGATCGTGCGGTGTCAGAACTTTACGAATCCAAGCATGAATGGGACATTATTCTCAAGCTAGCCAAGAAAATTCAGGAAAGAGCGCAGGCCAGGGGCATCGTCAGCTTCACAGATACGGACGGAGAAGAGAGACCCCTGTCCACAATCTATGATGAGCTGAGTGCAGATGGCGTCTACGTTGAAGGGCATGAAGGGGAAACAGCTGCCCTTGACTATATTATGACCCATTCATCCATTACCAAGGGCAGTGACCTGGGAGAGCAACCCTGGGCCAAGGCCGTTGAGGATGGCATGGTGGCGATCAAAGAGATCGAGCCAATTCAACTGGCCATCGGACTCAACGCCGTGATGAGTGACTTTGACTACAGTGAACCAATTAACCAATTCGCCTGGTTTGTGCAGCACAAGAATCCGTGGCCAACGCTCACGGGGAGACAGCAGTTCTATATCGACCACAAGTGGTTCATGGAAATTGATGAGCAGCTTGTTGTTCACAAGGAACCCGTTAAGGCAGGTGGTAACTACCCGCTGCGGATGGTCGGTGGCCACACTCGCTGGAGCCAGCACGCAATATTCAGGGCTAATGAACAACTGCTGCGATTACAGCGCGGGACACCGGTTGCCTATATCAGCCAGGTCGATGCGGACGAGCGAGGCATTGAGGACAACGACAGGATTAGGCTGTTTAATGATGTGGGAGAAGCGGTATTAAGTGCCAAGGTGTCTCCTGCTGTACAGCCCGGCGAGGTTATCTGTTACCACGCCTGGGAATCCTACCAGTTTCCCGATGGCGCCAACCAGAATCACCTGGTAGCGAGCCCGCTGAAACCAACCAATATGGTAGGTGGCTATGGACATCTCCAGTATCGCGGCGCCTACCTCAGCATGAACAATATCCCAAAAGAAGTTGCAATGGATATGGAAAAAGTTGAGGCCAGCGCGTGACCGCCACCCAGCTAAATGCCACGTCTTCAGAGGCAGACCTCGAGGACATTCTCGCGCCTAACGGCGGGGCCTGGAATGATATTGACAGTAAGACAGTTGAGCTGGCACCAACACCGCTGGACAGGCAACCATCTGCATACGTCCAGGTGGCGTGGAAAGACAGAGGTCATGGCAAAATCTCTGAGCTGACCGTACAGGCCATTACTCATAAGGATACCCTGGCGCTACGAATACAGTGGGCCGCAGATCAACCCAAAAGATCAATTAATGACATCAATGCCTACGCCGATGCCTGTGCTGTCTCTTTTTCGGCCGGTGGAGATGAAGCAGAACTACAAACCATGGGCAGCCCCGGAAAACCGGTTGTGGCGTGGCACTGGCGGGCTGGAACCGAAGCGCCTTTTTCTGTCACCGCGAGTGGAATAGGCACCGCAGAGCGATCCGCTGATCATCAACTGCAGGCTCACTCCAGGTGGTCAGATGAGCATTGGCAGGTTGTATTTGCCGGACCACTCGACAGCCTCTCATTTTCAGGTGCGGATGGCATCCCCATCGCATTTGCGATCTGGTGTGGCGCCAACTCAGAGCGGGCTGGACTGAAGGCTCATTCACCCGGATCTTGCCAGCTAACCATCAAATAGATATTTGCATGCCGCCTAGGGAAATCAACTAATGAACACAGGTGTGACAACGAAACATCAATTTGCAATGGTTTTTGACCTGAACAAGTGTCTGGGCTGCCAAACCTGCAGCATAGCCTGCAAAACCCAGTGGACCCGTGGAAACGGCATGGATCCGCAGTGGTGGAATATTGTCAACACCATCCCTGGAAAAGGCACACCGAAAAATGCCTTCAATCTTGGTGGTGGATACAAAGATGGCGAGCCAGTTGCAGGCGAACTGCCGGGCAAGGCCGAATGGGGAGAAGCCTGGGACTACGAATATGACAATGTCTTCTTCAAGAGTGGAGACACTAATGAACGAGACTACCTGAGACCCAGGGTGCACGATGGCAAACCACCCAAATGGGGACCTAACTGGGATGAGGATATGGGTGGTGGTGAATACCCGAATTCCTATTTCTTTTACCTGCCGCTGGTTTGCATGAACTGCGAAAACCCTGCCTGCCTGGAAGCATGCCCGCGGGACACAATTTATCGCAGGGATGAGGATGGTGTCATCCTCATCGATGAAGAACGCTGTCATGGCTACCGTTTTTGTGCGGAAGCCTGTCCCTACAAACGGGTCTACTTCAATGAGCAGCGTGTGATTGCCCAGAAATGCATTTCCTGCTTCCCCCGACTGGAAGAAGGTGTTGCACCGGCATGCGTCCGTCAGTGCCCTGGAAGAGTTCGCCATGTCGGCTACCTGGATGATCCTGAAAGTCATATCAGCAAACTGGTTAAGACCTGGAAGGTCGCATTACCATTACGGCCCGATTTTGAGGTTAAGCCAAGGGTATTCTATGTCCCGCCAACCATGCCTCTGGCGTTCAACGATGATGATGAGTTTGACGAGAGTCAGTCCAGGTTTCCCATGGATGAGATGCGCAAGTTGTTTGGCCCTGATGTTGAACAGGCACTGGCAACCGTTGAATCAGAACGGAACAAGGTTGCAGCTGGCGGCCAATCAGAATTGATGGATATTCTTATTTCACGTAACTGGAATGACATGCTGGGACCCTACAAGCTGGATCCTGGAAAATTGGTGCGCCCTCCCCGGCGTGGGAATGACTGACATTCATCATCAGGCGGCCTCCCAGAGGAGCACGCTCTACCACCATCTCGCCGAGATGCTGACCTACCCCAGCAAGGATCTCCTGCAAAATTGCCGGTCCGGTGAACAAGACCGAGCGATGGTAAATCTGTTGCACATCTTCCCCTATGAACTATCCTGGCAGCTAGACACATGCAGCCATGATGACTCTGTAACAACAATGGCCAGCGAATACATGCGTGTTTTTGAGCTGCCAATTCAAGGTCAGCCGTGTCCCCTCTACGGTGGCCTATATGGCGGCAATCGCCATGAGGTCATGGAGGAATTGCTGCGTTACTACCGATTCTACGGCCTGAGCATCGATAAGGCTTCGACTGGGGACCTGCCCGATAGTATTCCCACACTGCTTGAATTTCTCCAGTTTCTAACATACAAAGAAGCAGACACAGGAGAAACTAGTGAGTTACTATCCATTCGACTAACCCAGAAAGACCTATTGGAACGGCACCTAACGAAGTGGGTTCCAGCCATCAGGTCACAAATGGAGCAAAGGAATGCACCTGCATTCTACATGGGCACTATTACCCTGTTAAATGCCTTCATATTTAAGGAGTTATCTAACCTGACTGATTGAGCGAAACCAGAAGAAGGGATAGAGATTGTCTTTAAAGCGGTCGACATTGTTTTACTACAGCCTGGCAGATCTGCCTATTGCCATGGCACTTTTCCCCGTCATGGTTTTTATCCCAAAATTCTACACCAGCGACATGGGCGTACCACTGGCCCTCGCCGGCACAATTCTATTAGCTGTGCGAATCTTTGACGTCTTTACCGACCCACTATTTGGATATATCAGCGACAAAACGAGAACACCCTGGGGCCGGCGACGGCCATGGATGGTAGTTGCTGTACCAATCATGATGTTAAGCATCTACAGGTTGTTCCTGCCGCCGGAAGGCGCTGGTGCACTGCATATGTTCACCTGGATGTTTGTTTTGTCTATCGCCACCACCATCATGATGATTTCCTACTATGCATGGGCAGCAGAACTCTCCCCTGACTATAACGAGCGATCACGTATAACCGGTGCGCGATCCATGATGGGTGTGGTCGGCAGTCTCGCAGCGCAACTTGCTCCTGCAGGGGCGCTGCTTTTCTTCGGTATCGGTGGCAGTCGCGTTGTGCTCGAGATTGTCGGTATCACCATGCTTATCCTGATGCCAATTTGTGCTTTCCTTACGGTCACACGGGTTTCTGAACCGAAGAACTATACAAATTCCGTCACACCTTTCTGGGCAGGGTTAAAATTGATGGTAGAAAACAAACCCTTCCTGAGACTCATCGCTGCCTTTATGGTGAGCTCTATCGCGTTGAATACGACGACGCCCTTATATCTGTTTTTCATCGCCTTTGTACTTAACGCGGAAGATAAAGCAATCTATATGTTGATCTTCTATTTCCTGATGAACCTTTCCGCCGTTCCTTTTTGGGTCTGGCTATCGACCCGAATAGGTAAACATCGAGCCTATGTGGGCAGCTTCGCGCTGATCGGCATTGCTCACCCGTTTTATCTTTTACTGGGCGATGGCGATTTCTGGTGGATGCTCCCAATTACATTGGTGACCGGATTTGCCGCCGGTGGGTTTGCCGCATTGCCCAACTCAATGAAGGCAGATGTAATCGATCTGGATACCCTGAGCAGTGGCGAAAACCGCGCTGCACTCTTCTTCTCTGCCTATTCTTTTACAGCTAAACTAACGGGTTCCATAGGGGGAACCATCGCACTGTACGGATTGGCACTTTTCAATTTCAACGCCGCCCCGGATGCAGTAAATGATGCTGACCAACTCTTTGGCCTGCGATTCCTGTTTGCCTTGCTGCCATCAGCATTCTACCTACTGGCGTGCATCATCATCTGGAACTATCCAATAACCGGTAAAAAGCATGCGGAGATGCGGGCCGAGCTTGAGAGAAAAAATAGAATAGCAGCCGAGGCATCCAAGGAAATCGGCTTACCTGGATAGTGCCTATTGCGTCTCATCGAGGGTGGCGATATCCCTCAACTTTGATTTAACGCGTTCTGATTGCGGGCTTATTTCAAGCGCTGTTTCAAGCGCCTCCTTTGCTTCCGCTATACGACGCAGCCTGATAAGCGTAAGCGCCTGGTTGAACAGGGTAATGGATGTCAGTCCATTTGCATTTTCAAGGGCTTTATCAAACTCTACCAGCGCCTCTTCATAATCATGGGTGTGGAAGAGAAGGTTGCCGCGATTAATATGAACCTGTGGCAGGTCAGGGTCTATTTCAACAGCCTTGTTATGGTCTTTCAGGGCTTTCTCAAATTTGCCATTCTTTAGATAGATAATGCCTCGATTTGAGTAGGTTGCCGCCAGGTCCCGCCTGGTCAGTTCACCCCTGTTTATAGCGTCGGTGCAATAACCAATTCCCTGATTGGACAATGGGAAAAGGCTCTCCTGGTAGCACCTCATTGCATCCGTTGGACCCAACATCGTAGAAGCAGCATCTGTCATGCCACTAAAAATGAGCAGCAGTAAAAGGCTGTAGGATGGCTTAAGAGGCATAGGGTGATTCAAGTGTAAAAGCAAACCGTATCTGCATCGTCTCAACAGGCATCGGATCACCACCCACTTCCCGTGGCTGAAACTTGAATTTACGAATCGCACTCAAGGCTGCGTCATCAAACAGACTTCGCGGCTCTGATTCCACGACGATCGCGTCCGTAACCCTGCCATTTTCCCGAACAGAAAACTGCACTATCACGAAACCTTCAATTCCTTTCACGACTGCCACGAAGGGGTAAACCGGCTGCACCATAAATACAGGAACCAGATCCTTCGTTGGCGGCGTAAGATTGACCGGGATCTGCTCACTGCCGAGGATTTCTGAGAGTGACGCACGAATGGGATAGTGAGACTTGGTAAGTACACTGGTTTGTGTTGGCAGAGGGTTCCCTTCGCTTTGGGGCGGTAATTCCGAGGGCATTGCTTTTTTGGCTTTCCTTCGCACCTCAGGTTCTTTGGCCTTTCGAAGAGGTGATAAAAGGGGCGAAGAGATTTTGGTGGGAGCAATCTCTGGCATTCGTGAGATTTCCGTTGAGATAAGAAGCGGCATCAACCAGAAGCACAGCAGTGTCATCAACAGGGATGCTGTTGTCAGCAGTATGTACTTCACTGGAAGCGGTGCACCCACCATGGTCTCCGTCCAGAAATGGGTGAATCAAGATTACCCCCGGAGGCAATGATTGTCATCCCTGCCCATACGAAAAGATTAGCCCGGGTAAGTCATCAAGGGGCAGGGCTAGCTGTCGTTGAATCGCTGGAATTTGGGCAAACGTTTCTCCAACAGGGCCCTGGCTCCCTCCGCCGCGTCTGGTGCACCTGCAAATCGATTTTGCGATTCATCGGCTTCAAGCAGCGCTTCCCTGTAACCCATGCCAAGGTGTCGATACACCAGTTTCTTGGTTTCGGCGATCGCCAATGGGGCTACCGATTCAGACAGACGCTGTATATAGCCGCAGCAATGTTCCACTAGCTCGTCCGGCGGTACCAGCTTTTCTACCAAACCAAGACTAAGCGCAGTTTCAGCATCGATCCTGTCACTCATCCACAGCAGGTCTAGGGCGCGTCCCGTGCCCATTAGCCGTGGAAGAATCCAACTGCTCCCGTGTTCTGCAATCAATCCTCGCTTGAGGAAGATGGTCAGGAAGCTGGCTTTGGTAGAAGCAATCCTGATATCACTCATCAACGCCAGAACCAGACCACCTCCGGCCGCCACACCATTTATCGCTGAAATAACCGGTTTTGGAACCTCAAGCAGGTAACTGAATATGCCTGGTAATTCCTCAGTTTCCGCTTTTTCCTCTTCTACTAGTCGCCCCTTACCCGTGACCTCCGCCAGGACCTGTGCATCCAGGCCCGAACAGAACCCGCGCCCCTCTCCGGTGATCACGATACCCACGACATCCACATTCGCAACCGACTGGTCAACTGCTGATCGGATTTCGCTCATCGTATGATAGGTCAGTGCATTTAGCTTCTCTGGTCGATTGAGCGAGATCACAGCAGCGGGTCCTTCTATCCTGTATTCAATATCAGTAAAGTCACTCATCGGAGATTGATCCTCATGCCACACAGGTTGATTTGATTCTCACTGCAGTCAAGACCAGCCTGCCTTGCAGCTTCCAACACGGCGCCGACATCGACGGTCGCTAAATCGATTCCACCCAACCCCTCCGGACGTCCATCCGTACAGTGCACGAATCTCAGAGTCGCGTTATCCAATTGAATCGTTGGGACTTCGTCAACATCCTGGACGGACATTTCAGCAATCTCCGCCCAGCGATGGGCCACTGCCTGCGGATCCTCGCACTGGAGTTCGGCAGCCAATATGCCGGTTACCCTTGTCTCCGCTTTTGCCGATTGCCAGTCTTCGCCCGCAGGCTCCCAGGGACCATCAACGTCGTGTGCGCCTTCCCCCAGCTGCTCATCAATTTCAAAAAAGGAACCACCTGTATCCTTCGGGTGAAGCTGCATATTGCGAAACACTTCGGATTCGAACTGATTGACAATCCGAACACCCAGGTTCGCTACCCTTTCCCGCCTCGGCTTATGGTCATCACATTGCGTGATGACCATATAGCCACCATCACCACCGCGCCGTTCCAGATAGCGACCGCCTGTCGTATTTTCCTGAATTGGCGCCACCACTTCGAGGAGTTGATCGCCTATTGGAAGCAAGGCATTCTCCAGGCCAAAATGGGCAACCCCAGGATCTCGAAAGCAAACTCGAAGACCAAGCACATCAATCAGCTGCTGCTCTACGAGCGATAGTTTTTCGGCAATCAACGCGATTTGTCTGAGTCGTAACCACATTCTTTATCTCCTGATAGTCAGATACACAATAGCAAGCACTAAGGTACGGGAGCGAAGGCCTTGATCACAGGCCTTCCTCCCTTTCCGGAAGCCAAATCATCGCAATCGAACAGGGCACTAACAGCGTAAGAAAGAGCCTGAAGGCATAATCATAACTCTGAAAAATGTCAAAGATCCAGCCACTGCAAATTGACCCAAAACTCCCAATCATGAGGAACATATTCACAAAACCGAGCACACGACCAAATGAAAATGTACCAAACCTGCTGGCATACATTATTCCCATCATCGGCATCACCCCGCCCGTTGCGAACCCCTGCAGTGAAGCTGCCAAAACAAGTTCAGTCCATCCCGGTGAGCCCTGATATAAAACCAGAGACCCGGCGAGCAGTATCACCATTAACCAATAGAGTTTGCGGTGATCAACGCGATCACCAAGCCCGCCAAACATGAACTTGCCGAATATCATGGTCAGTGAGGTGACTGCTATCAACTGGGCTGCCGATGCCTGATCAAATCCGAGATCAGCGACATAAGCACCAAGATTGAACTGAACACCACCGAAAGCAGCGTTTATAGGGATAAGTCCAACCACGGGGATCCAGAACATGCGAGTACCCAGTATCTGACGACTGGTCCAGGCCTTAAGGTCTAATGCCTGCACTTTTAGGCCTGATTCTTCTCTCGCTCTTGGTGGTGCTTTCAAGGCAAAGAAATTGAGCGGTGCCAGGATCATCAGGGACAATCCAGATAACACCAGCAGTGAAGTCTGCCATTCGAAGGCTATGATCAGCTCTGCTGTAAGCAGGGGAAAAATAAAACCACCCATGGAGGTTCCGGATGCAGAGATCCCAATCGCAAGACTGCGATTGCGTGTGAACCATTTACTGACCAGGGTCTGTGAGGCCAGGGTCCCGCACAGCACCAGACCGACTGGCAGGAAGGTGGCGTAGAGAATCGCTACTTGCCAGAAGTGTCGCGCCTGTGACAGGCCAAACAATCCCAGACTGATACTAATGACGCCAATGATGACCAGCGTTCTAATGGAATATTGATCAAACAGGCGACCAAGAAAGGAGCTTGCCAAACCAACGGTCGCCTGGAGGCAAAATATGACGAGCATCATCTGGCCACGACTAATCGCAAACGCCTCCAGCCAGGGTACGACGAATAGGGCAAAACAGTAAATGATGATACCCACACTGACAGCCTGGTTTACCAGCGTCAGGGCAACAATAGTCCAGCGATAATGGGGGGAAAGGGGCAATGTAGAGGGTACTGTTAAC
>MDTC01260295.1_pt1 | contig 41042 bp, 43 predicted proteins | sample 811181 | NCBI WGS metagenome assembly MDTC01 (sample SAMN05326644, study PRJNA326480) | marine metagenome | isolation source: seawater | place: Pacific Ocean: North | collected 2011
AATACAGCGCGCCATATTGGGTGGGCTGCAACAACAGCAAGTACGGTGTATGGCGGTTTTGATAACGGTCCCGTATTAAGTAATTCAATCCCTGCGCATACTGGCCGAAGCTTCGTTTCAGTCGATCATAATTCTACAGCAGGCTTTACGAGCGTTGCTTCGCTCGTTTTCCCCGAATACCATGATGCCCAAACGCGCACGGCTATTATCCAGTGGCTTAACGAAGAATACAACGTCGGGTTATAAAAGTCATTAAAATAGTTAAAAACGTTTTAATAATGTTATAATACAATTATGATTATGACGACGATACAAAAAATCATCCGCATCGGCTCTAGCAAAGGGGTCACGTTGCCCGCGAAGCAGCTGAAACAACTTGGGGTAGACATTGAAGATGAGGTAAAAATTACTATCGAAACGGTAAGTAAGAAAGACCCTCAAGAAAAACTTATCGCTGAATACAATAAATTTATTGAAAAATACGACGAAACACTAAAAAACCTCGCAGATAGGTAGGTGCGGCGTGCTGTATTTAACTATCGAAGAGATATTACGTTTGCATTATAAAGTCATTGAGGATTACGGGGGCTCACATGGCGTGCGTGATGATGGTCGACTAGAGTCGGTTGTCGAAGCGCCTCGCCAGGAGGTGTTTGGCGTTGAACAGTATCCTGGTGTGTTTGATAAAGCCGCGGTATATATGCGTAATATTATCGGCGATCACCCTTTTAGCGACGGCAACAAGCGCACAGGGGTGACGGTTGCTGGTGTGTTTTTGCTGCGAAATGGCGCTTCGTTTACAGCTACCCCAAAAGAGCTTGAAGACTTCGCCGTTCAAATAGCCACCGACCATCTTTCGGCAGAGGCTATTGCCGTTTGGCTACAAACCCATGCTCATCTGGTATAATAAGACTATCCCACGCGTTTAAGTGCAGGATAGAGCAGTTCGAACCCTCGAACTTCTGTACCCGTTACTTACTCGCTTTAACCCTGCAACCAGGGCAATTAATAGAAGAAGTGGGTCAACAATAAGGAGGTTCCTCAGTGCCAACTATTAATCCGTATGGCAAGGACATTATTAAGGTGACGACCGAGTTTGAAGGCCGTCCATTAACATTGGAGGTCAACCGCGTTGGCTTTCGTACCACTGGCTCAGTGCTCGTAACCTATGGCGACACCGTTGTGCTTGGTTCAGCAACGGTTGGCTCGCGCCCTGTTGTACTCGATTATTTCCCACTTAGCATTGACTACGAAGAAAAGTTTTATGCAGCCGGAAAAATTAGCGGTAGCCGTTTCATTAAGCGCGAAGGCCGCCCAAGCGATGAAGCGGTGCTTATTGGTCGTCTTATCGATCGCCCTATTCGTCCACTATTCCCTAAGGGCTATCGCCAAGAAGTACAAGTGGTGGCGAGTGTTCTTAGTATGGACCCAGGCTTCCGCCCTGATATCATCGCTATGATTGCCGCCTCGAGCGCCCTCATGCTTACCGGCACACCATTTGATGGTCCGGTAGCAGGGCTTCGCATTGGTCGAGTAAATGGTGAGTTCAAGGCATTCCTAAGCCCTGAAGAGCGCGAACAAAGTGACCTTGACCTTGTAGTAGCTGGTATCGAAAGTGGTATTACCATGGTAGAAGCGGGTGCGAACGAAGTACCTGAAGAGGTCGTTGCTGACGCTCTTGCTTGGGCGTATGAGCACTATCAACCAGCAATTACTCTACAAAAAGAGCTTGAGCAAAAAGTTGCGCCTGCCGTACAAGACTACACGCTTGTATTGCCTGATGAAGAGCTCCAGGAAGCGGCAAACGCCTGGGTGGATGGTAAACTCGGCGAAGCAATCCGCAAGCCATACCCAGAGCGAAATGAGCTTATTAACCAGCTTCGTTGGGCGTTCCACGAAGAAATGGCCGAAAAAGTAGGCGACGACTACCCACGCGACAAGTACGATGAGGCCTTCACGAGCGCCGTGCATAAGGATGTTCGTAGGGGTATTGTTGAAGACAAGCTCCGCCCTGATGGTCGTCAGTTCGACGAAATTCGTCCTCTCTCTAGTGAAGTAGGGGTGTTGCCGCGTGTACACGGCTCGGCTATCTTTACTCGTGGTATGACCCAAGCTCTTAACATCGTTACTCTCGCGCCTCTTAGCTACGCGCAAATGGTGGACACTATGGAAATTAACGACGGTGAGCGTCGCTATATGCACCACTACAACGCACCAGGCTACACGGTAGGTGAGGTGCAGCGCCTTGGTTCACCGGGTCGCCGCGAAATTGGTCATGGGTACTTGGCCGAGCGCGCGCTTATCCCCGTACTTCCTAAGGAGGAAGATTTCCCGTACGCCATTCGTAGCGTTACCGAGATTATGAGCCAAAATGGTTCAACCTCTATGGCGGCAACCTGTTCAAGCTGCTTAGCACTGATGAATGCTGGTGTGCCTATCACCGCACCTGTATCAGGTATCGCTATGGGGCTTATTATGGACGGCGATACGCCAAATATCCTCAGCGACATCGCTGATGCCGAGGACTTTGCGGGTGATATGGACTTTAAGTCTGCGGGTACCGCAAAGGGTATCACAGCACTTCAAATGGATATGAAGGTACACGGTTTACCGGCAGGCATCCTTCGTGAAGCACTTTTAGCAGCTAAAAAAGGCCGCGCCTTTATCCTTGAAAGCATGCTTGCGACGTTACCGCAGCCAAATGAAACACTCAGCCCGTATGCACCACGCATCGAAAAGATCAAGATTAACCCCGAAAAAATCGGCGCCGTTATTGGTAAGGGTGGGGAGGTCATCAACAAGATTACTGCTGAAACTGGTGCGGAGATCGACATCAAAGAGGATGGTCTTATTACTGTTGCCGCCGCCGATACTGCAAAGATCGAGCGCGCGCTTGAATGGATCCGTAGCCTTACGGAAGAGCCAGAGGTTGGCCGTATCTATGAAGGTAAAGTGGTGAGTATTAAAGATTTTGGTGCGTTTGTAAACATCCTACCCGGCACCGATGGTATGGTGCATATATCGCAGCTCTCTGACACGCGTGTTGAGAAGGTTGAAGACGTGCTTTCAATGGGACAAATCGTAAAAGTGAAGCTTACGGGTATTGACGAGAAAGGGCGATTAAGCCTTTCGGTTAAAGAAGCCGATCGTTAATTATTTGTATGCTTGTCGTGTAAATACCTCTTCTGGTTGAAGAGGTATTTACCTTAGACGGATAACCCAATGTATTATTTGCTATATTTTGCTTAAGATGGTAAAGTAATAAAATTCTGAGCACCTGCTTGGATGTTCATTTCCATCCCAAAACCTCCAAACAGAGGACGGGAAAAAGGAGACGATTGTCATGTCTGCAACGGCTGAACGCCCAATGGCGTTCTATCACCAAGACGGCCTTGTGCCTGCTTGGAACTTTGCGCGCGCATATGCCGGCAAGTCCGGACATATTGCGACGCTTCCCGAGATCATCGAGTTACGACTCGGGGCCTCGGCTGGAGTGAGTGGTTCACCCTGGGAGACCTGGTATGCCAGTGCGAGTGCCGAGTATGTCGGCGTTGGGGCGGATGGTCGTGTCAAGATCATCGTGACCCACGGCGTCAATCCCGATTCCCCGATTGACAGTGGCGGTGTTCGCCCCATGTCCACCATCGACGACATCAAGGCTGCCTACAAGTGGGAGTGGGGCGACAAATCGCGCGGCCGCAGAGGTGGGCGTATCACTATCGGTCGCTTCCGTGATCTGGAGGCGGGTTACTACGGCGAGGTGAAGCACATCAAACCGAGCGACCTGACTCGTCGTGACGGCAAGGTGGTGCGCACGTTCGACATTGCGCCCGTCAACGTGCTTGACTTTCAGGACTACCTGGACGCGATGGGCCTGGACGATGACTACAGTGTGTTCTATCGCTACCAGACTGCGATCGACGCTTTGCGTGACCCGCTGATTCGGATGCGGCTTGGCTCGAATGCCTACCGCTACCTCATGAAGCACGAGCGCATCGCCAAGCAGTTTCATGCCAGGGAGTTGCCAAATGGCCAGACAGCCCGTCGTCGCCACGGTTTTGACGAGCGGGAGCATCCGTACATCACGAAAGTCGAGGGCCCGTCGAACTGTTGGTATCTGCAGCGGAATGAGGTGTTGTTTCGTGAGACTAGTCGCTGGGTCGACGAGCCACGCATCCCCGAGGAGGGGTATGCGTTTGCGCATCTACTCGGCGTCGATTCGTTGATGCGGACCCATACCCAGGAGGTCGGCGTCGGATTGATGTCATCCCCGAGTGTTCATGAGTGGTCTGATGGCGCGAAGTTTGTCGCCGTGCCCGAGGGCGCGACGATGAACGCTGGTATCGCTTCAGGCCCCGACGCTTCAGAGCTGATTCGTGAGCACTGGAAGTGCTTCATGCAGTCGGTCGAGGAGGGTCATACACCTGTTCTGCCGTATCTGCTGGAGCACACTCGTGGCGAGTGGTTCACGCACTACCCTAAGAAACTCCCTGGGGGCCACTGCATGGATGACGGTAACACTGAGTTCCATGTCCGCTCGGCAACGTGTGTCGGGGGCGATGGGTACTTCACGATCGACGAGCCGTTCTTCCTGCGCTATAAGCTGGCGCAGGTCAGGAGGATCATGCCCCGTGAAGCGAACGCCTACGAGATCCTTGACGTCAGCGGAAAAGACCGGGACGGTCTGACCACCGTGCGAGTTCGGTTCTACGTCGCCGATGTCGACACCTCGCGTCGTCTGCCGCGTGCCGAAGAGCTCGCGCGCGACTACGACCGTCTGATGGAAGTGCACGCCCACTAGTAGGTGGGCATACGCCCCGTACCCCAAGCCATAATTGGCGAAGGGGTGCGGGGCGCTCTTCTTTTAAGTCAAAAGATTTCTAGTGGTCGATACGGTATAATAGTATCCTGTATGATTCTTTCTGCCACCCTCCACGAAAAGTCCTTTGGCGCTAAAACGCTTTTTAAGGATACCTCGTTTTTTATCGAGGACGGCGAGAAAGTAGGGCTTATTGGCCGCAACGGGGAAGGTAAAACGACACTTTTCCGAATACTGAGCGGTGAAGATGCCGATTTTCAGGGTGAATTACAGCTTGGTAAGGGCGTGCACATGGTGGCAACGCGCCAAGAGCATCACGGGTTTGAAACTCAGCCGGTACTCGAATATATTTTACAAGACCTTCCGAAGTTCGCACAGCTGAAACATATCCTTGATACCTACCCAGAAACGATGGGCGACAATATGCGCCTCATTAATGAATATAGTAATGCGCTTGAACAGTTTGATAGCCTAGGCTATTACACCATTGAAAACGAAGTGCAAAAAGTACTCGATTCGTTTCAGTTGGGCGACAAGATAAGCGCGACACTGGGTGAATTATCGGGTGGGCAAAAGCGGCTTATTGAGGTGGCTAAGGTAATGCTCTCGAACGCGCAGCTCGCGTTAATTGACGAGCCGACCAACCATATGGATTACGTAGCAAAGGATAAATTTTTGCAGTGGATGGGTGCGGCAAACGACGCCATGATCGTTATTAGTCACGATCGCGATGTACTGGAAAAGGTTGACCGTATTCTAGAGGTGAAAGATCAAAAAATTCTTAACTATAAGGGTAATTACACCGATTATTTGCGTCAGAACTCTACCTCAACCGGCTCGCAGATGAACGAGTACGAGCTTACGCAACGTCGCATTACCAACTTAAGGGCAAAGGGTATTGAATACCAGCGTTTTAAGGAAAAAGCCCGCGACCCTGGCACAATCCAGCGGTTTAAGCGCCTTGAACAGCAAACCCGTGATGAGCTCGCAAAGCTTCAAGCAGTAGAGAAACCCACCTTTTGGGTAGACCGTGAATCGGTACAAGATATGGGCTTGAAAACGGGCGAGCAGTACCAAAAATATAAAGCCAAGAATATTAGGCTGCACGGGGTAACGGGCGAAGAGGGTTATAGCCGACTTTTAGTAGACGTCCGCGACCTCTCGCTTGGCTACGATGCACCCCTATTTAAAGGTGTTTCGTTCCAAATCCGTGAGGGTGAGGTGGTAGAACTCCGCGGGCGCAACGGTGCGGGTAAAACTACCTTAGTAAAGACCCTGCTTGCTACCGTACGTGAACAAGGCTTTAGCGCAAAAGTATTTGACGGGGTTATTGACGTTGATAAAAAAATACGTGTAGGGGTATACGAACAAGAAACCGCTAGTGAATTACTTACAATGACGCTGGCGGCAGCTATTGAACACATATTTTTGTCACGCGGGCTATCGGTGGGGGATACTAAGGTACGCCAACTGATGAGCGACTACTTGTTTACCACTGGGGATGCCAATATACCTGTAGGTCAGCTAAGCGGTGGGCAAAAAGCACGGCTCCAGCTTATCGATATGCTTGCCGACACTCCTTCGCTGCTTGTTCTTGACGAGCCGACGAACCACCTTGATCTGCCGAGTATCGAAGAACTTGAACAGGCCTTGAACAATTACTCGGGTGCTATTCTGTATATCTCGCACGATACGTACTTCAGGAAAAACTTAGGTGGGGAGGTGATACAGTTATAGGTATGAATACTCAGAAAGCTCTTGATGCCCTTGCTGCTGAAATCATAGACAAGAATATTTGTTCAGAATTAAAAGCGCAGGCTACCCAACTCGTGATGGGTGCGGGAAACCCTAGCGCAGATATCGTCTTTATTGGCGAGGCGCCTGGGAAGAACGAAGACCTTCAGGGTGAGCCATTTGTGGGGGCAGCGGGGAAATTTCTTAATGAGATGCTCGCCGCGGCCGGTATGGAGCGCAGTGACGTATATATTACAAATATTGTGAAATACCGCCCACCGAACAACCGCGACCCGCTTCCAGAAGAGAAGGCCGAATTTTGGCCGTATCTGTTACGGCAGCTGCAGATTATTCAGCCTAAGGTGGTGATTACTCTGGGTCGTCATAGTATGGAATACTTTTTGCCAGGTATGAAGATAGGGCAGGTACACGGTGAGCCAAAGCGGATACCCTTTGGTGACACGACGCTGGTAATTATGCCACTTTTCCACCCCGCGGCCGCCCTTTATAACGGCTCGCTTCGGCAAACACTTATCGATGATTTTCTTAAAGTTCCAGAGGTAATTCGGCAGCTTAGCGCGTAATGCCCATTGCTTTTTTCTGCATTATTTGCTATAATGAGGATACTTGATTAATGGGGATCACAGAAAAACCAACCAAACCCCCTCTTTCGTTTAGAAATTATTAATAACATGTATTCTTTTACAAAAAGGAGAAAACACAATTATGGGAGGACGAAGACTCGCAACTCCACAAGCAGACGATACGTCTAAGCAACCGCGAAACCACCAACATACCAACAACGGTGGCAACCGCAACAATAAACAAAATAATACCGTACTTGCCAACACCCAAACCCGCAGGGGTGAAGTATTCCGCGCGCAGCGCCGCACCAGTGACGATGTGAACGCTCGTGCCAGCCAGCATGTTATCAATGTGCCGGTCAACAAGTCTATTTATAACGGCTACGGTGGTCGTCAGTTTAGTGCCGCCGACCAAAAGAAACAGCCTCGTGCTCCTGGGCCACGTCTACGGGTTATTCCTATTGGTGGGCTTGGTGAAATGGGTATTGGTAAGAATATGATGGCTATCGAATACGATAACGATATTCTTATTGTCGACATGGGCTTCTTATTTCCAGGTGCCGATTACCCAGGTATTAATTACATTGTGCCCGACATTAGTTATTTGCTTGAGCACAAGCACAAAATCCGCGGTATCGTATTTACGCACGGTCACCTTGACCACATTGGGGCGGTGCGTCACCTTCTCCACCAGATTCCTGCGCCAGTGTATGGTTCTAAGTTTACGCTTGCCATGGTGCAAAAGAATATGGAAGAATCTACTAGTGGGTATGAGCCCGAGTACACCGTTATGGACCCAGAATCGCACGAGCGAGTACAAATTGGTGATAGCTTCAGTATCGAACTTGTTCGGGTAAACCACTCTATTCCTGACGCTACTGCCGTGGTTATCCGCACCCCCGAAGGTGTCCTGGTAGACACGGGTGACTGGCGTTTTGAAGATAACCCTGTTGATGGCCGTAAGTTCGACCTCGACCGCCTCACTGAAATTGCTACCAAAGAGGGGATTACCCTTCTTATGAACGAGTCAACCAACTGTGAGTCGGAAGGCACACACACGCACGGTGAATTCGAAATTCAGCAAAGTATTGGCCAAGTCATGGACGCCTACGACCAAAACCGTCTTATTATTAGCTGTTTCTCGAGCCAGATTCACCGTATGCAGCTTATTCTTGATGAAGCGAAGAAGCATAACCGTAAGGTTGCCTTTGCTGGCTACAGCATGATTCAAAATGTTGAGGTTGCGCTGCGCACCAACACTATCACCGTTCCTAAAGACGTTGTCGTGAAGATGGAAGATATCGTAAAAATGCCTGACGGCAAGGTAACGATTGTTTCTACGGGTTCACAGGGTGAGTTTAATGCCGTGCTTAATCGTATGGCAAATGGTTCGCATAAGTACATTAAAATTAAGAACACCGATCAAATTGTGTTCAGTTCAAACCCCATTCCTGGGAACGAAAAATATGTTGTTCGCACGGTTGACGGCCTTATGCGCGAGGGGAGCGGTGTTATCCAAAACGGTAAAACCCACCTTACCGGTATTGGTCCGCTCCACCTTTCAGGGCACGGGTACTATGACGACCACGTAAAGCTTATTAACGCATTAAACCCAACCTTCTACATGCCAATTCACGGCGAGTTCCATATGTTGGTACATAACGCCGAGCTTGCCGAAAAAGAAGCGGGTATTCCACGCAATAACATCTTCGTGTGTGACGCGGGTGATGTTATTGAGATTAGCCAAGGCCAAGCCAAAAAGGCTGGTCGGGTGCCTGTGGGCGGTATTATGTACGACGACTCTGGCGAGATTGTCTCAGAAGTAGTGCTAAAAGACCGTATTCACATGAGTAACGAAGGTATGTTTGTAGTGGTGCTAACGGTGCAAAAGGGAAGTGGACGTCTGCTCACGAGCCCTGACATCATTAGCCGTGGCTTTATCTACCTTCGCGATAGTGAAGAGCTCATGGGGGTTATTCGCCAGTACTTGAAACAAAAAGTTGCGCGCACCTTTAACGGACGCAAGGTTGACCTTGATGTGGTGAAGAAAGAAATTAAGGACGAACTAACCCACGTGCTGTATGATCAAACGCGTCGTACACCAATTGTTATCCCAGTCATTAACGAGATTGGTGGTGGGGGTAAGCCTTCAAACCAGCAAAATGGTGAACAACAGGGGCAAAACCGCGGTAACCGTCCATTTAAGCGCCCTGCGCCGAAGCAGTTTCCAGCGCCTATGGTGCCAGATACTGAAGTGGTCGAGCCAAAGGCCCGAACCGACTCACGCGGGTATTAGTTCTTAATAAACACAAACATAGCCCCATTTTGCGGGGCTATGTTTGTGTCTAAAATCATACCCCTCTTGCAAAATGTAGTAAATTTTGCTATAATATACATAGTACATAAAGAGGCGAAAGCCCGTATAATAAAAACACGTATGGCGAAAAAGAAAAAGAAGTCAGCAGCAAAGAAGAAAGCTCCCGTAAAGGCGAGTCCGCAGCACGTGCTGCCCGAAGGGTTCTGGTCACAGGTTGGGGCGGTATTTCTTATTGTCTTCTCTCTTATGATTATTTTGGGCTGGTTTGGCTTGGGTGGCCCAGTGCTCGACTGGTTACATACTGCAACAATGGCTACCATTGGGTACGGGGTGTACGTTGTCCCTGTTGTCTTTATTTATGTAGCCGTTGAAGTCTTTCGTGCTGAAGAAAACCGCATTCCGTTCGTTATGAAGCTTGCCACCGCGATTGAGTTAATATGGTTCGCGGGGCTGTTTGGTCTTCTTGAAAATGGAGGCAAGTCGACTGGTGGGTTTGTGGGTGATCTGGTGAACGATGGTATGCTCCTGCTTGTTGACAGGGGAGTAGCGGCATTTGTCTATATCCTCCTTATCCTCCTAACAGCACTATTTATTACCCGGGTTTCGCCAATCACGATTATTAAAAAACTATGGGGTGCTACGAAGCGCGATACCAAAGAGCAGGAAGAGAACGTCAAAGTAATGCGTAACGCCGCAACCCTTGATGCCCCAGAGAAGAAAACCGCTATGGCCGACTTTAAGTTGAATGCCGGAGTGCCAACGCTAGATGGTACCGAGGCCGCGGCAGAGAAGAAATCGGCGCATCTCAGCTCGCTTCGTAATAGCGTTACTAAAGATAAAGCCGCCGAAGAGCGTGCTGCCCTTGTTACCGTGAAGGATCCTAACTGGCAGGCGCCAAGTATCGACCTACTTGAGAAGAAACAGTCGCCCGCAGACGCTGGTGACGTGCAGCAAAATGCTCAAATTATTAAAGATACCTTGGGTGAGTTTAATATTTCCGTTGAGATGGAGGGGGCGAACATTGGTCCGAAAGTTACCCAGTACACCCTTCGTCCGCCAAGTGGGGTAAAGCTTACTAAAATTACCCAACTTGAGACAAACATTGCGCTCAACTTGGCGGCGCAAAGCCTTCGTATTGAAGCGCCGATTCCCGGCCAAAAGGCGGTAGGTATAGAAGTACCGAACCGTCGGGCGGCCGATGTGCGCATTCACTCTATGCTTACAAGTAAACAGTGGAACCATAGCCACGAGCCGCTACCGTTTGCGATTGGTAAGGATATTTCTGGTGACGCCGTCGTAGGTGAGTTGAACAAAATGCCGCACCTTCTTATTGCGGGTCAGACGGGCTCCGGTAAGTCAGTCATGATTAACACGCTCCTTTCAAGTCTTTTGTATCGCAATAGCCCTAGCGAAATGAAGCTGATCTTGGTAGACCCTAAGCAGGTGGAGATGGCACCATATGAGGATATTCCGCACCTTCTTACCCCTGTTATTAACGAGCCCGAAAAGACGATTAGTGCCTTGAAATGGGCGGTAAACGAGATGGAGCGCCGCTATAAACTCTTAGCTGAGCACAAAGTGCGCGATATTAAATCGTATAATACGCTCGTACAAAATGGGCGCACTAAAATTACTGTTCAAGATGAAGCAGGTGTCGAACAAGAACACGAAAATGGTGCAATGCCCTACATCGTTATTGTTATTGACGAGTTGGCCGACCTTATGATGGTTGCAGCCCGCGACGTCGAGGCATTAATTGTGCGCCTTGCGCAGAAGGCTCGCGCAGTGGGGATTCACTTAGTGCTTGCCACCCAGCGACCTTCGGTAGATGTTATTACGGGACTTATTAAGGCCAACGTACCGGCGCGTATTGCCTTTACGGTTGCCTCGCAGGTAGACTCGCGTACTATTCTGGACCAAATTGGTGCCGAGAAGCTGCTTGGCCAGGGTGACATGCTTATGAGCACTGCCGCAATGCCAAAACCAAAGCGTATCCAGGGCGCGTGGGTCACTGATGAAGAGGTAATTAAAATAACCGATCACTTACGTGAACAGTCGCCACCACAGTACAACGATGAAGTAGTCAGCCAGCCGGTACAACTGAACGGCAAGGGCGGCGTGGTTATGGACTTTGATAGCGCTGGCGGCTCTGAAGACGATATGTTCAAGGACGCGGTCCGCGTAGTGGTAGACAGCGGAAAAGCATCGGCAAGCTTGCTACAGCGGCGGTTACGGGTTGGCTACGCCCGTGCAGCCCGCCTTATGGAGGAAATGGAAGAACAAGGTATTATTGGCCCAGCTGACGGCGCTCGCCCTCGTGATGTATTGGTCTCGAGCCTTGATGAGGTATTTGGTGGCGCTGCAAGTGGCGCGGGTGACGAAGAGCCACTTGGCTAAGCTTGAGCCTCTAAAACGCTCATGCTACACTAAAGGCAATGCAGTGGGCTAAAAATAGATACACAGGCTTTACCATAGTCGAACTCCTTATAGTGATAGTGGTGATAGCTATTTTAGCGGCTATTACGATTGTGGCGTATACGGGGATACAGGATCGCGCAAAAGAGAGTAATGTTCAATCTGACCTCTCGGCATTTATGAAAAAGATTGAAATTGCGCGGACGAATGCGGCGGATGGGTTATACCCATTCGCTCCAAGCACTTCAGATGGTATTACTACGAATAAGTCCTTATATTTAACCAATAGAAACAATTGGTATTACTGCACTAGTACCGATAGGACGCAGTATGCTCTTGGTGTGGTGCGTAACTTCGGTGACGCCTCGGGTGGACGTGGCTGGGTGGCTACGAACGGTTCGATTATTGCTGCTTCGGCCATTGATGATGCGTCTACTTGTACTCGTGTAGGCAAACCTAACGGTTCAGTAATGGGCTATAATGTCAGCACGGGAAATTGGGCTTCATGGGTGAACGGATGATGCGCAAAGGTTTCACGATAGTCGAACTCCTCATTGTTATAGTGGTGATAGCAATCTTGGCAGCGATTACGATTGTGGCGTACACCGGTATCCAAGAGCGGGCTCGTTTCTCAGCCATGCGCTCTGACATCGCGAGCATCAACAAGGCTATACAACTGTACTACGCTGACAATGGTAGTTACCCAATCACCCCTAATACAACCGCATGTAACGGTAACTGGTGTGGATGGGATCAGGTGACGGGCGATGCGTTTATACCCGGCTTGTCTCCAGAGTATATCGCCACCATCCCTCAACTGCCGACAGCAAACGCCAGTAGTGATACCTACCTGTATCGCTCACCGAGCGGTACCGACTATAAGCTTATTAGGCTTCTACAGGGTGGCTTGTCGGCAAGCGAATCGGCGGCGTTTTCAGACCTTATGACCACAACGTGTAGCTCGGGTATTAATACCACCCGTTGGGGATATTGGAGTAGCAGTGCTTCGCAGTGCTGGTAGGAGGAATTTTTGCGGACAAGAAGTCTATACACTAGGCAGAATGAAGGGTTTACAATTGTTGAGCTTCTGATTGTGATAGTGGTAATAGCTATTCTTGCTGCTATCACTATTGTTGCTTATACTGGTATTCGTGATAGGGCGGTGGTATCCTCTTTGGCGAGTACGTTATCGCAAACGACGAGAAAAGTGGAGGCGTATGCCGTGGAGCATTCGGGTGCATTGCCGAGTACCCTTGCCGATGCGGGGGTCGATGCGGTGACTGCCTCTGAGGCGGTGTATCAGGCCTACAATACTACTACCCCAGGTGCTTACTGCCTACAGCTTACCCAATCAGAAAAGACCTATTTCGTCACTCGTAAAAACCAAACGGCCACTGAGGGGTTCTGTGATGGGATGGTAGCCTGGTGGCCGCTCAATAACGATATACAAGATGTAATGGGTAACGGTGGCGGCACAGAGATAGGGACACTATCACAGTCAAACGGCGCTGATGGCCAGACAAACGGCGCGTACTATTTTAATGGCTCGAGCAAAATTACTATGCAGCCAGAATGGGGTGCGGCGTACAGCTTTAACCAAATTAGCGGAAGCGCCTGGGTGCGTCTTGCCGAAAGTGGCGGGTATTACGGGGTATTGTGGTCACCGGGTATGCCAATACATTGGGAGCTGCGTACTAATAATTTATGGCGTGCTCGTATATCAGGTACCAACCCTGTAGATATGACTCCGGGCCCAGCAGTTGGTGATTGGACGCATGTGGTATTTTCGTATAATCGTGCGGTACCTTCTTTTACGTTTTATATTAATGGGCAATCTATGTATACGTCATCGGGGGATAGCGGGACGAATACCTTCTTTACTACCTCTGGGGGTAACCCGGGCGATATTGGTGCGGCGCTTAATTCTGGTCGCTACTGGGTGGGTGATCTTGATGATGTTCGTATCTTCAACCGTGCGCTTACGGCTGCAGAAGTGGCACAATTATACAACCTTGGTGCAAAATAGTCATAAAGTTTAAAACAAGTTAATGTTGCCCTGTCATACTATAGGGGTGGCTACTTGCAAACAGGGGTGAGTTACGGTATAATACTACTGTTACTAACTCAAGCTTGCCAGCAGGGAATTGGGCAAGCATCCGCTCGGGAAACCTAGGCGGATTCCAAAAGGAGATAAAGGTGAAAGAGTACGAACTAACCGTTCTTATCCATCCAGACCTCGAGGCAGATTTGGATACACCACTTACCAAGGTGCGTGACATCGTTACTGGCGCCGGCGGTACTATCACACGCGAAGATAATTGGGGGAAGAAAAAACTTGCCTACCCAATTAATCGCAACGAATTTGGCATTTACGTGTATATGGACGTAGAGCTGCCAGCGGATGCGCCGCTTAAAATTAGCAACACACTAAATATCACTGATGAAGTGCTACGGTACCTACTAGTCAAAGTAGATCCTAAAGCGCGCGCGGCACTTGCTGAACAAGCTAAGAAGGCTGCCGAAAAAGCTTCTGAAGAAACTAACGAGGAAGCCTAGGCTTCAAGAGGGAGTAGGGGAGAAATAGCATGGCACGAAGCATTAACCAAGTAATCCTAATGGGACGCCTTACACGCGACCCAGAACAGCGTACTACCACCACTGGCAAAACCATCGCAAGCTTTAGTGTTGCGGTTGACCGCGGTGGCCAAGATGACGCCGCAGACTTTTTCAACGTGACTGCATGGGAGAAGCTTGGCGAATTGGTTATTCAATATCTTGCTAAAGGACGTCGCGTACTTGTACAGGGCCGCTTGCGTCAAGATAGCTGGGAAGATAAAGAAACCGGTAAAAAACAATCTCGCATAGAGGTTGTGGCAACCGACGTTACCTTCCTTGATGGCCCTAACAGTGAAGGTGGCGCAAGTGCACCTGCAGCATCAGGTCGCCCTGCTAGTTCTAATAAGGATGTTGTTATCGAGGATATTGATGACAAGCCAATCGATTTATCAGAAATACCATTTTAGGAGAATAGTAAATGGCAAAACGACTTAAAAAAGATACGCCGGCATACTTTGACTACAAAGATGTTAAAACGTTGCAGCGTTTCGTAAATATGTACGGACAAATTGAACCAATTGGTAAGACAGGCCTTAGCGCTAAGCAACAACGTCAACTTGCGGTTGCTATCAAGCGTGCACGCCACCTAGCATTACTACCATTTGTAGCGCAAGGCTAGGCGCAAATGGCTCAGTTGCAACCAACTGATCTTAAAAAGGGTGTCGTCGTACAAATCGACGGCAAGCCTTTCAAGGTAATAGACTATAACCAAAAGGTTATGGGGCGTGGCGGAAGCATTGTGAACGTTCGCCTTAAAAACCTTATTGATGGTGCGGTAATCCCAAAAACCTATAAAGGCCAAGAAAAAGTAGATTCTGCCGAGGTAACCTACCAAACGGTACAGTACCTCTACAAAGATGCTGATAATTTCTACTTCATGGACCCCGAAAGTTTCGAGCAATTTCAGCTCCCAGCTGATGTATGCGACGATGCTGCTCCGTACCTAAAAGAAGGTGACAACCTATCTCTGCAGTTCTTTGAAGGCACCGTTATTAACGTTGAGCTTCCGAAGAACCTGTATCTTGAAGTTACGTATGCAGAGGACGTGGTAAAGGGTGATACTACCAGTAGCGTACTTAAAGACGCTACCCTTGAGACTGGTCTTGTAATTAAAGTCCCCGCATTTATTAAAGTGGGCGACGTTGTATCGGTAGACACCGCAACTGGTGAGTACCGCGAACGTAAAAAGGACTAACATGAGCGAGGTGCTTACTGCGCCCGAATTGTCTCAGCAGAAACCGTCGGCTAAATTCTTGCCGGCGTTTTTTGTTGATATAGTTGAACTGGGGCAAGAGTTCAATAGTGGTGAGCTACCGGTGCACATGACCTACTTTCCGCCCATCGAGGAACCATACGACCCGCAGTATGCAGTGTATGCACGAAAAACCATCAACGAACTACCTCCTTTTAGTGCACAGGTAGGGAGTGATGCACTCTTTGGTGATAATCGTGACATTCCTGTTCGAATTATCCAACACGACTACCGCATTCTTGAGGTACATCGGCGGCTTATTTCGGTACTTGGACATTTACAGCATGACTTTCGCTACCGCACGCCGTATAACCCGCACATCACGATCGTTGATGAAGAAGATGTGCGAACAAAACAGGGTGCTCGTTTAGAGATGGGGGGTCTGTCAATTGTAGAGAAACTCACTGAGCGGGGAACCTGGAAGGTAATGGCAAAAATTGGGCTAAAAGGGAGCTACGAATGAAGACTCGTTTAGACGCCGAGCTTGTGCGCCGCGGCCTTGTTTCAAGTCGCTCGCAGGCCGAGAGTTGGGTAAAACTCGGTAAGGTAACGGTTGATGGAAAACCAGCGACGAAATCTGGCCAGTTTGTGCGCGAAGGCAGCGATATTCAGCTCACTGCTACCGAAAAGTACGTGAGTCGGGCGGGCTTGAAGCTTGCGAGTGTGGCTGAACTTTTGAAGGTTTCTTTTGAACATACTGTAGTGCTTGATGTAGGCAGTAGCACGGGCGGTTTTACCGATTACGCCCTGCAACACGGTGCTAAAAAAGTGTTCGCCGTCGATGTGGGTACCGACCAGCTTCACCTCAGCCTTCATGGGCATGAACGTATTGAGTTGTACGAGAAAACGGATATCCGTGACTTTGTCCCTAGCGAAACACCCGATATTATTGTGATCGACGTATCGTTTATTTCTTTGCGCGAGATTTTACCACACCTTGCAAAGCGCGTAGCGGGCAAGCAAACAAAAATTATGGCCATGGTGAAGCCACAGTTTGAAGCCTCGCGCCAGCAGGTGAATAAAGGCGTAATTAAAAACGACAGTGTTCGTCGGCAAATTCTAAAAGATTTTGAATTTTGGGCGAAAGACCTGTTTACGATTGTTGATAAGCGCGATAGCGAAGTGGCCGGAGCTAAGGGGAATAGAGAACGGTTTTACTTATTAAAAATTCTTTAGATTAGTTTCCTGGATCGCTGAGTAATACTCGACATAATGTAGTTCCCGCCCAAGTCTGGTCGTAGTCGGCATAGCTATAGATGTTTCCCGACTCCGTTCTTACAGTCTCTGCTATTCCGCAATCTTGATGTTCTCCGGCAATAAGCCATATTAAACTATACCGCGCTGGTCTCCCGTCTAGAGTCATTGCGGAGGAGTAATTTATCATTAAACCTTGATACCCAGTATGTAAGTTTGTGGGGAAGCTGGGTATCGTCCCTACACTAGATAGTGCTGTTTCGAATGCGCTATTTCGGCCAGGAGTAGTACCACTCGTAAAGCGACACTGGTTAGATGAATTATAGCCTGTAAGACATATGGTAGAAGAACTCATTATTGGGTAGCTATTATTTAAAGCCACGTAAGATTCAAGGAGCTTCTTGGTCTGGTTGACGGATTGTTGTGCGCTAGTTAGGGTTGCCCGCCCTTGTATACCCGTGTACGCCACTATCGTGATGGCCGCTAAAATAGCAATCACCACAATAACGATTAATAACTCCACTATGGTAAATGCGCTTCTTCTCTGGTTTTGCACTGTGCCCACTCCGTTTAGTTGGTAATGGGGCTTATGTGCTGAATACACAAAACCCGCCGCCAGGCGAGCCGTTAAGCCCCATATCCACTTCCAGATATGACCAGAGAAGATACCTGACGACGGGGTCAATATGCTTTTCTGGTTTTTCAACCGTGCCTTTCGCTTTTGTCATACAAAGGTTACTCAGGGTAGGTTGGATTGCCGAATTGTAACAGCGCATCTGATTATGCTTGTGGCTAGTGTAGCAGATAAAAGCAGAAAATGTCTATAACTAGCTGCTTCAAAAAAGGTGAATGTACGGGTATACTGCCTATATGGCACATACGCATTTGATTACTCTTGAAAACCAGCCCGATTTTCCTGGCGAGGATTTAACTGAGAAGAATGCGGATATGCTGTCGGGATATTACCTCGAACATACCGATGGACTTGATCAAGCGGCTGAGCAATTATTTGATCATCAGCGTGACTTGTTTTCGGTGGCGCTACAAGCGTTATGGTTGAGAAATGTCGAAGTGCCTAACACCCCAAATCATTATCGTTCGTTTATTCACGGCTTTGCTTCGTATGATTTAATACAAACGCTTGTTAAGCAAAAACAATATGATGCCGGGCTAGCCATGACGCGCACCGATACCCTTTTGATTAATAGCAATCTACCGACTTTTGTAGAGCTTGCCGATAAAAGTGCATTTTGGCCTTTTGAGCGCCCAAATTTAGTTCGTACCGTCACTGCGGGAGGTGAGACGCGGCAAGAATCTGACCAGCAGTTGCACGCACGTACCATGGGGGCGCATATAGCTTTTATGCTGCAACGTCCGTGGTTTGATGTCGAGTCTTTATATTAGTTTGAGCGCAGCTACTACTGTGCTCCCTGCGCGTAAAGTGCTTGCACCTCATCAGCACTTAATGCGCGGTTGTAGATGCGGGCGTCATCAAGCTGACCAGAAAGGAAGCCACCGCCATTGCTACACGTGCTTGATAGCTCCGACCCAAAACAAAGAGGATAGGAATTGGATGCGATAGTACCCGTGAATGGGGCAGAGGCCACGGCCTCACTGTTTAGATAGAGTTTCATTACACTTCCATCGTACGTACCTACAAAGTGGGACCACTCATTATTGGATATAGCTGATTTTGTATATCCTACGGCGTTCCATGAACTAGTGTGTATGAAGAAGCATACAGAATGGGAGCTACAGGTAACATCCTGGCTCGAGCCGGTTAAGCCAATTGCATATCCAGATCCCTCGCTTTTTGCAATGAGCCGTTGCGAATTGCTACTTGAGAGGTTAGTAGGACGCGCCCATACCGAGACAGTAACAGCGCTTGTTGGGTTATAACTTGAATGGTTTGCCATAGACAGGTAGCTTGAAGAGCCATTGAACGTGTATGCTCCGTTTGTTTGTCCATTTTGCCCTGTTGAAAGACTTGCTCCAGATACGGTTGCTGTAACATTGCGAACTGAATCAGTAGCGTTGCCGTTAAAGCTCCATGAACCTACGAGTCCATTACTAACTATGCAATCTCCTTCAACGGGCGTTAGGTTAAAAGAGGTAACTCGGTATGTAGAACTTCCATCGGTTGTACTAAGACAATAATTATTGCTTGTCGCATTCTTTGTATAGCTAAATGTTGTTTCATTAGTAGGGCTTATGGACGTTGGAATGCTTGTCGGGTATTGCTCGGAAGCGGTTCCATCGTATCGTACAGTCTCAAGCTGTTTTGCAGCGTTTGATAACTGAGATTGTAAGCTGGACTGACGTGCGCGTTCCTGAATACCCGTGTATGCAACTATAGTAATGGCAGCTAAGATAGCAATCACCACAATTACAATCAATAATTCAACGATTGTAAATCCGGTGCGTTTTTCTTTTACCCACTGCATTGTATTCAGTATAGCAAAGGAAAAGTTATTTGCTTACGTTAAAGCGGAATTCCACCACGTCGCCAGGGCGCATAACGTAGTCGCGGCCTTCAGTGCGGAGTTTTCCGGCGGCTTTGGCGGCCTGTTCGGACCCTGCGGCAATAAGGTCGTCGTAGTCGACGATGGCGGCGGCAATGAAGCCTTTTTCGAAGTCGGTATGAATAACCCCGGCGGCTTGTGGTGCAGTGGCGCCTTGGTGAATTGTCCAGGCGCGGACTTCTTTTTGCCCAGCGGTCAGGTAACTCTGGAGGCCGAGTGTATGGTATGCAACGCGAGCAAGCTGCGACAGGCCTGACTCGTCGACGTCGTACGATTCAAGCAGTTCTTTTGCATCAGCATCAGCCAAGCCACGGAGCTCTTCTTCAAGCTTTGCGCAAATAAATACGCACCGTGCAGGGGCTACCATGTCGGCGAGTTCTTTTTTACGGGTATCATCGCCAAGAGTGAATTCGTCGACGTTGAATACATAAATAACAGGTTTGGCACTGAGGAGCTGGAGGCTTTGTAAAAGCTCGTCGCTTAGGCCGTCAACAGAAGAGGCGAGTGTGCCGGTTTCCAGCGCTGTTCGAAGTTTTTTAAGGGCCTCGATATCGGCGCGGGCACTGGGATTTGCTTTAGCCTCGCGCTCAAGTTTTGGAAGGTGTTTTTCAACTGTTTGCAGGTCGGCAAGGATAAGTTCGGTGTTGATAATGTCTATATCAGCGAGGGGGTCGACCCTGTCGCTAACATGGGTGACATCGGGGTTTTCAAAAGCCCGAACAACATGCACAATAGCATCGCATTCACGAATGTTTGCGAGGAACTTATTACCCAACCCCTCACCCTTAGAGGCGCCAGCAACGAGCCCGGCAATGTCAACAAAGGTTACTGTAGCAGGGATAACTTTTTCGGCTGAATACATTTTTTGTAATTCACCCAAGCGTTCATCCGGCACGGCAATACTACCGGTATTCGGTTCAATGGTCGCGAAGGGGTAATTAGCCGCCAAAATATTATTGTCGGTGAGGGCGTTAAAAAGGGTAGACTTCCCGACGTTGGGGAGGCCGACGATACCTATGCTTAAACTCATATATCACTAGTATACCATAACAGGGGTGATATCTTGACAAAAACGTTAAAATTTGCTATGATTTAATTAACTTAATCAAAAAATAAAAAACCACCACAAAATGCCAGAACTTGAAACTACACCGAGCTCGAATGACAATCCATTAGGGAAGCATGATGGGTTAGTTTTTGATGTTGATGATGATTTTTCTTACGATGGTGATACCGACTTTGTACTCGATGAAGATGGTAATTGGATAGAGAATAACGCTAGTTCTCCCGAAGTTGTTACTGACCAGCAAACGAATAGTGATAATAAGTTTGTCGAGAACTCTAAAGAAGAATCTGGCCCAGTTGAAAAGTTCGAGCTAAGTGGGCTTAATGATGATGAATACTTAAATATTTCGCAAACGTTTGCAAGTGAATACAAAGGGTTGGTTAATGGTCAAGTTGAAACGGAATTCCAAAAGCAGGTAAGCGAAAAGGTTGGCAAAGAAATAGCGCCTATTATAGAGAAGATCGAACATCTTAATGGCCAAGAACTGGCGAAGTTTATGGTTGAGGGATATAGAAGCTCTCTTAATAAGCTATATGTCAGTTACGGCAAAGAACCACCGTTCAAAGACGAAGCGGTGAGTGAAGATGACCTAAAACGGATCGTGCGTATTGATAAGGGCCCGTATGGAATCCCGATTATTTTTACAGACGGTTTTAATGAGGAATTATTTGGTGATGACACACTCTCATTCGCCACAACTGAACTAATGCTTGAAAATGGTTTGCCCCCTGCGGTAATCGTCTATGACGGATATAAAAGGTTTGGCGAGAAAGAAGAGGTAACAGCTCACGAAACAAGTCATGCGGTGTTTACCCTGTTGAGGCGTGCTGGTGTTATCCCTAGCCCTGACGGTGAGGGTGTGACTGTCGCTGGTAAGAAATCAGCCTTTGAACTGGCTCGTGACGAAGCTATTGCACAACTTACGGCTAATCAGAATGGGGTAGGGCACCCTAGTGTGCATCAACGCATGAAGAGTGAGAATTATAGTGATGAAGCTCGTGAGGCGTATCTTGGTGCAACAGGGGTGTTTAACAGGGTTATTGCGGAAAAGGCTGGCATGAGTTTTTCAGATGCTATTCTTGGTGTGGTGACAGCGAAGAACTTAGATGAGTTCAATAGTCATATGAACAAAATGGCTCGGATAGCCAGTAGTAAAGAGGGGCAATTAAATACTAATGAGGTTAAATCTTCCTCCAAACAGCCTAATGCTGGGTCTGGATGGGGGTCGATATAGGTATCCCTAATAATTTAGCTCGCTCTGTAGCTGAGGAACTAATGCATCCGAATACCCCGACCCCCATTCCGCCGAGCCACTAGTTGTTGTTATAAACTCAAATAGTACTAAGGCAATAAGTATTGAGTCGGAGGTTTTGTATCCACCCATCAATAACCTTGCGGAGGAAATCGTTCAAAATATCCCCGATATTTCTCGGTCGAAGAAGATGTAACAAAGACCTACACTTGAGTTGCTAAAGTGTTTATGCCTGTAGTACTATATGAAGTGGAACTACTCTATGCAAAAAAAGACGAAGATAATCATTATTGTTGCGAGCGCCTCAGCACTTGTTTTGGTGGCTGTGGGGGCTTTTCTTTTTTATCTAAGAGAGAATGAGCGGGCAACCTCCATAGACTCATCAAACTACACACGTCTAGCCGACGGTGTGACAGATCAGGGGGTGACAGATGCTAATCTGGGCTCTTTTGCGGATAGGTATAGCGGAGACTTCGTTACTGCAAGGGACGATGTCTCGATGACGGCGGAGACAGAGTGGAACCAGGACACTCTTAGTAAGGTCTATTTTCTCTTCGAATACTATAAAAAAACACGCATTCCTGATGCGGTCACTGACTTGCTTAGTAGGTTAGAGGTTGCTGAAGCTGCTGGGTTGAGTACCGAAAATACAGAACTTGCCGCAGGAAGTGAATATAGGGAAGACCTGGTAAGGTGGGTTAACGATACTATAAGCGAATCACCGGAATCCTCATATTATGGTGAAGGTGGGGCGGATGAGTAAGGGTAAGTTCCTCACCTTTATAGGGCTATTATTTGGTGCTTTGCTTATAAGCTCATTCGCGCTTACTCATCAGGCGTCCGCAAAGATTGTTGATGCCGATATAAGTAGGTCGGAAATAAGAAATGAGTCCGAGGCGGTAAGCTATCTTTCTCAACTTTGTGCCACCCGGGCATTCCCAAATGTAGTTGCTGCATATCCGACGAATGCCAAGTTTAACGACCAAACGGGACGGATGACATACACCATCAACCTTATATGGAGGGGGTGCGGTACGCAGGATACAAGGGCGTTTGCGGTCACGGGCTATGCAACTGATGGGTTCAGTGGGCTTCAGACATGTGCGTCAGCTGGTAATTACCATAACGGGTGGGATCCTACGCAGGACTGTATTAAGTACGACAGGAGCGACGGGGGGATACTTACGGGGCAGTCTAGGCTGAGTTGCCCACAAGGATCGGGGTATAGTTGTGTTATTGGCGGGAGCAATCCGTCGGGCCATTTCCGGGCAACAGTTGAAAGGCAGGAGTTTCAACCTAATACAAACCCGTACAATTCGAGCAATAGAAGTGCACAGGGTATGTATGGAGATGTACCTAACTGGTCGTCAAGAAGTGGTTCTAGCGGTAACCACTCATTTTATAGGGCTCAGGCTGTGTGTACCTATGCAAAAATTAATAACCAAGGTAACACTCGGGCAAATGCACAATGTGTTAGTTTACGTATTGACGTCTCCTGGACTCGACATAACTACAACCTCACCCCCTCGATAAGCTCACCGTCAGACGGTACTATTATTGAGAGTGATAGGGGGCTTGTTGAGGTGCGGGGTGGTGTCAGTAATAGCGGCACTACAACTTCTCTTGATACCGAGTGGCGGCTTACTGAATTGCGGTACAACCCGAGTATACCCTTAACGGGTATACCCCAAAAATCGGGAGGTACGAGTGGGGGTGACCCTTGCGCCTATTTCACAAGTGAAAATGCCTGCCTAACACTTGATTCTGGCTCAAGGACGTATAGTACAAGTGGTGCAAACCATTCGGCCGAGAGTACCATAGGTAGCTATGCTATAGGTACAAAAATATGCTATGCGCTTTCGGTGCGTCCGTACAGTCATACTACAGGCGATTGGCGTCACTCTGCCCTGAAGTGTTATGTTATTGGTAAAAACCCCAAAGTCCAAGTGTGGGGCGGGGATCTTCTCGTTGGTAGGGGGGCTTTAATTGATGGGTCGAAGCGCATCTCAAATATCTCTACGAGCATTACAACAACAAAACGAAGTGTTAGCGAAATTGACGCCCCTGCCGCAGCCTTTAGTGGTTTGTACTACACCGGGGTAAGTAACAGTAACACGGTACTTCCGGCAAACTCCCCAGACCCACATTGGGTAATAGATAGAGTGTATCGACCCTCGGGGTACGGAGGTAATACCTGCCAACGTATCGTTACGGGCTTATCGCCATCTTCAACTACCACAACGAGTATTCCAACAAGTTCGAGTAGTACAACACTAAACGCTAGGGTTATTCGACAAACCAGTACGCAGGCGGGTATGTATACAACTGAAAACACGAATGTTACCGGTACGAGTGTTGATCTTATTGGGGCGAACAACGGTCGCTACGTCTGGAGCCGGGTGAGTCCAAATGCTCGTTGGATCGGTCAGAATGAGTTTGGCCAAAATTACTCAACGTCTGGGTGTAACGATCCTACGTACGGTGACCCTACGAACATGGGTAAAGCAAATATTTATGTTTTTAAACTCAAAGATGGTTTCACCATTGACGAGCGGTATGGGGTGAAACTTGACACAGTGAAACTCAACCTTGGCGGAGGGTTTGATAATATAGTGAAGTTTTACGTTAACGGTAAAGCAGTAAGTGGGTGGATGGAGCCGGGCTGGGGTTCAACATCGACTGCCTCGACCACCGCAACGAACAACGTCTTTAGATATGGCAAAAACGAGCTAGAGATTCACGTGGGGTCAACATATTCACAAACCGGCATACTTATTGACCGCTTTACTATTGAAGCGAAGGCACTTCCTTCTGACGAGCGTATGTATGGGTCGTGGGGCGAGTATGGGCTTGTTCCGTCGGGTCTCGTAAAAGGAATGGGGTCGGCATCGGCATATGCGGGCGGGCGAGAGAGTGTCGCTTCACTGTGTGAATCGAGCTTACTTACATTTGCAAATGCGAGTGGTACGTCGGCGGTGTGTGATAGTAACAATGTTGGTGGGTACAGTGTTGTTACGGCGTCGCCCGCACTGGCTATAGCGGATAGGTTCGCGGCAACGAGCAGTACGCCGAACATTAATGGAGGGCAGGATATCGCCTCGTTAGCAGGTGGTCAGGTATATAATGCTACTGGGCCAATTGACTTAAGGTCCTCAGCACCAATTCCAAGGGGTAAATGGGTAGTGATTAATGCCAGAAACCATGATGTTACGATTTCTCAGGATATCCGTTATACAACAGATACTCTTAACTCGGTAAACGAAATACCTCAAGTAGTAATTATTGCGCGTAATATTATTATTAAAGACACGGTCGGTCAAGTAGATGCATGGCTTGTAGCCACCGGTACGGGGGCGAATGGGTATCTTAAGACGTGTGACGCCGATGGGGTGAATGAGCCGAACGGCCTTACGGCTGGCATATGCGGTACAAGGCTCACAATCAATGGTCCAGTAGTTGCTGAGCACCTTCTTATGTATCGAACGGCTGGTGCCGAGCCGGGTATTTACGCTGGTGACCCTGCGGAGATTTTTAACCTGCGCCCCGACGCATATTTATGGGCAAGTAATCTGCAGTCACCGGGGAGTAAAGTGCTTACGGTGCAAACTGCAGAACTTCCTCCTCGATTTTAAAATAATTTGCTTGCCTTTCCTCTTATGCTTTGCGTATAATAAGTGACAATATGGCACTAAATAATGTGGGCGACTTTTTTGCACTAGATATAGGAACGGATGCGGTTCGTGTTGTTCAACTTGTTTCTTCGGGGTCTAACACCTGGAGTCTTGCTAATTTTGGGTATGCCCACCTTGATGAGCATATAAGTAGCTCGTCTTCCCCTGAAGCACAACGCAAGCTTGGCGAGGTGATTATGACCGCCGTAGGGCAGAGCGGCATAAAGACAAAGAATGTTGCAGTAGGCCTTCCTGCGGGTAAGACGTTTACGACGGTCATTGAAGTCCCTGTTATGCCCGAGAACGAGCTCCATAACACTATTAAATATCAAGTAGATCAATATATCCCCATGGCGGTAAACGAGGCTAAGGTAGACTGGGCACTTCTTGGCCCCTCACTTCATGACCCTAAAATGCAAGAGGTACTTATTGCAAGCACGGCTAATAGCTACTCAGAGGAGCGCCTCGAGTTCCTAGAGGGGCTTGGGCTTAATGTCATCGCTGAGGAGCCCGACCCTATTTCCATGGTTCGCTCGCTTCTTCCCGCTAACGTAACGGATGCGCGGCTCATTATCGATATTGGCGAGCAATCAACCGACCTTGTTATTACCTACGGTGATACCCCTCGTCTTGTTCGAAACATTCCCACTGGTGTTTCGTCGCTTATTAAATCTGCTGTGCAGAATCTTAACGTTCAGGAAGACCAAGCTCGTCAGTTTATTTATAAGTTTGGGCTTGCACCAGATAAACTTGAAGGGCAGGTATTCCGTGCAGTTGAATCAACGCTCGACACCTTCGTTACGGAAATTACGAAGTCGGTAAAATACTTCCAAACAAGGTATCCTAATGTACCTATCGGGGGTATTGTCCTGTCTGGGTACGGTGCTACGGTACCCGATTTCGGTAACTATATAAGCTCAAAGACGAATATCCCGTCTGCTATAGGTAACCCGTGGCAGTCTGTACAGGTATCCCAAAACGATCAGCAGCAGCTCGTGTCAGTTGCCGCTGAGTTTGCTGCGGTAATCGGGCTTGCCCAACGGAGAAACAAGGTATGATAGAAATTAACCTTCTCCCTGATGTCAAGCGCGAGCTATTACGGGCGCAGCGGGCTCGAACAGGGGTAATCGCAGGGGCTATCCTTGTTAGTATTATAGCTGTAGCTATTGTTTCGCTACTTCTTTTGTATATTTTTATTATTCAAGGTCTTCGCAATGATCTTCTCAGTACAAATATTAGTCAGAAGTCAGAAGAGCTTAAGCAAGTGGAAGACGTGTCAGAGCTTTTGACGATACAAAACCAGCTAGTCAAAATCACAGAACTCAACAGCAAAAAATACATCAACTCACGGGTTTTCGATATGGTATCGGCCATTAGCCCCGCTGAACCGAATACAGTTTCTTTCTCACAGCTCAGTATTACAAATCCAGCGGATGAGGAGGGGGCGAGTGAGGAAGAGAGCGAAGATGTCGCCACTGCAGGACAAATCCGCTTGGAAGGACAAACGAGCTCTTACGATTCATTGGAAGTTTTTAAGAAAACGATTGAAAACACCTTTATTGAATATACTACTGAGGATGAAGCAACAACCGTTGCCCTCGCGAGCAACATAAGCGTGAGTGATGTAAACTACGGTGAAGACATAGACGGTGTTATGGTGGTGCGTTTTGTGCTCACCTTCGAGTACGCGCCAGAGCTTCTTTCTCCAGATGTCCCTAACGTTACCTTCAAACTTAATATTGATGGAAACGTCACCGACTCATACCTGGGTATACCACGGTTTACAGAGCGTGCAACTGACGTAGAGGAGGTGGCAGAATGAAACCTACTGACGTAGCTATTCGGAAGCGCACACAGATTTCGAAAACTAGTCGAGTTATGTTTATCTGGATTGCCGTAGCTTCAGTGATTGTAGGTGTTGCTGTTGTTGTGAGTATATTCCTTGTCCAGAAACTCTACTTCAATGAGCTTGTCCTATCAAAGAAACTTACTACAGCAGAACGGCTCGATAAGAACCTCGAGACCATCGAAGAGCTGAAAACGGAAATTCAAGCGCTCGGCGCGAACACCGACCTTGCGGCGGTTAAAGCCAACGAGGGCGATCAGGCCATACAGGTAGTACTCGATGCGCTTCCAGCGGAAGCAAATTCGTTTGCGCTCGGTGCCTCACTTCAGAAGAAGTTACTTAACGGAATTGAGGGTAATTATTCACTTGATTCACTTCAAGTATTGCCGGTAGAGGGTATTGAAGAGCTTAGTAGTGGTAATTCTGATGAAGAATCAGCCTCAGATACTTCCGGGCGCATCTACTTCAGCTTTACAGTGAAGGGGGACCAAAATGCGTTAAAGCAGGTGTTCCGGAACCTTGAACGTTCTATCCGTGCTATGGTGATTACCTCGGTGGCTATTGAGTATCAATCAGATGTCCTTACTATGGATGTAGAAGGTCACGCCTTTTACGAGCCTGCAACAATACTAGAGGTAACGACGGAAACGGTAAAGGCGGAATAATGAAAAAATCAGATATAGCAATGATTGTACTTATCGCTTCCATAAGTGTTCTTGTATCGTATTTCGTAACCCAGTCGATACTTGGGTCGCCGTCAAATCAAACCGCCGAGGTTGAAACTATAAAGGAAATAGACGCGACAATCGTTGCCCCAGACACAGCTGTGTTTAATCAGGATGCGATTAACCCAGCTGTAGAGGTGCAGATATCTAACAATTCGTCGGAGTAACGAGGTGGCACTTCTTACCGATGATATCCAAGAAAAGCTCACTCATCTTCTTATAGATGAAGGCTTAGTGAGTACTGAAGTTCTTGAGCGGTCGAAGGAAGAGGCGACAAAGGCGAACCAGCCACTTTTTAGCTACCTCACCGAACAAGAGGTGATTGACGATGAACTTCTGACGCATGCTATCGCCTATGTGTCTGGTGTGCCGTATGTAAACCTTACGAACACCCTTGTCGATCAAAATATTCTTTCGCTTTTGCCCGAGGATATTGCTGAGCGCTTTATGGCAGTGCCTCTTGCAGAGGTGCAGAACCGCCTTGCGGTAGCAATGATTGACGCCAATAATGTCCAGGCGGTTGACTACTTGGCAAACCGTATTGAACGGCCGCTTAAGGTGTTCATGGCCTCCGAGAGCGGTGTACGCCATGTTCTTGACCAATATAGAACCGACCTTTCGAGCGTGAACCAGGCGGCACAAGCGAGCCAAGCGGAAGCAAAAGCCGAAGAGGCGAGTGAAGTTAAAACAATTGTGCAGGATTCGCCGATTAGTCAGGCGTTGAGTAAAATCTTAGAATACGCTATTAAGTCACGCGCTAGTGACATCCACGTTGAACCCCTCGAGAACGCATTAAAGATTCGTTGCCGTATTGATGGCGTGCTTCGTGAAATTATGCAGCTCCCCAAGAGTATCGAGCCAGCACTAGTAAGCCGGGTAAAAATTTTGTCCGAATTAAAAATTGACGAACACCGTATTCCTCAGGATGGTCAATTTGCCGTAAAGATTGCCGGTAAAGAGGTTGACCTCCGTATTGCCATTAGCCCGGTGGTATGGGGGGAGCAAATTGTTATTCGTTTGCTTGATAAAACAGGAAATAGCTTTAACTTAGAAGAAATGGGATACGCTGGCCGTTCACTGCGGGCGATCCGCCACGGTATTAAGCAGCCAAACGGTATGGTACTTACGTCAGGGCCTACCGGGAGTGGTAAGTCGACCAGCTTGTATGCTCTTATTAAAGAAATCAAGGACGATACAGTAAATATTGTCACCCTAGAAGACCCGGTTGAGTATAAGATGGATGGGGTGAATCAAATTCAGGTAAATGCCGAGGTGGGATTGACTTTTGCAAGCGGTCTGCGTTCAATTCTTCGTCAAGATCCCGATGTCGTGATGGTGGGGGAGATTCGTGATGCTGAAACCGCTAATCTGGCGGTACAAGCAGCTCTTACGGGGCACCTTGTGTTTAGTACCCTTCACACTAACAGCGCCGCTGGGGTGCTTCCGCGCCTTTTGGATATGGGCATTGAGCCGTTTCTTATTGCCAGCACAGTGAATACGATTATTGGGCAGCGTCTACTTAGGCGCATTGCAAAACGCCACGAAACGTACCAGTCCACCCCTATAGAAACACAAAATATTATGGCAACCGTAGGGCACTTACTTCCAAAGACGCCTGAAGAGGTGGCGCGGGTTTCTGCCGATTTAGGCTATAAAGACCTACCATTAGCAGGCCAAAGCGCTTATACTTTAGTCAGAGGAATCGACAGCCCTCAGGCACCAAACGGCTACAGTGGTCGTGCGGGTATCTACGAGGTGATGGATGTCAACGATTCCATCCAGCAGCTTATTATTAATCGGGCAACCAGTGGTGAGATTCAGCGGCTAGCCGTAACGCAGGGGATGATCACCATGCGACAAGACGGGTATCTCAAGGCGCTTGCCGGGGTAACCACACTAGAGGAAGTAAACCGAGTAACGTCGGATACAGCATAAGGAAATAGGGCGGGGATATGAACAACCAGAATTTACGAATAGAAGTACTGCTAGAAGAGGTGGTAAAGCGACGGGCATCCGACCTTCACTTGCAGGTAGGCCTACCGCCTATGCTGCGTATTGACGGCCAACTGGTGCCGGTTGCTGGTTTTAATCCGCTTGATGAGGCCGGGGTTGAGACGCTCATTTTTGCTATTCTTGACCAAGATCAACGCCAAATTCTTCTAAAGGACAAAGAGTTCGACTTTAGTTTCGCCTTTGGTACGTTAGGGCGTTTCCGTGTAAACGCCTATCACGAGCGGGGCAACCTGGCGGGGGCGCTACGTCTTATCCCCAATGAAATTAAATCGATTACCGAATTAGGGCTACCCCAGGTGGTATTGAACTTTGCTAACTTTCCGCGCGGGCTTGTGCTCGTTACGGGGCCTACGGGTAGCGGTAAGTCGACCACGCTGGCTGCGTTGGTAGATAAAATAAACACCGAGCGCGCCCAGCATATTATTACCATTGAAGACCCAATTGAGTTCACTCATAAGTCGAAGAAATCAGTGGTAGTACAGCGTGAAGTGCACTACGACACCTACTCGTTTAGCGCTGCACTTCGCTCAAGCCTTCGCCAAGACCCCGATGTAGTGCTTATTGGTGAGATGCGTGACCTTGAAACCATCTCGGCGGCTATTACGATTGCAGAAACCGGACACCTCGTGTTTGCGACACTCCACACCAACAGTGCTGCGCAGTCGATTGACCGTATGATTGACGTGTTCCCACCGCACCAGCAACCCCAGGTGCGTGCCCAGCTGTCTAACATTCTTATGGCGATTGTGTCACAGCGTCTCGTGCCTTCTATTGGGGGTGGGCGTGTGGCTGCCGCCGAGATCCTGGTGGCAAACCCGGCAGTGCGTAATATCATTCGTGAAGGAAAATCCCACCAGCTTGATGCCATTATTCAGACCGGTGCCGACCAAGGTATGCAAACCATGGATCGTACGCTGGTAAGCCTGGTGCAGTCGGGGACTATTACGTATGATAACGCTCGCGAATACGCGGTTGACCTTGTTGAGTTTGAAAGGCTTATGCGAGGTTAGCGCATAATGAAAAAGTTTACCTACGAGGCGCGCGACCAAGCGACTAACAAAATTCAGAAGTCGACCATTCAGGCTGATTCTGAAACGGCCGCTGCACGCCTGCTTATTAAGCAGGGCTTTGTACCGCTCCATATCAAAGAACAAATAGGCGATGGGAGCTTCCTATCACGCATTACAGGGCGCATTACGACGAAAGACAGGGTAGTCTTTACTCGACAGCTTTCGACACTAATCGGTGCCGGCTTACCTTTGAGCCAGAGCCTTCATACAGTGATGGAACAAACACAAAATAAGCAGCTACAGTCGGTTATTCAAGAGGTTTCTACGTCAGTTGAGGGTGGTAAGTCCTTGTCCGAATCTTTTGCGAAACACCCTCAGGTGTTTAACGAAATCTTCGTTTCGCTTATGGCGGCGGGTGAACTTTCTGGTACGCTTGATGAATCGCTTAAGCGGGTAGCCGCCCAGCAGGAAAAAGACGCCGCTGTGGCCAGTAAAATTAAGGGTGCGCTAACGTATCCAATAATTGTCCTGTTTGTTATTTTGGGTGTTATGGTATTTATGCTTATAGCGGTGGTTCCGCAGGTAGAAAAGCTTTACGAGGACCTTGGGAAAGAGCTGCCATTCCTCACACAGATAATGGTAAGCGCTGCTAACTTTCTGACGCAGTTTTGGTGGGTGGTTATTATAGCGCTTGGTATTGGTGCCTACTTTGGGAATCAGTACCTTCATACGGAAGCAGGTATCAGGTTCAAAGATAAGTTTAAAATTAAGGTGCCTCTTTTCGGAAAAATGTTCGAAAAACTATACATGGCGCGGTTCGCCCGTACAAGTCAGACACTGTTAAGTACTGGGGTAAGTATGCTTGACACCCTTCATATTACCGCAAGGGCAGTAAACAACACTCTTGTGGCCGGTGCTATTAACCGTGCTGCTGAGAAGGTGCAGGGTGGTAAGGCACTCTCAGTAGCACTCGAGCCGGAAGAGATTATCCTGCCTCTTGTTCCACAGATGATAAAAATTGGTGAACAGTCGGGGAAGATAGACGATATGCTAGGTAAGGTGGCCCAGGTGTATGAGGACGAGCTGGACGAAGAGATTCGCACTATTTCGACTGCCATCGAGCCTATCCTGATGGTGGTACTTGCTATCGTTGCCGGTGGTATGGTGGGCGCTATTCTCTTCCCAATTTATAGTTTGGTGAATGGAATAAATATCTAGACAAGTCATCAAAACTGGCGTACTATAAGCGTAACCGTTTATAATGTTCATAATGAAAGGTGGGAAACTCCAATGAACACAAAGCAAACAGTAAAAGGGTTCACGATCATCGAGGTAGTATTGGTACTTGCCATTGCCGGTCTTATCTTCTTGATGGTATTCGTTGCGTTACCAGCGCTTCAGTCTGGCCAACGAGATACTGCGCGGCGTAACGACGCGAGTACGGTATTATCGGCAGTGAACACCTATATGTCAGGGAATAGTGGTAAATTCCCTACAACAGCACAGCTCGTAGGAAGTACTAATGCCGGGGGTAGCCACTCTTCTAGTTTCAAACAACCGAGTAAATTTGTAGAGGATGTATCTACAAATACCGAAGGTATCCGTGTACAAAGTAGGGGCGCAAGCACTGCTTCAGTAAAGGTGGGTGAAGTGGTTGTCACGCAGGCCACTACGTGTGGTTCAACGGGTTCTGCGAATAGCGGGGGTACTGCCTCACAAGCGCTTACTTCTGGTACTGCGAACCAGTATACGGTAACAACCTTCCTTGAAGGCGGTGGCGGGGTGAGCTACTGCGTAGAGTCGTAGTCTGTTATCATATCTAAATGGACTCCGTCACTATTCTACTTGGGCTAGGTATCGTAGGTGCTGCATTGGGAAGCTTTGCAGCAGCTACGGTTTGGCGGCTTAGGGCGAGGCAATTACAAGTAGACAAGGCGAATCACGAACCCTACGACAAGAAGGAGTACACCGCACTTAAGAAGCTCCTTGGTGTTAAGCGGCTAGAAGACCGTTCGCGCTGCCTCCACTGTGGTGCTACGCTGCGTTGGTATGAGTTACTTCCTGTTTTGAGCTGGGTTGCTCAAAGGGGGCGTTGTCGAAGTTGTCACGCTTTCATTGGGTGGTTTGAACTACTCGCTGAAGTGTCTCTCGCTGCTTTCTTTGTTGTGTCCTTTGTTTTTTGGCCGTATCCGCTCGATTCGGTTATACACATTGTGCAATTAGGGATATGGCTCCTGGCGGGTGTGGTAATGACCATTTTGTTTGCATACGACGCCAAGTGGTATCTTCTCCCTGACCGAGCCACAATACTCTTAGCTGGGCTAGGTCTCGTAAGCGCCATACTAGCAGTGATCGATGCACAGGTGCCGTTTACGGCAGGCATGAGTGTAGTTGGTGCACTTGCGCTTCTTCCGGGTGTATACCTTGCCTTGTATCTGTTTTCAAAAGGGCAATGGGTGGGGTTTGGCGATGTAAAGCTTGGCGTCGGCCTCGCGCTATTACTTGCCGATTGGAAGCTCGCATTCCTGGCTCTCTTTATGGCTAACTTTATAGGGACACTTATTGTGTTTCCACTTTTGCTTGCGGGCAAAATTAAGCGCACCACAAAGATTCCTTTTGGGCCACTTCTTATAGTGGGTACCGTCGTTGCAGCGCTGTTTGGCCCAACCATTATTAATCAGTACGCATATCTTCTATTGCCCCTATAAACAACCTGCTTATGGTATAATGCTCTCATAGTATGAGCATAAAAGAACACTCGGGTTTTACGATTATTGAAACGGTTCTTTTTCTGTCAGTGACGGGACTTTTGGTGATGGGTATGCTAGTTGGTGTGGGGGTGTCTTTAAATAATCAGCGGTACCGCGATGCCGCGGAAAGTTTTAAGAATATACTACAGCGACAATACACGGACTTAGGGAGTACACGTAACGCCAGGGAAAATAATTGGAGCTGTGACTCAAGTGCCTTCTCTTCTGATGATGGTTCAACCCGCCGTGGACAGAGCGACTGTATGATTGTTGGTAAGTATGTACGCATTGATCGTGCCGATATTCAAATATATACTGTGCTCGCGTACCAGGCAAGCACAGCGGTACGCGCTACTGATATAGCGACGTTACGCCAGAATTATAGGTATAATGTAGCGCAGACTGAGGTAGAGTCTCGCACTATGGACTGGGGGGTGAAAATTGGCTGGCCGGTAAGTGGCAGCGGGGCTCGACCAGTCGGTACGAACCGAACTATGGGGCTATTATTTATACGGTCACCAGAAACTGGCAACGTCTATACTTTTACGGGGGACACAGTACCTCCTACAAGTGGTATAAGTAACAGTACGTTTACGACACTTATTGTTGAGGGTGGGGGCTACCCAGGCCAAGGTAAGCGGACGATATGCATCGCTGGTTCAGGGCTTTATACAGGGGGCGACAGCGCCTTGCAGATTAATCAGTACGCAAGCGCGGCAAGCGCTATTGAGCTTGTTAGTAACGATACTATGCTGAGTACCGATGGCGCGGGAGCCCCACAATGTTAAAGAAGGCTTCGGCAAGGAGAGAGTCAGGGGATACTCTTATAGAGGTATTGTTTGCGATTACTGTGTTTAGCCTTGCAGTAGTAGCTGCATTCAGCCTGATTAACCAAGGGACGGCCGCCTCGCTTCGCTCACTACAGATAACCACCGTTCGGCAACAGATAGACAGCCAAGCTGAAGCGCTTCGCTTTATGAGTAGTGCCTATATTTCGGCGTATTACCCTGGATACGAACCAAATTTGGCTGATGGGGTGACCTCTCCTGCTGAAGAGTTCTATAAAGTAATCGCTAGAGTGAAAGCAACCGACGCAGAAAGCGCCTCGACGTTCGCAGGGGGGGCGGTAACGTGCCCAAACCCGCCAAGTGGTAGCTTTATTATTAATACACAACAGGTACGTCTAGCGGATGGGCCATTCACGTTAGCAGATTCGTATGCTCAGGTGCTCTACGCGCCTTCTTCCGGCGACATTACAGCAAGCCAGGGGATATGGATAGAAGCGGTGCGGTCGGGGGTGAGTGCAAGCGATCCAAACCAGGCTAATGTAAGCTATACAGATTTTCATATCAGGGCATGTTGGCCAGCCCCGGGGACGAATAGCTCGATGAATATAGGAACGATTGTGAGATTGTATGAACCAGCGACAAGTTAGTAACAAGCGCCAGAACACCTTTCCGGGATTTACTCTCATTGAGCTTATGCTCGCGATGTCTTTTATCTCGGTGCTTCTTATTACTATCGCCCTCTCGATTATTCAACTAGGGACAATATACAACAGAGGGATGGCGCTTAAAGAGATTAATCAGTCTTCTCGGGATATTTCTGATGATTTACGTCGTACACTAGAGACCTCTGGGGTATTTTCGATTAACGCTGATGGGTCGGACTCAAGTGATAGAGTGACGGTACGCCATGGGTCGGAGGTGGTTGGTGGCCGGTTGTGCCTGGGCGCGTACTCATACGTGTGGAACTACCAATATGCGCAGGATAACAATCTTCCAGGGTTGACGCGTATTGGGGTAGATGGTGATCCGGTTGATTTTGTGAAGGTACCCGACGTAGGGCGCCAGTTCTGCGCGAAATCTGGGAGTGGCCTTCTTCGTGAGAACCTTTCAACGGCAGATGCGACGCGGCTTACCGAGCTTCTATCGTCTGGCGATCGCGAGTTGGGCATTCAGCGTTTTTCTGTGTCAAGCCAACCGACCGCAGAAGACCCGGTTACGGGTAAGAAACTGTACACCTTTACGTACACGCTTGGTACAGGGGATACTATCGCTATGAACTCTGACCAATCGGCATGCCTAGAGCCAGACCAGCCGAACGCTAACCTAACATACTGTAATGTGCAAACATTTACTATTGCGCTTACGGCAGGTAATGGGGTTAACTAGGAAAGTGAATATGACAGGAAGAAAAAACGAAGCAGGCGCAGTATCACTCTTCTCGGTTATTTTTGCGATGCTTCTTATGAGCGTGGTGACGGTGAGTTTTGTGCGCTTAATGGCGAACGACCAGAACCAAGCGACAAGTAATGACCTTGCGCAAAGCGCCTATGATTCCGCACAGGCGGGGATAGAGGACGCAAAGCGGGCGCTTGTTTGGTATCAAGAACAGTGTCGCACAAATAGTGCAAGCTGTAGCACTTGGGCAAGCAGAATAACTACTGACGAATGTAACGAAGCCCTACGGGTAACGGGTGTTGTGCGATCAACTGATATTGCTGGGGGTTCTGGTGCGGGGACTGGTGAGGTATTAGTACAACAATCTTTGAGTGGCCAAGACGATGAGCTTGACCAGGCGTACACGTGTGTAACTATCGACCTTGATACACCGTATTATGTAGGCTCGCTTACAAGTGGGGAGTCAGCCCTTATTCCCCTAAGAGCAACAAGCGGGTTTAGTGAAGTGGTAATCGAGTGGTTTAGTAACGACGATTTATCAAGCCCCTCGGCTGAGGTTAAGGCGCCTAGCGTTACCGCAGGCCGGCCTCTTCTCGCTCAGGAAAATTGGGAGCTTGATAGGCCTGCATTACTTCGTACCCAATTTATGCAGGTAGGGGGCGGTTTTACCTTAGACGGGTTTGATTACATGAACGGCGCTGGCGAGAGTAATGCAAACACACTGTTCTTGTATCCGACTTCAAACGGTAATACGACTGCTACGCTTGTTGATCGCGACATACGCATGGCTCAGAATGGGTCGTCATACCCCGCTGAACCTGGGTATACACCTTACCAAACTAGGTGCGAGACAAGTATAGTTGCGGGCGGGTATGCGTGTAGGATGAGGGTGACCCTTCCGAATGCTATTGGGGGCGGGCGTGAAGATGCCTACGTACGACTAACGGCATTTTATGCCGCTACTCACTACCGTGTTAGTTTTAGCGACCCGACAGTACAGTTTAGCGGCGTCCAACCCGAAATCGACTCAACCGGAAGGGCGAACGACGTATTCCGACGAGTAAAGGCAAGCGTTAATCTGTTTGATACGAGCTTTCCGTACCCAGAGGGCGCCGTAGATGTAAACGGCAGCTTTTGTAAGAATTTTGGCGTGACAGACACAACCTACAGTAATAACGACACAAGCTGCACGCCTTAGCGCTCTTTCGACTCCGTATGAAACTGTTCGTACACATCTTTCAAGTGCGCATCAGTAACGTGGGTGTAAATTTGGGTAGTGGCGATATTGCTATGGCCAAGCATGCTTTGTACACTACGCAAATCGGCGCCGTTCATAAGTAGGTCGGTAGCAAAGCTGTGGCGCATGGTGTGCGGGCTAACGTGCTTGGTAATACCAGCAAGCCGAGCATACTTGTTGACCATTCGTTGAATACTGCGGGCAGAAAGGCGGCGAAAATCACCACTGGTGGTTGCTTCAATATTACGACTATAGCTAAGGAAAAGGGGAGCAAGGGTGTCTTGGCGTGCGTCAAGGTACTGCTCAACCCAATCAGCGGCGGTTTGGCTAATAAATACCGGGCGGTCTTTTTGGCCTTTTCCGCGTACCATAAATTCGCGCCGCTTGGTGTTTACGTGGTCGCGATTAAGGTTTACGAGCTCAGAGACACGCAGCCCGCTTGAAAACAGGAGCTCAATAATAGCCCGGTCGCGTAGCCCTTGTTCTTCAGCGGTATTTATTTGTTCTAAAAGGCGCACTACTTCGTCGTAATGAAGAAAGGTGACTTGTTTGCGGTGAATTTTAGGCAGTTCAATTTTATCAGGGCTGAGTGAAGGGATATCACGGCGCGATAGATACTTCAAAAAGCCACGCAGGGCGATAAGGTGGTAAGCCTGGGTAATGGTTGCCAGGGTCTCGCCGCGTTCATTAGTATGGCGGTTCAGCCAAAGGCGATACTTACGCAAGGTTTCGTTGGTAATATCGGCGGGCAAGATATCCCCGGTGAATTCAACGAAACGGTTTAGGTAGAACTCATAATTTTCCGAGGTCTTTGGCATACGGCCGCCCTCGACCTCGAGATACTCAATAAAGTCGAGGATATATTCAGAAAAATATTTTTGTTCAGCGGCCATACTATAAGCATAGCCTAAAAGCGGCAAACAGGGTAGAATAGAGGGAATATGTGGCAGTGGCTTGAAGCAATCATCCTGGGTCTCATCCAGGGACTTACCGAATTTATCCCCATTAGCAGTTCGGGGCATTTGGTTATTGCGCAAACCTTTCTTACTGGTGCAGGCGACCATCTTTTCCTTGAGTTTATTAACATTGGTACGATGCTGGCGCTGTTCGTGTTCTTTCGTAAGCGTATTTGGGTAATTTTGCAGGACATTTTTATCCGTAAAAACTACCGCTTGGCGCGAAACATTATTATTACCGCGTTGCCGGCGGGTGTCATTGGGTACTTCTTATCTGACTTCATTGGTTCGAACGTCTTTTTTGCCAGTGCGGTAACCGTGGTCTTTACGTTGCTTATTGTTGGGGTAGTGATGGTGATGCTCGAGAAACTACCGAAGGCATCAGACGTTGCTACCGGTGAAAAACTTTCGTGGTGGCGCGCGCTCGTGATTGGTGGCGCGCAGGTGGTGGCCCTTATACCGGGTACATCGCGTTCTGGTGCGACTATTATTGCCGGCCGTTTTATGGGGCTTAGCCCAGCGCAGGCCGCCGAGTATAGCTTTTTAGCATCGTTGCCTATCATGATGGGGGTAACACTTAAAGTATTAGTCGGGGACACTGATTATCTTGTTGAGCATGCCGGCTTTCTTTTTCTCTCGAACTTGGCGGCGTTTATTAGCGGGTTGCTTGCTGTCGGGTTTCTTATGCGCTACCTCGCAAAGCACTCACTGGCGGTGTTTGGCTGGTACCGTATTGGTCTAGCGATTATTTTAGCGACGGTACTTTTGGTACAATAGGAAAAGTTTAGTTTAAAGAAGGATGACAATGAGCGACCATATTCAACGAACACTTGTTTTATTTAAACCAGATGCTGTACAGCGTGGTGTAGTAGGTGAAATTCTTACGCGCTTTGAACGTGTTGGCCTTAAGATTATCGGTACTAAGATGATTGCCCCCGACGAAGACCACTATTATAAGCATTACGAAGAGATTGGCCAGGTGATTACGCGCCGTGGTGAAGCTACCTTTAATAACGTGCTTGCTATGATGAGCGCCGGTCCGGTAATTGCCATGGTCCTTGAAGGGGTAGAGGCGGTCGAGCTGGTGCGCAAGCTTGTGGGCTCTACTGAACCAAAGTCTTCAGCACCCGGTACGATTCGCGGTGATTACTCACACATGAGTTACGGGTATGGCGATGATACCAACCAGGGCATCCCGAACCTTATCCACGCTTCGGGCGACCTTGCGGATGCCAAGAAGGAAATTCCTCACTGGTTTTCGGATGATGAATTGTACGACTACAGTGTTTTGCACGAAAAGTTTACCCGCTAGAGTAAAGCTCTCGTATCTGTTAAAATAAGCCCTGCACCTTTTGGTGCGGGGCTTTACGCCTCGCCGGTGCTATGCCTCGGTAGCTCAACTGGCCCAGCGAAGCGGTCGTAACGATCGCACGCTCTATCCAGTTGATCATATGCTACCGAAAGTTTCACGCCTCGGTAGCTCAACTGGATAGAGCAGATCCGTCCTAAGGATAAGGTTGTAGGTTCGACTCCTGCCCGGGGTACCATAATGTTAACGTCCCTGATAGCAAAGGGTGGTTCACGGCTATCTTATTGAGGTCTGGGTGATGAATACTACTAAATTAACACATATAACTAAAAGTTTGATTTTAATACCCATTTTATATGCATTTATTTCGTGTTTGTATTTTGTATTATTTTGGCCGAAAGAAGTGCAGATTACTCATTTAGCTGGAGTCGTGATAACTACTCTTGCGTTTACACTCTGGATAGTTGCACGCGTACAGCTTGGTAACGCCTTTTCAGTGATGCCAAAAGCAAAGTTCCTTGTAAAATCTGGAATTTACAGTAGATTGCGTCATCCAGTGTATTATTTTTCACTTTTAGCGCTCGCTGGTATAGCACTGTTCTCTATGAGCTGGTATGTATTCGCTCTACTTGCAATCCTTACTACCATTCAACGTATCCGCATAAATAAAGAAGAAAAGGTACTTATGAAAAAATTTGGTAAGGAATATATCAAGTACAAGGAAGTTACTTGGTTCTAAGAACATCCGATAGTAATCGGTCTGACCCATTATGGCTTGTGATACTATATAACCATGAGCACTAAACAACCGAAAAAAGCCGTCACGAAATCAACCTCTAAGAAAAAACAGCGTCGTGTTTCACGGCCGCGTACTGTAGTTATAGGGGTGCTGGCGGTATTGACTGCGCTTGCTGCCGCTTCGGTACTTTTGTATCTTAGTCTCACCTATATGCATCGCGTAGAGGTTGAGCAACGTCTAGAGCGCATCACTGCTATTTACGATAGCTTACAGCTGAGCTCGGACGAGTATATTGTCCAGCAGGCAGACGTGTTTGGTGATAAACGCCCCTACGAGTGGGATGAAGGGCGAACGTATTCATCTGTCGTGCGGTACGTACACGGTGATACGCTCGAGAATACCGTTACCGAGCTTGATGCGGCCATTAAAGCGGCCGGGTTTACCTTTATTGATGAACCCTACCCAGGTTCGATCGGAAACGTGCAGTATCACTATATATCTGATGAAGGAGCCTATGTGCGCCTAACGGTCAGTAGTAAGCAACGTCTTGAAGCGTTTCAAAATGCTACCATAATGGGCGAGCTTGATGATGAGACTATAGAGGAGCTTAACGCTTCGATTGACCCTAATGCCGGGCCAGTAAATGTGACGATAAAAGTAAACCTCGACGACAATAACGAGTAGCCATCTTTGTTGTAACAACTACCCCTATATTTTATGACTTTTTAAGAATGGAAGCGTTTAATAGATAGGGGAGGAGGGATATATGACAAAAAATGAATCAGTACAATTATTTCGCTACTTTCAGCAGGAATTTCTAAAACTGAATACC
>MDTC01226636.1_pt1 | contig 41040 bp, 38 predicted proteins | sample 811181 | NCBI WGS metagenome assembly MDTC01 (sample SAMN05326644, study PRJNA326480) | marine metagenome | isolation source: seawater | place: Pacific Ocean: North | collected 2011
ATTGAGTAGAAATGCAGCTTTGGATGGAGTTGAGGCTAATTTGGGTGAAGTAAATTGCTTCACAGATGGTAAAACATTTAATCCAAACACAGTCGGATGCGAAGGATTTGCAAATATTTTTAAAAGAAAAGGAAACTTATTGGAAGGATTTTCCAATGCTGATGCATTAAAAAAAAATGCAAACGATGCAAACACTGTTCCCTCAAAAGAATTTATCGATTATTTGATTGAAACTTTAAATTTGGCAAAAGAACGTTTAAATAGTCCAGAACAACGAAGGTTGGAAGCAGATACTTCAGAAGAAGCAAGGAGAAATGCAGATGAATGGAAAGCAAGTAAATATCAATCATACAAAAATTTACTCGGAAGATTTTATGATTTTACCCAAAATAAAAATAATAGGGTAAATACAGCGCTATTAAGAGATATTGTAGGTTTTGATATAGTGTATGAGAAAAAATTTAGTAATTTTTGTGATAACTTGGGATTTGAGTATGAAAAATATGTTGATATAGAGGCAAATAATGATAATAAGTGGCCTGCAATTAGAAAAGAAATAGATTTAACCGTATTGGCATTAAAAATATTTAAATGGAAGGTATCCAACGAATATATAAAATATTTCTTAAAAGCAGATAAAGAGATAAATGATGGAAAAGAATTCCGAGAAAACATTACTTCGCCTTCATTTTCTGATTTTGTTAATGAAAAAAATCAAACTTCTAGTTTAGATTTAACTGATTTAAAAGCAATTTGCTCCAATTTAGTTTCAAATGAAAAAAAATTTATTATGAAAAAATTGAATGAAGAATTGTTTGATACACATACAAATAATCCCGCGAATGATATTTCAAATTATGTTAAGGCTAAAGCTAAGAAAGCAAAAGAATCAAACACTAAACAATGTATTGAAATGAGTAATCAAAAACGAAATGAAAGATTATCATTTAATGGTTGTAGTCAAAAAAGTTTCTTTCAAAAAGAGATAGATTTTATATTCCAAGCACCCAAAAATGATTCACACTTAGTAAAAATATTACTAGATTATGGAGTATTTGTTTTTTCTAATAAAGATGAAAAGATTAATTTTACAACCAAATTAACAAAAAAAACATCTTTTGATGCAGATCATCAACAATTTGGTGGTACTGATTCATATATTAAAAATTTGAGTGATAATGTGAAAGCTGATAATGCTATAATTGTTGGATATAAGAGTAGAAGTATTAATAGTAATTCTGAATTAGATAAACCATATGAGCGACCTAGGTGGCCTCTTTGGGGTTTTAACGATATTGATTATAAAAAATTTACCAAGAGTACAGAAGGATTTACAACATTAACTAATAAACATAACAAGTTTGCGCAAAAAACAAGACGCGTCAAACATAATCCAATCAACGATGTTATATCTTTTTTCAAAAGAAATATATTTGGAAAAAGTGTTGCGGAAGGGTTTGACACTATGCCCGACGCAGCAGGTGTTAAAGTTGTCTGTCCTCCGCTAGCGCCTTCGTCTGATTCGTCTGCTTCGGCGGCGACAACGGAAATAGCTGTATCTAAAAAAGTATTAATAGATGTGGATGGTTCAAATAATTTATGGTATGTTCATGTTTTTAATAATGCATCGATGTCTGCGAATAGCCCCGACAAAAAATTCTTCAATAATTTGATGTCCAAAATAGAAAATGATTTTTATCCAAAATCCAACATATATGACTACGATAGTGGAGAGGAAAAAAAGAGTCGAAATAATGATTTTAAAAACGAATTGTTTGGTGTCCAGCCCAATCTCGTTAATCCAACTGTTGACAATTGGTCAAAAGCAATAGTTCATTTGTATATTAATGACGATGGGTATTCAGCTATAGTAGTTGATATTAAAAATGAAGATAATACTGTTCCTTTTCCAGAAGTAAATGACCGCGAAGTTATCAAAAAATTATTAGTTGATAAAACATTTTTGACAGACGATCACAATTACTATTTAAAAATAAATTCAGATGAGAATTATCATTATGATCCAGAAAACAGCACATTTACAGGTACAAGTAATTTCGGTACTATAAAGAAAAACAGAAGATTGTTAACAATACCAAGAGGATTATTACATGTTTCTTTTGATGATGTTAACAAATTATGCGGTGAACTTCCAGATGGGTTTGATCCGGTGGACACCGTAAAGAAACTTCAACAATGCAAAGGAGTTAAATTTGCTACAAACTGTAGATTGAATTACATAAAGCCAGATGACTCAAATAACTTGGGTGCTTTACCGAGATGTTTTGAAAGTGATGGAACGACCATGAATAGTTTGCTTACAGATTATGAGAAAAAATGCATCAATATTGCTGGGATGAAAGAAGACGGAGATACTGGAAAATGCATTACAAATACTGATTATCCAGGTACTGGCGGAAACGGGGCAAAAATGGAAGGTAGTGAACATTTGAGAAGTTGTTATTTATATAAAGATGGTCTTACGAAAAAATGCGATCCTGGGAAGAGAGATAGTGGTGATTGTTTATGCGATTTTTCGATAAAATCTAAAGATACAGCTAACGATGCAAATCCCTTTTCATTGACTTCAAATATAAAAGGAACACCAATTGTTAAAGATTCGTATTGTAAAGCTGTAGGTGATAAAGACTTATCTTGGGAACAATGTATGGAGTATGCAGGATGGGTATTGGGGGGGAAAGATAATGTTGATTCAGATAATTTTAAAAGTAATGGATTCTTTAATGACGGTCTTAGAATGGGATGTAATATTAAAAGTACTGAAGAAGGTAGTACCGGTACCAACACAGAATTTAATTATATAGACCCAACTAATAGATACGGAAAAACAACGAGAACAAGAAGATGGGGCGAAATTACAAACATTGATAAAGGTGAATTAGAAACATTGGAAAAATATCAAAATGATAAGTTTAGTTCAGTTTGCATGACAGATTATACAATAGAACAACGAGGTCAAGTAGCAAGTAAAATAGATAAGCAAGAAGTTGAAGTTGTAAAGGGTATAGAAATCCCTGGTTTAATAAGTAAAAATTTAACAACAGGAGAACCATTAATAACAGAATTAAATACATTGGATAGAGATATGGCAAAAACACAATGTGATTCAAAAACATCATGGGATGGTTGTTTTATGACGGGTTCAAAAGATTATTTAATAAAAGGGAACGATATGATAAAAGACAAGGGTTATCTTGAATATAATGTTTATGGTGAATATAAAGATGATACAGTTGAAGGATTTAGAAGTATGCGTGAAGGTATGGCAAATGATCTATCTAGTTGTAAAGTTCCAAATTGCGCACCTAGTAGATTTATGAACGGTAATTGTGATGATGATGTTAAAACAACGAAGGATGTAAATGGTATACAACGTTTTTTCAAATTGTGTCCACAAGAATGTCTTACACCAATAGACCCAAGATATAAAGATATGGGTTGGTCTAGAGGACAGTTGGACAGTGCGGGTAATCCAATTGTGTATGATCCAATGAAACATGGGTGTATTACAAATAAACAATGTCAAGATAACTGTGATAAAACTCAAGTTCAGGTAAAACATGTATATGATAATTTATGTAAAGACGATGAAGAATGTTCTCTTTCATTAATGAAAAGTCAATACGATGTAGAAACAGATGCAGCTGGGTCTCGTGGTAAAATTAAATACAACAATTCAATAAAGATAGGTATGGTTAGATTGACACGTGATATAAAAAGAAAGTATGGACCAAAACAGGGTGTTGCAACACAACCCGGAGAAGGAGGAAATAGAGAAGTAGCCATTTTCAAATATATTGAAGAGATGAAGAAACAGTCTGTCTTACAAATTGTTGGATTTTGTTTTAAAGAGAAGGATGAAGATGCAAATGATGTATTGATGGTAATTTATAAAAAGAAGAATGTTATGAGTAAAATAGAAATAAATCCAGTTGAAAAAGACTGGATAACATACATACATAAAAGAACATGGAAAGATTATTGGCATGACCCCAATAGACCTACATTACAATCATTAGACAGAGGTTTAACAGAAGAAGAAATGCAGCGCATACAAGGTGTAAATCTAGGTATTTCTTTAGATGCTTTTGATGCTATTCCATTATATTGGCAAAATGATAAAGATAGAGAAGTTAATTCGGCTGACTTATGTGAGTGGATTGACGGTAAAATTAAAGCGGGTGAATTAAAAGATAAGGATAAATGCGATACTAGATTTAAGTCGAGTTGGGATTCAAGAGCCCTAAGTATTGGTAAAACACCAACAAAAGGATTAAATTTTGAAGAATTTCAACAGGTATATAATTTAAAAGATTTTGCAGAGCAATCAAGCCCATATACAGATATGTCAAATTCAATGGATATTGGACAACCAGACCTTTCATTGGATGATTTCTACAAAAGAAACATACTAAAAAGTAAAGTAGAAAATAGATTGGGTGGTTCAGAAAATGCATATACTAAAACATATAAACCAATTAACCCTAATGCCAGACCAAGATTTTTTGATTCAACATGGAGTTTATTTCATTAATTTAAAATTTTAATAAGTATCAAATTTTAAATTATTACGTAGCATGCAATAATCCACACCGTCCGGATTGTATCATAAGAACATTATATCTTTCTTCAAAAATGGTTAAGTCATAAGTAAAATCATATAAATTTGCTACATTTTTTCTGAAAGAAATTGGATTACCACTAGAATCGCAAATAAATTCCTCAATCGAACCTTCTTCACTAAAATTAGGAACGATTGTTCCAAATTCAAAATCTATTGTTTTGAAACGATTTAAATTCATTGAACCACTAGGTTGATATTCTTTGCGATTATTATTTAATCCAAATGAATAACAATATAATCCATCTTTTGCATTTCCACTTGTTTTGTTATATTTTTCAACATAATTATACACACCCGAATCAAAAATATTTTCTCTGTATACACCACCCAATAAAATCCCCATGTTGGATAATATATGTTTTTGATTAATATTTGGATTATTTGTATTAGTATTCCCAGTTATAAAACAATTTTGCCATCCTTTTGGGTAATTCGCAGCACTAATACCATATTCGTTCATTTTTTCAATATCGAATTCTTCTAAGAATTTACCTGGTATACCATCATACAGTAAATTAGTATAATTTTGCCATTCATTCCTATTTTTAACATCACTCCTTCTCAATCGCCACATGTAATTAGCAACTAAATCTTTACTTTCAATATTAACAATATGTGTTCCTGCAATATTGAAATAATTATGCATATGTATTTGTTTGAAAAGAATTTTATGACTGTTTTGCGCCATAACGCGCTGTTCTTCTTTATCTAAAAATATATATGTAGAGATAATATGAATATCAGCATTCCAATCAAATAGTTGAATATTATAACCGTTTTGTTCACAATCTTCTGGTCTAGGACGACATGCTGTTTGGGTTGTTGGCGGTTGTAAGAAACGCCATAATTGATGTTCCGTTTCATTTGGATTTGGAGATACACGAGGACCTAGACCATGACTATATTGTACTTGTGTTGTATCGTTAATAACATACATATTTTTGATAGGCTCGAATGTTATACGAATGAAAACCTCTTGATATTGCAATGCAACTAAAGGAAGCGCTAATTTACTGGAATCACAAAAAAATGCATCCAATGGTATATACAATTTTCTTCCATGGATACTCGGCTCTACATCATTACCACTCGAATCACATTGAGCATGTGGATAAATATTTTCTCTTCCAATATCGTCTTCAGGTTGATTTAATTCTACTGTATTACCGACCATTTTATCCCACAAATTCTTTTTTTCTTTACTAAAATCTCTCTCTTTTAAACATGATAAATATTCACCAGAATACTTAGATAAACATACACCACCACTGTGTATTTCGATTTCTCTTATCATAAATGCACCCAACTCTTTTATCCATTTAAAATCATAAGGTAGTACAGAATTATTATCTCTTGAACGAATATCTCCTGATACATTACCAACACCATCGTCGTTATAAGGATAATCTATATATAATAAGGGACTCCATATGTCTGGCAATGTCACGCAAATAAATGACTCATATAATAAATCAGCATATCTCGGAACTTTAAAATCAAATACTGTTGGGTTGGACATATGTAGTCGCCTTTCACCCTCATAATCTAATCTAAACTTTTGCATGCCAAAATTCGTAAACTTATTGTATGTAGCTTTAAAAAAAGTTTTTTTTGGATTTCCATTTAATATAATATTTTCGTTGCCCGTGGCATTTAGGTTCATTAATCCACCTGTCATTTTAAATAATTATATTATAACATATTATTTTAAATATTTATTTAATTAAAATAATATCAATATATATTATTATGAGTAAAGTTTCAAATGCAACATCAGGAGTAGCTTCAGCAGCTTCCTCAGCAAAATCAGTAGCTGCGAATGGTATCAAAAATATGAAAAATGGTATGAAAACATTAATGACAGATGCTATGTCGGGAAATTGTTATTTAATAATTGTTTATCTTGTTTCTATAATATTTTTAATTATTTTTTCATATTCATTTTATTTACGAAGAGAATTTTCTAAAGCTGCGAGAACTAGAAAAAAAATGAGAGATATTTATGATATTGATACTGGTAAATTTTTACAATTAAAACCTTTAGAAGATGCTGATTATAATACTGAAGGAGATTATGGAGATGGAACATATTACGCTTTGATAGATTATTATATAAAGTCGAGTTATAATAGTTGTTGTACCGGTCCGGCTGTAAATGGTTGGGTTGATCCTGAAGCGTTAAAAACGGTTATTCGTAAAGGCGTGCGATTTTTGGATTTTGAAATATATTTGAAGAAAAATAAAGCAGTTGTAGCTGTTCAGAAAACGCCTTATCCGGAGACAAGTGAAATGGCTGGATGCACGAATTGTAAGTTTAAAGATAGTTTGAATGAACTAGATATTGTAGGTGTTTTAGATACTGTTAAACTTGAGGCTATTCAAAGTGCTGGGTGTCGAAATAACACGGATCCTTTAATTCTCAACTTTAGAATATTAAGTGAAAATGATGCTGTCTATGATATATTAGCCCATGCTATAAAAAAAACATTTAGACCGTACTTAATGCCGGCCAATTATGGATACTGTGGAAAAGTAGTAAAATCAGCTAAAAATGATAGGTCTGGTTTAACAGGAAATGGAAAAGATATTTTTTCAAATAATGTATTGTACAGTGATTTGAAGAATTTGAAACAAAAGGTTCTTATATTTGCTAGAGGTCCTCACAATGATCCCACATCTTATAGAAGAAATAGGAAATTTTATGAATTGATGAATGGCGGTGCTGAAGACGGTGTTGTCCTTTATAAGACAGATTATACTGTTAAGAATTCTACTAAATCGAGAACCATAGATGAACATAGGAATCGTTATTGTATAACAATACCTGATATAACAACTAATAACAATTCACAAGCACCACTTCACATGAATTATGGTTGTCAAGCAATAACAATGAATTTTGGTGCTGGTTTTAATGATACAAGTATGGAATATTATAAAAAGAAATTTTCAGATAGTCAAAAAGCATTTATATTAAAACCTAGAAATTTAAGAAGACGCAGAGTTTTCGCGGGAAAGCCTACTCCTCCAGATCCCAGATTGGACCCAATACAAAAAAGATGTATTATGGATGTTCCAGGATACGAAGGAACTATCGACATGGGAAATATACCCATGGGTGCAAGTTCATGCAACTAATATTATTGATAAAATATTTTATAAATAATATATATTATTATGATTAAATGTAAGAAAAATATGACATTTGAAGAATGTGAAATGGCTGTATTGCGTTCTTCTATCGATAAAATAGATAAAAAGAAAGGTGAAGAAATGATTGGCAATCCACAAGTTGTAAAAATTATAAATATAGTTGAAAAATTCATAAGAAAACATAAATTAGTTTGTTATGGTGGAACAGCTATAAATAATATATTACCCGAAGAAGACCAATTTTACAATAAAAATATAGAACTACCTGATTATGATTTTTTTTCAGCAACGCCACTCAAACATGCAAAAGAATTAGCAGATATTTATTACGATAATGGTTTTATTGAAGTGGAAGCAAAATCGGGTGTTCATTCTGGAACATTTAAAGTATTTGTGAATTACATCCCCGTTGCAGATATTACTTATTTAAACGAAGCGTTATTTAAATCTATAAAAAGTAAAGCTTTGAAAAGAAATAAAATTTTCTATGCTCCGCCAAATTTCTTAAGAATGTCTATGTATTTAGAGTTGAGTCGTCCCAATGGAAATATAACGAGATGGGAGAAAGTTTTAAAACGATTGAATTTGTTAAATAAACATTATCCTTTAAGTAAAAGTATTTGTAAAAATACTTCATTTGAAAAATTATTGCATTATGGGAATAAATCAAATCATAAAACACATATCAAAAAAGATGTTTATCATATTCTTTTGAATTTTTTTATAACACATAAATGCGTATTATTTGGTATGTATGCAGAGCATTTATATTACAATACTTATAAGAAACGAACGAAAACCATAAAAAAAATACCTGATTTTGATATTTTATATGAAGACCCAAATGAACTAAGTAATATGTTAAAAAAAAAACTTCTACAAAATGGTTATGAAAATATAGAAATTATTAAACATGAAGAGATAGATGATGTTATCCCGGAATATATAGATTTTAGATTAAACAATAAAACACTAGTATTTATTTTTAAACCCATTGCGTGTCATAGTTATAATGTTATTAACATAAAAGATAAAAAACTTAGAATAGCTTCTTTAGAAACAATGTTAAGTTTTTATTTAGCTTTTTTATTTTTAAAGAAATCAAAATATAAAATTAATAGATTGCTGTGTTCAAGCTATTATTTATATAAAATGATGCGAAGAAGAAAACCTGATATGGCGGGTATTTTTAAACGATTTAATATTAATTGTATAGGTAAACAGCTTACATTTGAAATGATGAGGGCTGAGAAAGCTGAAAAATATAATGAGCTAAGAAAGCGTAGAAACACGCCTGAATTTGAATGGTGGTTTCTGCGTTATATCCCACATATGAAAAATCAAGAACGAAAGTTAAAAAGAAGGACATTTAAAAAAAAAATAACCATTAAAAAGAAGAAAAGGAGAAGACAAACACGAAGAAAACGATAATATAATATAGTTATTGTATATAATGGGTGAATACACACACGAAAACTGTCCGGGTTATTCAAAATTATCAAATAGTCAAAAAGAATTAGTAAAACTCGGGTATAACTATCGCGGTTCCACCAAAGAGTCGGACATCCTTAAACAATTTATTAAATGTGAACGAGAGCATAAAAAATTACTATTGGATCACGAAGAATTATTACAAATGACTAAACATTTATTAAAAAATTGCAACAAAGAGGGAAAAGGAAAGAAAAAATTTAAAAGAACAAATAAAAAAAAAAAGAAAAAGGGAGGAAAGAGGAAAAAAACAAGACGAAAATAAAATATTATATAATTATATATGTCCAGCTTTACACTTGAAAAAAATGGAAAAACACACGTTTTTACTATAAATGAATTACATGATGCGATTGTAAAGGCACCTCCCAATAAAAGAAAAAAACATCCCGTTAAATTTAGAAATTTTACATTAACAGACAATGAAATTTATGAAATTGAACGTAAATATGCATTAGAACCACAGAGTAGGCATGAAGAAACACAACAAGAATTAATGGATATACAATTAGAATTGGGTCAATTAAGACGTAATAAAAGAGAAATTGAAACAAAAATTAAAAAATTATTAGTAAGACAAAACTATTTGGCTTCTGGGATGGGTAAAAAGAAAAAAAAAGGAAAAAGCAGAAAGAAAAAAGGAAAAAGTAGAAAGAATCGAAAGACAAAAGGCGGATTTTTTAATTTTTTTAAAAAAGGCTGTGATAAATATCATATTAGTGAAAGAATTGCCGATAAAAACGGATGCAAAAAAGATAAGAATTGCTATTATGAAGACCGCGGTTCTCAAGGAAGTTTTTGTTTTAAAAAGAAGGTAAAGAAAGGGAAAAAAAGTAGAAAGAAGGGAAAGAGAAAAGGTGGAAGAAGAACGCGGCGTAGAAGATACTAATTATTTGATAAAAAAAATAATAAAGATTATTTATTATTTTTAAAATAAAATGTCTGAGAGAAAAAGACCATCGTGGGATGATTATTTTAAGCAAATTGTATTGGAAACAAAGAAACGTTCTTCTTGCGAAAGATTACAAGTCGGGTGTTTACTTGTGAAAGATAATCGAATTATCAGCGCGGGTTATAATGGATTTTTACCTGGGTGTCCTCATAAGTCTATTGTAAGAAACAATCATGAGCAAGCAACCATCCATGCTGAGCAAAACGCACTTGCAGATTGTGCAAAACGCGGTGTGAGTTGTTTAAATGCCACAGCATACATAACACATTATCCATGTATTATATGTTGTCGTTTATTATTGGCTTCAGAAATTAAAGAAATTAAATACATAAATGATTATAAGAATGACGAATTAGTAGATGTTTTTTGTCGCCAATGTGATGTGAAAGTCACTAAATTATAATCTATAACTCACTTAAATACTTGATTGATTTCATTATTAAATAATAAAATCCACCAAATAATATGGTATTAAAGACCATTCCTTTAAGATTATAATTCCCACTTTTAAAGAAAAATAATGGGAAATTTTTTAACATTGAATTCTTAAATGTCGGTAGTTGGAAAATGAAAAACATGATCATTATAAGAAGGGGTGTTTGTATTTCATCATAGAATGTGTCCATTCTGTTCTTGTGTTGATTCTTTTTTTGATTTATAAGTGTTTCCATCGTTTCTTCATCTTGAATATAATTGGCTTTTTCAGGTGCGGGACTAGGAACAAAATTGGGTCTAGCTGAGTTGTCGTGCATAATCTGCTCAGTCATCATTGGGATATCTCTGCTTGGTAGGTTCGTAGAGCCAGTTTGTGATGCATCCTGTAAACCTTGGATTATTTTATTAATAGAATCTTTTGATAATTCTGCTAAATTTTGTTGAGATTTTTGCTTAATCTCGGCTTGTACTTCTTCTTTTGCAATCTTATATGAATCTTGTGGTTGTACAATATTACTTTGTTTATCATTAACTTCTAAAGACACTGAATTTGATTTTGTATTAAGTTCGTTTGGTAGTGAAGATATACTAGTGGACATATAAAATGTTAAAAGATTGGTTTAATTTTATTATTACGCAAATTCAACGATTTTTTTATTTGTTTTTTTGCAACTTGTTGCACTTTCATCGTATTTATAACATTTCCCGTCAAATTTAAAGGTTTTGTCTTTGATTTCTTTTAATTCGGGTGCTTTAAAAACCATGCAATTTCTCTCATTACAAACTTTTCTAAATAATGTTGCCAATCCTAAACCCAGAAGAATAGAAATAACAACTTTACCAAACTTACTATAGATTAAACGTCTAACAAACATAATATAATATAAGGTTATAAAATACTTTATTAAAATATTTTATAATTTATTGAACATTATAGGACTGGATATCATCTGGATTATTGGGACATTTTACTTCCCTTGCTTCAAAATTAAAGCAATTGTCGCTCTTATCTTTAAATACTAGCTCATCTACATTCTCTGGCGTAGGAAATACAAGAATGGTTCTAGTAGGTGGGTTAGTTATGTATGTTAAAAATAGTCCTATAGACAAACTTACTAAAAATATTGGAATATTTACGAATTTCATATATATAATAATAATGTTATTTATTTTTCAAAATAAGTTTTGAATAATGGTATGTATTTGAATAATGATTTTGAACAAGTTTTTTTAATATTTTCTCGCACAATATGGGGTAATTCATAAAATGTAAACATTGATTTATTTTTGTACTTTATTAATTTATAATGATTTCCAGTGTGGTTAACCATAATATAATACTTAGGGTTAAACTCACCTCTATTTTCTATCGGTTTTAATATAGTTGTTCCACACATAATTACATTGCTTTCACCCGCATTGTAATTTTCTTCGGAAATAACAATAACTTTAATATTAAATAAAAATTCCAACATACTTATAGCCAATTCATCTGCCCAGTAATTTGTTGTATTAATAACTTTCACATAATCTTCGAATGTTTTAACTGTTTTCATAAACTTTTTAGTTTTAAAAATATCATTTGAAAGATTAAATGCTTTTTTTAATCGTAATTTATTTTCTCCCAAGGTTAATAATTCTGCATTAAGTTTGTCGCGTTTTTTACCGATGGATGCTATTTTCTGTCGATTATCTTTTTCTAAAGAAGCTTCTTGCAATAATTTCTTTTTAATTTCATTTTTTTCTCTTAGTTTTGCAGACACTGCTTTATATTCTTTTTGATATTGTCGTAAAGCTTTATAAGTATCTACAAATACAGTTCTATTATATTTGAAATCTTCTGTGGATACTTTCTTTGACAAAAGATTTCTCAACGTAGAAACAGAAACAAGTACACCTAGCGTTTTAAACGCTTCTCTTAATGTGGCAAAAAAGCAATCACCATTAGCTTCAACATCTTCAATGCTAAAATGTTTATTGTTATAAAATCCTTGCACCCAATTTTCATCGCTACCACCTTTATAAGATTTCAAATCTTCCAAATATTTTTTAGACGATTCTACTAACATTGCTTCGTTTAATTCTTTTTCGCCATTTTCTTTAATTTTATTTATTTGAGGTATATTATTCACATTATCATATATACCAGTTTTTGATTCTCCACCATCACCTAATTGCGTTTTAGCAACACTTCCAATGGCGGCAGCTTTTGATTCAGCTGGTGCGTCTTTTTCCTTTGAATCTTTTTTACCAGATGGTTCTGATTTCTTAGGCTCCTTTTTTTTAGTTTTTGATTTTTGTAGTTGAAGTTTGTTAAATTCTTCTTCTTCTAAAATAAAACGTTTTAAAAATTGTTCACTTGAAACACGATTGACCAAATAATCAGAATCAACATAATTAAATAACAATGGACCTTCTAATAATGTTATATCTATTTCGCCATCTTTATCAATAATTGTAGATAGTTCTTGTTTATAAAATTCAAAATAACCTATTTTTTCAACTTCTTTCTTTTTAATGATCAAATATACTGGACAATAATAAATTAATTTTTCTACAAAAGTATCAATAACATCACCCAAACATATTGCTACATTTACACCAAATAAATCTACATCATATACCGAAACCATTGTTCCAACATCATTTCTAGCAACTTTTTTATTTTGTAAGTATTTCACTTCATCGTTCAATATAGATTGAAGCATTTATATATATTATACCAATTTAATTAAATACAACATATTTACACATTATTTCATCATTTTCGAGTTCATCAATGTAATACCACATTGTTTTTCTTCTATTTGTTATATATTCATTTTCAACATTGCATTCAAATTTAACAATTTCTTTAATTAGATGATGTTTTCTTTTTTTTCTTTTAGATATTCGATAATATTCAGCTATTTTCTCCAAATCTGTTTTTTTATAATTTTCATTGTAAAATATTTCTAAAGCTAACTTCATGTCTTCATTTTCTTTATTGTTTTTTTCTTCTATAGATACATCTACTAAATTCAAAATATCATCATAATCAAATTTTTCATTTTCAACTGATGAAACATCTTTTATATTGTATTCAATATTCATAATAAATAAATATATCAAATGATTTTTATATTTATTTAAAAAATAATTAATCTTCATCAAATTCATCAATATCTATATCCATTTCTTCAAATATATCTAACAACTTAAAAATTATTTTTTTACTTGTTTTCTTTTCATGAAGACACTTATAAATTTTAACCAAATTTTCTTGGATATAATCACCTACCTGTTCATTCATAATTTCAGAAGAAAGGTTAGTAATAATAATAACAATATTTTCAAAAATCTCTTCAATAATTTGTTTTTCTTGAATATGCTTTTGAAACAATGTGAATAGCTTTTCTACCAACAATTCAATATCGCTATTTCCTAAAATATCGTACTTATATAGTTGTGTATAGAATGATAACAAAGAACGTCTTTTTTCATTATCTTTATTAATTCTACAAAATTCATCATAATTATCTTCGTGACCAAATTCAAATGTATCAAAAATATTCAATAATTTTTTAAATTCTGAAACACAAATAGAATGCATTTTTGGAAATGTATTTATTAGTTTATTATACAATTTTGCATATAACTTTACCCAAAATTTATTAACACTACTTACTTCAAAAATAGACTTGCCAAAATCCATTAATACCATATCATTTTGTGTGTAAATAAAATGTTGTAAATTATCAATTATTTCTTGTGAAATTACGTCATAATTATTATTTGTCAACTTATTCAACAGCTCTCTAATTTTATCTTGATTTATTTCATTTTCATCAATTTTAACAGTAAAAGTTGTTTTTGTAAAATTAGAATTATTGTATTTTGGATCCATCTTTTTCTTTTTAAATACTGGTGTTTTCCTATATGTAGGTGCACCAACCTTTTTTGATATATTATTAATCATTTTGATACTAGTTTTATTTAACTCAGGTATATCAAATGTATTTTTAATTTGTTCAAAATCATCTAAATTATATTTTTTTATAGATACCCTATTCATAATAATAATAATAATAATATTAATGGTTTAAATCATTTTAAATAAAAATATGTTAATTTGAAAGCTTTAAATTAAACATACTTAAATACAAATAATTATTTTTATTATGATGAATCTAACAAAAGAAAATGAAAATACATTTAAAAGTGAGGGGAGGCATGAGATTACTTCTTGGGAAGATGAGAAGTTAAATTTGAAAGATGACCTTTTAAGGGGTATCTATGCTTATGGTTTTGAACAGCCTAGTTCTATTCAAAAGAAAGCGATTTATCCTTTTGTACACGGTAGAAAGGGTAAAAAGGTAGATATTATTGCACAAGCACAATCGGGAACTGGCAAAACTGGAACATTCGTTATTGGCTCTTTACAAGCTTTAAATGAAAAAGTAAGCGCTTCACAGGTTTTAATTCTTGCACCAACGCATGAGCTCGCTAGGCAAATTAAGTTTGTCGTAGACCAATTGGGAAATTATATGAAAATTAAGTCAACGCTTCTAGTTGGTGGTATTTCTATTGACCAAAACAAGAAAGATTTGAATGAAAATAAACCGCATGTTATTGTTGGAACGCCGGGTAGAGTTCAAGATATGATACGCAGAGATATTTTAGATACTAGTCAATTGAAGTTGTTAGTATTGGATGAAGCAGATGAGATGCTTTCGAGTGGTTTTAAGGAGCAGATGGGTAAAATTTTGAAGTTTATGCCAGAGACAATTCGGATTGGATTGTTTAGTGCAACACTTTCGGATGAACTTTTAGAAATTTCAAAAACATTTATGGAAAATCCTATTAAAATTTTAGTTAAGAATAATGAATTAACTTTACAAGGTATTGCACAATATTATGTAAATTTGAACGATGATAGTAGTAAGTATGAAACTTTAAAAGATATTTTCTCTAGTCTAACTATTTCGCAATCTATTATTTATTGCAATAGTACACGACGTGTAGATGATTTAGAAGAAGCTATGTTAGAAGACAATTTTCCCGTTAAAAAAATTCATGGTAAAATGACTAGCGAGGAAAGAAAGAAAACAAATAGAGACTTTAAATCGGGTAGTTGTAGAGTATTAATTACATCAGATTTGTTTGCCCGAGGCATTGATGTACAGCAAGTAAGTATGGTTATTAATTTTGATATTCCAAAAAGCGAATTTACATACCTTCATAGAATAGGCAGAAGTGGTCGATGGGGTAGAAAAGGAATTGCTATTAATTTCCAAACTAAATATGATGTCCATAAGTTGAAGCATTTCGAGGAATTTTATAATACACAAATCGAAGAAATGCCTGCAAATTATGCTGATCATTTAAATGTTTAATTTTGCGTTATTCATAAATTAATAATTTATATTTAAAATTCATTATAATATGAATTTTAAATTTCCCATAGAATATGTTAAAGAAAAAAATAAAATTTCAGATAGTTTAAAAGTAGATTTAGAATTATTAGAAACTACCGATACAAATAGTAAACCAATGTATGATATGTTATTGAATCCCAAAACAAAAGTAGGAAAAAGTCATTTGAAAAAGTGGTCAGAATATTATACGACTAATATAAAATACTTGAAAGAAACGCAAGATATTTTTAAACAAGTTTCAAAATTATCATTAAATGAAAAACTTATTGATGATACTTTTACATCTTGGACAGATATAAGAGACGACAACAATTTTATTAATAAATATCATTATATTGGGTGGGATAAAATTAAATGGTTGAATTATTCATTGATATTTATGCATATTCTTAGTATGTATAATTTATCTTCACCTGTTGTTAATTTATTGTCGCCTTTTGCCTTATTTTTAGTGCCTTATTTTTTGTTAAAAAGTATGCGAGTACCAATAACATGGGCAATGTATAAGAAAATTTTGATTAAACAATTAAAAAATCATGCATTAGGACAATTATTTACATCTTTTCATAAAGTTAAAATGAACCAAAAAGTATACATATTATTTTGTGCTGGAATGTATGTTTATAATTTTTATCAAAATATACTATCATGTTATAACTTTTATAAAAATACTTATTTCATAACACAGAAATTTGAATTATTAAGACAGTACTTGGCGTATACTATAAACAATATGAAAGTTTATGAAGAAATGATTAAAGATAAAGAACATTATTCTGGTATTTATAAAGATATTATGGAAAATAGAAAAAAACTTGAAGAATTCTTTAATATTATTAAAAATATTCCAAAAAAATGTTTGAACACTAAAAACTTATTTAAGATGGGCTCTATTATGCAAAATTTTTATAGAATCTATGATTCAGATGATCTAAACGAGATGTTGCAGTATTCATTCGGTTTTAATGGGTATATAGATAATTTAAAAGGTTTAGAACAAAATAAAAAAAAATTAAACTTTACACATTTTTCCGAGAAAAAGAAAACAAAATTAAAGATGAAGAGTGTTTTCCATCCATCTATTAAAAATCCTGTTAAAAATTCAATAAATTTAGATAAAAATAGAATAATAACAGGACCAAATGCAGCAGGTAAAACAACAATTTTAAAAGCAACAATATTAAATACAATATTTTCTCAACAAGTTGGTATGGGATTTTATAAAAAATGCGAGTTAACACCTTTCCATCATATCCATTGTTATATTAATATACCAGATACATGTGGTAGAGATAGTTTATTTCAGGCAGAAGCAAGACGTTGTAAAGATATTTTAGAAATAATAAATGAACATCCAAAAGAAAAACATTTTTGTGTATTTGATGAATTATATTCTGGAACAAATCCTTATGAGGCTATTAGTGCAGCATATGGTTATCTTAAGTATATTATTAAAAACAAAAATGTTAAGTTTTTATTAACGACGCATTTCATAAACTTATGTAAACTTTTAGAAAAAGAAGAAGAAGTAGAAAATAATTCGATGCATACAATTATTGAAAATGATATTCCAAAATATAAATATAAAATTATTAAAGGTATTTCTGATGTTAAAGGCGGTATAACAGTATTGAAAGAATTAGATTATCCAGAGGATATAATAGAAATATCTAGGGGGGTTATCAATAAATTAAATTAATTAGTTCGTTAAAATATTAAAAGAAAAATCTTAAAAATAAGTAATATGCTATTGAGATTATTATCAATTTGTTTAGCAACTGTATTATTAAGCAGTATTTTATTATTTATTTATTTTCGTACTAAGGTAGCAAAAGTAGAAGAGAAACTTGAAATTATGTTTAATTTAATTCAAAGTCATGCAGAACAAAAAGCAAATACCAATCCTCAAATATATCAATCCATGCATCAACAAGAGCAAATGAATCAGGAAGCAAACCGTGTAAACTTAATAGAAGTATCTGATAATGACGAAGAAGACGAAGAAGAAGATAGTGATAGCGAAGACAGTGAAACTGATAATGATGAAAATGGTAATTTAGTTATCGATGAAGAATTAATGAAAGAGGAAAATATTAAGAAAATCGAGTTAAAAGTTGAAAACAGCGATGTCTTGTTTAATCATTTAGAAGAAGAGTCTGAAGAAATTTTTGTACAAAAAGAAAATGAAAAAGATAGTGAGGATGAAGATGATGCAGAAGACGATGATGCAGAAGAAGATAAAGAACATCATGATGAAGATATAGCTGGTGATGATTTGGATTTATCTAAATTAAAAGTGGGTCAATTAAAAAAATTATGTTCTGAAAAAGGTATGTCTGGATATAAAAAATTAAGAAAACAAGAATTAATTAATTTATTACAGGAATGAATTACTCAAATATAAAATTATAAAATAATAATTTTATATTATAATAGTATAATGAGTTGGGGAACATGTTATTCAGGATCAAATAATATTCACACAAATAAACCACCTTTGATGAGCGATCGAAGAGTGTTTACATTAGTAAATCCTGCTTGTGATTTAAATGAACGCCTTCAAAAACAAACTGGTTCAAAAACAAACTACGATTACAGGCAAAATTTAATTCATAATGGTCGAACAATTATGGAAAATAATACTGTTAAGTCTTGTGATGAATCTTCTGAATGTGTAAAACGAAGCAATGAAATAAACAAAACAAATAAATATTTATTTAAAAGTATTGGAGACCCACACATTCCATACGGATATCAAGAGTCCGATTTAAAAAATCTATATGTTTCTAGAGCAAATCTTCAGAGTAAATTTGTTAGTCCAATTGTTACACAGGATGATTTACTAAGATTAGAAAGTTTGAAAATGTAGATATTTTAAGTATTTTAATAAAATATTTAAAATATTGACAAGATATAAATATAATGAAAATTTTAAGTTTCGATGTTGGCATTAAAAATTTAGCTTATTGTTATTTGGAATATGATGGCAAATCTATTGATATTATTGAATGGGATATTATCGATTTGTCTAGAGAAAAACATTGGGTATGTAAAAATAAAAAACGTGATAAAAAAATTTGTAATAAACAAGCAAAATTTTATAAAAATGATTGTTATTACTGCAAAACCCATGCAAAAAATGCTGAATTTTTAATACCAACTGAAGAAATAATAAAAATCGATAAAAAAATAAAGAAAGGAAAGATAAGTGAAAAAATGTTAAAAGATTTTATAATAAATAATGGTATTATTATGGACATAACACCAAAAACATTAAAGAAAAAATATTCAAAAATAGAACTAATATCTACAGTTCAAAAATATATTGAAACAAAATATCTTAATTATATTGAAAAGACAAATACAAATACTTTAAATATGATTGAATGTGGTAAACTTTTAAAAAAACATTTAGATAAACATTTTGGAGATAAAGAAATAGATAAAATTATTATCGAAAATCAAATAGGTCCCCTAGCATTAAGAATGAAAATGATGCAGGGTATGATTACACAACATTTCATAGAAAATGAAAAGATTGATATTGAATTTATAAATGCTTCAAATAAATTAAAAGATTTTTTAACAAAGAAAAAATCCACATATAGCGAAAGAAAAAAATTAGGTATTGCATCTACAAAAAAATACATAGAAGAACATATTAAATTAAATAAATGGCAAGACGTTTTTGTCAAACATTCTAAAAAAGATGATTTAGCGGATTCATTTTTGCAAGCATTGTGGTATACACGGCATGTTGTTTCTGTATAATTTAGATAAATATTTTAGATAAATATTTTAGATAAATATTTCAGATAAATAAAATATTTATTATGCGTCTTACTTAAAATTAAATGTTCTATATAAATCATAAGAATGGAAATGAATATTGAGGAAATCGATATTGAATCAAGTATGCCAAAATTGAATGTTATAGAAAAGGGTGATTCGGGATTAAGCAATAAAAAAAGTGTTAATTTTGGACCGGGTGCAGAAATGTTAATGAATCCAAATAAAGTTTCTCAATCGCCAAAAAATTCATCAAAAGGTTTATCTTTAGATAGTTTTTCTGATATTAACAACATAGATTTAGATTCCTCAAAACCATCATTAAAAGAGGCTAGAAATGGAATATTTTCTGGGATTAAACTACCCAATGATAAAAAAAACGAAAAAATTGATATTTCAATAAAGCTTGAGCCTGATAAAAAGGTTTCTTTCGGGGATGCAAACAAAAAAATTAAAACGGAATCAAAAGATGGCAATTTTAAGAAATTTAATGATATCCCTGTTAATCCAAATGTTGCAGCACCTGTTAAACAAAAGTTATCACCAAAAGAATTATTAAGAGAGAAATTCAAATATTTAAGATTGTTAGAAGGTATTGAGAAAAAGGGTGGAACTTTAAGTAAAAAATATTCAATGGATTCTTCTTTAGAAGAAATGAAAGGTGAATATGAAACATTAATGGCAGAGCGTGATAAATCAAATAGTGTGAAATTCCAGGGTAAAATGTTAATGGCTTGCGTTTCAGGATTAGAATTTTTAAACAATCGATTTGATCCATTTGATATTAAACTAGATGGATGGGCTGAATCAGTTAACGAGAATTTAGATGAGTATGATGATGTGTTTGGCGAGCTTCATGAAAAATACGGCTCCAAAGCAAAAATGGCACCTGAACTTAAACTTTTGTTTATGCTTGGTGGAAGTGCCGTTATGCTCCATATGACAAACACCATGTTTAAATCAGCAATGCCCGGTATGGACGATATCATGAGACAGAATCCAGACTTGATGAATCAGTTTACTCAAGCAGCAGCTAATTCAATGGGAGATAATAACCCCGGTTTAGGAAATTTTATGAATAGTATGATGGGTGGAATGGGGCCAACAAAAGAAGCAGGACCTACTTTTTCAATGGAGCCTCCAATGAGTGGTCCCCCCGGACCACCACCTAGTATGCGCAAATCACCTCCAAGAATGAATGCTAGACCAGATATCTCGATGGCACGTGGAAACGGTCGTGCGGTATTTAATGATGCGGAAAATATGGAGTCTAATTTTGCATCTGTGAATGAGAAAAGAAAAGAGATGAGAGGACCTAGTAGTGGTGGACAAGATTTACGTGATATCTTATCTGGGTTAAAAACGAAAAAAATTAATTTAAAAGAAAATAAATCACCCGGGTCCACTATTAGTGTAAATGAATTAGACGAAATGAATAAAGATGATTTAAAAAGACCAAAGAAAAGTCGTAGAAAACCTAAAAGTGAACGCAACACTGTATCCTTGAATTTATAAATTTATAAAATATATATAATATAAAATGGTATTAGGATTTATATTATATGAGACGTTTGATGTATTGTATCATGCGGGAAGCATGACATATAATGGAACATCATATTTATATAATTGGTATTATGGAATTAAAGATGAATCCACTTTAAAAGAGAATGAAGTTAAATTATTAAAAATGCGCATCGAAGATTTGGAAAGACGATTACTTACAGATAGGTCCAGCGAAAATCATAAAACAACAAAAGAGGGGAAAGAAAAACATAAGACAAACTAATAATTTATATGGAATAAATACCAAACAACTTATACAACGAAAGCAACAATCTTTTTTTTTTCGTTTTTTTACAATCTCCTTATTTTCTTTATATGTTACAAAAACATTATCATAAATATCTTCGGCAGCACCAGGAACATATCTAAAATATAATTCTTCGAATTCATTATCTAGAACCATTAAAAATTCCATAGCAAGCGAATTCAATATCATATTACGTATATCAATTTCAATAAATACAACCCAAATATTCGCACCATACACAAATAAATTAAATGCGAATTCTTGAAATGTATCTATAATAGATGTAAAACTATTTGCTCTATTCATTTTACTTAAGCCAATGCTATTTGTTAAACTATCCCATAAGAAAAAACTTCTAGCAAAATATATTAAACTAATACCACATATCATGAGTTTGTTTTCAATAGTATCATCGTTTGAACAATATTCACCATCGAATACATGAACCTCATGTGAAACAAGTGCTGAGAAAAGAAGCCATTGGCCTATAAAAATAAGAATGGGAAGAGCAAAAAATAGAGAAAATATATGTGAACAATATACTTTATTTGTTTTTTTGAGTTGTTCATTTAAATAACCTCGCTTCAAATGATATTTGAATAAACTGAACATACCAAATTTGGGGTCATTTAAAACAATTTCTTTCTTATCTTCGGGAGTTATATCTTTAAGTTTTTTCATAGATAATCTTCTCTTTGGTGATAAAGATGAAGGCCATATTTTTTGTGCATGTTCACCACCCAATAAAAGATGGTCTTGCATTTTTAATACAAAATTTTTTAGAACAAGAAAAATAGCATAACATAAATGACAACAAGTAAAATGGTTTATGTTTTCTGTATCTTTACTATGTTTTTCTATTAAAATTTTCAGTTTAGGACTACTGGTTTTTTTTTGAATTTCTTTTTGTTTGCATGCAAATTTGCTTGATTGTTTCTCATTTAGTTTTTTCAATTTTTCATATTTTTCTTGTAATTCTTTTGTTGGGAGAATAGGTTGGATAATAGGTTTTTCAATAGATTTCATAATAAATAACTTTTTTAAAACATATTTAAGTTATTTAAATATGTTATTATTCGATACTCGTGTCGTCAGTAGGTTGTTCACTTGTCTTTTCATTATAAATACCTAGCCTTTTTTTTATATCATTAATATCTTTACGTACATTTTCTTTTGACACTTCACAATCAAGATTACTTTTAAAATGATCAACGAAATCACTTATAGAATTTGTAAATTTCTTTTCTTTTGTTTCATCTTTTAAAATGGTTTCTTTTGATTTTTTATCTTTGATAGTTAAACCTATTTGCAATTTAATATCTATTTGATTATTTTTGAAATTAATTTTTATATTATTATCGAAATAATCATCAATATCAGTACTTTTAGTTTCTGAATTTTTATTAAATACAGAATTTATGTTAGTTAAAATGAAGATTTTATCCGAGGTAGGATTAACTAATTGTTTTTTATTATTAAGTGAAATAAGTTCTTTTTTTTCTTCATTTTTTTCTTCCATGTCCTTTTTAACCAAATCTTTATTTGCATATTTTAAATAAACTTTTACTGGAGTAAATTCGTCATCTATTTTAAAAAACTTATTTACTTTGAGCTTAATTTCATCTAATATAAAATTTTTATATGTATAAGGTTTAATTTGTATACCCATTTTTATATCTATTAAGTTTTTAATAACAATTTTCATAATTTTTGTATCGAGATCATCTTCTTTTTCCTTAAAAATTCTCTCATAATTTAATTTAAAAAACTCTTTAACTTTAACAAAGTTTTCTTTACATTTTTTAATATATCCAATCATTGCATCAATATTCTCTTTATCTTTCGATGTATCCATTTCTTGAAAATCATTTATAAAATTTATTATTTTTTTTGCTTTTCGTTGCAAATTATCGTAAATGAAAATGTATAATATAAGTTCTTCATTTTCTTTTAATTTATTATTAGGATTATCAACATTGCCCAAACTAAATTTGTGATTAAAAATCTTATCAAAATAATCCATTATTCTATCAATTACTTTTTTGTCTTTACTATTGAACCCTCCTTCAGGATTATATTTTTTTATAAAACCAACAAGTCTTTTCATTTTCCCTGCAAATTCTTTTTCAGTTCTGTATACTACTTTTCCTGATTTTATAATTTTGTCTTTATCAATTTTGCTTGTTATATCTTTGATATTTCTAAAAACATTTTCAACAAATTCTTTAAATTCTAATGGTGCATTTAAATTTTTTTTGTTGTATCTTTTATTTAAAAGTTTATTTAAATCTTCTTTAGCATTTGCAATAATATCATTTGGTAAACAAATTGCATCTCCATTATTAGCTGAATACACCAATTTCATGTGTTTATAAGGTACATTATCAATGAAAACAATTTTTTTATTTGTTTTTACATTAGCACCATTTATATTTAAATGATAAAAGGGTAATTTATCAACTGGCTCTATGAATTTTATTAAAAAATATGGTCTTGTTTTACTTTTATCTATTTCTTTAGAATCTGTTCCTTTCATAATGTATCTTATGACTACAGCTTCTCTATTATGGTTTGAATGTGATGGGTTATCATATAAAATAACATCATTTTTATCAATAAATGGATACATTTCATTATTACTATTATAAATGTAGTATTTTTTTCCACATACTGTCTCACATTTATATTTTATTTTGATAGCAAAATCTGTCTCATTTGTACCACATGTTTTTTTTTTAATTTTTAATTTTTTTTCTTCTATTTCTTGTTTTTCTTTTTTTTCTCGTTCTTTTTTTATTTTATCCTTTAAAAGTTCTTTTTCAATTTCATCCAACATTTTTTGTTTTTTTTCTTTTTCTTTAAGTAGTTCTTCATCTGTTTTGCTGCTCATAATATATTTATCATAGATTTAAAAACAAATAAGAATATCTTATTCATTTTTAATTACATTGAAAAATTTTCTATTTGCTTCAACATATATTTACGTTGATTCTTTTTTTTTGCTTTCATAATAATTTCCATAGCTTTATTAATTTCTTCTTCACTTATTTCCCCATCACCATCTAAATCTAATAATTCTTCAAATTCTCTATGTTTATGAGGTATAATGCAAAATTTACTTTTTTCGTTAAATAGATAATCTATAAAAACATTAAATATAGCTGTGACTGCTAAAGCAATTAATATATCTCTAGTTCCCAGCCAACAAACAGCAAAAATCATCAAATGTCTACCTAAAGATTTTTTTAGATACTTTTCCTGCGATTTGGATACTTCTATTTTTACAAATCTAGATCCTATATTAAGTAATATCATAACAACACCAGCAAATAATTTGCTATTATTTATTTTATTTAATGCCAAATGAAAATTATTCGGGAACATTACTTAATATATGTAAATAAAAAATTTAATTTAGGTCTTTAGTGGATGAAATAGTATTTTTTTCTGAAGATGTCTTCATAAAACGGTCTAAATCTGTAATACTAAAACCTAAATAATTTTGCAATTTTCCATTAATTTCTTTCAATTTGTTAATAGATACAAATCCTTCTTTTCCATCAAATTTTTCTTTGCAATCTTCATCGCCTTCTTCGCATTCATTAGCACTTTCTTTAAATCCTTCACTTTGTGAATCAGCAACACTTGATGATTTTTGACTTAATTTTTTCAAACGCCCCTGCATTAAACCAGCACCTTCTCTGAAGCCTTCTTTCTTACTTTGCAATAACACAATAATAATACCAGCAAATATAATAGCACAAGCCATATCACAACCTAAAGCAAAATAGGTGAGAAGAGCTATTAATACAACTTTACCAACAGCTTGATTTGAAAAATCTTTAAGAGGTTGGGGTGTATGGTACATTAATAAAATTAAAAAAACACCTAAAACTAAACTAAGATTTTGTTTTTTGAATTTCATCATTCTATATAAATTACTATATATATTTTTCAAGTTATTATAAATAAATTTTTATCTCTTTTTTTTATAAGAATGTCATCATTGGGATATAGTGAAATAGACACACAAGATAATTTAGAAAATAAATATAATAACAGGCTTCAAACTAAAGAAGGAATATTAAAAAAGAAAAAAACATATAAAAAAAAGAGACAACCAATAAGAAATAAGAATAAGATAACAGGTGAAAAAGTTGAAAGTTTCCTAAACTTAATGAAAGATGTTGGAAATAATGATTCTTCAGATGGCTCAGGTTTAGCAGATTTTAATCCTCCTCCAAAACCTGTATTAACAAAACAACCAGATGAAGTCGTAGAAGATGATTCAATCAACCAAAATGATTTTAATAGTTTGGACGATTATGCTGCAAATGAAAAATATTATAACCAATATATCCCCTATTACACAGAAGCTCAAAACCAACCTAAAATGTTAGATAATAAAGATAAATTATTTGAAAAACTAAATTATGTTATTCATCTTTTAGAAGAAGAGAAAGATTCAAAAACAAATAATGTCACAGAAGAATTAGTTTTATATATGTTTTTAGGCGTTTTTGTCATATTTATTGTAGATTCATTTGCTAGAGTAAGTAAATATACACGCTAAAGAAATGCAAATATATCTTTACTTTCCTTTGGAAGGTAAGCAAAATTATAAAAATACAATGAATTAATGAATTCTTTCTTTGGTTTATACTTTTCTAATAATAATTTAATAATTTTATTATTATTTGATATATTTTCAATAAACAACAATTTAGTTTGCAAATCTTTAGAAACAAGATTTAATGAAATTAAGAAACCTAAACTAAATACTCTATTATCTATTTCTTCATTTACATAACTGGAAACAAATTCCAAACTTTTGTTATTATTATAACTGGTATAAGGGTTTCTAAAAACATAAAACCCTTTAAAATGTTCATTTACCATAATTGCGGTTATAATAACATGACCCTTTTCTATTAAATAAAAAATATGACCAAGATTTAGAGATATGAAACATTTAAAGTGTTTCTTACTTTCAGAAAATATTTGATAAAATTTATTCATATTTGTTTTAGAAATAAATACAATATTGATATTTGGGAAATTAAAATTTAATGTTAATTTCCAGTTGTCATGTTGAAATAAATAATTTTTATAAACAGTCAGAGGCACAATCATATTTGTATTACTTTCACGTTTAAAAAGAGAAACAATATTATTTGATTTATTTCGTGTATGACAATAGTGTGTATAAATTTGTTTGCCAGCATAATTTTTTTTGCGATGTTTAGTATGAACACACAGAAAATCAACATAATTAATAATCATCTTATTGCCGTCTAAATAACATTCCAATGGTTTAGAAGCCATACATGAGAGAATGTTATTTTTATAAATTTTCAATGAAATAAATGATTTATCATTATGGTGTTTGAAATTATCCATAATAGCATTCTCAGATGGATTGTAAAATTCATTACGATTAGGTAAAAAATGGTCTCTAATGAAATGTACCAATAGGTCCTTTTTTTCAGTTGGAATATTACTGGCATTGAAAAATTGAATATCGAAATCATAAAATTTGTTTTTTTCTGGGAGTGTTTCTTGTATAATTCCGGGTGGAAACATCCAATAATGTAATTTATGATAATGAAATACTGGTTGTCTAGACCAAAAAGGATATTTTAATTTGAAAAATGCCATCGATAAGAATAATATTATAGAAATAATAACAAGAGTATTTAGCATAATTTAAGCCTTGATTATAAATATAAATTTTATACTTATAATCTTTAAGATTTTTCAAGCACATAAAGATATTGATAATCGTATTTGCATGCATCCATATTAACTTTACCTTTCAAAATGAAACCAACTGATTTTGCCAAACCAAGAATATTCTTTTGTGTATCCATAAATAATGTATGTTTGTTTTGTCTTACATTTCCACTCGCATCATCTTTAAATGTTTCATCAAAAATAGCTTGATTTTTATGTTTCTGTAGTTTAAAGTCAGCTTTATATTGGAAATTTTTAAACTTAACTAAAGAATTTGTTATTCGTTTTTGAGCATATTTTTGTGGAGACACCCCTATTAATACATCAGCTGCATTTACAATAGGATTAAATTTATCTCTATTAACAAGATGCAAAGTTAATGTACCTCTCTGTTTTAGCCAATCATAACAATTCTTAAAGAATGTCATCTTATCTTCAATATAATAAATAGTGAAATATGTACATAGAATATGTGTAAAAGAATTTGGTGGATGGGACAATGAGTCTAATGCATTTGCTTCCATAAAATTACATTCCGGGTGTTTTTCACTAGCTTTTTCAATCATTGCTTTTGATTTATCAACACCTTTAATTTTATAACCTTTTTTTACAAATTTTTTAACTAAATTACCAGTTCCACAACCTATATCTAAAATGTTACTATTTTTCTTATCCGGTTTTGTAGTATGACATATCTCATTAAATTCAAATTTTAATTTATTGATATCTCTTGATAAATCATCATAGTAATCAACATAGAATTCATCATATAATTCATCATTTTCCTTAACAACATATTTTTGCATTTGTGCGAATCCTTCACGTTTTGGATTATTCAAATTATATTTTTTAACAAATAAAAGTAAAAGTGCACCCATAACAAATAGTTTTAACCATATGGAAGATTTATCATATTTTTTTGAAAATTTTTTATAATTTTTCTTTAAAAGTTTTGGTAATTTTTTAAAAAATTTTAGTATTTTTTTTGAATTAAATAACATTTATATGTATTATTATATTATTTTTTTTTTTAGATTTTTTATATAAAATGTCTCAATATCAAATTAATGATAAAAGAAGTATTAAAGATTTTAAAAATATTACATTTTCAAAATTTAAGAAAAGTGAAGTTAAAAAAGAGTTATTAAAATGTTTATCTGCAGGTAATATTGAACAGTCTTGTTATTGGTCTGCTGAATTTATTTGTTCTGGGAACTTATTATATTTATGGGATGCAATATTCTATTTTATAAGTAAAAATATACATGTTGGAAATCCTAAATTGCCAATTTATATTGATTCAAGGCTCGATATGTTTAAGAATATTATTAATAAAGGATATTCTGATGACATATTGAAAATAAGAAACAACATAGAAATAAGAAAATTATTTATTGAAGTTATTGGTGTTATTTGTTGTTCTAGAAAAAAAAATTCTTATGACATACCAAAAATTGAAGAAAGTGCATTTAATATGATTGAAATTACTCATAAATTAACAGCTAAACATAAAAAAGCTGGATATAAAATATTTAGAAATGAAGACCCTAGAGAAATATTCATAGCTATAAATGAATTGGCATGGAATATAAAAAAGAAAGATCAACAAAGAGCAGTATATTGGTTAGAATGGATATTAGAATATGAGAAAAGATGTAAAAAGAAGAAAATAATAAAAAAATGTGCTACAAGAGAAATGCCTGTAGAAGATAAATATAAAAAAGATTTGATTTGGATTATTTGGGATGTTATTTTAAGTGAAACATCTCAAAATAATAAAGGTATATTAAAAATAAATAAAGCATTATTAAATTTATTTTGTTTGAAGTATAAAGATAGTTATAAAAATAAAAGAAAATTGTTAATGTATTATGCAATATCATTATTAACTGAAAGTTATGACACAAAAACTCCTCTAATTAACGATGTTAAATTAATAGAAAATATAAAAGAAAATCATAAAGAAATATATAAACAAATTAAACAAAATGAAATAACACCTTCTACAAATTATTTATTTAATAATGTAAGTGAAAAAAATCTAGAAAATACTATTAGTAAATTAGATAAAATGAATTCATTAAGTTTTATTCCAAGAAATTAAACTTTAGGAAAATAATAATATTTACATTATGTATAAATGCCAAGACCTCGATACTACTTAGCTAAATCTGCCGATACAGGTAAATGCGGAAATAAAGCAGGATTGCCTTCTACTGTAGGTGTATCGCTAGCACAGAGAAGAGTTTTCAAATCTGGCGGTGATAATAAGAAATGCTGCAAAACTGATGCACCAGACGGATGCAAAGGACCAGCTGACAGAACCCGTCAGTAATTAAACATTATCTATTTTTTCATCAAATTCTTTTAATTTAATAATTTGATGTATTTGTTCCTTTTGTTTTTGCTTTACTTCGCGTGTTTCATCCAGAACAAATTTTCTAACAATTTTCAACATAATTCTACTAATAGTATTATTTACTATTTGGAACATCTTTATAATACCACCTGTTATTCCAATTATTCCAAATAAATCCAAAGTTGTATCTGTTCTAAGAAGCCATATTTCCGATAATACCCCCATTAAAATAGAATTTGTTATAATTAAAACGCATTCTAATATGTATTTAAATCTATTCTTAATTTTTTGAGCAACATCATAATTTGGTAATTTTTTTACATCAATGAATAAATCCTCATAATATAGAGGTTTAGAAGCTGTATAATAAACAATTTTTGGTATATTCCAAAATATAATAAGTGAAACGAAACCAATAATTAAAGGAAAATAAATATAATTTTGATATTCTTCGAAAAATAACAAACTTATAAGACCCGTGAATGGTATAAAATACCTTTTAATTTTTATTTCTGAACATTGTTTTTTACTACAACATATCATAATTATAATAATTTTTATTTATTATTTAAATAACTTTATTAAGTGTTGAGAGAACAATTTTAAAATATAAATAATAATATATGAATTTAGAAGAAACACTGCATGACTTATTGAATAATGTAAATATTAAGATGGTTTCATCGAATGATCCATTTGAACAGGAATTATTAAAATCATTTGGTAAATTTAAAGAAAATTTTTCTAATTCTATTAAAAAGACAATGGATTCCAATCAACCAACATTTACGCAAGTGAGAAATGATATTCCATCAATATCACCTATTGATACAAAATTAGAAATGCAACCACCAAAAAAAAAAATTTACACCATGGTTCATATTTAAAATTGTTTTAGGTATTACTATTTTTGGATTATTAGCATTAAATATTTTTACTTATTTTAAAACGGGAACAGATGCATTTACACATTTTATAGGAAACACATTAAACAAAGGAAAAAATAAATTAACTGGTTTCTTTAAGAAAAAAAATAATAGTGAAAAAAAATTATCTACCGATGATGTTTTAAGTTCGATTGATAAAAGTGCGAAACAATTTTCAGAAAATGAAATTATGGGACAGAGTGATTTGAAAAATGTTGTTGAAAAAGACCCAGTTAAAAATAATGAAAAAGAAGATAAAGCAGATGAAAATTATTTTGAAAAAGAAGGGGAAAATAATAAAGGAAATGAAGAAGAAAATGAAGAAGGAAATGAACAAGAAAATGAACAAGAAAATGAACAAGAAAATGAAGAAGGAAAAAAATTAATTCAAGAAGAAAAAGAAACAGATCCAAAAAAAGAGTATAAAGTTGGTAAAAACTATGAAGCAAGCAGTGTTCTTGATTTAAAACTAGCAAAAACTCCCGGATATTGTTATGTTGGAACAGATAGAAATGTTAGAACATGTGTGAAAGTAGGTGTAGGAGATAAATGTGCATCTGGTAAAGTATTTCCTACAATGGATTTATGTGTAAATCCAAATCTTAAAGAATAAATTAAATATTTTAAATGTTTGTAAATATTTAATTTGGGAAAAACCATCGCATTGAAAGATATGGTGGGAAAGGAGAAGCAACGCCTCCGGAAGACATATTGGGACCTTTTTGCACCAAACGTTGAATTTCCATACTTGTCAGTGCCTTATTGAAATATCTTAATGATGAATACTCACCGCTAAATCCATTATCATTGCATATATTAATCGGGTTAATATTTTGTTTTACAACGTGCTTTAATTCATGTCGCACAACAATAGTTCCATTAATGTAAATATCCAAATGTCTATTTTCTAATCTAATAACAACAGATATCCATTTCTTAACAGGTATATCGGGTACTTCTACAACTTCATTTCCACCCTCCTGACTAAAAGTATCCATAACAATATAAAATTTATTAACAGTTCCATCTAAATATAAACCGGGACAATTTTCTATTTTCATACCTGAAACCAGCTCTGAAGTAGGTGGTAATGAGCCAACTGTTTTCCGGACCCCCTTATTGAAAAGATGTTTTATAGAACCACCATTATAACTTGTAAAATTATCATCGTTCAAATAAACCCACATAGAATATGTAAATTCCATACCCATATCTTGGTTTCTTGATTTTAAAATTGGTTTAGCTAATTTACCATCTGTTGGATTTGTAGAAACTAATTCTTCACGATTACCGGGATGTCTACCCTTCTTAATAACAGGGTTTTCACTTGGTCCAAATAATTTATGTAAAAGAGTTACGCATATTCTCATTAAAAATATAAAAACGATTAAAACTAATAATATAAATACAACCTTTGCTACTAAAGTATTTGAATTTAAAAATTGTTTCGACCCATCAACTACTTTATTATTTCCAAACTGCTTAAATACTCCATCGTCATTTGGTTGCATAAGACTTTTAGCTGCATCTGTCGCATCTGATATTGGATTCATATTTTCCATAGTATCTATATATTATATATAATTAAAATATTTAGATATTAAATTAAATTGTTAAAGCACCTTCTTCTTTATTATCAACGTAATATGCGAATTTAAGTTTATATTTGCCGAGCAAGTTTCCGAACATACTCTTAGAAGGACCTTCTTTATATAATTCATAAATCTCTCTTGGATTCAATGTCTTTGAATAATTTTTAACCTTTGCAATATATCCTTTAAACCCTCCATCTGGACATATAACAATATCTTCATCTCCATTAACTTTTGGTGAACCACGTAGTAAGAATGTTTTTACCAATTTACCATCTAGATAAATATCTAAAGATTGGTTATTTGTTGTTAATGCTATATGTGTCCATTTTTGCAATGGAACATTTTTGACAGATGTTGATGGTGTTTCTGAACTTCCGGTGGCATTATGAGTTGCTAAAGTAATATCTAAATCATTTACATTCTGTTTTAAAGCAATCTTAGGACAACTACTATCGCCATTACCTCTTCTTAAAAGAACTTTTTCTTTCGTTGTATCCCAACTTGATACGTATATCCACATGGAATATGTAAAATATGTGGAATCTTTATTACCTTTAATATCTTTAGCTTTCACAATCTTTTGTTGCGTTCCATCGCCACTATCTAAAAGATTTGAACTAGTGGGATCTCTAAAAAGCCATTTATACAATAAATATACTAAAATAACAATTACTACATACATTAAAACTTTTTTGATATCCATAATATAATATTAACTTAGAAATTATCTATATAAAAACTTCTAAATCGTCGGGGGATTTTTATTTTTGAAAGTATTGTAATTTGCCATGATTTTTGATTTTGGTATATAATTAGGATAATATACAATATTGCAAATACCACCACCAATACCATTTCTTCCATTGTGTTCTGAATCACCAACTGTTAAACGATTCATTAATTTAAATGATACTACACGTTTTACACTTGCTACTAATTCACCATTTAAGAATACATCAACCGTTCCACCAACATAATTTACAACGAGGTTGTGCCATCGTTGAAGCTTAAATTTTTCCCGTGTATAAATAACAATATTTTCATTTTTACCATCTTCTAAATACGCCTTCAATTCACGAATTTCTTTTCTTTCTTTCATAATTTTTTTTTCCAATAATAGTATTTTTTCTGTATCAATACTATTTTTATTAATTCCCGGTATCTCTTGAAGCTCCGCTTTCTTTTTAACTTCCATTACTTCTTTCTGAAAGTTTTCTATTTTTAATTCTTTCTTTTTAATATTTGCTAAAGTCTCACTAATCATACCACCCGTTATACTCGAGCCTGTAATTATACGTTTAGATTTAATGATAAGTTTGTTTTTATTTCCTACATAATAAATACTTGGTTCTCCATTATAACTTAATATCTTCGTTTCTTTACTATAACCGGGGGCATAATTTGGAGCTTGTGAATGTACAAAGAACCAACAAGACATGGAATAATTATATTTTAATTGTTCTACTTGTGTTTTGTTAATGTTTTCAATGGGTATAAATTTTTTATATCTAAAGTATACTGGTTTATTCAAAACAACAGTTCCTTTTTGTACAGCACCACCCGCGCGTTTTTTGACTTCTTTTAATCTTTCAATTTTTTCATCAATTTCAGCTATAACTGTATTAAAAATGAGTATGTTTTTAGCATTCATTTGTATATGTTTTAACATTATTCCTAAAGTTTTTCTACATTTATCTACTTGCTTTCTACTCATTAAAGCATCGCATTCTTCAACATTCTTATATCCATAGCTATAAAGCAAATCTTTTAATTTTAATTCGTTGAATTTTTTGTCTAATTGTTCTTTCTTTATTTTTGTCCAAGCATAATCATTTAACCCCGGTGTCGCAAAAGTTGGCTCACCGAGTGGATTTATTTTTTTGGCTGCTGATATAATGGTATCTTTCTTACTTACTATAAATCTCTTAACCGTGCCAAATACATCAGTACTTTCTCGTGTAATTTCTTCTTCAAACATACCAGACTCTTCATCCTTCTTAACTTTTACTGTTGTTATTTCATTGGAAGTATTTAAGTCTATTCGTGTTAGAGTATCTTTTTTGGGATTAAATTTTTTAATTCTTTGAATAGCTCGTTTTAATTTTTCTTTCTTTATTTTTAATGAATTTATTTCCATTTCAACTTTATTTTTCTTACCCTTTTCATTCGAGATGTAAACATATAATGTATTTCTAACTGCTGGGATTAATATTAAGCTTAATATGATTGCAACTTCAATAGCAAAAACAATAAAAACAATTCGTGGACTAGTTTTGAATTCATAATAAATGTAATTGACCATATCTACAAACAAACATGGTATGACAAATAGAGCATGATAAATAAATTTAATATAAGGGTTATTTTTAATATATTTGGCAATTTTATCTTTAAAAATGACTGATAAAGCTGCTAATATGACAACAGCACTTAAAACAATCAATAGTATAGATATAAATTTAGATCCAGTATCAGATGTTGCTGCATAAAATAATAATGCTGCAAATAACAATAAAGCCAAACCAGTGAAAATAATTGAATAAGTATAATAACCAGTTTTATCTAAAAATACATCTTTTAATTTTTCAGGTGGTGCATTTTTAACATCTTGATTAAATTGGTTCACTAGTAATGATGTAAAAATAACAAAACCAATAAATAAAGCAAAACCACCAATTAACGTAGAATTGCGTTTAACTGCGCCCCTACTATCTAGATTTGGTTTCTTTCGGCTAACATTTTCTTTAATTCTATGCCAATTAACTGGAGCTAAGAAATTCATAATTCTATTAGCACCTAATTCTTCCTTTTGCATGGGAGGAATTAATGTTCCTCCACCTCGCTGTGTATCAATAATATCAACTTGATTAACTATTAAAGTTGGCATATATGTTGGTTTACTTTTTGTATCACCATTTATAGGATATCCACCCATTTGAATAATTTCATTGTTTGCCTCATCTATAACACCCTGAAAATTATTAATCATATCTGCAAATACAGCATTTGCATCTACAACAGAAGGATCATTTGTAATTTCATTCATTTTTGCAGCTAATTGTGGATAACCAGCTGCCATATCTGCAGCTCCACCTTGCTCTGGAACAAATGATTTTAGTGTTCCAATTACTTTTATATTTTCACCACCTAGCTCTTCTAATTTACCATTAATTATGGGTTGAACTTTTACTTCTGCTCCACCATCTAATGGATTTTCAACAAATATCAAAGAGCCTGGCTCATATACATCGCTTTCTTTTAAAGGATATATTGCTTTATTATCTCTGTAAATAACATATTCAAGTTTTACTACATTTCCTGATAAATCTGTAAAATTTAAAACATTATTTTCCATTGTTTGCTCTATATCTTGAACAACGTCCTCTAATTTTTTACATTTATTTTCCACTATATCAAAAATTTCTCCATTTGGACATTCTATATCTTTACAATTTTCTAATAATGGAAAGGGAGTATTTTCTGGTAGTTCTTTTCCAATGGGACATGTTTCGCAAGTTCTAGAAAATGTATTAAAAAACTTATTTGTTCCGCAATTAAATGGAATGCAAAAAGCTTCACCATCAATTTCTTTCATTATTTCACTACCATCTTTTTTACATTTAGCTTCTGTTTGAATATAATATTGTCCTACTGTTGACATTTGTGATTTTTTGTTATCTATTTTCATGTTTTTGATTCTAAATTCTTTATCAACCTCTCCGCACCATTTAATATTATTTAATGAAACGCCTCCATTTTTAACCTTTTTAGCAAATTTACCATTAATGTATATGGAAACATCGTATTTATTTTCTAGATTTTTTCGTATCTCATAAGAAATTTTAAATCCTGGTAAATAAATATTAGGTCCAAATCTTTCTACATCATATAAATGTAAATCAACTTGGTGTGTTTTTCCATGAACATCTTTAAACACATAATTATTTAATGGGTCTGATTTATCTGCACCATTGCCTTTAATACCCAATGTAAAATCTGTATGTTCACCATTTGTTGCCAAACTGTAAACACCTTTCTTATACCCTTTCCTACCCCATTTTCTTAATTTAACACCCGTTTTTTTAGGAAGAATAATATGCGCATCCCAATTATGAATATCTACCTCTGGATCTCTGGTATTTCTATCTATAAATTTTAATGAACTTGTTATAAAATCCACAGAAGTATTTGTATTATAAACATTAAATGCATTATGGTCATATACATCCTCACCAGTATTTATATATACTTCGTCGTTTTTTCGAATACTATTTCTACCAACACTTGAATCTATTTCAAATTTTGATGAAGCTGCTTCAACTAATCCACCATCTTTAATTTCATCATCCGTCCACTTTAATTTTATATTGGACACTTTATTTTTTAATCCTGGGTCTATAATATTATCTTTTATTTGAAGATGATTAAATTTTTTAATAACTTGTCCATTCACCTTAACATCATATAAAAGGTAATATTGTATTCCTGCTTGTAATTTACTCAAATCCTCAACTTTTACATATTTTGTAGATACTTTACCATCGGGAATTAGTCTTTCTTTTGAAAACCATAATTGTTGTTTCTGTTCTTCACCTTCTAATTTATCTTTTAAATAAACATAGTGAATTTTACCACGAGATTTTCCCGCACTTCCAAATGATATTAAAGCACCATTTTTCTTTATTTTATATCTATCTTTTTTTATAAACCTTGAAGCTTTTTTTATTCCCGAACTCACATTAGAATACATCAAAGATTTAATATAATCATAATTGTAAACGACTATCATTGTTAAAATGAATAACCCACCCGTAAATACAAGTGCACTATCTAAACGCACATGTTTCCATGTTTTTTTTTCCTCTTGTATAATAGTATTTTCATCAGGCCAAAACTTATCTGTCATTTTAATTATAAATTTACTAATAGCGTCCTTAATGCCAAAAATCTTCTTTATATTTTTCTCTATTAAATTAGCTATTCCACCACCATTTACTATATATTTATATATTCTTACACCAAACATACTCCCCATCAATAAAAGAAAAATAGTTATGGGTAAATAAACTAGTAGAGGTAATACAATTTTTGCTATCTTAACTGAGGTATCTGTTTCTTCATTTCCTGACATAGTGTTTAATATATATTTAAAACATATATTAAATTTAATGAAATTATAATCTATTTAAAAGTGTTTTTTGTCCGTGGCAATTTCTACATAAAGCTTCTAAATTAGAAACGTGATTACTACCACCGTGTTGTAATTCTACTTTATGGTCTACTTCAAAACTTGCATTCAATACTTTTTGACAAGATCCGCATTTCCAATTTTGACTTGCAGCAACATATTTTTTTTTACTCTCACTAACACTACGCTTATTTGTATTTCCTGAATTTAACATTCGCTTCATTTGTGGTGTATAATGTTGTGTTAAATGCGGTATAACGCCAGGTGTTGATTGTATATTACTGAAATTTTTAGTCATCTTCGTAAAATCTAATATAGGCGTTAACATATCTTTCGAATTTTTATCTACTGGCAAATGACGAATCAAACTATTTGCATGCAAAAACATACTTTTTGATTCACTTGGATGTTTCTTTAAAAACATATACATGGATAAACCTATAAATCCATACATAGCCATTTTATAATATTTTTTTTTATTCATCAGATATGCCGTATACTTACCATCATGATAAGTATTCATTATAAAAAATATAGTTATGAATATTACCCATAATCCTATTCTCATATACATAAATCACATTAAAAAAAATAAATGCTTAAATTATTCAATTAAACATAAAGAGAAATAGTGTTTATTTAATTTTAATTTTTTTGTTCTCCTTTTGGAGCCTTTTTTTAAGTGTTTTCTTGTTTTCACACATTTCTTTTTATTTAAAAATTTTCGTATTTTTCTTTCTCTTTTTTCTTGTGGCCATTTCTCGATTCTTTTAAATTTTTCTAATGACATTTTATCTAATTCTTTAATTATTTTATTATAATCGCATAATTCTCTCATAGTCATTTTATGAAAAGGTTTTGGTGGTTTATATAAAAATGATTTAAACTTTTGATATTGCATTTTAGATAATAAACAAATTATTTAAAGAATTTATACACAATAACCTTATATATGGAAAACTTATGTCATTATGGCTTCAAAAATATTCAAAATTATAAATTAATAACACAGAAAAGACTCCAAAAAGAAGTGAGTGTTTTGCACAAAATAACTGAAGGGAGTTTTCACTTTTTAAATGGTTATGATAAAATCCGTAAAAAAATTACTAAAAAAGATATTTTTGAAAATGTTATAGAGTTGTATATTTCAGATGAAAACAAACTCATTATTCAAATCTTTTTTCGTAATAAATATGTTGTTCCCATGGTGATACATTTTCCTAAAGAATATCCATTTCGTCCTCCAAAGGTAAATATCATGGATAAAAGATACCAAGATATATTATCTAATTTTCAAGCAACTGGGTTATATAAAGGAGACCAATGTTTATGTTGCAGTACTTTATGTTGTAAGCATAATTGGGGACCACAAAAAGATATGTTTGATTTAATAATAGAAATATATGAAAATTTAAATATGATGTATGGACCGATTGATGAATGCTTATACAAAAAAATTCTTGAAAAACATTTGGGTTATTTAATTGATTAAGAACGTTTATAAAAGTAAATAGAGCTTGAAAGGAGAAAAACAATAGTTCCCGAATACATTATATTTTTTTTATTTTTAATGCTTTCTTTATTAATCAGCTCTCTTGGTTTATAATGTTGATAATATTCTTCTAAACTTTCATAAAAAGAAACATTTCTTATTTCTAGTTTTTCATTTATTTTGTTAAACAAGAAATGCACCCATTTCATAAAAGATGTTCTTGAGTTTAAATAAGGTGAAACGGGAAAATCATCGAGTAATTTTGAAAGAGATTTGCCCAATGGCTCATCTGGAAAAAATACTGGTAAATTCTGAATAAAATTATAATATTTTCTTATTGTTACTTCGTTTGGGTTCAATGGATAATTTAATGACATTGTTTGTAAAGTAAATTTAAGATGCGGTAGCCATATCTCATGCCTTAATTTCATTATATAGATAAAAATATTAAAAGATTAAACATTAAACATATTATATATGAAAAAATATTATCAAACATTTTGTAATAATTGCGGTAAATCTGGTCATACATTCCAAAATTGTAAAAAGCCTATTATAAGTACAGGAATAATTAATTTTAAAAAAGATGGTGATAAAATAAAATTTTTAATGATTTGTAGAAAAGATACTTTGGGATATGTTGATTTTTTAAGAGGTAAATATAGTTTAAATAATAAATCACAGTTATTAAATTTATTTAATGAAATGACTATTTACGAGAAAGCAAAAATATTGAATAATAGTTTTAATGAATTATGGTGTGAACTTTGGGGTAATTTTGTTGGAAACCAATATAAAGGTGAGGAAAAAAATTCGTGCGACAAATTTAATAAGTTGAAAAATAATGATTTAATGGATGTAAATTTAGAAAGTTTAGTAAAAGAAAGTAATACACGTTGGGAGACACCCGAATGGGGATTTCCAAAAGGAAGACGCAATAGCGGCGAAAATGATATAAACTGTGCAAAAAGAGAATATATCGAAGAAACAGGTCATTCAAAAAATTCATTTGAAATAATACAAAACATATTACCATTTGAAGAAATTTTTACTGGATCTAATTATAAGTCATATAAACATAAGTATTATCTAGCTGTTTTAAAGAAGGTTGTTAGTGATGATTTTTTTCAAAAAAGTGAAGTTAGTGATATGAAGTGGTTAACTTTAGAAGAATGTGTAAAGGTTATAAGACCATATAGTCTTGAAAAAATAGAAATTATTAATAAAATACACAAAATATTAAATAAATATAGTTTATTAATATAATATATCAAGAAATATGATTACTATGAAAGGAGGATATAAATCATCAGCTAATTTTCATAATATGTTAAATGCTGGAATTATTGATGCTGGAGATACTTTATTTTTTAAAATAAAAAATGTTGATAACGAAAAAATGAAAATACCTTTAAAATTATACCCGGAAGGTGTTATTGAGTATAGTGGTAATTTTTTTGTAGACAATGAGGGTTTATTTATTTTAAATATTGTTGATGATAAATTATCATTACCCGAGTATTTAAAAGCATTGGATGAAAACAGTTCTGTTTTAAAGAAAACAATTAAAATGTTTAGCGTATTAAAAGAAAAAGAAAGAATTAAATATAAATTTTCAGACCGTAAATCAGCACATAAATTTATATATGATAAAAAAACTAAAAAAAGTTTATTTATACTTGGTAAAAAGAACATAACAAAAATTAAAGAAAATAATTCAGAAGCAACGAGTTCTATAAGAGTATGGTTAAAAGATGGTAAGGAAGTTAAAGGTTTGGGAACAAACACAAAGGGTGGTGTAAGTTCATTGCGTTATTATTTATCTGAAAATAAAATCTATTTTAAAGCTTGTTCAAAATGGTCAATAAAGAATATATTAACATTTATTGAAGATTTTAATAATAATAAAATTAGACGTTATAAAGGTACGAAAATAAATAAAGATATTGTGGAAGGAGAATCAAAGAAGCAGCCAGAGCCTAAGAAACCGCCAGAGCCTGAGAAACCGCCAGAGCCTGAGAAACCGCCAGAGCCTGAGAAACCGCCAGAGCC